>Ga0247727_10012761_pt1 | contig 14344 bp, 10 predicted proteins | sample WisWelCaveWW1625_FD_202498 | JGI IMG/M metagenome (GOLD analysis project Ga0247727, IMG submission 202498) | Biofilm microbial communities from Wishing Well Cave, Virginia, United States - WW16-25 | ecosystem: Environmental > Aquatic > Deep subsurface > Groundwater > Cave microbial mat | place... | reverse complement strand
AAGAGTACGGATTATGCCGTACGATTTTCCCAATTTGTCGTGCTCAATGATGAATACAAAAGTTTTGCTTCTAAATTTTATTTGGGAGAATTCTTGCATGCCCGTTTTACTCCCTTTACTCTACAACAAGTCTATTTGAGTGGAATCCGCTGGGACTTATATTCTCCAAAAAACAAACTCAGCCTTGTTTATTCCCGATTTTCTAATCCCCTTGCGTTTGATATTTTTGGAGGGAGTGAATTAACCGGAACATCTTCCAGGGATTTTAACGGGGCCAATCTGATCGGAGGACACTGGGAAAATCAACTGGGAGATGTGTTGACCCTCGGGTTAACCTGGATGAATGGACACCGCTTTGATACCATGTTAAGACCGGAAGATAATTCGTACCGGGGCGTTACTTCTGCTGCCAAGCTTTCACAGGTGATTTTCAAAATCGAAGATGATCAACCCGCGGACAACGTCCCGGCTGTTTTCTATCAAATCCGAGGTGTCCCGCAGAACAAGGTGCAGCTGGACTCTGCCTATATCATGACGTCCGATGGAACCCGGAATCCGCTTATCCTCAGCACACTTTCACAAGTTCTCCTGCTGGGTCAGGATGCCCTGTATCTCTATCTGTCGGTTTTGGATACGGCAATCCAGAAGCTTGACTTTGAACTCGATTTATCTCAGGATTACCGGGTTTCTACTGCACAAGTCCACTTGTATTCGAGTCAGTTTATGGAGAGAGATTCCTTTCATTTTGGAAGTACCGGATTGCCTCCTCCCCCTTTGAAGCGTCAGACTAATTTTGTTATTGCCCGCAGGGCTCCGGAAAAGGGGAATTCTCAGAAAACGATGATTAAGATTCCCTATGGACTTACTTCCGGCCTTTCTATCGCAACGGTTAATTTCAAATTGAATTTGTTTGATTTCGAATTTGAAGGAGAATATGGACAAGGGATTGATCATTTTCAATACCCTGTTTTTAAAGGGGCCCATTTTGATAAAAGTTCTCCATTTTTCTATGTGCGGGGAAAGAGGACTCAGTTCGGTTTAACGGTTGGAGGAGAGTATTTCGATATTAGTCCAGACTATCATTCCGATGTCAGTGTTTACAATAATAATATCAATGACGAACTTGAAGTGAAGCGAGGCGGGGATATCAGGGAAGAAACAATTTCGGATACCAATGATACTTACTATAATTATTCTTTTATTGATGATAACGATGATAAAGACCGCTGGCCGGACCGGTTTGAAGAAGAGAGATTTAATGCATCTTTTGGCCGGGAAAAGGCTGCCCAGATAGGCGTTTTTCCGGGACAAGATGATGACCGGGACGGCGTGCCAGATATCAACCGCAATGACAACAGTGTCCCGGATTATACAGAACCATTTTTAATGTATTTTTCAGAACCCGATGAAATGATTTTTGGAGAAGATAAAAATAACAACGGGGTCGCGGATTCAAGAGAAAATGATATCAAACCGGACTATTTGTATGATCCGGCAACAAAGGGATACCATGTTTTTAGTCAATATAACTCTTCGATCTGGGTCAAAGGGTTATCCATAACGGTTGGATACTATGATTATAAAGATGTCAATAGCGGAAATGGAACTCGGGATCTTTATTGGAAGAGTCAATACCTCTACAAATACAGTGACTATATTCAGGCCGATTTTAATTTATTAGTCAAGCAAGTCCAGGATAACATTGCCGATGATTTTATTGTTTACTATCTTAATCCCAGAACCACCCTGCCAGAATTTATTCGCATTGACGATTCTCTGCAGTATCAAAAAAGTGATGTGATTTCTGCTTTCGTTGGTTCCCGCTACAGTCCCCGGAGAAATTTTAATTTGATCAATAATTTAAAAGTCGATTGGAATTTAAAGGGAAATTTTACAACCGGGAATTTATCCCAGCCAAGAGAAAGCGTGAGATTCGTAGGGCTGGTGAGCAAGGCAGACTATCTCTATCAGCTGAAGACATTAAAAATTCAGCCGATGCTTAAACTTCTTTATCGTTTTCGCGGAGGGTCTCTGGACGATGTCCCCCAGCTTCATGATTTTCAATTCTCACCGATTCTGCGTTTGGATCATCCGATTGGAAAAAAAAGTGCTGTACATTTAGGAATCCAGGGTTTTCCGGGTCTGGAAAATTACTACCTTGATTTTTTAGATAAGAATCGATCCGAAGAAACCGCTCAAACGTATCGTTTTCAGAATTATCTTTTGACCGTCAGTAACAATTCCAGCTATCAGGGATTTGATGTGGCCATTACTTTTGGTTATAATCTCATTCGCTTTACCCATTGGGCCACAGATAAAACCGAGGTTTCACACCGCTTGTTTTTTGAAATTTTTTCGGGATTTTAAAAATGCCTATATTTTTAGCTATTAGTGCAGGATTCGCTGTAGTTGCAGGGATTAGTTTTTTTTTCCCCAATCCTGAATACCTTATTGATATTTATGACCGCAGCCAGAAACTTTATTCGAAAGAAGAATATCAAAAAGCGATTGAGGGGTATGAACATATCGTAAACATCAATTCAGCAGTTCTAAAAGAAGAGATGGTGACGCGACCCATCGGAGCATATGAATGTCCCATCCAAATGAGTTCGAGCTATATGCTGGCTAATGCTTTTCAGAAACTAGTCGAAAAGAACCTGTCAAATGACAGTCTTAAAAACGATTATTTTAAACGGGCTCTTCATTATTATCAAATCGTCAAAGCGGGAGTGGAGAATAAGGAGGTTAAAGCCCAAACTCAATTTCAAATTGTTAAGGCCAATGCCTCGGCACAATATCATCCGGGAACGATTGCGTCCGGATATCAGATGTTGGCAGAGTTCCCCAAGAACGATTTTGTCGATGATGTATTATATGAGATGGGATGGGGGTATTACAATCTCGAACGGTACGATTCGGCTGCGGTGATTTTTCAAAAACTAGTTGATTTTGACCCTCAGGGATTTCGAGCTGATAAATCCAGGCTGCAAATCGGACTTTGTTACAAGATGGCCAAGAATTTCCCGGTTGCTATTCAGAGCCTTACGAATTTTATCAATATTTATAAAGATTCCTTACTGACGATTGCTAATTTAGATATCGGGAGACGTAATGTATCTCAGGCCCAAGGCCAAGCCTACGAATCCAAGATCGAACTCCTGGTGGATGCCCAGGCTCTGATTGGAGATTGCTATTTGGAAATGGCAGACCTTAAACAAGCGATCAGGGCCTACAAAGTTCTTACTTCCTCTATTTTTCCCAGAGAAAATTTTATTACCGAAACCGCGTATTTACGAATCGCGGATGCTTATTATAAGAGTGGTGATCTAAAATCCTCGATTGGTGCTTATAAAGAAGCGATTGATTATATCTCCAGTAGCGAGCGTCCCTTTAAGGCCAAGATGCAGTATCTGGTCACGCTTAAGTATTTTAATGAGAAGATGTATGAAGAGGCGATCCGTGAATATGAGCACTATATCAAGGCTTACGAGGATGTAGCGGAAGAGGCGAATTTTGGGGTGGACCGGGCTTATTACCAGATTGCAGAGTGTTACCTAAAATTGAGTCAATATAAACAGGCGATTCAACAATACCGTAAAATTATTGCCAATTTTGCACAGAGCAAAATTTTGATAGAAACGGAATACGGATTAGGCTTAGCCTATGAACAGGATCATCAACTGGACGCAGCGATTCAAACTTATTTAGGAATTGCAAAGAAGTATGGAACGAATATCGTCGTTGCCTATTCTTTGCTCCAGGTAGCACGAATTTTTAATAAACAGGATAAACTGGATGAGGCGATTGAGCAATACCAGCGGATGATCGATGATTTTCCGGATTATGAGGAGATCGATCAGGTGTCCGTAGAACTTGGGCAGGCTTACCGAAAAAACAAAAATTTAGATAAGGCCTTGATCATCTTAGGCAAAGTTCCCAAGACCTCTGAATTTTATGATAATGCAGGACTTGAAATCAGCGAGATCTATGTTGTTCAGAAAAAATTTAATGATGCCAAGGAAATTTTGCGTACCGTGCTCGCTGTGGTTAAAAGTGTTCAAGATAGTATTCCTGTCCGTTATGGCATTGCGCGTGTATTTTTGGCTGCAGAAGAATATTCCGGTGCGATTGAGGAATTCAATTATTTAATTCAACATTCCCGCAAAATCGATGAAAAAATTTTTTTTAATGCATTGTTCGGCCGGGCTTCAAGTTTTCACAAAAGTAAGAAATATGCTAAAGCTATTGCCGATCTTGAAATTTTATTGTCCCAAAAAGAAGTTAGCAAAAGTTTGATTATTCCTTCACAGAGATTATTAGGCCGCTGCTATTTGGATGATGGGCAGGAAGCCAAGGCCTTGGCCCTCTATCTCAAGTTGGTCAAGTCTTCCAAGGATGAAGAAGAAAAGGCTGAATATCTACTCTTGATCAGTGAGGTTTACCGCCGGACGAAACAATGGGAAAAAGCAATCCGCCAAACAGAGGATGTTTTGGTACTCAAACTCGAAAACAAAAAAACGGAACAAGGTTATTACATTAAAGAACGAACTTACTTTATTTTAGGACAAACTTATCTAGACATGAAGAAGTATGATCAAGCGATCACGACCTTTGAAAAATGTATCCGGGAGTATCCCGAGTCTTTTTTTACATCAAACTGTCATTTTTTAATCGGTGTTGCTAACTTTGAATCACAAAAATTCGATAAGGCGATCAAGCATTTTGAAGAATTTTCTCAAAAATTTAAAAAGGACGACAATTTTGAATTCAGTCTCTACTATTTAGCTTATAGCTATTTCAGTTTGAATGATTTCCCTAAGGCAGCGGATCTGTTCGAGCGGATTGCCGAGAGATATCCCGAATTTGAACGTGCTGCGGAGGCGCAGTTTAAAGCCGGAGAATCCTATTTTCAGGATAGCCAGTTTAAAACGGCTGTCGCAAGCTATTTAAAAGTAAAGAAAAATTTTCACAACTCTGAATTCACTGATGATGCAGCATACAATATTATTTGGTGTTACAGTGAACAAAAAGAGGACAAAAAATTTCTCCAGTCTTTACAGGAATTTATGCGGGAATTTTCCGAAAGCGAATTTGCTTCTAATGTGCAAATTACCTTGGGGGACGTCTATTTTAACGATAAACAATATGAAAAGGCTATTGAAGAATATCAAAGAGTCATTGACCGGTATGTCGGCAGCGAATATGTGGGCAAGGCCAAAGAACTCGTTGCCGAAACGAAAGAAGTCTTGGCGTTTCAATTTCATGAAAAAGCGATGGTGGTTTTTGATCAGGCTGTTCAAAAGGAAAATGATGCTGACTTGTTCAAAAAATCAGTTGATCTTTTCAAGGTGGTAGAACAAAAATATAAAGATACAGAAACTGCGGCGGGTTCGTTGTGTAATATGGGTGTTTGTTATGAATACTTACATGAGTGGGATAAGGCTTTGGCTATTTACAGTGATATTGTGAATTTTTATACGGATAAGAAAAATTGTCAGCAGGCTGTAATCTTTGCGCGGGATCACAAACGTTGGATCGAAGCTAATCGTATGTAGGCGCACGGTATACTTATAAAGGAGATCACTATGAGAACCTTTCTTTTAATCAGTTTACTGATGGGCAGCTCAGCAATGCTCTGGCGCTGTTCCCATCTTGTCCCTAAGAAGTTTTTACCCCAAGAATTTGAATATGAGTTGATTTTGGATCCGGTTTTTTCGGCTAGTAACAATAAATTTACGATCGATTCAACCAACGGGAGTTTTGTTTATCTTGATGGGGATATCAAACTCATTTTTGAACAAAAGAGCGACAGAGAATTAAATAAGCGATTTGCCAGTAATTCAGATAAGGGAAAAAATTCTACGAATCCATTCACCTATGGAAATTGGGTTGACATCGGTCTTGGTTATTCGCCCCCAAGATTTACGGTTTTTGGGATCAGTCTTTATAATTATGCCCTTCCCAAAATGCAATTCGATCCACAAAAAACGCGCTTGATTTTAAATACGGGAGAAAAATTCTATCCTTACAGCGAATTCAGATCCGTAGAATCCTATCAATCTTTTGAAGAATATTATACCCACCTGCGGGGCTTTTCCGGTAACGAATTAAAACGTTATCAGGAACGAATGGGGATTATTAATTCGCAACTTCTGTCCAATAAGGAAATACTCTTTAAAGGCGATGATCGGACCGGACATATCGCCTTTGACCCATTACCAGAGAATGTAAAGGATGTTACTTTAAAAATTCAAGATATTTATGTTGCTTACGATAAATATGATCGGCCTGAAAAGATTCTGAATTTAGAACTAAAATTTGTCAAAAGAATTGTAAAAAAAGAGAAGATGGGATCTCCGGAGAAAAAGGAACCGGCCAAGAAAGTTAGCTTGAAATTAAAGTAAGTGGAAGTTAGAGCCGCCTTTATTTTTATGATTCAAGCCTTCTTGAATTGATTTATTCTGCGGTCCCGCGGTTCCCTCTTTTTAAATATCAAAAATAAATTGAGGAGGGAATGGTTAAGACAACCCCCTTAAAAATTAGAAATCTTGTTTTAAAAAGCCGGTTGATTTTGGCTCCGATGGCGGGTATTTCCCATACGGCTTTCCGTCAACTCGTTTCCCAACAGCCCGGTTACGGCCTCTGTTTTTCGGAAATGCAACCCTGTGCAGCAGCAGTTTCTGAACAATTTGAAAAATCATTTTATCTTTATTTTTCCGAAAAAGAACGGCCTTTATTTTATCAACTGGCCGGAAATGACCCTTTGCAGATGGAAAGGGCGATGCGACATTTAGAGGCCTTTGGGCCTGATGGATTTGATATTAATATGGGGTGTCCGGTATATGATGTTACTAAAACCGGATGCGGGGCAGCGCTGATGCGGAATCCCAAGCTGGCTCAATCCATCCTATCCCACCTTCGGAAGACGACTGATTTGCCCCTGACTGTGAAGATCCGGATCGGTTGGGAGGAGGACGAAGCCTTTTTACAGGATTATGTCAGCATGCTCGAACATTGCGGGGTCGATGCCATTACCTTGCATGCACGAACGGTTGGAGAAAAAACCAAGAAGGCGGCGCGTTGGCGGTTTATTTCCCTTGTTAAAAAAACCGTAAGAATTCCTGTGATCGGCAATGGAGATGTCGCTAGTTTAGAGGATGTACAAAGGATTTTTTCTGAAACGGGCTGTGATGGGGTCATGATTGGGCGTGGGGCGGTCCGAAAGCCCTGGATCTTTCAGCTTTTTTATAAACCGCTTGATTTTGTAGATATTAAAGCCTGGTATTTGAATTTTATTGATTTGTTGGAAAGACATTTCCCGCCAGAACGACGGGCCGGACGCCTTAAAGAATTTACTTACTATTTTCAGAAAAATTTTATGTTCGGTCATTCTTTTTATATTAAAGTTCAAAATGCAAAAAACATCACTGAGATCAAACAGATCGCAAAAAATTTTTTTGATCAATTGAAGAGTGAAGATGTCTCAGTGCAGGCATTTCAGTAAATAACAATGAAACCCGCTAAACTTTTCCAAGGAAGAGAGTCGTTCTATTTTATTGGGATTTGTGGCACAGCCATGGCCGCAGTCGCTGTTATGCTAAAACAACAAGGTTTTCAAATCAGTGGATCGGATCATCTCGTTTATCCACCCATGAGCACTTTCCTGAAAAGTCATGGGATCGATGCGAAGACGGGATATAAGTCAAGCAATTTGAGGGTGCGACCGGATTATATTGTTATTGGTAATGCACTTTCCCGGGGAAATCCTGAAATCGAATATACGCTTAACCATAAATATGCTTATTTGTCCTTACCAGAACTGGTTCGGCATTTCTGTATCAAGGATCGACATTCAATTGTAATCAGCGGAACGCACGGTAAAACAACGACCAGTGCATTGACTGCGTGGATGTTGGAATGCGCCGGAAAGTCACCGGGGTTTCTGATCGGCGGTATCCCCCTTAATTTTGAGCAGGGAGCTCGTTTGGGAAGGGGAAAATTTTTTGTGGTGGAGGGGGACGAATATGACACCGTTTTTTTTGACAAAAGATCAAAGTTTTTGCACTATGCACCGGATTCCCTGATTATCAATAATATTGAATTTGACCATGGGGATATTTTTGAATCTATCGATGATATTCGGCTTTCTTTCCAGCGCCTCATTAACCTTGTCCCCAGCCAGGGGAATATTTTTTATAACCAGGATGATCCACAAATCCGTTTAATTATCGATAAGGCCTTTTGTCCAACAATTTCATTCGGATTCAGTGTTGGCAGTTTGTGGACCGGAAAGAATTTAGTTTACCGGAATGGAGGCATGCAATTTGATGTTCTATACAAACGGAAGAAGGAGTTGACTGTCAAAATTAGTTTGGCTGGCCGGCATAATATTTATAACCTGCTGGGAGTCACTGCCTTGGGGCGTACTCTGGGTATTCCGGCTCTGAAAATTAAAGACGCCTGGGCGAGTTTTCAGGGTATTAAAAGAAGACTTGAAATCCGTGGTGAAGTGGGGGGAATCAAGGTAATCGATGATTTTGCGCACCATCCCACGGCGATACGCGAGACCTTAAAGGCTGCCAAGGCCCTCTACCGGCCTAAACGTCTGTGGGCTGTGGTCGAACCCAGAAGCAGTACTTTACGATCTTCTATTTTCCAAAATATACTACCTCAGGCTTTCGGGGCTGCCGACCGAGTTATTCTTACGGATGTTTATAATAAGTATAAATTAAGGGCCCGGCATCGTCTTAACCCTGTCCGTGTGATCCGTAATTTGTGCGATAGAAAGAAGCAGGCCTTTTTTATCCCAACTAGCGCAGAAGTTGCTGAATTTTTAGGAAAAGAGGTCCAGGACGGGGATGTCATTGTCTGTATGAGCAATGGGGGGTTTGATCATATTCACGACAAAATTTTGTATATTTTAAGAGAGAGAATGTGATTTACAAATACTATAAAAACTATCGTTTTATAATTTCAGTAAGTCTTGCTAAGCGGAAATTGGTTCTAAGGGCTTATTCACCTAGATATGGACAGAATCTGCTGAAACGGTCAAATTTCTCTCTTCCAAAACGATATAAAATTGCCATTGGGCGGGCTCAGGATCACCTGTCCAAAATAAGGGAAGGAGACTGCCGGACGCCAATAGGGGAATACTGGATCTGTGAAAAATTAATTCTGTCTGAAAAAATGAGACATTTGGGGTCCCGTTGGTTCAGATTAACCTACCCAAATCTTAAAGATATTCGAAATGCATTAAAAAACGGAGTGATCAATATAACCGAAGCCAAACGGTTACGCGGGGGTTACCGTAGAAATTTGTTTAAACGGATCGAGACGCCCCTGGGTTACGGGATCGGGATCCACGGAACCCGGGATAATAAGTCGGTGGGGAAAAAAAGTACAGATGGCTGTTTGCGAATGACTAATCTGGATGTAGAAGAACTATTTGAGATCGTTCCCTTGGGGACGAAGGTCATCATTCATCAGTGAAATTAGAATTAAATATTAAAGCCGAATGGTATTATTTTTTCTTTTTTCTGTCTTTCTGAAGAAGTCTACGGTTAAAGCCAATCCTTCCTTTATTGAAATACCGGGCTCCCAGTCGAGGTAGTGTTTGATTTTTTGATAATCCAATACACTCCGACGTTGCTCCCCCTCTGCTGCCTGTCCATGCTGTTTTTGAGCAAGATTCCCGGTCAGTTGATTCAAATGATTAAAGAGCTCATTAATATCCGTTTCTTGACCAGTCCCAACATTAAAGATATCATTTTGAGAGTACTCGAGAGCCAAAAGATTGGCATGGGCAACGTCCTTCACAAACACGAAATCACGCGTTTGTTTACCATCCCCGTTAATCGTTGGTTGCTCACCTCTTAGAAGTTTGTGACAGAAGATCGCCACAACCCCCGCTTCTCCAAAGGGATTTTGGCGCGGACCATAAACATTAGCATAACGTAAAATTACATAATCAAGTCCGTGTGTTTGGCGATAAAAATAGAGATATTTTTCAGTACATAATTTGGATATGCCATAAGGTGAGAGCGGTTGGAGGGCATGATTTTCTGGAGCCGGATATTGATTTTGTTCACCATAAATTGCTCCGCCCGTTGATGAAAAAATTATTTTTTTGACCTTTGTTTTTACCGCACACTGTAAGAGATTGAGGGTTCCCATGACATTGATATCCGCATCATTGAGAGGATCTGCAACAGAGCGTCGCACATCCATTTGGGCAGCACAGTGATAGATGATCTCTACTTTTTCTTTTTTCATGGTGGTCAGCAGTCGTGGAGAACGAATATCTAATTTATAAAATTTAGTCTGGGGAGAGAGATTATGCCGAAAACCTGAAGAAAGGTTGTCGACAATGATGACCCGATGTTTTTTTTCAATTAGGTGATCGGCGATATGGGAGCCGATAAACCCAGCTCCGCCTGTGATGAGAATATTCATACTCGTTGAGGTTGTTGATTTTATATTTGACAACATAAATAAATATTCATATCTTTAGTGGCAAATAAATTAACAAAAAAGGAGGTTCCGGTTGGCAATACACCTTTCAGCAATTAAAAGACTTCGACAAAGCAAGAAGGCGCACTTACGGAATAAAGCAGTTATTTCGGAAATTCGTACGCTTACCAAGAATCTTAGAAAAGAAAAGGACCGTAGCAAGGCCGAAGCACTTAAAAATATTATTTTTTCCAGGTTGGATAAGGCTCGAAAAAAAGGGATTATTCATTCTAGCACTGTGGCGAACCAGAAATCAAAAATTGCGAAGTTCGTAAATAAAATCGCTGCCTGAAAATCACGCGGGATTTCTTTTGCCTGTTGAACAAAAACAGGCTTTTTTATTTCTAATTCATTTTATCAGGTTTATTCTTATGTCCAAGAATCCTCTTTCAGAAGAAGCAGAAACTGTGCTCAAACTATTATCAAAAGGGATCGCGGATGCCAAACTATCTTTGTCGCATGTGCGGGATTCCGAGGAATCAAAAGCGCTTGAAAGACTTCTGAAGGACATCCGGAAAGATGTTGAGAAATTTTTTTCTTATTTTATTGATCGTCGAGAAAAACAGCGGGAGAAGACACTTTTCGAGGATGCAATAGCCTATTTTAAAATATCCAATCCAAATGATCCTTTACAGTGAAGGAATCCTAAACGGTAAAATATTGCATGAACTCATCAACTGCTGCAACTCAAAAAAGAAAAGTTTCTTTTCGACATCTTTACTGCGGAAATCATTTTTATCCTCTCTAAATTATATAGTCGAGCGTTCATTTTATGAAGCGGAATCAACTCTATATTAATCTTTTTATTTTATTAACGATCCTGTTAGGTCTTTATTACCTTTTTCCGACTTATCAATACTATCAGAGCGGGTGGTTAAAAAAAGATGTAACGGAAATGACAGAAAACGAGTTACGCAAAAAACAAAGTATTGAATCCAAAACCATTAAGCTCGGCCTGGATCTGTTGGGCGGGATGCATTTAATTCTGGAAGTCGACAAATCCCAGTTAGAGGCCAAGGACGCGCAGGATGCGGTTGACCGGGCTCTGGAAGTTATTCGCAATCGAATTGATCAATTTGGAGTTTCAGAACCGGATATCCGCAAACAAGGTGACAATCGGATTGTCGTAGAACTGCCGGGCTTACGCGACCGCGAAAGAGCAAAAAATCTAATCGGGTCTACTGCTCTCTTGGAATTTAATCTTGTTCGAGAAGTTGACGAACTCGGAGCAGTCCTAGATAAAATGGATCTGGTGCTTTCTAAAAAGATTAGAACGGGAAAGGAGATCACGTTCAAGGATACCAGTGCAGCGATGCAGAATAATTTAACAAGTCTTATTCAGGAAACGCCGAAGAAGGCCGTGGCGGATACTGGAGCGACAGGAGAAAAAGATATTACCAAGATATTTCAAGGTACAGAAACAGACACCGCTGGAGGTGAGAGTCAGGAGATTTCTGTGCAAAAGCCTTTTTCCTCATTACTCGTTCAATTTAGCGGTTACCGACGGGACGAATTAAGAATTCTTGACCGTAATCTACCGAAGGTGAAGGCATTGTTAGAGGACTCAGACATTTTAAATACGATTCCAGATGGGAATCGTTTTGCCTTTTCCAATGAGGCAGAGGAATTTAACGGGATCCGTTATTGGTCTCTCTATCTTCTTAAGTCGAAATCTGAGCTCACCGGAGCCTTTTTAAAAGACGCCCGGGCCACGGTGGGGCAGGGTGATTTTACGGCTAACCAACCCGAAGTAAGTATGGAACTTGATTCTGAAGGAGCACGGATTTTCTCTCGCGTTACGGGCGCAAATATCAAGAAACGTCTGGCCATTGTATTGGATGGTAAGGTCTACTCTGCACCGGAAATTCAGAACAAAATTCCCAATGGCCAAGCACGGATTACGGGGAGCAAAAATTTGAATGAAGCAAAGGATTTGGCGATTGTTCTTAGAGCGGGGGCCTTGCCTGCACCTGTTAACATTATTGAAGAGAGAACAGTCGGGCCCTCCTTGGGTCAGGATTCAATCCGACAAGGTGTTATTTCTATTGCCATCGGGTTTGCCTTTGTTGTGATCTTTATGATCTTTTATTATCGGATGTCAGGACTGATTGCGATATTAGCGTTGGGATTAAATATTACTTTCCTGCTGGCCTTTATGGCGGCTCTTCATGCAACACTCACTTTGCCCGGAATCGCCGGTATTATGCTTACGATAGGGATGGCGGTCGACGCCAATGTTCTGATATATGAACGAATCCGGGAAGAGTTAAATGCGGGAAAAACGGTTCGAAGTGCTATTGAAAATGGTTTTAAACGGGTGTTTCTGACCATTTTTGATTCAAATTTAACTACTCTTATTACAGCAATTATTCTATATCAATTTGGAACCGGCCCGATCCGCGGTTTTGCGGTTTCTCTTTCCATCGGTTTAATTATTAGCATGTATACGGCTCTCGTCATTACACGTCAAATATTTAATTTGATAACCCAGCGGAAAGAATTGAAGACGCTTAGTATTTAATTAGAGAAGGATTTTATGGTCCAATTTTTTGGTCAAACAAATATTCCCTTTATCAAATACCGCACAGGAGCCTTTATTTTTTCAGGTTTGTTTGCCTTGATTGGGGTCATTTCCATTTTTGTTCGTGGAGGAATCAACTATAGTGTAGATTTCAAAGGGGGGTTGTTTTTGCATCTAAAGGCGAAATCTCAGATCGAGATGAATATAATTTCTTATACTAATCAGTCCCTGGCGCGAGAGATAACCGAAAGAGTAATGCCGGAATTGGAAAAAAATATGGATTTGCATGTGGTCCTAATCAAGCGGGAATTTGATAACCGACAGGGTTTGTTGAAGTATTGCGACTCTCTTCAAATTCAGAATATGAAGGGTGAATTTGTTGTTTTAGAAAATCAAATAATCGAAGAAAATAAAAATGTAAATGAAAAGATTAAGATCCTGATTAATGAAAGAAATCCAAAACGAAATTTCCCCAAGATTGGGATAAAAGAATTAAGAAACTGCTTGGAAAATTTTAACCTGAAAGGGATGGAAATCAAGACTTTGGGTCGGGAAGACCAGCATGAATACATTATTAATATTATTAAAGAAGAAACGGATCAAGAAGGGGGGCAGCAGATTCGGAAAATTTTAGAAATGCAATTCCCTTCAGTCTATTTTGAATTTTTAAGGCAGGAATATGTGGGACCGAAAATCGGTAAGCAACTAAAAAGGGAGTCGCTGATCGCAGTAATTATTTCATTAATTGCGATTGTTATTTATGTTGGATTTCGTTTCCAATTCAAATACGGCTTGGCTGCAGTTATTGCCCTTATTCATGATGCCTTTCTCACCTTTGCTTTCTTTTGCATTTTGAACAGAGAGATCTCGATAAGTTTTATTGCTGCTGTTCTGACTATTGTCGGTTACTCGTTAAACGATACGATTGTGATTTTTGACCGGATCCGGGAAAATCTACGGCTCTTGAAGCGTGAAAATTATGAAAACCTTGTGAACATTAGTATTAATGTTACCCTCAGCCGAACGATCATCACGGCGCTGACGGTTTTTGTGCCGGTGGTTGTATTTTATTTATTCGGGGGTACCGTGATCAAGGATATGGCCTTGGCACTATTATTCGGTACAGTTATCGGTAGTTATTCCACCGTTTTTATTGCGGCACCCCTCCTTGTTGTTTGGTATCAACGTGCGCAGAAAAAGGCTAAGATTTAGAGACGCTCTTATTGCATTGGCTTTTTAATAACGGATTAGACTTTTTCTTTAAATGGTTTAATCCGTTTTTTTTTAATAAACTCCTTCAAATTATAAAAGATA
>Ga0247727_10012759_pt1 | contig 14345 bp, 10 predicted proteins | sample WisWelCaveWW1625_FD_202498 | JGI IMG/M metagenome (GOLD analysis project Ga0247727, IMG submission 202498) | Biofilm microbial communities from Wishing Well Cave, Virginia, United States - WW16-25 | ecosystem: Environmental > Aquatic > Deep subsurface > Groundwater > Cave microbial mat | place... | reverse complement strand
CGTTGGACTCTTCGCGAATGATGCCACCCTGGAGTCGGCCCGCGGGCGCGGTGCGCAGACGGCCGCGATCCACGAGCGTATACGTACCGCAACTGCGACCGAATTCTCCCTCTTAGCTGCGGAAGTTACGCCCGGCAGTACCTCGGAGCGCAACTACCTCCGATGCGGTTTCTGCGTTGCTTACACCCGCACGCATTTCGTCCGGCCGCTCAACTAAGTAGCCCGAAGCGGTGGCGAATCCAGGTGTCGAGCTCAAGCCGTTAACCGACATCAAGCCGTTCACCCAATGTGAGCAACTCGTGCTTCCTTCTGGTCAGAGCGGGCTCGATGAGGTGCAACGGAAGTTGGGCGGAGGCGGTCAAATTGACGCGTAACTTCCTACCCGTCGATGTACCCGTGGAGCGAGATCGGCGTGGAAGAACGTGTCCCGCGGCGATCACCCGCGAGCAGCGGGTGGTTAGGATCGCGCACCGATCGCCGGTAGCTTCGGCTGTTGCTCCCGGTCGCCCCCCGGGCATCTGGGAACACAGGTCGGCAAGGGAGGCTGGTGTCGCCGTGCTCGTTAACCGGAAACCGCGAACGTGCAGAAACTGTCCGGCTCGGGTCCACCAATCTTTCGCGCGCGTTAACCAACTCTGGAGAAACCGCCGGAGACGGGGAGAAACGGCTCTCGGTAAAAGTTGGAGTGGCCCACGGTTGGCAGACCGAGCAAGACACGGCTACAAACGGAGAGAGCCGGAAGGGCCTAAACTGTGGCGCAGGTACGGGTTACAAGCCAGGGGCAGGCGTCAACAAACAGCCAGTGAGAACTTCGTTGTAGGAATTTTGGCTCCCCGAGCGCTACACGAAGGGAACAAAGTGTGCTCGGCAGGCGAGGAGACGCTCGTAAGCCGTTGGTTCTCCATACGGTTGGGTAAACGCCGCGCTCCGCATCCCGGTTGTTCCAACCAGCAAGCGCATTCTCCGTTTTGGCGCGTCACACTCGGGCGCCCAAGTGAGACGCAAATCCTCGCCGGTTGGCTTGGCGCTTCCACCTGGTGGTAATCCCTGGCCAGGACGCGCAGGAAGGTCGCCAAGAAACCGCCGTCCTGATCTCAACTGCCGGTTGGTGTGCCTTTTTTATGGACCCGACAAAATGGAGGGGCACCTGGTCGTCGGCGCTCAGAAGACGAACTTGATTCCGAACACGGCCCAGGCCTTCGGTGTGAGAAAGCCGTCCTCATAATACGTCTGATTCAGGAAATTCTCGATTTTGCCGTACAACCGCAGGCTGAGCCGGTCGGCGATCGGGAGCGTGCGTGCGATCACGAGGTCCGCTTTGCGCGGCCCGGGATAGAGGTACGGCCGGTTCCCGGAGCCGACAAAGAACGCCGAAATGTAGTCGCTCGCCGCCAGAAAATCGACAGTTGCGTCCCAGCGGCCGATGCTCTGGCTGGCGGATAGGGTGAACATATGGTCGAAGACGCGCAGGACGCGCAGCGAGCCGCCAAGCAGCCGCGAGGTGCGCTCGTCGGAATTGGTGTAGGTGTAGGACGAATGCACGGTCGCGCCGCGGGTGGGCCGCGCCTCGAGGCTGACCTCGAGGCCTCGCGCCAGGCCACCGCCGGTATTCAGGTAACCCGCGAAACCGAAGCCGATCACTTCCTGAAGACGCGTGTAGAAGAAAGTGCCGCTGACGCGATACCGCGAGGACATCAGGTACTGATCGAAACCAGCGTCGAAGGCAATGGTGCGCTCGGGGCGAAGGTGCGGATCGCCGAAAGCGCTGAACGAGCCGCCGAAGAACGATGTCCCGAAGCGCTCGTACAATGATGGGATTCTGTACCCGTTGCCGGCGTGGGCACGAAGTTTGGTCGAGTGGCCTGGCAACAGGTACGAGACGGCTCCATCGCCGGTCCAGGCGTCGGGGGGGGGCTGGAGCCGAATGCCCTGGAAACGCGGGGCGCCGCCGGCGAATTCGGGTCGAGCGAGGCGAAACGTTTGCCAGCGGCCGGAGACAGCGAGCTGGAGCCGGTCGGCGACAAGGCGGATCTGATCCTGGAGGTGCAGGGTGTGGCTGTTCTGTGCGATGCGGACCCGGGCATCGGTGCGGAGGGCCGGGTCGGGGTGGCGATCGCGGGTGTGGTTGTCGTAGAACTCGCGCTCGAACTCGTAGCCGGACGAGAACAGGTGACGCCGGGACGGCTCGAAGTCTGCGCGTGCCTGGGCGGTGTCGATGCGCGAGAAGAAACGGTTGGCGGTCTGGAAGGAGGGTTCAAACCGCGTGCCGGCGGGACCGTCGAGATTATCGCGGTCCGAGACCAGCCCCTGGTAACCGACACGAGTCGAGATTCCGCGGGCCGGGCGGTGCGTGTAGGAGACCTGGCCCGCCAGGAAATGCGCGGCGCGGCGGGAGTCGGGATCGTTCGGATTTGGGAAGAAGGTGACGAACGGAACGGCGGGGATGATGGGGCTCGAGGGCAAGCCGGCGGCGGGGGCGGGGAAGGGGAGATCGTTGAGACCGAGGAACGTATCGGCGCCGAAGAGGCGGGCGTGGAACCGGCCGGCGGACACCGGCGACCACTCGAGGAATCCGTGCCCGCTGGTGTTGCGGTACCGATCGTCGCCATCGACGCCTCGGGTCAGGTTCAGGTGCGAGAGGCCGGCCGAGTAGCGCCAGCGATCCTGACCGAAGGCGCCGGCGATCGAACCCAATCCGCGGGCCATACCCAGCCCGCCGCCATCGACCTGGATGGCTCCTCGCGTCGCTCCCCCGCCGGGATCGCTGATGACGTGAATCACGCCGCCCACGGCGTTGGTGCCGTAGAGGGAAGAGCCGGAACCGCGCAGCAGCTCGACGCGGTCTGAATTGACGAGCAGGAGATCGCCGAGGTATCCGGTGGCGTCACCCTGTACGGCGGCGCCGTCGCGGAAACGGAAGCCGTCGATCAACACCGCCGTGTCCCAGGCGCGGAGGCCGCGGGTGAGCACCTGGGCGAACGATCCCGGCCCGCCGAGTTGCAGAACGCGGACTCCGGGGACGAGGCGAATGGCGTCGACCAGCGAGAATACCCCGCGCCGGTCGATGGCCTCGTGATCGATGCGGTCGACGGCCTTGGCGACCTCGTGGGCCGTCTGCACGGTGCCGGAAGCGGTGACGGTGAGTGAGACGTCGACACGGGCCAGCGCCAGCCGAAGGTCGGCTCGCGTCGATTCACCGGCCCGCAAATCAACCGGGACGGGAGCGGCGGGATCGAAGCCGGGCGCCGCGGCCTCGAGGAGATACTCGGCCGCGCACGGCGCCTCGAACTGGAAACCCGCCGACGCATCCGCACGAGCGGTCCTTTGGAGATGGCCGTCGCGACGGCTCAGTTTGACTTTCGCCCCGGCGACGGCGGCGCCCGCCGGATCGAGCACTTTCCCGGAAACGGAGCAAGGTCCGGCCGCCTGGGCCAAGACCGGGAACAGGAAAAGAAAGGAGATGGATGTTCGGAGAATCACGTGCCCCCCCTCGAGGTCGTTTTGAATTCACCGCGGGTTACGCGGGCGCCAGGCAGGTCTTCGGACTTGCGGGCATCGTGATCCTACTAGCCGTCGCTTCCCAGCCCGGAATGGGCCAGTGCCTTTGACGGCGTTCGTTCCCGCTCACCGCTGCGGGGCAGTCCCGGAATTGCACCGGGTTCCCTCTTGATCAAACGCGCACAACGGAACGCGGCAGGGAAGCTGCCGTGTCCGGCGCGCATTCGAAACGCCGGCCGAGTTCAGCCGGCGTACCTTGCGCATCGATGAGTTTACGGGATCGCGGACGAGGAAGTCAAGCCGCATCCGCCGCCTCATCCGCCGCCTCGACCCGGTTCGAGTAGTCGACTGAATCAAACTAAGCCGGGCTGATTCTCAAGCGAGCTGCGGTTGAGCCGGGCTTCCAAGACGATCGGCACCCGGACCAGCCACCACCGCCGCCTGGGAACGCCGCCAGGGTTCGGGCAGGCTGAGATCGTTCGGATGACATTCGTCGGCTTCATCGAGAAGACGGATTTCATGGACGGCGCCGATGCCGTGGAAAATGCAAACGTCCAGCGTTTCGAGCGTCGCGCGGTCCACTACGCAGATTCCCGAGTCCGAACTGTTCCGGCCGCCCCTGGCGTTCAAGGCACTGATTCCGATGATGAGCCGGTCCCGGGTCACGGCGAGGCCGCGAGTGAGGTACCGCGTGGCGTCGTAACTCCAGACATCTCGTTGCTGCCCGACGGCGTAGAGCGATGCGCTCTTCGAGTTCAGAATGAACAGTTCCGTTGGAAGTGATGCGGGTTTTGTCGGGTCCATAAAAAAAGGGCCAAGCCGACGATTACGCCATGGGGGCCCTCGATTCTCGCAGACGGCCTAATGGTTTTGGCCATAGTAGTTGATAAATTAGGTGCGGCGCCTGTAGCCGCAAGCAGCCGCAAGACCGCCCCGCCCGGTTTTCAGGTGACCCTCAATGGCCGGTTTTGGGTGTCCCCCGAGGTAGGAGGACCCGGGGAAGATAATCGTCGGCTTGGCCCTTTTTTTATGGACCCGACAAAACCCCTGGCGCAGCGGCTTGGCCCCTTTTTTATGGACCCGACAAAACCGCAGGTCGGCGGACCTGTTCATGAGCCTGATCCACACCGCCGAGTTGAGCGGCGGCAACCCGTTCGACGAAAACATAAGTGACGCTAGCGCCAATCAACGTGATGTCGACAAGGAATCGGGGGATTCCGCTGCACTGCTCGCTATGGCGTGAAGCCGCAACCACAGATGCTGCAGTCCGGTGGAGTGTCCCGTCTTCGGCAATGAGCCAGCCGGGTCGTTCCCGGCCAGCGTCGGCCGTCTCCAGCTTGGAATCTCCCGCAACCACCAGTCCTCCAGGTGCCGCTGGCTTCATAGTAGGTTGCGATACGCAGCCCTCCCATACAACTCTTTCTGTACATCGGCCGCGGACTCGCGGCTGGCCGCCCAAAGCTTGGTGGCCAAACGGTTGAATCGGCTCGCTCAGGAGAGTATGATCTCTGGAACGGGAAGCCTCACAGGCGGAAACGGGGAGCCTTACAGGCCATGGAGCAGTCCTACAACAGAACACCTCAGTCCTCTCTCCAGCAACGTGCCCGCCACGTGCTGCGCACCGGGTTTGGGACCGTGACAGCCCTACTGATCCTCTCCACGGTGACGGCGTACCAGATCCAGCGAAGCATGTCGAACGAAGCAGTGGAGATCTACCATCGCCACGTCAAGCAGGACGATGTCCTCTACAAGCTTCGGCGTTCTCTGTGGCTCGGTTCCAGCGCCGCGCGCGACTTCTTGCTGAACCCCTTCGCCGATCGCGTCGAGAAGTTTGCGTCCCAGCTCCGTGATCACCGCGCAGACAGCCGCCGTCTGCTCGACGAGCTGAAGGCGGCGCAGTCGCACAACCATGCGTACACGGATCTCCGAGCCAAAGTGGAAGACTTCTGGTCGGCGATTGAGAGAGTGCCCGCATCCACCGAAGGTTTCGATCTAGCTGCGCGCTACCAGTTTGTCCAGCGCGAGGTTGTGCCACGCCGCAACGCGGCTGGCGACGTTCTCCGCCAATTCACGGCTCTCAGCCAGACGGCGCTTCAGGAAAGCGAGATGGAGTTCGCCGCTACGCGTCGAATCGCCGCCAGTTGGCTCCTGCTGATTTTGGGCCTCTCACTGGTTTTAGGAGTTACCGTGGCCATCTTCAGCCTCCATCATTCGGGAAGGCTCGAGAAGGAGGCAATTCGCCATCATGAAGAGGTGGCGCGGGCCAAGAACGAGCTGCAGCAACTGTCTGCTCGGCTGATGGAGGTGCAGGAGGAAGAGCGGGCCCGCCTCTCGCGCGAACTGCATGACGAGATCGGCCAAGCGCTGGCGACTCTCCGGTTGGAGATCAACCGTGCACAATCAGCCGCCGAATCCCCGGTGGAGGTTCGCGAGCGTCTTGAGCACGCGCGGACGCTCGCGGAACGAACGGTCGGCATGATACGCAACATCTCGCTGTTGCTTCGGCCTGCGATTCTCGACGATCTCGGTCTCGGTGCTGCGTTGCAATGGCAAACCGAGGATTTCACGCGGCGAACTGGTGTCGCCTGCGAACTCATCGAAGAAGCAGTACCTGAGGAGTTGCCCGAGTCTGTGCGAACGTGCGTGTATCGGGTCCTTCAGGAATCGCTTCACAATTGCGAGAAGCACGCAGATGCCTCAACAGTTTGCGTTTCGGTCTCCCTCTCCGAGTCTTTGTTGACCTTGACGGTCGAGGACAACGGCAAGGGTTTTTCCGCCGATGTCCGGGGAATCTCCGGCAGGCGAAGCGGGTTTGGAATACTCGGGATGCAGGAGCGAGCTCACGCCCTCAACGGGACGCTGTCGGTCGATTCGGTACCCGGCAAGAGCACGCGCCTAACGCTTCGGTTACCGGTGTGTGCGCCGATTGCGGAGGAGGTTCGAGCCTGATGGCGATCCGCGTTCTCCTCGCCGATGATCACGCCTTGTTTCGTAACGGCCTCAAGAAGATTCTCGAAGACCATCCGCAGTTTCAAGTCGTGGCCGAGGCGGGGACCGGCCTCGAAGCTGTGGAACTTGCTCGTCGACACCAGCCAGACGTCGCGCTCATGGACATCAGCATGAAAGAGCTCAGCGGTCTGGAAGCAACAGCTCAGATCCGCAAGTGCTCCCCGAACACGGCGGTGATGATTCTAAGCATGCATAGCGATGAGCGATACGTGGTTCGCTCGATCAGAGCAGGCGCGCGCGGGTACGTGCTGAAAGACTCAGTCGAGGACGGCCTGATCCGTGGCATCCATATTCTCACTCGCGGCCAGGTGTACTTCAGCCCCGCCGTCGCCAAGATTCTGCAATCACGCCGGTACCGCGATCCGGTGGTTCGAGACGCGGATGATCCCTACGAGACTCTCACAGAAAGAGAACGCCAGCTCTATCATCTGCTGGCGGAAGGGATGGCTAACAAGGAGATCGCTGCCCGCCTTGGACTCAGCATCCACACCGTCGAGACCCATCGCACTCGCATCATGGAGAAGCTGGAGCTTCATGGCATCGCCGAGCTCGTTCTCAATGCCGTCCGGCGCGGCTTCATCACCTAGCCACGTACAGAACCTTCTGTATTCAACAGCCCCGCAAGGGGCACTAGAATCGTCATAGCTTCGCTGAAAAAGAGGCGGCAGATTTATGGCGATTCGCGTGCTGCTGGCCGACGACCACAGCGATTTCCGAAGCAGTGTCCGGCGGTTACTGGAGAACACGAGTGAGTTTGACGTTGTCGCGGAGGCGGCCTCCGGCGTCGAGGCCGTTCAACTCGCGCGAAAGCATCTACCCGATGTGGTGGTTCTTGACGTTCGCATGAAGGGAATGACCGGCATTGCAGCCACCAGCTGTATCCTCGCCGATTGCCCACGTACGGCGATCCTCATGGTGTCCATCTGCGGCGAGAAGCAGTACGTCGTTCGGTCCGTTGAGGCAGGCGCGCGGGGATATCTGCTGAAAGACACTGTCCACGAGGAATTGTTCAAAGCGATTCGCGCCGTTTATCAGGGTGGCTGTTTCTTCTGCTCTCAAATTCAACCTTTCGCCAAGCTAGCCCTCGGTTCGGAGAGCTGAGCAACGCGAATGATTCTGGCGGCCTCACTATCTACCGGTGCGAAGCTCTTGCACCAAGAACCGCTCAAACCGTGCACCAGGAACTGCATTCAACCAAGCCAAGCGGCGTCTTGCAGCATACAGAAAATCCTGTATTCAATGGCCGGCAACCTCGCACTACACTTGCGAGCAGCAAACTTGTAACGGGAGGTTCCCAATGTGGGACAGACGGGGCGGTTTGTGTGGCCGCTCTCTTGCTCGTTGTGGGTGTGAAGCCCGCCGAGTCGCAGATTCTCTATGGCTCTATAGTCGGAAACGTGAAGGATACTAGCAACGCGGTCGTTCCCGGCGCGCAGGTTGTGGTCACTCACAAGGAGACCAATCAGTCGCGCGAGGCGACGACAAATAGCGTTGGCGCTTACAGTTTTCCGACGCTGCAACCTAGCCCCTACGAGTTGAGAGTTTCGCACGAGGGTTTCCGCACCTTCACCCAGAGCGAGGTGCTCGTAACAATCAATAGCGTCACTCGCGCCGATGTTGAGTTGCAGTTGGGAGCGGTTGCCGAATCAGTGGTTGTTACGGGAGTTTCCGCGGTGCTGCAGACCGACCGCTCGGAGGTGCGATCCGAAGTGACTCCTGGTTACAAGGTCTTTCGCGAGATGGAGCCGATCGCGCGGCCCGGCTATGCCATCTACGTCTACCATGTCGGCGCGGCCGGCCGGCCGGATTCCGAAAAAGGAGTTGGTCCCTGAAGATTCTGCCACACACCTGGGCGGCGGCCGCGCTAGCGGCGCTCTGCCTGCTCGCTTATGCGCCGCTGATCAGTTTGCCGCTGATCTCGGATGACTACCTCGCCGTGCACCTGAGCCGGCGCTACGGTCCGGTGGACGGATGGCAGTCGCTGGCCTCCGACGCTTTGTACCGCTGCCGCGCCACTTCGCTGCTGATCACCCATTGGCTCGATCAATGGTGGGGTCCGAACGCCATCGCGTTTCGCCTCAGCAGCCTGCTGATTCACATCTTGAACACGCTGCTGATCTATGCGCTCGGCTCCTGGCGGCTGGTGGGCTGGCGCGTGGCATTTTGCGCGGCGGCGTTCTTCGCCGTGTATGAAGGCCACCAGGAAGCCATCGTGTGGTTCTCGGCGTTGCCCGAGCTGCTGGTGTTCCTCTTCGGCGTGTTGGCGTTCCTGGCCTGGCTGGCTTGGCTGCGACGGCCAGAGCGCATCTGGTTGTACGCTGCCTCGCTAGCGTGTTTTCTGCTGGCGCTGTTCTCCAAGGAATCCGCGGTGGTCGCCGGCCCGTTGATGCTGGTCCCGCTATGGTTGGACCCGCGCCTGGACCGACGGCGCGCTCTCTTGGGCGCTATTCCCTTCGCGGTCGCTGGAATTTTTTACACCGGGCTGATCTTCGCCACGCGAGACGCACACCTCCACTTTCACGACGGCACCTTCTCGCTGGCGGCGCCATTCTGGATCACGCTGCGGAACAGCTTCGGTCGGCTGTTCTGGTTCTGGGGCTTTCTGGCGCTGCTGGTCTTGTTGCGGCGCCGCGCATCGCGCCTGAGGCCGCTGCTGGTCTTCGCGGGCGCCTGGATGCTGCTCGGCTTTCTACCCTACAGCTTCCTGACCTACATGCCGCGCGTGCCCAGCCGCCATACCTACCTGGCGAGCGCCGGGCTGGCCGTGGTCGTGGCGGCCGGGCTGCTGGCATGGAGACGCAGCCAGCGTCCATGGGCTGTGGCGACGCTGGCTTTCGTCGTCGTCGCGCACAACTGCGGCTACCTGTGGACCGTGAAGCGCGCCCAGTATGCCGAGAGGGCGGCTCCTACCGAGGAACTGTTGCGCGTGGTGGCGCGAACCGATGGGCCGGTGTTGGTGCAGTCCTTTCCGCTTCCGGCCGAGGTTGCCGAGCTGGCGGTGGAGATCGGCGCGGGAAAGCCACGCAGTATTCTGCTGTTCGATGCGAACGTTGCCCAGCTCGCGCAGGCCATCTATCGGTGGGAGCCTCGGGAGCAAACGGGGCGCAGCCTTGATCTGCGTCGTCTGCTAAGTTGGCCCCGTGCCACGCCCGTCGCGATGCCTGATCCTGACCGGCATTGCGGTCGCCCTGCTCGCCGTCTTCCAGGCGCAGCGCCGCGCCGTCTACTCGCAAACACCGCCGATGCCCGCGCCGCTGGACGACTCCATTGCTTCCTTCCGCGTCCAATTCGGCGTCACGATCTCCAGAAGCAGGGTTTACAGCATGGCCGGTTGGACCAGGGGTCGCCCGCCTGTATGCTCAGTCTATCCACCAGTTTAGGGGAGGCAGATGATGACTAACCATCGAATGTTGAGGCTGCTCGGTGTCTTCGTGGCGGCCTTCTTACTACTTAGCCAGCCGGCGACCGCGCAGATTCTCTACGGCCAGATCGTCGGCAACGTGAAAGATCCCAGCGACGCCGCCGTCGCCATCGCGCGAGTCACGGTGACGCACAAGACGACCAACGTTTCGCGCGAGACCACCACCAACGACGTGGGTGGCTACAGTTTTCCGACGCTCCAGGCGGGCACTTACGATATCAAAGTCACCAAGGAAGGGTTTCGCACTTCCACCAGCACGGTGGAAGTGACTATCAACTCGGTGACGCGCGCCGATCTGACGCTCCAATTGGGCGCGGTGGCCGAATCGATCCAGGTTTCGGCCACTTCGGCGGTCCTGCAAACGGACCGTTCCGAGGTGCGCGCCGAAATCACCAGCCAGACCTATCAGAACCTGCCGGTGCCGCTGGGCCGCAACTACCAGCAGCTCTTCAAGACGATCCCCGGCTTCCGCCCGCCGACCAATGCGCATTCTGTGCCAACCAACCCGTCGCGGGCGCTGACGTTCAACGTGAACGGGGTCAGCCAGAGCATCAACAACACACGGATTGACGGCGCCAGCTCGATCGCGCCCTGGCTGCCACACGCCACTGCTTTCGTGCCCACGCTGGAGTCCATCGACACTGTGAACGTGGTGACCAACAGCTTCGACGCCGAACAGGGACTGGCGGGCGGGGCGGCGATCAATGTGCAGATCCGGAGCGGCTCGAATGACCTGCACGGCTCGGGTTTTGAATACTTCACCGGCAACACGCTGAAGGCCAAGCCCTGGATTCTGCCGGCGGGCGCCCGGAAGCCGAAGCTGGTGAACAACGAATTCGGCGGCACCCTCGGCGGGCCCATCAAGAAGGACAAGCTGTTCTACTTCATGAGCTACGAGGGCACCTACAACCGCGAATTCGCCTCCCGCCGCGGCACGGTGCCGACGCCGTTGCAGAAGCAGGGCATCCTGACCGAGTCGCCGCGCCAGATTTACGACCCGTTGACGGGCAACCCTAACGGCACCGGCCGCATCCCGTTTGCCAATCAGACCGTGCCGGCCATCCGCATCAGCCCGATCATCAGGAAGCTGATCAATCTGACGCCGAACCCGACTGAGCCCGGCACCACCGACAACTTCTTCGCCGGCGCCTCCTACGCCTTTGACCGGCATCGCGCCGACACCAAGGTCAACTGGAATCCGTCGTCGAAGTTCACCATGTTCAGCCGATTCAGCCTGCTGCACTACGACATGAACAACCCGCAGATGTTCGGCTCGCTGGGCGGGCCGGAGATCTCTGGAGCCGGCGGCAACCCCGGGGTCGGCAACGGCAACACCTTCAGCCTCACCGTGGCCGGCACCTACATCTTCAGCGCCAGCCTGATTCTGGATTCCTACATCGGGTGGACCCGCATGGATACCGCCATCGAGCAGGCGCGGCTGGACGAGAAGCTGGGTCTGGACTTCCTGGGGATCCCCGGCACCAACGGCACACGCCGCTTTGAGGGCGGCTGGCCGCGATTCGCGGTCGGCGGCTACACCGCGCTCGGCGTGCCGAACGCCTTCCAGCCGTACTACCGGCGCGACCCGCAGACCCAGTACGTGGCCAACATGAACTGGACCAAAGGGACCCACGAAGTGCGTTTCGGAATGGACTTCTATTACACGGGCATGAACCACCTGCAACCGGAAGCCACCGGCGCCAGCCATGGAGCGCAGGGCGGTTTCGACTTCGGCGGCGGCCCCACCGTGCTCGCCGGCGGCGACAGCGCCAACCAGTTCAACAGCTACGCGACATTCTTTCTCGGGTTGCCGACCAATGTCGGCAAGATCACCCAGGTACCGGACGAGTACAACACCCGGCAATCCAACTACAGCTTCTATGTTCGCGACCGCTGGAACGTGAACCGCAAACTGACGTTGTCCTACGGGACCAGGTGGGAGTACTATCCGTATCCGACCCGCGCCGACCGCGGTCTGGAGTTCTACGACGCCGCGATCAACAAGATGCTGATCTGCGGCGTCGGCCAGGTTCCGAAGGACTGCGGCGCCAGCGTCAGTAAGAAGCTGTTCGCTCCTCGCGTGGGCTTCGCTTACCGTGTGACGGACAGCTTCGTCATCCGTGCCGGCTACGGGATCACCTACGATCCGTTCTCGTTGCAGCGGCCGCTGCGCACCAACTACCCCGTGCTGCTGATTCAGAACATCACGCCGGCGAACGCCTCCTTCGGCTGGGTGAGCCGGATCGAGGAAGGGATTCCGCGCGCGGTCGTTCCTGACGTAGGGAACGGGATCATCGACGTTCCAGGGACGTTCGCAACTGTCACCACGCAGAAGAACGTGCAGCGTGGCTACGTGCAGTCGTGGAATTTCACCATCCAGAAGCAGTTCCGTTACGGCTTCACCGGCCAGGCCGGCTACGTGGCTACCCGATCCGTGCGACAGATCGGGTATCTGAACATCAATGCCGGCCAGGTCATCGGGGCGGATACCGCCGGCCAGCCGCTCCGACAGCGGTTCGGGCGGTCCGCTCCGACGACGCTGATCACGCCATTTGGCACCACTCAGTACGACTCGTTGCAGTCAACCCTGGAGCGCCGCTTCACCCGTGGACTCTCGTTGGGAACCACCTACACATGGTCGAAGGTGATTGGGCCGGCCGACAACAGCGACAGCGGCCCCAGCGTCAGCGCGCTGGCTTACTTCGATCGGAACCGAGTGGTCCGCGGCTACGACCGCACCCACAACCTCCAGATCACCCAGATCTGGGAACTCCCCTTCGGCAAAGGCCAGCGCTGGGCCGGCGAAGGCGTGGCGGCGGCCATCGTGGGCGGCTGGCAGATCAACAACCTGCTGAGCTTCTACGGCGGCACGCCGTTTACGGTCGGCTCCTCGGGCGGGCTGCGGATGCCTGGCTCATCTCAGACGGCCGACCAGGTGGTGGACAAGGTGAAGATCCTGGGCGGCGCAGGCCGCGGCCAATCTTACTTTGACCCGTTTGCCTTCGCTTCGGTGCCGACCACGCTCGGCCAGGAGCGCTTCGGCAACACTGGTTTGAACATTCTGCGCGGACCGGGCGTGGTCAACTGGGACTTGGGGGTATTCCGCAAGTTCCAGATCAAGGAGAGTTGGAAGCTGGAATTCCGGATGGAGGCGTTCAACTTCACCAACACGCCGCACTTCTCCAACCCGGGGACGAACGTGTCGAACTTCAACCCGATGCTCACCGACCCGCTGCGGCGATTCGGCGGCTACACGGAGATCACCAACGTGTCAGGGACGGGGCGTGACGGGATCGACGAGCGGCAGTTCCGGTTGGGGCTGCGGCTGAGCTTCTAGCGGTGGTTGCGCGAGATGTCGAACTGGAGACGGCCGACTCTGGCCGGGAACCAAAAGGTTGGTTCCTTGGCCGAAGACGGTACACCTGACGGGAATGCAGTACGTGTGTTTCAGTTTTCCCGCCATAGCGAGCAGCGTAGCCGAATCATCCGATTCCGTGTGGACGTCGCGTTGATCGGTGCTGGCCTCATTTATGCTTTCGCCGAGTTGTTCTGGGACATACACAGCCCTCTCTGCGGGCTCTTAATCATAGGCATGCTGGGACGACAACTGTATCGGTTCCGCCAATATCGCTAGAGCATGCGGTGCGCTCGTTGTTGTCGGGCCCCTAAAAAAGGCGCCAAGCCGGCGATTATTCCTCCCTTCCTCCTTTCTGAGCCTACCTGCTTCGTCCCTCTCACCGCCCGTGTCACGAGGTGCGCGTGCGCGCATGCATAAGCCCGGAGAGATCGTGTCGTTGGCGAAGTCATTCAACCGGCACGGCTGCATGAAGTAGTGGGAAGCCGTTGTTTGCCGGCCCGAGCCAGTCGCTCCCTTCTTACCAGTAAAGCTTCGCCGCCACGGTGATTTTGCGTTGCTCGGTCCAGATGGTGTTGAGTACTTGACCGAATGCCGTGTTCACCGGAGCGTTGTTGGGCGCGGCGAACATCGCGTGGTTCAAGGCGTCGACGGCCTCGGCTCGAAGTTGAAGTTTCACCCGCTCGGTAAACGCAACTTCTTTGAACAACGCCAGATCCCACGTATTCCACCCGTCGGCGCGCAGACCGGTTAACCGCAGCGGAAAGGTGCGCAGGTTGGACTCCAGTTGCGCCGTGTTTCGCCGCTCGAACTGATCCGTTCGGAACCACTGCTCCACGCGCCGGTCTGCATAAGGCAAAACCAGATCCGAGAGCGCGCCGCGGTAGAGCACGTTGCCGAAGCCGATGGGAGGGCCGCTTTGCCACTGGTAGATCGCGTTGATGCTCCAGCCGCCGAGCACCAGATCCACCGGCCGCGAGGCTTGTGGAAGCCACTTGCGTTTGCGGCCAACCGGCAGGTCCCACAAACCGCTGACCGCGACGTGGTGCGGCCGGTCCTGCG
>Ga0247727_10012758_pt1 | contig 14346 bp, 5 predicted proteins | sample WisWelCaveWW1625_FD_202498 | JGI IMG/M metagenome (GOLD analysis project Ga0247727, IMG submission 202498) | Biofilm microbial communities from Wishing Well Cave, Virginia, United States - WW16-25 | ecosystem: Environmental > Aquatic > Deep subsurface > Groundwater > Cave microbial mat | place... | reverse complement strand
TCAAAACCCAGACCAAATCCAGAATGTGGAACGGTTCCATATTTTCGGAGTTCCAGATACCACCAGTAATCTTTTTCGCTTAAGTTTAATTCCTGCAGGCGGTGACGCAAGTGATCAAATCGCTCTTCGCGCTGGCTTCCTCCGATTATTTCCCCAATTTTGGGCAACAGGACATCCATCGCCGCAACGGTTTTTTCATCATCATTCAGACGCATGTAGAAGGCCTTTATCTGCTTGGGATAGTCAGTGATAATCAGCGGTTTTTTTATTAGTTTATCGGTGAGAAACCGTTCGTGTTCGGATTGTAAGTCCTTTCCCCAGCTGACCGGAAATTCAAATGGTTGTTTAGAGGATTCCAGTAAACGGATGGCTTCACTATAAGGAAGGCGTTCGAACTGCTGATCGGCTAAAGTTTGGAGTGAAGCGAGAAGGGTGTTATCAAAAAATTTGTTAAAAAAAGAAAGATCTTCCTGACCACGCTCTAAAACATACTTAAAAATATATTTCAGGAATTCTTCAGCCAGGTCTGCGTCCTGTTCTAAGTTGGTGAAGGCCATTTCTGGTTCGACCATCCAGAATTCGGCCAAGTGTCGTGAGGTGTTGGAATTTTCAGCCCGAAAGGTGGGTCCAAAGGTATAGACGCGACCCATGGCCGTGGCATAAATTTCTCCCTCTAACTGACCACTGACGGTTAAATGGGTGGGTTTACCAAAGAAATCATGGGTGAAGTCAGGGTGACCATCCTTGACTGGAACTTTAGAAAGGTCCAGTGTGGTTACTTTAAACATTGCACCACCTCCTTCACAATCGCTTCCAGTAATAATCGGGGTGTGAAGGTAAATAAAATTTTTTTTCTGAAAAAACTCATGAATCCCAAAGCTCAAGATACTCCGCAGTCGCGCAATCGCCCCGAAGGTATTGGTGCGTGGGCGGAGATGAGCAATTTCGCGTAAATATTCAAAAGAGTGATGCTTTTTCTGAATGGGGAATGTTTCATCTGTCCAACCTAGAATTTTAAAGTCAGAGGCTTTAAGTTCTACGGTTTGTCCTTGGCCCAGGGATTTTTGCAATAATCCAGAAACTTCAACACTGCAGCCAGCGATCAATTTCAGAACTTCTGACTGATAGTTGGCAAGGGATTGATCAGCAATGACCTGCAGATTTTTCAAGGTAGAACCGTCATTGATTTCAATAAAGGAGAACCCCCCCTTTGAATCCCTTCTAGTTCTGACCCAGCCCTGAATCGTGATCGGGTGGACCGGGGGACTTTGAATTTGAAAGAGATCTTTGATGAATTTTTTCTGCATATTCTAACGGTCCGGAATTTAATATTTTAAAAGTATTAAATTCAAAAATAAGTATTGATAAAAGAGTTGAGAAATATTTTTTTTTAAAAAAGAGAATTTTTATTTTAACCGATATTCAATAAAAAAGTCTTTTTTAAACACTTGGCAAGGAAGTTATATGAGCCATTTAAAAGTTGATACGGAAAAAAAAATCATTCAATTCCCGGTTGTGTATCATCCGGATCAGTTTAATGATCCGATGGGTAAAGGATTATGGAATCACCACCTTGTCTCGATCGAGGGAAGCCGCTCCGCCAAGTCGGCTCTGTTTGTAACCCCGGTCGAATTTAAGGAGGTGTGCGAAGCGCTGGCTGGTTTTGGTTTAAAGCCCGGAGATGACATCCCTTTAACAGCCTGGGATAACCGAAAAAATTTGGAGAGCAGGTACCCCGATAGCGTGACGCAGGGCGCAGAATTAGAGCTTTCCATCCTTGGAAAGGAGACGCCCATCGCTATCGAGAAATTCGTCGTTGATAAGAACAATTTCAAACATAATTTCCGGTTTGCCGGAAATATGCGCAACTATGAACACTGGCAGCTGGGATGTTTGATTTGCCTTCAGAATTGTCCGGGGGGAGCGATTGTTGATTCTAATTATACGATTCGCCAATTTTTCAATCAGAACTTTAATTTCAAGAAACCCAAGGGCAATGATTTGAAAGGGGGAGAGGAGTTCGTCATAACGATAAAAGGGACTTGAGTTCAGTCGGTTAAGTTGTTTCGGGATACGGATTCAGTTTTTAAACTGAATCCGCGTGGGTTCGGTTGAGGACTTCGGTAAGATCTTTTGTTCCATCCGCAGAATATATCCTGCATTCTTCTACTTCCATACTTTCGGCACTGACCAGATTAATGTAGAGCGCGGAGGATTTCTTTAATTGGTATAAGCGTTCGGCTTTATTTTCGTTTAAGAATTGTGTCATCTCAGGATGAACTTTGAGCTGAACGGACTTTTCATTTATATTAGCGCGGATTCTTTTAAGCCAGCGTTCAATTTGTGAAAGAAGCGTCCACTTCGAGATGACCTTGCCACTGCCATGACAACGCGGGCATTCGTCAAACAGTGTGTTGAGCAGACTTATCCCTGTCCGCTGGCGGGTCATTTCCACCAGCCCGAAGCGACTCATGGGGAGAGCAGAAGTGTTGGCGCGGTCATGATCGAGAGCAAAGCCCAATTCGCGAAACACCTGATGGCGGTGATCCGGATGATCCATATCAATAAAATCAATGACGATCAGGCCACTGAGGTCACGCAGGCGAATTTGTCGGGCAATTTCACGGGCTGCCTCGAGATTGGTTTGGAGAATCGTTTTTGCGTAATTTGAACGTCCCACAAATTTCCCTGTATTAATATCAATCGCGACAAGTGCTTCCGTTTGTTCAAAGAACAGATACCCTCCGCTCTTCAGCCACACTTTTTTTTTCATCATTTTGTCGATCTCAGTCTCGATTCGGTAATAATCAAAGATCGGCTCATTTTCCTGATAATAAACAATTTTATTTTTTAAATGAGGAGAGAGGTTCTTGATGTAACTCACCATTGAGCGATATTCTATTTTAGAATCAAAGACGAGTTGATTAATGTCTTCAGAAAAAATATCTCGGATCACACCGGAAACAACATTCATATCTTTGTAAAGAAGACAGGGTTTACTCGTTTTTTGAGCGAGGTATGAGATTCTATCCCAAGTCTTGCTCAGAGTTTTAATTTCAATACTAAATTCTCGTTCACTTTGGTGGGCACCCAGAGTACGAACAATAATTCCCACGTCAGCGGGTCGCAAGTCTAGAATCATTTTTTTTAAATCTTTTCTCAGATTCCAATCGGTCAGCTTTTTTGAGATTCCGATAAAATGGGAATGAGGAATCATTACAAGAAAGCGGCCGGCTAGAGATAATTGCGTGGTGATGCGGGCGCCTTTTGTTCCGATCGGTTCCTTGGTCACCTGAACAATAATTTCCTGGCCTTCGCGCAAGAGATCCTGGATATGAGGTCGGGATTTAGGGTGCGGCTTTTCTTCCCCGGCACTTTCTTTTTCTGGTAAATGGCTGATTTCAGAAAGAGGGAGGAAGGCTGTGCGAGCAAGTCCAATATCCACAAAGGCGACGTCCATTCCGGCGAGGACCGACATGACCTTCCCCTTGTAGATATTGCCAACAGTCCGTTCACGGTTAGAACGCTCAACGTGGAATTCGACTAATTTGTCATCCTCACAAACGGCGATTCGTTTTTCATGAGGACTGAAGTTTACATAAATATCGGTTTTCAAGTTTTTCCTTTCTTTTAAAGGGCGATGGTTACTTTAAGTCCCATTCCTAGGGAGTTTTTTACAAGAGTCGGTTTGTCATCATTTTTATCATCATATTCAGAGCTACGGGTATATTTGATATAAAATTCTCCGTTCACTTTTTGAGTAAACGTATACAAGGCCGAAGGGATTACTTCCAAATTATGCAAGCCAGGGTAGGAGGGTAAATTTTTATCCTGACCATTTTGCAAGACCTGTTTTATCGACTTGGTTCGTGAATAATTAACCAGGCCGCGGAGCTGAAGATTATTTTGGAATTTAATAGTTAAGTCCTTCCCTTTCCAATAAGGGATGCCAATCCCCTTTGCAGCCGAAATTGTATGTGAGATGGAATTTTCCAATGACCATTTCCGGTCTTTTGTTATACCCAGCTCGCTGCCGGGGAGAAAAGTAGTATCATTTTTCCATTCCCATTTCCAGTTGTGATTGGAACTGATGTTTTTTTTCCAAGTCAAAGAGAGACCGGGGGTCGCCGAAAAAAGTGTGCCCCGATTAAGTTGCTTCTGCTGAGTTTTGGACTCGCGGGAATAGATTAGATTACAGTTAGGTTGACCCGAGCGAACATATTTATTTAATCCCGGTATTTTCATTAGTCCTGACCAACTTATTTTACCATTAATGAGTTCTAACTTCTTTGTGGTGTCATTATATACGTGCGTAACGGTATCCAGATTATATTTTGCATATTCCCTGACTTCCAAGGTGTAATTTGTATTGTTTGTGAAGGAAAATGATTTGGCAAAATTTACACCCGAACGCAGGCCATAGTTTTTTTTAATATCGCGAATGTCCTGATTGCTGCTCCCGAGTGAGTCATATTTGGTTTTGCCAAAGAGATCGTCAGCGTTTGCTGGATAGCGGTTAAAATTAAAGAACGAGCGCAGCAGATCTTTGGCATAATCAGCACTTGGAAAACCTAGTTGATAGGAGATCAGTTCACTATAAGAGTCAAAAAAACGTCCCATCCCTTCGATCGACTTGAGGTTGTATTTTTCGTTGTAGACATAGGTGGCGGAGAACCGGTCCATCGAAAAGTAGGAGTTACTGATCGTTTTTTTTATCGTGGAGAATGGGAGACTCGCGGATTTTGAAAAGTCAAACAGTTTTTCCAAGCTTTCAAAGAGAGTTGAAAGATTAATGGCCGGATTAAAATTAATATTACTGGAGCGAGTCAAATCAACAATAAAGCCATTAATACGACGGAAGACCACGGAGTTGCGTCCGAGTGCATGATCATAGTTACTGGTATAGGAAAGGTTATTATCAAGCCACTTAAATAAGCGGGGATTATATGCCAAATGAAAGGTCTGGTTACGACTGGTTTCATTTAATAGTACAAATGGTTTTTGATTATTCAGAAGGAGGGTCGAGTTTCTTTCGGCGGAAAGAAAAGTATGACTGATGTCAAAATTAACAATTTCATTAAATTGGCGGGAAAAGTCACGGTTCATTTTGAGATTATAGTCCAAGGTCAGGCTCGTCAAAGGGGAATAGCCCAGGTTTATTAAATGATCTGCTTTGATTTCCAATGCAAGCGGTTCCCGTACCTGATTAATATTATTAAAGGTTTTTTTCTTGTTATAAGAAAGATCCGTTGAAAAATTTAATTTGGAGGGCAGGAGGGACCATTTAATATCGGAGAGATAATCTTGAATTACGTTTGGAATATATTTCCCCTTGGTCCAGGAAAAAAGACTCAGCGCGATCGGTTTTTGCGGTGAAAGATCATAGTTTAGGCCGCCGCGGTAAAAGTAGGTTGTGTCATTGCGGCTATAATCTTCGCCAAAATCCCGCTTATGATAGAAATCCAAACGAATACGGTCCCAGGTTAAATTCGGAAATAGATTAGTGGCGCTATTGAGCCAGTTGGACCTGAAAAAAGTCGTCTGAGTAAAACGATTTTTATCATAGCGGGTACTCAAGGACCAGCCCCGTTGAATTCGCTCATATCGCTGACGTTTTGTAGAGCCCAAGATATCCTGCATTAAGTCTAAGAAACCGTCTTCCTCATTCAATAAGATATCGGAGCCGGGGACGAGGCGGGGACGGCTGCGGGTCGCCGAAAGATTAAAATCGAGCGGAATTCGAATCCCCCACGTTTCCGGAAGAAATTTATTAAATTGTAAGGAAGAAGCAAACTGCCCCGATAAGGAAGTACTTTTTGAACCAAAATTTTCACGAAACGTTTTGGCTTCCTGCATGTTATGAAAGGCAAAATTGGAATAATCGAGACTTGTACTTAAGCGGAAAAAATCGGCGAATTGCAGATTGAGCGCGGTTTTTCCGCGCCAGCCGGGTTTCCGGTGTGTATCTTCTAAAATTAATTCATCGAATAAAATCCGGCCGTTAAGGATTCCCCCACCCAGAGAGTCGGTATTCACAATCCCAAGTGAAATCCATTGAATATCACTGATGCTTGGTTTCCCATGATAGCGGAAATGACGGGTTGCATCTACAGTATCGATCCCTTTGGTAAAATCATTCCCTCGCGCCTGATAGTAGGCTCCTTTGATTTCAGTTAACTCCGCAAAATTTATATGAATGGCGTTCCCCAGCCAGCCCTGGCGCCAATAATCCGGGCGAAAGGAGAGATCTGATGCCTGATTGCCGCCAAAGAGGGTATCTAGAAAGTATTCGTAGTAATTACTCGAATCCCGACCAAAGCGGAAAGAAAAGCGGATATGATCCATATCCGTGGTTAATTGGTTTTGAATTTCTTTTTCCCCATACACTCTGAGCGAAATGGCTTTGTAGAGAGAAAAGTCCAGTTTTTGATAGGAAGTGAAATAACGGTAAGCGGTGGCCTGTTGTCCAGGTTTTAATTTTTTTATATTAAATTGGAGTGATTGTTCTTTCAGAATAATACGGGTCGTCGGATCTCGCTCTACAAACACATCCGGCGGGGGAGTATATTCGGCCGTATCATTTTCGTGAGTATTGACGACCGAGACGATCAATTCAGCCTGTTCTGGGGCGGTGAGATGTTTGTCCGAGGGGATAATCGGCGAAGGTTCCCACTGGTTACGAACAAATTCAATCTTCGCAACTTTTAAGCTGCAATTTACAGCGGCATTGGTAAGCCATAGACGCATAAACAAAATTTCATCCCAGCCAGGGGTCCCCACGATTTTACTGATCGCGCTGGTATCCTGAAGCGGGATGCGGTAGAGAGCCCAGCCATTATTTTCAGTGCCTGGAATCAGAAAGGGGTTATTTTTTTGATTTAAGGACATTCGATATTCAAAATAGTTATTAATTTTATCCAAGGCACCGGAGTTATTAATATCCTCGCTGGACGGTCTATCTAGCTGATCTTTGGCATTATCCTCTGTCCCATTTAAATAGCGATAGAAAGTAGGGCTATTCCGGCTATCATATTTACGGTCATCGCCCTGCGGGTCATCGCGGGTTCCCCAGGGAACGAGGATTCCGTTAGCACTCAGACCGAGCGAGTCGACTAGCTTTTTTTCCTGAGTATTGTTAAGTCCATCCAATCCTACGTCTTGTTCCTGAGTGACCCGGCTCGTATAGTATTCAGAACCCTCCCGTACTGCTTCCGTATCCAGCCTTCCGTTAGGAATAACCTCTTCATTGATTCTTCCTATATCAATATTTAAAACTGCATCGGTCGGTGAATTCGAGAAATTCAACCATAAATCAAGATATTTTGTCTTACGCTGGTCGTAGTATGCTGCATTTAAATACTTTAAAATTCCTCCCCAGGAATTACGTCCTTTATCCTGTGTGACTATGGGAGAGGGAACCTTTTTATAGAACGGAGTATAATTGTTATAAGGCTCAAAGGCGAGAACAAGAATATCGATACTCCGATCACGGCCGATGACCTGTTTTTTAGGCCAAATCTCATTTATATTCACGCGCTGTTCTAAACTCGGATTGTACCAGTAGGTATGGCCCGGAACCAGATTGTTTTCTCCGAGAGGTCCTTGCAGGATCGGGACATCCAATGTGTCGAGTAAACCAGACAATCGGTAAATATAGAGCGTATCCCGAAATAAAACGGAGTCAATGAATCCGGCTGAATAGACGATGGAATCAATTTTTGATAATAATATTTTTTCATTATTAATCCAAACCGAAGTATCGATGCTTATCTTAGGGGGGGAAACACTGACCAGGGTATCGATTTCGATTGAGTCGACCGGGAGAAATTTGGTTAGAAATTCTGTTTTTTCCGGGTAAATAAATCCTGCCGTATCCAGTGAACTTGAGGGAAACCAGGTACTATAAGTAAGCGTCATGGGATCGGTCTGGTTACTGGCCTCAAAGTTATCTACGAAGGCTTTGCCCTTGGTATTCGTATTATATAAAACATTGGCCACTTCACCGGTCATGGTAAAATTAGAGGGAGACTGGGTTTGAACAAAGGGGATGGCATTTACAGCTTGGGTCATCCAGGCGGGTTGATATTTTAGCTCTCCGTTGATATCGCTTAAGAGTGTCCAGTTTTCCTCACGTCCGAGTTGAGGACTGGTTTCACTGGAAAACTCTTTTTTAAACAAAACCATCCCTCCAATCTTTGCATTTTCATTAAAATCATGATCGACACGCTGACCCAAGAGAATTTTTTGGTCCGGGTTAAAGAAGGGGGCATATTCATAATCAATTTCAACCTCGCGGTTGGGGTCCCGTGCACGTTCCGAGGTTAAGATGACTTGACCGACTTCACTGATGACTTCATAATCCACACCTTCCTGTAATTTTTCGCCTCCCACCTTGACCGTTACATCATAAACATTGAGAATTCCGAGATCGATTTGATTCGACCTGACTTTAGAAGAGATCATAAAGGAAAATTCAGGAGGAGTCTGATTAAGTCCGCTTTGAAGATCACTTCTCAGTTTATTATAAATAATGGGGACTGGTTTTTTGAGCAGATTTTCAAAAGGGCGTTTATTGGGAAGGATTATTTCGCCCCGGTCGAAATCAAAGATTTCTAGGTCAAGATCAGGAAATTGTTGATCTTTTTGTCCATCCGCAGTATGGCGGTAGAAGTATCGTTTTTCACGGTCGATCTTAGTTCTTAAGTCTCTCAAACTGAGTCCAAAGATATTTAAATAATTAGTAGCCTCAGGGCTCGCTGGATCTTCGTATTGGATCTCATCCGTGGAATTGGTCCCCCGGATCAGCTTCAGATCAAATGAGTTAATAAAGGACTGAAACTGATCCGGGTCGGTGTTGCTAAAAGCGTCAAACCCATAGACATTCCTCCACTCCAAATTCCAGGTGACCATGTCTTCTGGTCTTTGGGTTCTAGGTTTAATAATCTTCAACTTACCGTCTTGAGGGGTGAGGGTACTGGCGGGATATGTTTGAAGATTTTCTGTCTCATACCAAACCGCAATAATATCATTTTCGCTGATATTCCCAATTCCGAGTTCCTGGTAGTTTAGACTTTTAAGACGAAAAAAACCATATTCAGGAAATAATTCAAAATGTTTGTCCTGCAGCAGTTCAATATAGTAAAGACCATTTTCCTGGATTTTGTCCTCTTTATAGGCATCCGCTATAAGGGCACCTTTCGTTTGCCATGTTTTATACCAATCCTGGTTGAAATTCTGATTGTTCACATACAGTTTTAGACGGGTTACTTTTGCTCCAGAAATTTTGTCCGGAAAATGATTGTAGTACGTCGTATCCAGAAAAAAATAGGTGAGGGGCTTATAGTCAAATTCGTCCCCTTGTTTTTTTGAACTGGCTGAACCGCTGCCGGCGGTTTTTTTCCCTTTTACCCCTTCGCCTTTTTCCTGACTCGCCAGGGTAGTAAATGCAATTTTGCCCAATTTACTCTTTACTTTTATCCCAAATAGACCTTTATGCTGTTCAGTATAACCCGCAAACTCAGATCCGCGCATTTCCAGCTGGGTATTACCGGCATCCACCTCTTGAATAATTTCGTCTTCGATGTCTTCGTCATCGGGGGTCGAGCCGTAGTGGATTTTAATATCGTTATCGATTAAATCGTTAAAGCTCTTGGTATCCTGATCAACTTTGAGTTCAATTTTACCGATACTGCCGCGGATCGTGAAATTATGATCTTGTTTCAAGGTCAAATTGGGTATTTTAATTTTACTCGTGGCGGTGGGGTCGTTTAATTCATCCTTGTTTGTCCAGGACTGTTCTCCGGAAAAATCAATCGTTTGGGATCCGTTGATACGCAGTTTGGGTCCCCCGCTCCCAATTATACGTTCCACCATTTTGGGAAATTTAACAGGAATTTCATATTCAAGAAATCCGCCTTTTTTTTCAGCACTCTGCTGAGAAAGATTTGAAATCAATAGCTGTTTCTGTAAGATCCTGCGAGTTCCTTCATTCCTATCTTTTAAAAAGGCGTATAGTTCCAAAAAAAAAATCGTTTGGAGCGGGACGGAATAGCGGTTGTCTTTATAGATGGTTTGGATTTCCACAGTTCGTTTTTCAAAATCGATCGTAGTCTTCCTTTCAATATTCTTGGTATTCGTTTTGAGAAGGGTTGAGCGCGGAGCATACCAAGCGGGGTGGAAGGGTTCATCCCAAAGGTTATCTGATGAATAGCGAGAATGATTATGTAACTGACAGAATGGATTCAAAACCGAAATGAAATAATCCTCGGTTTCAATTTTCTGTGTTAGAGCCATAAGCGGATTGATGATTAAAAAAGAAATTAGAAAAGTTCTTGCAAGGTAGCAAGTTGAAGAGTCCCTAAAATTATTGGTTATTAGGTTCATCATAATATCTTAAATTCTTAATCCTTAGCATCTGAGAGTAAAAAATAAGGTATATTAAACAATTTTAAGAGGTACTTGTTTTTAAGTAAGTCATTCAGGAAGCAACAAGATTAAGATGTTTTCTTTTAATTGAACAATCCGGATGTCGGTAAGTTCATATCAGTATTAAAATTATGAGAAATTAATCAAAATGTATAAATGATTTTTTAAAATCAATTAATTATAATATTCATTACTAAAAATTAAAATAACGAGACCGGAATATAACTTTTTCAATTTCATAGAGTTAGATCTGAAAAGAGCAGATACAATGAGCGTAAAATTTTTGACACATTTTAGAATAAAATATATTTTAAACTAAATACCTTATATATTATGAATTGAGGAGGGTTTTATAAAAGTTACGCTTTATTCTTATCAGGGGTATGATATTCTGACCCTTGTTCGTGAGAAAAATGAACTCCTTGATGGGGAGAAGATTTTGCAATCGATAGATTATCTTTTTCGTAAGGGCGGGAAGAGTATCGCGATTAATATTTCCGGAATCGAAACCATTTACAGCGGAGATATAAATGCCCTGATGGCTTCTTATAACCGGGTCAAATCCGTAAAGGGTCAATTCAGTTTAGTGATAGGAAGTAATGATGTGATGGAAACGATTCGGATGGTTGGGCTAACCTCTCTCTTTCCAATTTATGCTTCCTATGAAGATTTTTTGAAATCATTTGAACTCCATTCGCCTGAGCCGCAGTCCTCAGAGCTTCCGATAGAAGAACCCATTCGGTCTAAGCCTTCACCGTCTAACTATTCCCCAGATTCTATTCCAGTCGATTCTTCATTTAATGATTACTATTCCGAACTGGAGCGGATCGAACGGCAAAAACAAGAAGAGTCAGTAAAGATTGAAAAGTTGAAACGGGATGAACTGCGCAGGCTGGAAGAACAGAAACGGAAGCGATTGGAAGAATTAGAAAATCGGAAAAAAGAAGGGATCCTTAAGTTAGAGCAGAAGAAACGCGATGAACTTTCTTTGATCGAAGATGAGATCAAACGATCAGAACGGGAAATCTTGGAACGTGAGGAACGACGCAAATCATTAGAACATTTGATTGTGGAGAAGCAGAAGGAATTAAACGAAATTGAGATGGAAAAGACGCGGGAATTTAGGGTCGAAGATATGATGAAAGCGGGAAAGGCAGAACGAAAAAAAGATAAATCCCGCGAATCGCGTCGGGAAGAGAGAACTGAAAAAGAGCCAGAATTTAACAAAAAAGAAGATTTTTTCGGAATGCTGGACAGCGCCGCATCGCCGCGCCGGCCCGAATCTCCATCCAATATCCGCTTGAACCAGGATTTTAACCCGCAATGGAGTGAGGTTCCGCTGGGTCACGAAAAAAAGAAGTATAAGAAAACGGTTTATGAAGAATTTCAATCTTCAAACAGCCATCGTGCAATTTTTTTGACGCTGGCCGTGATCATTCCACTTCTTATTGCAGGCGGGACTTATCTGATTTTTCGCTGGGGCAATTTACAGGAGACCCTTTGGTTTAAGAGTGCGCGGGAAAGGATTCTCCCGGATTCAAAGATTAAGGGTGCGGATTCTTTAGCAGCAGTCATGAAAGAGAAAGAGGCAACCCGAGAAAGCAGGGAGCCGAACCGAGTCTCCGGCCGAATTCAAAGAAGCGGAGAACCGCGGGGTCAAGCCAAGCCTTCCGTTGGTATTTATTCAATTACAATCCAAACCGTTCCTGCTGAGGCAAAAGTGTTACTCAATGGAACTCCCAAAGCACTGACTCCCTGCCGTCTCATTGAGATTGCGGCGGGGACCTATATGCTGGAAATTATTAAAGAAGGATATGAAACAATACAGAAACCGATTGACGTTTATTCTCATCTTAATTTCAATTATTCGTTGCGATCTCTCGGTAACGTGAGTGCTGAAAAATCCACATTAAAACCAGGGATTGCGGAAACCCCTCAACCTGCTCTCAAACCACCTGGTTCACCACTACCAGTCCTTCCTTCGACCGGTTCGACAGATTTTTCGCAACAAGCGGAAGTGCCTCCGCCCATGTCGAAACCGATACCAATTCCGGTTGAGTCTCAACCGGGGATGCCGGCTATGGGTGGTGGTGGCGAAGGAACTATTTTTCTGACTTCAAACACACCGCTGGTGGATATTTTTTTTAATGAGAGAAAAGTCGGCGAAACGTGTCGGGATTTTGTAACGCTGCCAACCGGAAAGACAAAAATCACTTTGAGGGCTCCTGGTCGCGAAAAAGTTTTCGATCTCGTCATTAAACCTGGGAAAAACGAATCCCAACATATACCTTTTTGATAAGTAAGAGGGCTATTTATATGCAAATCACTCTGAATATTATTTTTTTTATTGGTATGATGATCCCGCTCCAGGCGGGCGAGATTGTTCTGTTCGATGAAAGTTCCAATCCGTTACTTCCCTGGGCCCCGGCAGGAGTCGGATATGTCAATTTTACAATCGGGGGATCGGTGAAGGTGGATTCGAGTCTCGCTTATCGCGGCGGCCAATGTGTTTATCAGCAGGAAAATGATCCGCTGGATGTTCTCAACTCTGCCCATGGGGGTTGGATTTCACTTTCATTAACGACTGATGGTACGAATATGATAAATATTTCATCCATTAAGAATTCCTGGCAAAACCAATTTTTGGAGTTTTTCGTGGATTTTTTTGACGGGGATGATTATGGAGCCCTGAATAATGTGTATGTAAAAAATCATTACACACAAATAACCTGGGGCGATCAGAAATATTGGAACACGTCGTATTTTGTCAATACGGCGTATCTCGATAATATTCCCGGCTATCAGCAGGTTGTTATCCCGATGACCGAATTTGCACCCAGCTACGATCAGTTTTTTGCCGGTCATACTCCGGACATTCTGGGGAGTATCCAAATCGGTTATCATACACGACAGAATTTAACTTTTCGGATAGACTTTGTACGGATAACGGATTTTCCTCTAACGAGCATTAAGAATTTGAGTACTTGGCGCCAGATTAAGTCGCTGTACCGCTGATACGATATTGCAAGAGGCAGAGATCAAATATCAGTTCCATCCGTTTAATATTTTCCAAGATCGTTCAATCGATTAAATCTCTCAAGCCGCTATAACGATCCTGGAGGTTAAGACATCATGTACGGGGAGGAATCCATGAAGATTTACAGATTCTTTTTTATCGTTTGTATGATTCTTGTTAACACTTTTGCCATTTACGGCCCTCGTCGCCCACAAGATCACTTTGCGACTCTGTGGCCGGAGCGTTTTTTTGTAGAAAAGGACAGTATCGTGGGGCTCATTCTTTATGAGATCGAAGGCGCAGATTTTACGAGGGCACGGGTTGATACGAATTATAAAATTTCAAGCCCCGATGATCCCGATTATGCAAGTCCGTTAATCCCTCTCAAAGTCGGGGCAATTTCGAGAACAGGCTGGGTCGATATTGATTCACTCGATCAATACATCCCCTACCGGGAAATCTTTGTTTATCTCAAGCTGCCTTTCCCATGGATCGAAGGTAAAAATTACAACATTTCGGCCAATGTTGGAAGTTCCAGGAATTTGTATACAATTAGTTTCCGAGGGATGTTGGAACGGTCGCGAGCGATCCGTGTTAATCAATATGGCTATATCCCCCAGGGAAAAAAGGTTGCTTATGCCGGAGACTGGCTGGGCAGTCTGTTAACTCTTAATTTGAACGGTTTTGTCGACACTTTTTATGTCATTGATACACTGACCAAGAAGATCGTTTATCAGGGAAGCAGTCTGAAGAGACGGAATGACGATTACTCCGAAAATAGAACAGAGATTTATCAATTGGATTTTACCCCACTTCAGAGCGAAGGGATTTATTGGGTTTGCTTGCCAAGGGTTGGACGATCCTGGCCTTTTCATATCGGAGCGGGTGTTCTGAATGATGCTTTT
>Ga0247727_10012757_pt1 | contig 14346 bp, 12 predicted proteins | sample WisWelCaveWW1625_FD_202498 | JGI IMG/M metagenome (GOLD analysis project Ga0247727, IMG submission 202498) | Biofilm microbial communities from Wishing Well Cave, Virginia, United States - WW16-25 | ecosystem: Environmental > Aquatic > Deep subsurface > Groundwater > Cave microbial mat | place... | reverse complement strand
TCACGATTGAATTGCAAAATTTGGCCATGACGTTTCTGCCGGGACACCGGCTGCGGATCGACGTGAGCTCTTCGGATTATCCGCATTTCGATATTAACTTGAACAACGGCGGCGCGATGTACGTGCCAGGCGATACGCTGATCGCCACGAATTACATTTATCACAACGCGAATTATTCTGCACGAATTCTGCTGCCCCTTGCAACAACAACCGGCGTTCAAGAGCGCTCCGCCGCGATACCGGCAGGTTATCGGCTCGAGCAAAATTTTCCCAATCCGTTTTGGAGCGGAGCGACACCCCGCTCTGCGGGGAATCCCACCACGGTCATCAGTTTTCAGTTGCCCGTGCGCAGTCGCGTGACGCTGAAAGTGTTCGAGGTGAATGGCCGCGAAGTGGCGACGCTGGTGGAGGGCGCGTTGAATGCCGGTGAGCATGCCGTCGTGTTCAATGCGAACAATTTTCCGAGCGGCGTTTACTTCTTTCAGCTCACCGCCGGCCAATTTTCCCAAACCCGCAAGGCGGTGGTGATGAAATAAGGAGAATTCGTCGTGCAAAATAAATGTTGCTTAAATCTTTGGCCGCAACGCCTGCCGTCTATCGCGCAGCGCGAAAGAGTTTGCAAGAGCCTTTTGGCGCGCCGCAGAAAATCAGCAGCATCCAGGGCTTTGTTGAAGGCCCGACCTTTTCACCCGATGAGAAATCGCTTTACTATCATCTAAAAAACGCCAACGGCCGATTCGTGATTTACCGCGTGATGAGGCCGTAACGGGCTCAAATTTTATCAGCCAAAAATTTTTTAAAATGAAAGTTTGGTGATGATTTTATTTCGTTAGTTTACTCTGTTGCTAAAGCTCGTTTTCGCCGTTCGGCGGCGCGAAATCCCGAAATGCCGGCCCACAAGCCAACGATGATGGAGATGGACGGAACAAATCCCAATGCGATGAAGAGGCGCTTGAAGGCTTGAAAAACTTGCTCGACGTTTTCCCAGCGCAGACGAAAATCCACCAAGCCGAATTGCACGAGGAGAAAGTCAAAAACAAAAACGAGCGCGAGAAAGATGGCGATCACCTTGCGAAATTGCATTGACAGCCGTCCAATTCCCCAGCCGGCGAGTACGAAAACAACGACCGAACCGATGGCCTGCCAAAGCCATGTCCAGTTATCTGAATTTTCCTTATTGGAAATGTTATCGCTTTGTTCATTGCTCGAATCCGGTTTTGCGAAATTTTTTTCCTGCACCTCGCTTTGTAGGGCATATTCATCGGTTTCATTCCTCTGGCCCGAAGTTATAATAGCAGTCGTCAAAGCGGACAACGCGGCGGCGAATAACAACGCGAGAACGAGACGCATGTTTTCACTCCGTTGAATAAAAATTTCACATCCGAGGCTCTGTGAATACGATCAAAAATTTTGCTGATCATTCTTGACCCATAGAGTAATTGCTTTCTCCAAATTGCAGCTTGAAGATGTGTCATAAAACCTCCTTCGTTTATACTTTTTTTGAAACTACGATAAAAGGGGAACTAATTCTTACAAGAGTTATCCCTACATGCATGAATGTAATTTGAAAACTTTCCGAGTGCTTAGTTTTTTGACTTTTTCGATAGCCCGACTCGACTACGGACTTCTTTCAAAGTTTCTGCGGCGATCTCTCGCGCTTTCTCAGACATCCGCCATACTGTTTTATAAGCCACTTCTTTATTGCTCTCGATCTCTTTTCGTTTGACGCGAAGATTAGCTGTTAGCTCAACAAGGGCATTTGCAGCCGCATCCTTTAACTCAACATATTTGAGATCGCCGGCTTTATACTTAGTTGTCAGGAAGGATTCTTCTTCCTTTTTCCCACATGCCCTAAGAATCTCAAAAAGGTTTGCAACACCAGCACCCATCTCGACATTCGGTGGTAATGTACCAGGGCCGGCGTCGGTAACAGCCGTTTTAATCTTATTGCGAATGCTTGTTTCTTCTTCAAAAAGACCAATGTAATGCTTCTCTCCCAAGCTTTTACTCATCTTTTTTTCAGGATCGGCAGGTGACATGATCTTTGGACTTTCAGTAAACTTTATTGCAGGCTCTGGGAAGAAATCTCCAAACCTACTGTTGAAACGTCTTGCGATATTTCGGGTTAATTCCAAATGTTGCTCTTGGTCTTTGCCAACCGGAACATAATCCGCCAGATAAATCAGAATATCTGCTGCCTGCAATACCGGATAGGTAAAAAGACCTGAAGATATAAAATAATCCGGTGCAGCTTCATTAATCAGATCTGATTTTTCTTTGAACTGTGTCATTCTCGACAACTCGCCGTAAGAACAGAAACAACTTAAAATCCATGCAAGCTCAGTATGTTCAGGGACAAGTGATTGAATAAAGAGGATCGATTTATCAGGATTGATTCCACATGCCAACAAATCAATTATCATTCTCTCTGTATTCTCCCGTAGCTTGGATGGCTCATAAGGCATCGTCATGGCATGCAGATCAACAATGCCATAGATACACTCGTAGCTTTGTGATTCTTGCATCTCCACCCAATTAGCCACTGCTCCAAAATAGTTGCCGATATGCATTTCTGATGTCGGTTGAATGCATGAAAGGACTCTGGATAATTTATTAGACATTTGGTCACGATCCTTTCTCAAACTATTCACCGCCTCCTTGAGACCCAAACCTAAAAACAACACTAAATCTCGAAGGCTTGATTGGCTTGATTTAAAAAACAAAGACGCATTTGCCCGCTACAATATTTGTTGACAAGCATGGCAATTTTGTTGGTCGCAGTTTCGATTTCATCCCGAGATATAACCGTCAGCAAGCCATCCACATCAATGACGGCAATCTTCGTGGTAGGCAAAATAAAAGTTGCTTTTCCGCCTCGACTATTCCAAGCCCTGCACATGACGTTCTTGGAGCCACTATCGTAATAAATGATTTCACCAGGCTCAGGTGAGAGAATTTCGTTACTTCCTATTGGTGAAAAAACTTCATCACCTCGAGCATATCCAAGCACTAAATCACCCTGGACGCTTTCGGCATCAATCAGTCCACTCGGAACGATATGGGTCAATGAAATAAGATTAGAAATACAGACCAAGGGTGAAATAAACGGGATATCCGCACCCTTTCCCTTCTTAATTCTTTGAACCAAGGCACCAACTGATGGCTGAATTTTGCGCTTGTCTTTGAGGGGAAATGAGGCATAGATGTCAGACCAAGCCTCAATCCGCTCATGATGAACAGAAATAGATTCATCAAGCTCGATTTCCCGAATCCTCTGCCTTAGAAGTTGATCGAGCTCTGAATGGTTCGAAGCAGTATTGTCAACAGTTGAGGCGACAACAACTCCTCTGAAAAAATTCGGATACTGCTCGAATATTTTGGGATCGACACGATAAATCATCGTAGAAATCTCTCCTTTGCTTTGATATAGTATTCCACCAAATGTTTGTTATAGTCCTCAATGGTTTCTGGCCTGTTAAATTTTTCGCCGTACCGAAGATTGTAACATTTAAACCAATCTTCGGTCGCGCCTAAGAACAAAATATCATGGATAGCCATATGCCTGATGGCCATCAAAGGATATGGCGAGATCGAAACACGAAAGGCCCTGTTATATATTCCTCGTTCATCGCAGTTTTCGTGGAATTGTCCCACCATCAAACCGGCTTCCACAAATTTGGACTTTATGTTGGCATGAACAATGTCGAGGACATGTGTCTGATCTTTGGGAATATTGGGAAATACCACGAGCAGCGCCTTTCGCAATTTATCATTGTTGCCATAAGGCCCAAGTTTTTTGAATGGGCTTATATAGCCGAGTATAATTCCCTCAATCTGTTCTTCGCTCCGCCCGATGACATCGTTATGAAAAACCATGAAAAAGGAATTATTCTCTATCGAAGGTCCAACAAACGGGCAAACCGCTTGGCTGCCAACGGGACGTTTGATGTGTACATTTTCTTGCGTCAAATAATTCTGCGCCCATTGCAAAATCTCATCCGCAATTTTCAAATTGTCAGGGGAAAGAATCGCGTTAAACATAATTAACCTCCTAGCCGACGGTTAAAATTTTTTGAGCCCAAAAGGTCATTGTAACATTCTATCAATAAATCCGTTTTGTTTCGCTGCCGACGAGAGCCTGGAGTTCGGCGATTCCCCCCCAATCGCGTCCCGCCAGGCTTCTCACCGGCGAAGCACTCTCCTTACAATGCCCACACCAACACTTCATGGGAATTAAGTGCGCTATTCTCCGCTGCTAAACTCTGTAGTAAACTTTTTGTCTTTCCTCTTGTGCCAATGCCAATTTGCAAAGCACATGCCGCAAGTTTGAAGTGTGATTTACTTGAAATAATTTGGCAGATAATCACTTGTCTTTATTTGGATGACAAAAGCGAGGAAGGAAAATTTTGATGCAAATCAATTGGTCGCGACGTTAAATCGGTAGGACATAAATGGAGAATTAGTTCAGATTCTATGTTATTCAATGGTTCCTTCAGGTATGATTCCAAGCAAGACGAGGGTCGTAAGATCTATCCGGTCGCGGATATGTTTGGGCGATTTTATTCCAGATTTGACGTCAATCTCTGAAAGCATTGATGCGAGACTCTTGTGTTTTTGATACGCACCCAATAAAATGTCGGCGGCGAGAACAACCTGCTTGATCTTTTGGTAATTGCGCTTGAACTTCTCGCTGTGTTGGCTTTTTGCAGGATCGCTATTGACAAAGTCGGAATCTACTTTGTGGCGAAAGCTTTTATATTCATTCATCTTGCCGATTTGAATAGGTGGGCATGACGGAAATCGAGCCTCGTCCGACTGAACTTCAAACATACTTCGCAGCCGACTTGCCAAGCTTCTTTGATGATATTCTTTATCGGCTGCGCGAGTGCTATCGGTTCCCCAAGCATCCACAAAAAGCATAACATTGACAAGAATATTTTGATGTTCTGTGGTTAGCCATTTACACTCCTGAAAAACGGAGATATTTTCCGTAGAATGAGGCGCATTAGAGGAACCCTTGATTTCCTGCTTGGCTTCTCTGATGAAGCGTAAAAGATCGGTATGCGAAACCGCTTTACCGATAGTCAAAGTCTGCACCCATGCTTTTCGGGGGATATCGTTGCTTAAAACACGCCCGTCTAATCCCTCGGCATGTTCGGCAAGTGCAAGATAGTCAATCGTAACATCAATTTGGTTGGGTGGAATGCAAGTCGTAATTGCTCTTTCGAGGATTTTTTGTCGCTGTATTTTGTCCGGCGGCGGGAAGGTAATAATTCGCATTCGGGACAATAAAGATGAAGCGATTTCATCAGCAGAATTAGAAGTGCCGATGAAGTAAACGATTCCCCTTTTTTCCCAAGCTTCGTCCAGCTCACTTTGCAGCGTATAAAAAGCCCGATGCAAAAGATTGTCTCCTTTCATCCTAAACTGAGAAATGAGCACATCCGCCTCATCAAAAGTGATGACGGAAGGCCGTTTGTTTTTGACGGATTTTTCCGCGGCACTTTGCACAATTTCGGCAATATACTTTTCGGTATTGCCGTAATGCGGACCCATCAAATTCGGTATTTTTATTTGCTTATCGCTTTCAAAAACTCTCGCGACTTCCCTGGCTATTGAAGATTTGCACGTGCCAGGTGGCCCTATTAGCAAAACGCCTCGAGGCAAAAACTCTCGATTCTTCTCATTACAATTTTTCAGCAGAATAATGTCGTCGACAAGTTCACGCAGTTGACGGCTATATCCGATCACATTCGGAAAATATTCTCTGATCTTGGCTTCATGCTCCGAAGCCTGCTCGGCTTGGCGATATCTTTGGTAAGTAAGGATGGCGCGTTGAATGCGAAAGGAAATGTCGGGCCACGATGCAGGTTTGACGGCATAATCCCAAGCCCCGAGTTGGAAACACTCAAAAGCAATCTGGTGATCTTCGTAGGCCGTCAAAATAATGATCGGGAGGATATGGATTTGCTCCGTGGCAACAATTTCATTTAAAATATCTTTTCCGGTTTTGCCTGGCATTTTAATATCCAAAAGCATGGCATGATAATCAGCCAGCCTGATGCTCTGATTACGAATGTTTTTCCATAATGCAACAGAATCGTTTTCCGTTTCGACGTTAAAGCCGCGTTGCCCAAGAAAAGTTTTTGCCTCTCCCGTGTCTTCGGCTTTATCGTCAACGACAAGAATTTTGTAGCTTTCCTTTAAAATTTTTTCCATGGCGTTTAGAGTGGGATTTTGATGTTGATGGTTTTTTGATCGTCTTGATCAATCCAAATATCGCCGCCAAGTTTTTTGATGATCAGGTGCGTTATGTTCAATCCAACTCCCATGCCCTGATGCGACGACGCAACCCGTCCTTGAAAAAGGTCTTTGAGGACATGAAAGGGAAATTTTGACCCGCTGTCCCAGATTTTTAATAGGACCGCTTTTTCATCCAGCAACATTTTCGATTCGATCTGGATACAAGGGTTTGAAGATTGCAGCGCTTCGGCGTAGGAATTTTCAATTGGATTCCTCAGCGCTTCGGTCAAAAGTATTCTATTGGTATGAAAAACCGGATCAGCGGTATGGTCGATTCTGATATCAAGGGCAACATGCTTGCGCACCTTTTCTTCATCAAAGGCATCATAAATGATCGTCGAAAGCTTGACGCGGTCGGATTTGTCCGGTTCTTCGTTCGGTCGCGCAAAAAAACGAATGATATTGATGACAAAATCAACGTCGTCCGTATTTTTCTCGTGCGTCAATGTATCGCCGGCAATTGCAGATAAATTTCTTTTGACTCTGGTCAATGGGTGGATGGCAAGATCTTCCAGAGCATTGAGCCAACCGCTGAGGAGTTTTTGCTCCTTTTCACCCACGAATCTTCTGACCACTCGCCACTCCATCATGATCGCATTGGAGATCAGATATTCATACTTTCTGACCGTTGAAATGATTGGAAAACGGATTTCCGGACTTATGGGTATATTCGATGTTACCCAAAATATAGCTGCAACTTTACCTCCCATAAATATCGGAATCATTAGCAGGAATTCGCCATGAATAAACTGATCTTCAATGAATCGCACATCATCTGGATAATTTGTTTCTTTCCCAACGCGAGGGTCTCTTCGCAAATATGTAAGATATTCTGTTTGTTGCCCCTTCACAACATATGATGAAACTCCGTATGATGATCCTATTGGATTACCAAGGTTATCAACATTTACCAAAACAAATTCTTGTAGACGGTCGATCCATGTCTCTGGGTTAATCCTTTGAGAAGATTCTAACAGGCTTCGAAGCACATTATCAGCGGAATGAAACTCTGCACGATTTATTTCAGCAATAATCCGGTCATTCTGAACCTTTAAATAATCGCGAATAGCATGAATTTGTGAAGCCGTAAGAAGATAACCGAGTTTGTCGGGAATCAATGCCGATTCTGTCTCAACCACACCACGCGCAATCACGATTGAAAAAACGAATTCGGGTAATATTGGTCTCTGATTCGAAGTGGGTTTGGAAAAATCTATTCTTGCCTCACCGTGTTCTTCAAATGACCGCTGAATGATTTGGATCATTTGTGACATAGATCGTTCAACATAAGGAAGCAAAATTTTAGGTTCAGTTGTATGTTGAATTTTAAGCATTTCGTCCAACTGCAAGCTATCTTTAAGCTCATCGTGAATGTTTCTCAATTGGAAATCTGATACATTGACCTGAATCTTATGCCCTGAGAGGTAAGCGCCAATTTTATCACAATATTCACTCAATTGATTATAATGCGACGAAAGCAATTTGCCGGCGCCATAAAGTTCAATCCAAATTCCTGGCGCGTGAGTGAAATCGACATAAAGAAAAAGCTCTCGAGACCTTGTTTTTTTCTGCTTCTCAGGCCCGCACAGTCTTGTGCGTGCACCTTTAGATAGAAAGGGTTGCGTTTTCTCGAGCTCGTCCCAGTTATCTTGATGAAAGTTTAGATGAAGAACCTCGGCATGTCGTTTTGATCTGTTGTTCTCAAAAAAGCCAAGAAGCTCTGATAAAGTCTTCGCTCGCTGGGAATCTCTGACCTCAGAGGCTTCAACAAAAGCCTCGTACTCTTCCTGAGTAGCATTATAGAGCTTTGGTTGCGCGTTGATTTTAATGGCAACCAAAGTCAAATCCATCCATGAGATAAATATTTCGCTCAGATGGCGGGCTACCTTTCTATCAGGAAAAGAGGCTGGCCGGTTCATTCTTTCTAAAAATTCCAGCAGATATGTGTTAGCTTGTTCCATTTTAGATTCTCTTTAAAACGTAAAACAAAAGGATTCTACTGGCTCTCTCATGGTAGAAGCCAATTCAATTATTTTTTGTACAGCACTGCGACAAAGCGAAGAAACTTACCGTCCGGACGTTTTTACTCAGCTATGACTATTGAGCTCGCCCTTTTATCAAGCTTAAGAATTATAGCGTCCGGACGGGCTACTCGTACGCCGTCTAATTTCTTACTTTTTCGTAGCATGCCGCAACTTCGCCCATAATCTTCTCTAAAGCGTTCAGAAAGTAAGCGAGTTGTTCGTCGGTAATAGTGTAGGGTGGCATCAGCATAAGAATCCGTCCTTCCGGAATACAGTTAATCCAGTATTTTCGAAGCTCGCTCTGGATAGTCTTAGCCATGCTTGACTTCTTTAGTTCGATTCCCAACATTAAGCCAATGCCGTGAATATTCTGAATGATCGAAAATTTCTTTTGAAAGTCTCTCAGGTTACTGAGCATAAATTCGTTAACCTGACGGATTCTTTGAAGCGTAGTGCCCCTTTGTAAAAGGTCAATAATTTTTAGAGCAATCATACATCCAGTTGGATGTCCACCCAACGTGCTTCCGTATAGAAAGTCGTTGCGCTTGGGATGTTGATTTTCAAGAAATATGCTATTAATCTTATCGTTAAATAGCAGGGCAGCAAGTGGAAACATGCCGTTGGTAAGCGGCTTTCCAAAACATATCATGTCGGGCGAAATGTCATAAAGTTTGCAAGCATAGAGTTCGCCTGTTCTTCCGATGCCCGTTGAAATCTCATCAGCAATCGTGACGATTTCATATTTCTTACACGTGTCCATCATCGCGTTAAGTCTCTTCTTATCGAGAGCGTACGCGCCACGTACACCCAGGATCGGCTCAAAAATAAAGGCAGCGATTTTTCCTTGTAGGCTCTCTTTTTCAATAAGTTCTTCAAGCGGATTGAAACATTCTCCAAAAGGATCAATTTTTTTGTCAACCTCATGATCGGGTAGATAGTATTTGTAATCGCAACCAATGGCTTTCAGACCAGCGGCTTCCAAACCTGTCGTTGCGGAGCCATAGAATCCACCCTGCAAAGAAACGATAATCTTTCTTTCCTGTTCATCTTTATAGCGTGTTTTCACATACTGCCATGCCAATCGAATAGCCGCATCCACTACCGAACTGCCGGAGGTGTTATATGCCACCCGTGCCATGCCGGTGATTTCACATAGTTTTTGTGCCAGCGAAATTGCCGGTGGATGAAGATAGCCAAAAAGATGAGAAAAGTAACCCTGCGTCAAGAGCTTATCCAAATCCGGATGGCGATATCCGAACGGAGAACACCAGTATCCGGAGTTCACATCCAGAAGTCTGCCGTAATTCGTAAATATATAGTTGTCCTTGGCATCAAAGACCAAAACATCCTGTTCATAAGGAAAAAAGCACGGCAAAATCTTTTTATGCTCTGTAAAGTCGGAACAGCCGATTTCATCTTCCAAAACAATGGTGACAACATTTTCGCGATAAAAGAAACGTAAATGATGGTCGTTGGATTGCTCGATGACCTTTTCAAATTTTTTGACCGCTATCTTACCATCGTTGGTGAGGTTGTAGAAATAAATAGCCCGTAATGAATTTTTTCTGGCAACGATCAAGAGTTGATTAAGTAATGCCACGGCATATCCTTTTCCGCGGAAAGCTATATCGACAAAAAGCCTTGTTTCATTTAAAACCTTGCTTTCAACATTGTAGCCGATAAAACCACCAACCGCGTCTCCAATCTTAAGGCAAACAATTCTTTCCTCAAATCCTGGCACAGTCTTACAACCAAATGGCATTGGTAGTTCTTCTAATGACGGGTTCCTGTGTATCACCTCTATGCGGTATTTGTCAATCAATTTGCGCAATTGATTCCGCTGCTTATCGTTCAATTCATAATCATGAATGAATTCAATCTTTGCCACATGTTGAATCGGGTTGGTGGTGGCAGCTTCAGGTGCGAGATGTAGCGTGTTCATTTTTAGCTCCATAGTAGAAAGTAAAGGTTAGTACAGCTACCATAGCAAGTAGCATAATCGTTGAAACAGGTGCTACCAACGGGCTGGTGTAGAACCTGAGGGTTGACCAAAATTTAATGGGTAAAGTTTGGATTTGTGGGGGCGCAACAAAAAGGGTAATCACCAATTCGTCAAAGGCAAGCAGAAAAGCGATAAAGGCTCCAATCGCCAAGCCACGACGAATTAATGGTAGGGTGATCAAAAAGAACGTCTCCAATTTGTTTGCACCGAGAGATGCAGCGGCATTTTTCAGTTGCGTATCAACGCCCTGCATCGAGACAAGCGTACAAATCATGAAAAGTGGGGTGGTAACCACGGATAAGGAAAGCGCGACAGCAAGCTTGTCTGGCAATTGCAAAACTTCGGTAACCCGAGAAAGTCCGATCCCCATTACAATCGCAGGAATAAAGAGAGGAGTGGCCAGCAAGGCAAAGCTGAGACTACTCAAGGGTGACCTAGGTCGCATATCATAAATAGCAACTGAACCAAGCAGACCAAAAACAGAAGAGAATGAAGTTGTGAGCAAAGATATTTGCAGCGATATGGCAAGCGCATTCAGCCACTCATTTTCGGAGAAAAGTGCTACGTACCATTTCAACGAAATACCGGAAGGAGGAAAGCTGACATTACGATCAGGCCCAAGCGAGAGCAAAATGACAACAAAGATCGGCAATATTAGAAAGATCAAAAGCAAGAAAATGCTGATTCTAGTCGCCAATTTTGAAGTTATGCGCAACATCTCAAAACCTATAATTTACAAATACGATTCACGGCGAAAAGCGTTGAAAGACTTAATTAGAAAGAAAACACTTGGCAGGCAAATTAAAACCAATATTGTTGAAACCGCCGTTGCAACTTCCTCATCACCTTGCCGATTGAGAAGTTGATCAACAATTTTGGCGATCATGATTCCTTTGCTCCCTCCCAGCATGGCCGGAGTAATATAATATCCGAAAGTCAAAATTGCCACAAAAAAACAGCCGGCTACCACGCCTGGTAAGGAAAGAGGTAAATAAATGTGGCGAAAAATCTGCAAAGGGTTAGCGCCCAGACTAGATGACGCCAGAGGAATATCCTTATCGATGTTTGAAAGTGCAGTATAAATGCTGAGCGCCATCACTGGAATAAAGCCATGAATCAAAACGACGATGACACCGAAGCGATTGTAGATAAGCTCAAATGGTTCGTGAATGATTCCCAACCACGCGAAAAGACTGTTGATCACTCCTTTACTATCAAGAATGACCATCCAGGCAAAATTTCGTGAGAGTTGGTTCATTAATAACGGTGACAACAAGAGAATCAAAAGCAAATAAAACCACTTTGAGGATACTTTGAGGAGCAAAAAGGCAAGACTATAGCCGATGATAAGGGTAATTCCAACCACCCAGATCATCATGTAGAAAGTATTTTGAAATACCTGAAGATAGACTTGCGTATGGATGATCTGGGCATAAGCCTTCCCAACACCAACGCCGTTCCCGAAACTTGCGTAGATGACCTGTCCAATCGGGGCAATAAAAAAGACGGTCAAAAAAAGCAAGGGAATACTAAGAACGACAAGATAATGAAAATTTTCACGCTGTCTTAGCTGCATTTTGCTCCGAAACGAATCGCATGTTTTTTGCTTTACGGGCTGCAGTATTCTGATAAATCACTTAAGCGCCCATTCGTTGTACCGACGTATCGCTTCGGATTTGTTTTTGAACCACCACGCGGGATTAAACGCCACCTGCTTGGAGTAGTTTTCCGGCGCAGTAGGAAGATTTTTGGCTATGGTCGAATCAACCAAAGCCATTGCATTTCGATTCGTTGGCCCGTATGCAATGTATTTGGGGATATCTTTCTGCCCATCAGCGCTTGCGGCAAAAGCCATAAACTGCATAGCGAGATCTTTATTCTTTAAACCTTTTGGCACCACATAATATTCAACCGTAAAAATGCCTTGATCCCAACTAACCTCGATAGGTTGGCCCTCCTGTTTAGCGGCCAGCAATCTTCCGTTGGTTCCAACACTGACAGTTACTTCGCCGCGTTGAATCAGTTGAGCCGGTTGTGCCCAAGTTTCAAACAGCACATTCTGAGGTTTGATTTTACTTAATTGTGCAATAGCTTTTTCCATATCAAGAGGGTAAAGTTGGTCTTTAGGCACGCCTTGAGAGAGCAAGGCAATCTCCACCATCCATTGCGGGCTGTTGTGAAGGCCGCGTTTTCCAGGATAAGTCTTGGTATCCCAGAAATCCTTCCAAGTGCTTGGGTGTGGGTTACCTGGCTTGAAGGCTTCAGTACTGTAGCCCATGATAATCGAATAAGTAATGACACCGAGGCCGTATTCATTGATGGCTTCAGGTATCAATTCGCTTTTGTCGATCTTGGTGTAATCAACAGGTTCATAAATACCATCTTGGGTGCCCAACAACAATTCGGCAGGTTCAACATCAATGACGTCCCATTCTCCCTTTCTTGCTTTTTCTTTTATAAGAGAGTAATCACCGTTATATTCAACCTCGACAATATCAGCATTATACTTTTTCTCAAAAGGCTCAAAGATCGCTTTGCGCTGCGCCTCTTGCCATTGTCCGCCAAATGAAACCACGACCAACTGAGGCTTTTGATTAGAGTCCGATTTCTTTTGGCAGCCATTCAATAGGATCAAAATGCAGCAAGAAACAAATGCCGCAATCCGGAACAAAGATTTGGGTTTCATTATCGTCCTCCGTTGTAGGGATTAGTTTTGCAAAATCCATATGTCATTGACATTCCAATAAATTATGGTTGTATCACCGACATGCGGTAGATTTTGCGCAAAAAGGTTTAAATTCTGAACAAAAAATTCAAATCCTGATTTTGTGCGTGTTCGAAAAAGCACTAAAGAACCTTGATAGACACAATCAATGATTTGAACTTCCAACTTATTAACAAGTGAGTTATTGATGGGAGTAAAAGATATCTTTTCCGGATGAACAAGCATTTCGACTTCCGGCCCCGCCACAGACTTAGTTTGGGGTAAACACAAATTAGTCCCGTCTTGCAAAATGATGCTGGTGCCATTGGATTGATACAATCGTCCTGTTAGGATATTTGTAAGCCCGAAAAAGGCCGCAACATAGCGGTTAATTGGCCTTTCGTAAAGAGCGGACGGCTTATCAACCTGTACTATCGCACCTCTTCGAATCAGGGCTATACGATCAGACATTGAGAGAGCTTCGGTCTGGTCGTGGGTGACGTAACAAATTGTAAGTCCAAATTGCTTTTGGATTTTTTTTATTTCGATTTGCATGGACTGCCGGAGATTTTTGTCCAATGAAGAAAGAGGCTCGTCCATCAACAGCAATGCTTTATCGACGCCCAATTCCGTATTAAGCACTTTAAGAAGAGCACGGCCCAAAGCAACCCTTTGTTGTTGTCCCCCGCTTAATTGATTTGGCTTGCGATTTTGGAGACCATTGAGACCTAACAACTCGCACATTTGATCAACCTTGTCAAGAATTTCTTTATTATCATGACGCTTCATCCGTTTGAGAGGGAACGCCAAATTCTCTTTGACAGTCATGTGTGGGAAAAGTGCGTAGCTTTGAAAGACCATCGCAAAGGGGCGTCTATGAGGTGGTTGATTTGTGATGTCCTGGTCAAGAAAGTTAATTCTTCCATTATCCGGAGGAATCATTCCCATAATGATTTTTAATACTGTGCTTTTTCCCGCGCCGCTTTCTCCGAGAATGGTGACAAATTCACCTTGATGTATGTCTAAAGTAAATTCATCTACGACAACGGATTTTCCATAATGCTTGGAGATTCCATTAAGACTCAGTAATGTTTGATTTTGCATTCCTCAATCTCCCCGTGTTCGCAATATGCTCATGCCAATTTGCATAAGTTTTCGATCAAGATACATTATTAAGTTTTTGAAACATTCACTCCTCATGGACGAAATTTTACTACGACAAATCCAATGCCACTTACTCTCCAATATGTGACAAATCATGTTTACCGGTCAAAGTCGATTAGCTTAATTTAATCAAGCAAATACCAAGCTGA
>Ga0247727_10012756_pt1 | contig 14346 bp, 10 predicted proteins | sample WisWelCaveWW1625_FD_202498 | JGI IMG/M metagenome (GOLD analysis project Ga0247727, IMG submission 202498) | Biofilm microbial communities from Wishing Well Cave, Virginia, United States - WW16-25 | ecosystem: Environmental > Aquatic > Deep subsurface > Groundwater > Cave microbial mat | place... | reverse complement strand
GGGCCTCCGCGTCCATACTCAACCTCATACCACATCAGGCCGTGGATGTAAAGGTTATTTATTTACGATCCCTTAGCATAACCGCACCGTCATCGTTACCAACAGCCGGCTGGAACAGTTCGCGGCGCGTGTCAAGCGACTACGGCTCCTGAGCCGGCCGCCCCCGCTTATGAACCGGCGCCGCAACCGCGCTGAAAACCCAAACACTCGGACGGGGGATTTAGTTCAACCCAGGATTTTGTCGCGGCAAGCGCGACAAGAATCCTTTATTCGTTAGGCGCTGAGCCTCTTCTTCGGCAGGAACGATGCGACCTTGTGCCCCGACCGGCGTTGTCGTTTCCTTGCCGCCTCAAGGATCGCTTTGACATCGAAACCGTGTTTTGCGGCCTGTGCCTCGCGAACGCGTCGGACTTCGTCGACGATGTAATCCTTCGCCATGACCCTATTCTCCCAATAGCTCCTCCGGAGTGCAAGACCGGACACTGGAAACCAGACCGCCTGCAAATGTTCGCCACCTCCTTGGCAATGATGGCGTTCGCGATATGCACGCAGTTCCAGGTCATGAGGAAGTCCATGTCGTGCACGGCAGCGATGGCAATGTGCGCAGCGTCTGTCGCTGCCTTGCGGGGGATGATTCCGGAAGCCAGAATCTCGCGATGCGAGCACCCCGACGTCGGGCGTGATATCGAGCAACGGGAAGTCCTGAACGACTTTCATCCTTTCACGCGCCGCCACAGGGTCGCCGGCGCTTGCCTCATCGACGACAAGCTGTGAGATGTAAGTCCGAAACGCATCCCTTCGCTTCTCCCACCATTCCTTGGTGATCTGTTGGTGGCCGGCGATGATCAGAATCTCGGCTCGGCCACGAGGTCAGGTAGCTCGGTACGATACGATCCGGCCGCCGTACCCGAATTACCACAAGCGGGAGACCTCCGGCGATGCGGCTCAAAGACCGTAGGAATCCGGCCCGCGGCGGCGCTCAGTCCCAGAGCTCGTGAACCGGCCCGTACAGGTTCCGGTCCGACGATGGCACGTAGGCGAAGCCGAGGTTCAGCGGATCGTCCTTGCGGATGGTGGTCCAGTCGATGCCGAGCGCGCTGTACATCGTCGCCTCGATGTCCTCGGGACGGATGTCGCGGTTGCGCGACCAGCCCGGCTCGAGGGTGGCGGATCCGGCGGCGTTGGTCGAGCCGATCACGCGTCCTCCCCGCACTCCCGCCCCGGCGACCAGCACCGCCTGCTGCAACAAGTGATCCCGCCCGCGCTGCGGGTTCAGCGCACCCGTCGTGCGGCCGAATTCGCCCATCGCGACGATCAGCGTTTCGTCGAGCTGCCCGCCGGCCTTCAGATCCTCCAGCAGCAGGCCGAGCCCCTTGTCGAACTGCTGGGAGAGCAGCAGGTGGCCAGCGTTGGGCGCGTAGATGTTTTCGTGCTGGTCCCAGTTGCCCTGTGTGATCTGGACGAAGCGGACGCCCATGTTCGCCCGCAGAACGTTGCGGGCGGCGATGCAGGCGTTGCCGAATCCGCTGTTCCCGTAACGATTGCGCTCGGCCGCGTCGAACAGGAACACGCGGTCGACATCGCTGTTGTACACCAGCCGCCGCGCGGCCAGGTTGTAGGCGATGGTTTGCGCCGCGGCCGCGCCGAGCGGATCGCCTCCGCGCAGCTCGTTATCCATTTCGACCAGAAGGCTGTAGCGGCGATCGAAACGCTCGGCGCCGAAGGAATGTTGGGTGTTGCCGAGCCCGCCGCCGTTCGGGCTGATGTAGAACGGCGCGTGCGCCGGCGGCAGATACCCCGAACCCGGCCCCGATCCGGCGTTGATCGAAACGAACGCCGGCAGTACGCCCGCCTCCTTGGCCGACAACTCCAGCGACGCCACCGAGCCGATGTGCGGAGCGATACGGCTGGCCGCCGCGATCGGATTCCGCCCGATCTGCACCCAGACTTGCGCCAGCCCGTGCACCGCCGCCCAGGCGCGCGCCGACCGCACCAGGGCCAGGGAGCCGATGTGTTTCGCCAGCTCCGGCATCAATCCCTGCGGCCAGCGGATATCGCCGTAGGCGGCCGGCGCGAACGACGACGGCATCCACGAGCCTTCCTTCAGATCGAACGTGTCGATCTGGCTCGGCCCGCCAAGCATCAGGATGAAGATGCAGTTCTTGGCCGTGCCCTTGGTGGGCGCGGCCGCCCGCGCGACCGTCTCCGTCGTCAGGCTCGGCAGCAGAAAATAGCCGCCGACCGCGGAGGCGGCGTGGCGGAAAAACAGGCGACGCCCGATCACAGGGCGCCGCCAGAATTGCGTACCCTGAATGTCGCTTCCGTCGAATCCGAAACGGTCTTTCATGGCCTTATGGGGTGAACAGAAAGTCCACTTTGTTCAAGAGCACCCAGGCGAGGTCCTCGAGATAGTCGTTGCGCCGGTTCCCTGCCCTTGCCAGAAAGCTCAATGAGATGGCGCGCTCGCGCTCGTTCGGGCGTCGGGATAGAAACAGCAGAAACAGGTCGTCGACGGCGGCATCGTTATCCTGGATCCTGGACACTGCGTCGAGCGTCGGTGAGCTGCCGGCGCGGATCCGGCTCAGCAGGAACGTATCGTTCATCAGCGCGAGCTGCTGGAGGATCGAGCCGTCCTGGGAGCGGAACTGCGAATCGCGGTTGCCGCGCAGAAACGGACGCATGAAGTTCACCGCGGCGCCATTCGATCGGGGCTCGAGCGGCTCCGGCATCTGCATCGCCCACCCCGTATTGGCCAGCCCGCGAAGCGTGTAGTTCCCGATGATGCCGGTCGCCACCGTGATCGAGTCGTGAATCTCCTCGCCCTCCAGGCGCCGCGGGTAATGGCGCGCGAACAGCGGCACGTAATCGATCTTCCAGTCGCCATCGTAGCGGGAGCTGAGCTGATAGGCCGAGGATTGTACGAGCAATCGCAGGAACTCGCGCAGATTATAGTTCAGGTTGCGAAACTCCTGAGCGAGTCGCTCGAGCAGTTCCGGATGGCTGGCTTGCAGTGTCCACGGCGCCGGCGGCGGATTCGCCGGGTCCAGGCGCAGCGGGTCGAGCGAGTCCAACGGTTCGGCGAGCGCCATCCCGAACATTTCTTTCCACAACCGGTTGACGAGGTTTCGCGCGAACATCGGGTCGTCGACCAGGAAACCGGCAAAGGAGGCGCGCCAGTTGTCTCCCGAAGGCGTGGCCAACGTGCCGTAGTACTCCGGCGTGAGAAACCGGGCGCCACCGATCGGCTCCCGGTTCGGGCGGTTGCCGTAATTCGTGTTCAGGTCGTAGTTGCCCGCCGCCCGGTCGGTCACGTCATAGCTGTTGTAGTAGAACTCCGTGTTGGCGAGCCGAGGCTTCACCATGCTGATGCGGGTGAAGAAAGCGGCCATTTTCATCGCTTCGATCCGGGTCGCCTGGGCGCCCCAAAGACTCACCTGGTCGAGCCGGTTGCGGCCACTGTGGCATAACAGGCAGTCGAAGTGCGAGAGGCCGAGGAAAGTGGAGACCGCCGACCTCATGGCGTTGTCGTAGGTGTCCTGAATCGGACCCATCGGCGTGAGGCCGTTCAACGAAAAATTCACCCCGCCGGCGTCGGCGTTATAGCTGTTTCCAGTCAGGGCGATGGCCTCGTAGGCGATATCGCGCAGCGACTTCTCTCGCGCGATCGCCCGCACAATCCACTCATAGAACGCGTTGCGGCCGTCATACTGGCGATCGAAATTCGCCGGAAAGGTGACGTTCTGGAGCAGATCGCCGAGCCACATCGTCCAGCGATCGCCAAACGGCGGCGAATAGAGCAGCCGGTCGAGGAGGACGTCGCGCTTGTCCGCGCTCGTATCCGCCAGGAACTCCCGCGCCTCCGCCAGCGTGGGCGGGCGCGCCGTCAGGTCCAGGTAGATGCGCCGGAGAAACTCCTCATCGGTCGTCAGTGGCGCGCTCGCGACCTTCAACCGCTCGAGCTTTCCAAAGATCTCCTCGTCAATGAAGTTACGACGGGAGAGCGCCAAGGCTGACCGATGGGTCCTGCCGAACGCGCCGAACGCTTTGGCGGTCACGAACACGCGCTGGCGGACCTGCGCTTCCCGCCCCAGGAAACGGTCCGGATTAACTCGAAAGCTGCAATCGGCCGCCCTGGCCGCCGAACCGGCCAGCCAGCCGGTCAGCAACAGGGCAACACCGAGGATGGTAATCAAGATCCCTCAGATTCTAGCACATGCCGTTGTGGTAAGGAGACAGAAACAATGGTACTATCATTGGGTAGCGTAGCGACTTTGACCATGACCAACATCTTTGTGGGAAACCTCTCCTACCAAATCACCGAAGCCGAGCTGGAGGCCGAATTTGCCGCCTTTGGCGTGGTGGACCGCGTTACCATCGTTCGCGACCGTCAGACGGGACAACCTCGAGGGTTCGCTTTCGTGGAAATGCCAAACGGCGAGGAGGCCAAGACCGCGATCAACTCTTTGAACGGGCGAGAGCTTCGCGGCCGCGCGCTGAACGTCAACGAGGCCCGGCCTCGCGAGGAGCGCTCCGGCGGCGGCGGCGGCGGCTTCAACCGTGGCCGGCCGGAGCCGCGCTGGTAATCAGGCGGACACATCCACCCAATGAGCCGATCGGCTTGAAGCGATCACGGCGTCCAGCACCGCCTGGCACCGCACGCCGTCCAGAAACGAAGGGACGCGGACTTCGCGTCGGCTGACGCTCTCGACAAACTGGAACGCCTGGTCGTAGCGATAGCCCCAGCGCGGATCACCGTCATCGATATCCCGAGGTGAGCCTTCGAGTTTGAGAAACGCGGCCGGAACCGCCACCCGCTCCAGTCGCCGGTTGGGATCGCGGCCAGCCTCGCCGGTGGCGACCTGCAATCCCCACGGATCTTGCAGTGAGAACACGGCGCTTCCTTCGGCCCCGTACAGCTCCAGGAACATGTCTTCGCCAATGCCGGCGCCCCGGCCGGGGCAAACCCGGCTGATCTCGAAGGTGCCGCACGCGCCCCCGCCGAATTCCGCCAGAAAGGCGATCCAGTCTTCGACGTCCGACGACGGGTCGTCGCGAAAGCGCCGCTCGAGCGCGCAGACGGCGCGCACGGGCCCGGCCGCCAGTTGGGTCAAATGCACCACGTGCGAGCCGATGTCGGCCAGCACCCCGGAGCCGGCCTGGCGGGCAAGCGATCGCCATCCGAGCAGGTGTCCCGAGAGCGCCATCAGGTAGGAGGCGCGCACCGTGCGGAGCCGGCCCATGACTCCCGACCCAGCCAGGTGTCGTAGATAGCGGAACGCCGGCGTGAACTGGTAGGTGAACGCCGTCATGTGGACGACCCCCGCCTCCTCGGCCGCCTCGAGCATCCGGCGTGCCTCGACAAGATTCAGGGCCAGCGGCTTCTCGCACAGAACGTGTTTTCCCCGGCGGAGCGCCGCCAACGCCATCTCGTGATGCAGGTGGTTCGGCGCGGCGATCACCACTGCGTCGATGCCGGCCCCCAGCATCTCTTCGTGTCGCGCAAAGACTTGGGGGATGCCGGTCGATCGCGCGGCTTCGACATTCTCGTCACAAACGGCGATGAGCTCCGCCTCCGGACAGAGCCGAAAGCCGGGCATATGAATCGAGCGGGCGGCGCCGCCGGCGCCGATAATACCGATTCGGACGGGCACGCTACCGCTCCATTATAGCGGCGGGTTACCATGGCGACGTGAAGCAGTTCTGGGTCTGGTTGGCGCTGGCGGCCGCGTCTATCGCCCAGACACCGCCACGACGCATTCTCTACGTTACGCATTCGGCCGGGTTTCGCCACGGCAGCATCGAGGTGTCGCGCCGGGTCCTCGATCAGGTTGCCGCCAGGTCGGGCAGGTTCGCGGTGACTGCCACCGAGGACCTTTCGCTGATCACCGCCTCGAGCCTGAGCGGCTACGATGCGGTGTTTTTCTTCACCAGCGGTGAGTTGGCCCTCGGCGCCGGCCAGCGAGCGGCGCTGCTCGACTTCGTCAGCGGCGGAAAAGGTTTCGGCGGCGCGCACTCGGCCACCGATACGCTCTATGACTGGCCCGAATACGGCGAACTGATCGGCGGATACTTCGATGGCCATCCCTGGACGCAGGAGGTCGCCATCGACATCGAGGATCCGGATCATCCGGCGACGCGCGGTTCTCCGAATTCCTTTCGTATCCTCGACGAGATCTATCAGCATCGCAACTTTTCGCGGGACCGCGTGCGCGTGTTAATGACACTCGATGTCGGCTCGGTGCCGGTGAATGTTTCCGGCGTGAATCGCACCGACGGCGATTTCGCGCTCGCCTGGTGCCGCGACTACGGCCGCGGCCGCGTCTTCTACACCGCGCTCGGGCACTTCGACGAAACCTGGCTCGATCCGCGGTTCCAGAACCAGCTCGAGGGCGCCCTGTTGTGGCTCGTGGGAGAAGCACCCGGAAACGCCTCGCCACGAGGCGGCTCCGCGGAACCCGTCCCCGTCATCGCCCGCGGCGCCGTGGTCAATGCCGCCAGCTTCCAGGCGGCCCCGGAGAACCTGCTGGCCCCCGGGACATTGATCTCGATCTTCGGCGAGCGCCTGACGACCGGCTCGACGATGACGGCGGCCGCCTTCCCGCTGCCGGCGAAGCTGGCTGGAACGACGGTCCTGGTCAACGGCCGGCCCGCCCCATTGCTGTTCGCCTCGCCCCGCCAGATCAACGTGCAGCTTCCCTTCGATCTCGGGCCGGGAGAGCCGGTGCGAATCAGCGTTCGCTCGGTTTTCCAGTCCAGCGGCGAGGAGGCGGCGCGGGTCGAAGCATCCTCGCCCGGCATCTTTGCCGTCGACGGGGACGGTCGGCGGCCCGGCGACACCATCGCGATTTACGGGACGGGTTTGGGCGCCGTCCGGCCGCCGGTGCCGCCCGGCGTGGCCGCGCCCGCGGTCCCGCTGTCGGAAACGCTGGTCGCGCCGGTGGTGACGATCGGCGGCCTTCGGTCCGAGGTCCCCTACTCCGGTCTGGCGCCGGGGTTTGCCGGCCTCTACCAGGTGAACGCGATCGTACCGCCGGGCTTGGCGGCCGGGCCGGCGGCGGTTCGCATCGAGGCCGGCGGGCGTCGATCGAACGAAGTGAGCGTCCGGTTGGCGCCTTGATGGATTGATTCGGATTGATTCAGATCCCATGGCGGCCGTCCGCTGATCCTGCTATCCTGTCCCAACGACTACATTCGGCAAGGAGGGAAGGGTATGTGCCGTCTGATCTCGATTGTCATTGTATCTGCGACGCTGGCTGTCGCCCAGGAGAACTCCGGGAGAATCTTCGGAATCGTCACTGACCCGACCGGTGCGGTAGTGCCCGCCGCAACCATTACCGCTACCTCGCCGACACTGCCCGGATCGTTGATCGCCACCAGCGACGCCAGCGGCGCCTACCTGCTGCCGCGCGTGCCGATCGGCGTCTATACGCTGACGGTGGCGAAGCCGGGGTTCACTACTGTTCGCCAGCACGCGCTGGAAGTGACGCTTGGCTTCCAGGTCGAATACAACCCGCGGCTCTCAGTGGGCGCAGTGGCCGAAACCATCGAGGTGTCGGAGTCGGCCGTCGCCCTGGAAACAACCTCCGCGCGCACCTCGACTAACATCCCGGCGCAGTTGTTCGAGAACCTGCCCAAGGGGCGCAGCTTCACCACGCTGCTGATCATGGCTCCGGGGGTTCGCTCCGAGAGCAAGGCGGGCGCGGGTGGAATCCAGGTCGACGGTTCCAGCGGCTCGGAGAACGCTTTCATCATTGACGGCGTCGATGTCACCGATCTCCGCTCCGGCGCCATCCGCGGCCAGTATTCGGTGCCGCTCCAGTTCATCCAGGAAGTGCAGGTCAAAAGCGGTGGCTTCGAGGCCGAGTATGGCGGCGCGACCGGTGGCGTCATCAACATCGCCACCCGCGCCGGCACCAACCAGTATCACGGCTCCGCCGAGCTGGAGGTGTTGCACCACGCGCTCCAGCCGCGCCCGCGCGCCTTCTGGCAGCGGTCGCCGCTCAACGCCAACCTCGCCGAGTTCTACCAGGCGAAGAAGGACGACTACCATACCCTCTACCCCGGCGCCACGATCGGCGGACCGATCCTCAAGGATCGGCTGTTTTTCTTCGGCAGCTATATGCCGGCGCTGAGCCACACCTCGCGCACCGTCGAGTACCCGACTGGCAGCCGCGGCTTCGACGCCGATTCCAGCCAACACTACGGTCTGACGCGCGTCGATTACAACCCGGCCCAGAAAGTCCAGCTCAGCAGTTCCTGGATCTGGTCGCCGTTCAAGTCCCGCGGGCGGCTCCCAGGCACCGATCCGAGGATCGCCGCGCCGACCAACGATCTGTCGATCACCGGAGGCTTTCAACCCGCGCAGTCGTTCAGCTTTTCGGCGAACTACACGCCGACGGGCCATCTGCTGCTGAGCGCGCGCTACGGCTATAAATACCTCAACGACAAGGGCGCCAACTATGGCCTTCCCGGCGATCCATTCGTCAGCTTTTCGACGCCGTCCGCCGCCGTCCCCAACATTCCGCCGGAGTTGTCGGGCCGCGCCGGCTTCGCCAACGTCTCGAGCACTCTCTCGGTCGTCCGCGACATCACCGACCGGCACAACATCTACCTGGACGGCTCATGGCTGAAGAACATCGCCGGGGGCCAGCATCACATTAAAGCCGGCTACGCCGCCAACCTGGTCGGCAACGACGTGCTCAGCGACTACACCAACGGCCGCTTTGTCCTCTACTGGGGCGAGAGTTATTCCCGCGGCAGCATCACCAACCGGCGCGGCACCTACGGCTATTACATCTGGCAGGACGGCGTCCGCCTGAATTCGGCCGTCCGCGGCCGCAATCACGGTTTCTACGTTCAGGACGCCTGGCGGGTTCACCGGCGCCTGACGCTGAATCTCGGCGTGCGCTTCGAGAACGAGTTCCTTCCGCCGTACAAGCAGGAAGTCAACGGAATTAAGGTCGCCAACCCCGTCACCTTCGGCTGGGGCGACAAGATCGCGCCCCGGCTGGGCGCCGCCTGGGACATCAACGGAGACGGCAAGTGGAGACTCGCCACCAGCTTCGGCCTCTTCTACGACGTCATGAAATACGAGATCGCCCGCGGCGCCTTCGGCGGCGACTACTGGTGGAGCCACGTCTATCAGCTCGACAACCCCAACTGGAAAGCGCTCGGCCGGCCGAACCCCGGAGCGCTCGGGCCGAATATCATCTCCTTTGACAACCGCAGCATTCCGATCAATTCCCGCGGCGAACTGGAAGGCGTCGAGCCCGATCTGAGCCCGTACGGGATACGCGAGGTCTCCGTTCACCTCGAACGCCAGCTCACCCCCCGCATGACCGCCGGCGTGCGCTACACGCGCAAAGACCTGGGAAAAGTGATCGAGGACATCGGCGTGCTGAACGAGGTGGACAGCGAAGTGTACCTGATCGGCAACCCTGGCTTCGGCAAAACCCGCGATACGCGGTCGGTCTACGGCCAGAAGACGCCGAACGGCAAGGAGTTCCTCGTTCCTGAAGCCGTACGCCAATACGATGGCCTCGAATTCCGCGTGCAGGGCCAGCCCGCGCGGCGCGTCTTCCTGCTGGCTTCCTACACCTACAGCCGCCTCTGGGGTAACTACTCGGGCCTGGCCAACTCCGATGAGGGCGGCCGCTCCGACCCCGGCGTCTCGCGCTCCTTCGACCTGCCCTACTATTACTTCGATTCCAGCGGCAGCCAGAAGCCCGTCCTGGGACTGCTGGCCACCGACCGGCCGCACTCGTTCAAGTTGTTCTCCAACTACGAGCATCCGTGGAAGCTCGGCCATTCCAACATCGGTCTGCAACAGACCGCCTTCAGCGGCGCGCCGGAGTCGACCACCGTGAGCTACCAGTCCGCCCCTGTCTTTCCCAACGGGCGCGGCGACCTGGGCCGCACGCCGTTCCAGACCCGCACCGACCTGCTGGTATCGCACGAGCTCCGGTTTACCGAGCGCTTCAAGACGCGCCTCGAGGGGAATATCACGAACCTCTGGAATCAGGCCTACGTCACCGGGTTCGTCACCGGCATCGCCCGCTCCGGAGCCATCACCGCCGCCCGCTTGCCCGTCGACAAGTTCTTCCAGCCGTGGCGGGTGACCGATTTCGTGAATCCGCTCAACCGGGCGGGCTTCCCGATCTATAACCCGATTTATGGGTATGCGAGCGGAACCCTCGGAGGGCGGTCGATCCGGGTGGGACTCAGCCTCCTGTTCTGAGCGCCGACGGGCGCCCGTATTCCGCCCTCGGGCGGATCGGCGGAACCGCCACGGTAACCACTCAATGGTGAAACCGTCGTTGACAGCAGAGGTGGCCTGATCAGCCGTGAGACGAACTGCCGCGTTGGCGATGCTGCCGGCGATTTGCTGGGCGCAGCCCGAGACGCTCGAGTCGCGCGCCGAGCGAACCGGTTACGAGGAGACCAGCCGCTACGAGGACGTGCTCGGGTTTCTGAATGACATGGCCAGGAGGTCGGGCCTGGTGCGGGTCGAGACCTTCGGCCGGACGCAGGAAGGACGCGCGCTGCCGTTGTTGATTCTCGCCGATCCGCCGGTGGCCAGCCCGCGGGAGGCGGCCGCCGCCGGCAAGCCGGTGGTGTTGTTCATGGCCAACATTCACGGCGGCGAGGTGGAAGGCAAGGAGGCGGTCCAGCGGATCGCGCGGCGCATCGCCTTCGGCGACCTGCGGGCGCTGCTCGATCGCGTGATCGTCCTGATCGCGCCGATCTACAACGCCGACGGCAACGAGCGTATCGACGCGGCCAATCGCACCGCGCAGAACGGCCCGATCGGCGGGGTCGGCCGCCGCGAGAACGCGCAGGGACTCGACCTCAACCGCGACTACGTGAAGCTGGAAGCGCCCGAGACTCGTGCGCTGGTGCGGCTGTTTGCGCGCTGGGATCCGCACTTGACCGTCGATCTGCACACCACCAACGGCTCCTATCACGGCTATCACCTCACCTACTCGATCCCGCTGAACCCGAACATCGATCCCGGTCTGCTCGCCTTCCATCGCGAGAAGATGATACCGGCGATCGCCAAAACGATGCTCGAGCGACACCGGTTTCGCACGTACTACTACGGAAACTTTGCCGGCCCGGCGGAGAATCGCTCGTGGCGCGCATTCGATCACCGCCCGCGCATCGGTCAAAACTACGTCGGATTCCGGAACCGGCTGACCATTCTCTCGGAAGCATACAGCTACCTGGATTTCCGCCGGAGAATTGAGGTCACCGCCGCGCTCGTCGAGGAGATTCTTCTCTTCTCGGCGGCGCGGGCCGCCGAAATCAGGCAGCTCACCCGCCGCGCCGACGAAGATGCGGTTCGCCGCGGCCAGGGCCCGCCCGCGCCGGTCGGGATCGAGTTCGAGATGCGACCGCTGGCGGAGCCGGTCGAGATTCTGGTGGGCGATGTGGTCCGCCGCAAGAATCCGCGCTCCGGACGCGACATGACGGCGATGGTTGAAGACAAGGTCACGCCGGTCCGCATGCTAGACTACGGAACCTTCGCCGCCACTCGCACGATCCCGGCCGCGCGCGCCTATCTGTTCCGCCCCGAGAGCGGCATGCGGCCGGCGCTCGAGAAACTGATCGCCCACGGCCTCGCCGTCGAGGAGCTCACCGAGCCGTGCGTGACCGATGTCGAGACCTTCCTGGTCGGCGAAGTTCGTCGCGCCGCGCGCCCGTTTCAGGGACACCATGAGGTCCGGTTGTCCGGCCAATACCGGAGGGCAAGGATGGAGTTCCCCGAGGGCACGATTCTGGTTCGGGCCGCCCAGCCGCTGTCGGCGCTGGCGTTCTATCTGCTCGAGCCCGAGAGCGACGACGGGCTGGCCGCCTGGAACTTCCTCGACTCGTACCTGGAGGCCGGCAGAGTGTATCCGATTTTCCGCGTGGTCGAGGACCTGAAGACGTCCAGCCGTGTGGTCGAGCGTTGAGAAGATGCTCTCAACGGGTTGGCGGATGGACTGGCCTTCACGTCCACATGAGCTTGGTCTCCAGCCGCCGGCAGAGTGCCCAGGGTGAAGTTGTCCGAGCGCGCGAACGCCGCCGTGTTGAAGTAGCGGCCGAGCCGGTGCTGACCTACTCCGTCTTTGTGATCTCCGTGTCACCGTGGTTAAATCTCCCTCGCCGGCGCTACCATGGGAGTTTATGTCTGAAACCGCCGCCACCGCAGGTGCGCCCATGGGTTTCCGCGAAGTGCTCGCGCTGGCGCCGGTGCGACGACTCTGGATCGCCCAGATCGTCAGCGTGTTCGGCGATTTCCTGGCGGTGTTCGGCGTCTTCGCCGTGGCCACGTTCCGGTTCAAGGCCACTGCCGTCCAGCTCGGCTCCATCATCATCGCGTTTCTCCTCCCGCTGGCGGTGATCAGCCCGGTCGCCGGCGTGCTGGTGGACCGCTGGGACCGCAAGCGCACGATGATCGCCAGCGACCTCATCCGGGCTGTGATCGCCTTCGGGCTCGTGTTCGCCACCGACATGCGACAGATCTACGCGATCTTTTTCGGACTCAGCGCCGTCTCCAGCTTTTTCATCCCGGCCCAGTCGGTCACCCTGAGGACGCTGGTGCCGGTCACGGGCCTGATGGCCGCCAACGCGCTCATGCAGCAGGCCATCCAAGTGGTGCAGATCGTCAGCCCGGCCATCGCCGGCATGATGGTCGAAAAATTCAATCCCAACTTCTGCTACTACTTCGACGTAGCCAGCTTCCTGTTCTCTGCGTTCATGATCTTCGGCATCCCCGTCACACGCCAGGCGCCGCCGGCGCCGAAACAACTGCGCCATCTGGTCGGCGACCTGACAACCGGCCTGCGCTTCATCTTTACGCACGAAGCCATCGCCTTCGTCATGATCTCGATGACCGTAGGCATGTTCGCCATCCGCTGCTTCGGAGCGCTGCTGGCGGTATTCGTGCGCGATGTGCTCGCCTCCAACTCGTCCATGTTCGGCATTCTGAACTCGCTGGTTGGCGTCGGCATGATCCTGGGCACGCAGATCGCGCCGCGGCTGGCGGCCCGGCGTTCGCGCAACGAGTCGGTGATGGCGGGACTACTCGGAGCCGGGTTGTCGATCCTGCTGCTGGCCGCCGTTCCGAGGATCGCCACGACGGTGGCCGGCATGCTGGGCCTGGGATTGGGGGTCGCCTTGATCTTCATTCCCGCCCAAACGCTGTTGCAGGAAGTGACCCCGGTCGAGATGCTCGGGCGGGTTTCCAGCAGCATGATGTCGGCGCTTGCCTTTACCCAGGTGATCGCCATGGCTCTCTCCGGGGCCACCGCACAGGCGATCGGCATCCGCAATCTCTACTACGCCAGTGCAGCCTTGCTGGTGCTGATCGCCGGGGTAGGCTGGCACAGCCGCCGCCCGGCGGTGGCCAAAGCCTGATGGCAACACCGGACGCAGCAAATCCGTGGTGAGCCAGCCATCGGCCGACGGGGGACCCGTTTGCCCGGACCCGGTGCCGAACAACACCACAATCGAGTCCCGTTCGGCGGGATTGTCCCGCGAGTTGTAGCTGCCGTCCTGGTTCAGGCCGCCGCCTGAGCCGCGATTCGTATTCCGTACGGATTAGGTGAGGGTCCCGCTGCAGACCAAGGTCCAGTACAACGTACCACTGGTAGGGTCTTGATCGTATCCATTCAGGGCTTTATCGTAGTAATCGACTGCGATGACCCTTCGCTCCCCGCGAACATGGATTCTTTGGACCGCGATGTCAGCCGCGATCCCGGCTTCCGAATGCCTGGCTCAATTGTCCGGACCGGCTCAACCCGCTCGAGAAGTGTTGCTCCACTTCGGGGCTCTTCGGGACCTCTCCGATCAACTTGAACGCCTTGTCGGCCTGCTGCCATCGCCCACCGATACGCTTCTTCTCGGCGGCCGCGGCTTTCTCATTCAAGTCCATCAGCAGCGACCGCTCCGCGCTCAGGACAGCGGACCGGGCTTCCACGATCAGCCCCATTTGACGTATGGTTGGCAGCAATTGGTCGGTTGCAACCTTTAGGTTCTGCTGAGTTTCGGCTGTCGACAGAGCCGTAACGCCACCGATCGCCATGATACCCGCGGCGACCACAAAACCGCCGACAAGTTTTCCCTTGAGTGACAATTGCATTGGGGGAGGCACTCTCCATGAATTTGTGGGTGTGCCGTTGTTCGAACAGACCTACTGTTACTCTTCGGCTTCTTGTGCCTGTTTTTGAGCTGAGATAGTAGTGTGGTACGCCCGGCTGGATTCGAACCAGCGGCCTCTTGCTCCGGAGGCAAGCGCTCTATCCGGACTGAGCTACGGGCGCGTTGTTTACTATCAGTGAGTTACCGGCTTCGGCCTCTGCT
>Ga0247727_10012755_pt1 | contig 14346 bp, 11 predicted proteins | sample WisWelCaveWW1625_FD_202498 | JGI IMG/M metagenome (GOLD analysis project Ga0247727, IMG submission 202498) | Biofilm microbial communities from Wishing Well Cave, Virginia, United States - WW16-25 | ecosystem: Environmental > Aquatic > Deep subsurface > Groundwater > Cave microbial mat | place... | reverse complement strand
AGCGGGCCACGGTCACGCCGGCCGCGGGGTGCGCGCGTGCGGGCCGGCGGCCGATCCGAGCGTGAAGCCGAAGTAGTCGCGCGCGTTGTAGAAGCACACGTTCGCGACCAGGCGCCCGAGAGCCGCGCGGTCGTCGGGCAGCCGCCCGCGGCGCACGTCCTCGCCGAGGATGTTGCACAGCAGCCGCCGGAAGTAGTCGTGGCGCGAGTAGGACAGGAAGCTGCGCGAGTCGGTGATCATGCCGACGAAGCGCGAGAGCAGCCCCATGTTCGCGAGCACGCGCAGCTGGGCCTCCATCCCGTCGAGCTGGTCGAGGAACCACCAGGCCGAGCCCCACTGCAGCTTGCCGGGGACGCGGCCGTCCTGGAAGTTGCCGATCAGGGTCGCCAAGAGCTCGTTGTCGCGCGGGTTCAGGTTGTAGAGGATCGTCTTGGCGAGCTGGTCGCCTTCGTCCAGCCGGTCGAGGAAGCGGGCCAGCGGGCGGCTCTGCTCGAAGTCGCCGATCGAGTCGAAGCCGGTATCGGGGCCGATCAGCCGCCGCATGCGCGTGTTGGTGTTGCGCATGGCGCCCACGTGGAACTGCTGCACCCAGCCGCGCGCGTGGTCGAGGATCGCGAGGCGGTGGAGCAGCGCCGAGCGGAACGTGTTCGCTTCGCCCGCGTAGAGCGGGCGGCCCGTCCGCAGGCGGCCGAACAGCTCCGCTGCCTCCGCGTCGCTGCACGGGTCGGAGTCGATGCGCTCGAGGCCGTGGTCCGATGCGCGGCAGCCGCGCTCGTGGAAGAATGCATGGCGCTTCTCGAGCGCATCGAGCAGCGCCTCCCATGTCCCGATCGAGACGGAAGCCGCGGCTTCGAGCTTCTCCATCCAGGCGGTCCAGGCCGCGAGGTCCTCGACCATCACGGCCTTGTCGGGGCGCCAGGTGGGGTAGACCTGCGTCACGGGGTCTCTCCGCTCGGCGAGCCGCGCGTGCGGCTCGAGCGAGTCGACCGGGTCGTCGGTGGTGCACACGACCGCGACCTTCCACTGCGCGAGCAGCCCCAGCGCCGTGAAGCCGTCCTGTTTCAGCCGCTCGTTGCAGCGCGCGTAAACGTCGCGCGCCGAGGCCGGAGCAAGCGGCTCGTCGATGCCGAACGGCCGCCGCAGCTCCATCGCGGTCCAGTGGTAGAGCGGGTTGCCGAGCGTCTCCGGCAGCGTGCGCGCCCAGGCCTCGAACTTGTCCCAGTCGGAGGCGTCGCCCGAGCAGAAAGGCTCCGCAATGCCGTTCGTGCGCATCGCCCGCCACTTGTAGTGGTCGCCCTCGAGCCAGAGCTCCGTGATCGAGCGGAAGCGGTGGTCCGCCGCCATCCGCTCCGGCGAGAGGTGGCAGTGGTAGTCGATGATCGGCAGCTCTTCCGCCACGCGGTGATACAGCTCGCGGGCGGTCTCGCTCTCGAGCAAGAAATCCTCGTGGACGAATGGCCTCATGCTTTCACCGCCTCGCCGATCGGCGCCGGGTCGAGCCGGGGATTGAGCAGGTGGATCACGAGGAGCGCCACCAGGTAGCTGGTGCCGGCGATCAGGAAGATCGTCAGGTAGCTGCCGGTGAGCTGGAGGATCCAGCCCGTGGCGACGGCGATCAGCATCCCGCCGACGCTGCCGGCCATGCCGCCGATCCCCACCACCGAGGCGACCGCGCGGCGCGGGAACGTGTCGGAGACCAGAGTGAAGAGGTTGGCGGACCAGCCCTGGTGGGCGGCGGCGGCGAGGCCGACCAGCGCCACAGCGGACCAGACGCCCGTGACGCGCGAGGCGAAGATGATCGGGATGACCGCGATCGCCATCAGCAGCATCGCGGTCTTGCGCGCTGCGCTCGTGGTCCAGCCCCGCTTCAGCAGCGACCCCGAGATCCAGCCCCCTCCGATCGAGCCGACGTCGGCGATCAAGTAGATGGCGATGAGTGGCGGCCCGAGCTTCGACAGCGTGAGGCCGTGCTGCTCGTTCAGGAACTTCGGGATCCAATATAGGTAGAACCACCAGATCGGGTCGGTCATGAACTTGCCGATCGCGAATGCCCAGGTCTGGCGGTAGCGCAGCAGGCTGAGCCACGGCACGTGCACGGCGGGCTCCTCGGGGTCCTGACGGATGTGCGCGAACTCCGCCTTCGAGAGGCGCTTGTGCCGCTCGGGCACCTCGTAGAGCCAGTACCAGAACCCGAGCCACGAGAAGCCCACGGCGCCGGTGAGGATGAAGGCCCACTGCCAGTTGAAGGTGAGCGCGATCCAGGGCACCACCGCCGGCGCGATGACCGCGCCGACGTTGGTGCCGGCGTTGAAGATGCCGGTCGCGAAGGCGCGCTCCTTCTTCGGGAACCACTCGGCCACCGCCTTGATCGCCGCCGGGAAGTTGCCGCCCTCGCCGAGCCCGAGCGCGGCGCGCGCGATCCCGAAGTGCAGCGGCGTGCGCGCGAGCGCGTGCGCCATCGCCGCGAAGCTCCAGAAGATGAGCGCGAGCGCATAGCCGAGCTTGGTTCCCAGGCGGTCGAGCAGGCGCCCCGAGACGAGCAGCCCGAGAGCGTAGGCGGCCTGGAACGCCGTTACGATGTAGCCGTACTGGACTTCATTCCAGCCGATCGCCCGCTGCAGGTCGGGGGCCAGGATGCCGAGCACCTGGCGGTCGATGTAGTTGACCGTGGTGGCGAAGAAGAGCAGCGCGCAGACCACCCAGCGGAAGCGGCCCACGCGCGCTCCCGGTTCCGCCGCCTTGGCCCCGCCTGTCGTCTCGGCCATGCCGTGCTCCCTCTCGCCGGGCCCCCTGGACCCGCGACCGGTCTACTGGTTGTGGCCCACGCGGTCGTCTCCTATTCCGCGCCCGGCTCCGGCGACTCCAGGGTCTGGGCATGCCGGGCCTTGTCCAGGTGCTCGGTCATCGCCGCGCGAGCCGCCTCGCGGTCCTTGGCCCGGATCGCGCGGTACACGCGGCGGTGCATCTCGGCCGACTCCTTGAGGTCGCGCGCCTTGCGGATCGTGCGCCGGCGCAGCTCGTAGAACTGCGCCGACACCATCTCCATCAGCGCGGCCAACACGCGGTTGCCACAGCCTGCGGCCACCGCGCGGTGGAAGCGGACGTCGTGCACCAGGAACGCCTGCGGGTCTTCGAGCGAGACGAACATCTCGGTCACTTCCTCGGCCATCGTCGCGAGCTGGTCGGGGGTCGCGTTCTGGGCGGCGAGCGCGGCGACGCCCGCCTCGAGCACCAGCCGCGCCTCGAACATCTCGTTCGGCGTCAGGCGGTGAAGCGACGCGAGCAGGCTCAAAGGCTCGGTCCCGAGGTCCGGCGGCCCTTCGGCGATGAAGGTCCCCGCCCCGCGGCGCGAGACCAGCACGCCCATCGACTCGAGCGCCTCGAGGCCCGAGCGCACGCTGGGGCGGCTCACGCGGAGCTCGAGCGCGAGGTCGCGCTCGCCCGGGAGGCGGTCGCCCGGACCGAGCTCGCGCTCCTCGATCAGCCGCCGCACGTGGTCGACCACGCGGTCGCGAGTGCTGGCGATCTCGGGAGGAACGGCGGGGCGCATCGGGCTCACGCGACCTCTTCGCCGCGCGCTCGGGCGGCCCGGTACACGGCCTCGACCACGGCCAGGCTGCGCAGGCCCTCGCGGCCGTCGCAGGCGGGCGCGCCGCCCGTCTCGATCGCGCGGACGAAGTCCTCGATCATCCGCCGGTGCGGTGTCGCGTCGGCGACGACCGCTGTCTGCGCCGCGGCCGTCCCAAAGCCGCCGCTCGCCACCAGGCCGGGAGCCGGCTGGCGCATGTCGGCCGCGATCACCCGGTCGCCCTCGATCACGACCGTGCCTTGCGTGCCCGAGATCTCGACCCGGCGTGGGTAGCCCGGCCAGGCGGCGGTGGTGGCCTCGAAGCTCGCCACCGCGCGCGACTCGAACTCGACGAGCGCCAGCGCCACGTCCTCGCTCTCGATCGCATGCAGCGTGGTGGCAATGAGCCCGCGCACGCGAGTGACGTTGCCGAGGAGCCACAGCAGCAGGTCGACGGTGTGGATGCCCTGGTTGATGAGCGCGGCTCCGCCGTCGAGGGCCGTGCGGCCGCGCCAGTGCGAAGTCGCGTAGTACTCGGGTGGCCGGTGCCACTTGACCCGCGCGGAGGCCAGCAGCACGCGCCCGAGGCCCCCCGAGCGGATGAACTCTGAGAGCGCTAAGAGCTCGGGCTTCAGGCGGTCCTGGAACAGGACCCCGAGCCGCACGCCGGCTTTGTCCGCGGCCGCCACGAGCGCCTCGGCCTTCGCGAGCGTGACGTCGATCGGCTTCTCGACCAGCACGTGCAGCGAGCGCTGCGCGGCGGCGATGCCCTGCTCGGCGTGCAGCGCCGACGGGCTGCCGATCACGACCAGGTCCATCGGGCGGTGCGACAGGAACTCCTCGTAGCGCGCGAACGCCCGTCCGCCGTAGCGCGCCTGGAGCGCCTCGGCCTTCGCCAGGTCGCGTCCGTGGAACGCGGCGATCCCGAGCCCGCCCTCGCGTGCCGCGCGGACGTGCGTGTCCGTGATGTTGCCGCAGCCGACGAAGCCGGCCTGGAGGGCCACGCGCGTCCTACTTCGTGAAACCCAGAGCCGCCTGCACCGCCCGGTCCCGGGAGAAGGGGCCCGGCAGCACCCGCAGCAGGTGGCGGAAGACGGCCGTGGCGCCGGGCGCGAGGGTGAAGTTGAGCGTCTGCTTGCCGTTGCTGAAGATGCTTTGGCCGAGAGGGTTCGCCGCGAAGAGGCCGTAGCCCCGCGCGTGCCAGTAGGTGGGGTAGCCGGGGTTCGCCGGGTGATCGACCATCAGGAGCACGACGTCCTCTTCTCCGACGCGGCCCGCGAGCGCCATCCAGCGGCCGCGTGTCCCCCAGACCGAAGCGCCCGTGAGGCCCTCGCTGCTCGTGTACGAGCCGTTGACACCGGCGTTGTCCAGCACCGGCACGGGCGTGGGGTTTCCCGAAGCGTCCGTGAACAGCTCGGGCTTGTCGGCTGGCTCCTCGAGCGCGCGCGCCACGCGGAGGCCGAGGACACCTTCCTTGTTGTCGGCGAAGCGGACGGGCTCGCGCTGCGCCGTGAGGCGCGTGATCCGTTCGACGCTGCGGCTGCTGTCGTCGGCGCGAAAGACGAAACCTGTGTTCTCGACGAGCACGATCGACCTGTCGGGCATCACCCAGTCGGCGTCCACGACCAGCTCAGCTTCGCCCGCACCGCTCCTTGTGCTCGCGATCCGGCGATGCCGGATGCGCCCCAGCTTCGCCCGCGCTTCGGGCTTCAGGGCCTCGGAGTTGTTCCAGAAGTCGACGCCGTTCACGTCGCCGTAGTTGAACCAGAGCCCCACCTGGTGCGGGTGGTCCACGCGCTCGCCCGGACGCGGGTCGAGCGGGAAGCCGCGCGTGACGGGCGTGCCGCGCGCCGTGCGGATCGGATAGAGGACCGGCTTGGCCAGGCGCTCGGGCCAGATGTAGGCGGTGAACGGCGCGCCCTTGACGCTCACGTCCACGCGCCGCGCTTCGGGTGCCGCTCGCACGACGACCGGGGGCGGCCCGTCGCTCTCAGCCTGCCCGGCGCACAGCACCGACAGCACAGCCGCGCCCAGTTGGCTTCGACCTCTGGTCATACCACTTCCTCTCGGCGAGCCGTCAGCCGGATTTGTACTGCCCCGTCGCGTCCGCTGTCAAGTCGGGTTTGGGGCACGAGCGTCCGAGCAAACCTTGGTAGCCTAAGTCTCTTCCTTTGCAACATGATCTCCGAACGGCGCGGCGTCGTCGGCAGGCCTGCATTCTGCTCGGCTGGCCACCGGCGGGCAGTCGCCTTTCCGGTCAGACCACCCGTTGACGCGAGAGGGCCTTCCCTCCTATGCTTGTCGTCCTCAGCCTCTGAACCCGAGAGGAAGGTGGCGCGTGAGCGGAACGCTCAGCCAGTTGAACCTGGAGCTCGTTTCGGCCTCGAGGATCGAGGCAGAAACGGTCGAGTATGCGCTGGTGAGAGAGTCCGGCAGGCTCCGGCTCGCGGTGGCGCCGGAGGCTGGGCGGAGCGGAGCTCCCTTCGACGACTTCGAGGGTGAGACCGGCTCGGGGGTGCTGGTGGGGCCGCTGTCGCCGAGGAACGCAAGGGCGCTGCGGACACGGCTCGAGTGGTTGCGGCCGCGAACGCTCGGCACGCGCACCTCGGCCGGCCTCGGCGACCGGCTCGGCCTCGCGACCCCGGGCCACGTGCGCGCCGTGCGCAGCGTGGGCGGCGGCATCGCTCCCGTCTTCCCGCAGCAGTCGATCCGCGAGATGGCGCGCACGAACCGCACGCCGATCGAGGTGATGGACGACGCGACCTGGGGGATGTTCGCCGAGGGTTGGCGCGACGGGACCGGGGCCGATGCCGATCACCTCAAGACCACGGACGACATCGACGCCACGCTCCCGGTGGGCTTTTCGATGTTCACGATCGACCCCAGCGCGCACGTGGACTCGGGCGCCGACAGCGACGATCTCGCCACGCTGCGCGCCAAGGTGGCGGCGCTGCCGTGGCCGGATCTCGAGGACACGCAGGCGGCGCTCGGCCAGCGCTACCTCGGGCAGTCGTTCGCGGTCGAGCAGCTCCGCGTCACCTTCGACGAAGCGGTCGTGCTGCGAGCGGCGGCGAAGTACGGAAAAGCGGTCTCCCACGTCGCGAAGATGTCGCGCCACCTGCGCAAGGCGGCCGGCGCGCGGCCGGTCGAACTCGAAGTCTCGGTCGACGAGACGGACACGCCCACCTCGCCGGCGGAGCACTACTGGGTCGCGAGCGAGCTGCGGCGCCTCGGTGTCGCGTGGGTGAGTCTCGCCCCGCGCTTCGTCGGCCGCTTCGAGAAGGGCGTCGATTACATCGGCGACCTCGCCGAGCTGGAGACGGATATCGCGGCGCACGCGGCGATCGCGCGCCATTTCGGCCCCTACAAGCTGAGCCTGCACTCGGGCTCCGACAAGTTCAGCGTCTACCCGATCGCCGCGCGCCTCGCGAAGGGGCTCGTGCACCTGAAGACGGCGGGCACGAGCTACCTGGAGGCGCTGCGCACCGTGGCGGCGCAGGATGCCGCTTTCTTTCGCGCGATCTACGCGTTCGCCCGCGAGCGCTACCTGACCGACAAGGCGACCTACCACGTCTCGGCCGAGCTGGGCCGCGCGCCGCTCGCGGCCGACGTGCCCGAGGCCGACCTGCCGGGCCTGCTCGAGCACTTCCACGCGCGCGAGATCCTGCACGTGACGTTCGGCTCGGTGCTCAAAGAAGTCGGGCCGGACGGCAAGCCGCGCTTCAAGGACGCGCTGTTCGGGCTGCTGCGGGCGAACCCCGAGGCTTACGCAGGGAATCTGGAAAAACACTTCATCAAACACCTACAGCCGTTCGCGAGATGAGACGCGAGCAACAACCCGGCATTCGAAGGGGACGAGAGCACTGGGACCAAACCCCCCGTGTCGGCCTTGGCAAGGACGAGCTGTGTCCGTAGCTGCTGCTGCGGTCGTCGGTCGTGGGCTGGATACGGGTTTCCTGGCGCCCGACGAAGTCCGTGCGATCGCGCGCGAAGGCCTCGCGCAGCTGCCGCTAGACGGCAAGCGTGTGCTGGTGCTGATTCCCGACGGCACGCGCACGATGCCGATGCCGCTGCTGTTCGACGTGCTCGAGCAGGCGGTAGCGCCGCGCACGGCGGCGCTCGATTTTCTCGTGGCGCTCGGCACCCATGCGCCGATGAGCGACGCCCAGCTCTCGAAGCTGGTCGGTCGGACCGTCAGCGACGGCCGCGCCGGCGATCGGCGCATCTTCAACCACCGCTGGGACGACCCGAAGAGCTTCGCGACGCTCGGGACGATCCCGGCACGCGAGATCGAGGCGCTCACGAACGGGAGGATGAGCCGCGACGTCACGGTCGTGTTGAACCGCCTCCCGCTCGACTACGACCACGTGCTCGTGTGCGGGCCCGTCTTCCCGCACGAGGTGGCCGGCTTTTCGGGCGGGACGAAGTACCTGTTTCCCGGTATCGCCGGGCCGGAGATCATCCACTTCACGCACTGGCTCGGCGCCCTGATCACGAACTACGAGGTGATCGGAACCAAGACGACGCCGGTGCGCGCGGTGATCGACCGGGCGGCGCGCCTCGTCGACCGTCCCGTGTCGCTGCTCGCGCCGGTGGTGCTCCACGAAGGGGTCGCGGGGATCTACTGCGGCCCGGTGGCGGAGGCCTGGTCGGAGGCGGCCGAGCTGTCGTCGCGGCGGCACGTGGTCTGGCTGGAACGGCCGGTAGGGCGTGCGCTCTCGATCATGCCGGCGATGTACGACGACCTGTGGGTCGCGGGCAAGGGCATGTACAAGCTGGAGCCGGCGGTCGCGGACGGGGGCGAGGTGGTGATCTACGCGCCGCACGTGCGCGAGGTGAGCCGCACCCACGGCCGGCTGATCGAGGCGATCGGCTACCACTGCAAGGACTACTTCCTGAAGCAGTGGGACCGCTTCCAGGACGTTCCCGGCGGCATCCTGGCACACTCCACGCACGTCAAGGGCCAGGGGAGTTTCGAACCGGCCACGAACATCGAGGCGCCGCGCATCCGCGTCACGCTCGCGACCGGGATCCCGCCCGAGCTCTGCCAGAAGATCGACCTCGGCTACCTGGACCCGAAGAGCGTCGACGTGGAGGCGTGGGCGCGCGACCCGGACACGCTCGTCGTCCCGCGTGCGGGAGAGCTGCTCTACCGCGTCAGGCCGTCCCCAGGGAGAAACGCATGAGGTACGGACTCGAGATCAGGCCCGCGGGCGCCTTCGACTTCGTCTCGCTCGGGGCGCTCGTCCACCGGCTGGATCCCGGCATCATTCCCTTCCGCAAGGCGACGAGCTGCGCGATCCACGTGAGCGGCGGCGAGTTCAACTGCGCCGCGAACCTGGCCGACTGCTTCGGCCTCAAGACCGGGATTGCGACGGCGATCGTGGACTACCCGGTGGGCGACCTGATCGCCGAGCGGGTGAAGGCGATGGGCGTCACGCCGTTCTACAAGCGCTTCGCCCACGACGGCGTGCGCGGGCCGAACATGGCCGCGGTATATTCCGACCAGGGCTTCGGCGTGCGCGCCCCCGTCGTCTTCTACAACCGCTCGCATGAGGCCGCGGGGCTCTTGAAGCCGGGCGATTTCGATTGGAAAGCGATCTTCGCGGGCGGCGTGCGCTGGTTCCACAGCGGCGGCATCTTCGCGGCGCTCTCGCCGACCACGGCCGAGGTGATCGTCGAGGGCATGAAGGCGGCCAAGGCGGCGGGCGCCGTCTGCTCCTTCGACCTCAACTTCCGCGAGAAGCTGTGGAAGATCTCGGGCGGCGCCGAGCGTGCGGTCTCGGTGGTCGCCCGCATCGTCGAGAACGTGGACGTGCTGGTTGGCAACGAGGAGGACCTGCAGCAGGGCCTCGGCATCCCCGGGCCCGAGGTCGCGTCAAAGTCGAAGCTCGACCCGAGCAGCTTCTTCGGGATGATCGACGCCGTCGTGAAGAAGCACCCGCAGGTGAAGATCGTCGCCACGACCCTGCGCGAGGTCCATTCCACGAGCCGACACTCCTGGGGCGCCGTGGCGTGGATCGACGGCCAGACCCACGTGGCCCCCACCGCCGAGCTCGACGTGCTCGACCGCGTGGGCGGCGGCGACGGCTTCGCCTCCGGCTTCTTCTACGGCCTGCTGACCGGCGCCGAGCCCGAGGAGGCGCTCAAGTTCGGCTGGGCGCACGGCGCCCTCCTCACCACGTTCCCCGGCGACACCACGATGGCAAGCGTCGAGCAGGTCCGGGCCTTCGCCAAGGGCGGCTCCGCCCGCATCCAGCGCTAGCGCCAAGGAGACGAATCGAGATGAGCCAGGCAGACATCGGCCTCGTAGGGCTCGCCGTGATGGGCGAGAACCTGATCCTCAACATGGAGAGCAGGGGCTTCACGGTCGCGTGCTTCAACCGCACCACCTCGAAGGTGGACGATTTCGTGAACGGGCGCGCCAAGGGCAAGCGGATCATCGGAACGCGCTCGGTCGGCGAGCTCGTCAAGGCCCTCAAGCGCCCGCGCAAGGTCATGATGATGGTCAAGGCCGGCAAGGCCGTCGACGACTTCATCGAGCAGGTGCTTCCGCTGCTCGAGCCCGGCGACATCCTGATCGACGGCGGCAACACCCATTACCCGGACACGATGCGCCGGGCGGCGCTCGTCGAGGCGAAGGGCCTGCTCTACGTCGGCACCGGCGTCTCGGGCGGCGAGGAGGGGGCGCTCACAGGCCCGTCGATCATGCCCGGGGGATCCCCCGCAGCCTGGCCTCACGTGAAGCCGATCTTCCAGGCGATCGCCGCGAAGACCGACGACGGGACGCCGTGCTGCGACTGGGTGGGCGAGAACGGCGCCGGCCACTTCGTGAAGATGGTCCACAACGGGATCGAGTACGGCGACATGCAGCTCATCTGCGAGGCCTACGACCTGCTGCGGCGGCTCGTGCGGATGTCGGCCTCCGAGATGCACGAGGTCTTCGCCCAGTGGAACCGCGGCGAGCTCGACAGCTACCTGATCGAGATCACCCGCGACATCCTGGCTTACCGGGACACGGACGGCCAGCCGCTCGTGGACAAGATCCTCGACAGCGCGGGCCAAAAGGGCACGGGCAAGTGGACGGGGATCGAGGCGCTCGAGCTCGGGATCCCGCTGACGCTGATCGGCGAGGCGGTCTTCTCGCGCTGCCTGTCGGCCATAAAGGAGGAGCGCGTCGCGGCATCCTCGGTCCTCTCGGGCCCGACGCCGAGGTTCGAGGGGGACAGGAGGGCTATCGTCGAGGACATCCGCCAGGCGCTCTACGCCTCGAAGATCGTCTCCTACGCGCAGGGCTACACGCTGATGCGCGCGGCGGCCGAGGAGCGCGGCTGGCATCTCAACTACGGCGGCATAGCACTCATGTGGCGCGGCGGCTGCATCATCCGCTCGGCCTTCCTGGGCAAGATAAAGGAAGCCTTCGACAAGGACAAAGGCCTCACGAACCTGCTGCTCGACCCGTTCTTCCGCGAGCGGGTGAGCGCGAGCCAGGACGGCTGGCGGCGCGTGGTCGCCGCCGCGGCCGTGAATGGCGTACCGGTGCCGGCGTTCATGACGGCGCTCTCCTACTTCGACGGTTTCCGCGCCGCGCGCCTGCCGGCCAACCTGCTGCAGGCCCAGCGCGACTACTTCGGCGCCCACACCTACGAGCGCGTCGACCGGCCGCGCGGCGAGTTCTTCCACACCAACTGGACCGGGCGCGGCGGGATCACCTCGGCCTCCACCTACTCGGTCTAGGGCCGCCGGGCCGACGCCAGGTTATGCTTCGCCGCCAATGGGCCGGGCTGGGACCGGCGCCGGCTCCCGAGCCTTCGAGGAATCTGTCCATGACAAGCGATCCGCTCGACCAGCTCTGCGTGAACACGATCCGCGCGCTGGCGATCGACACCGTGCAGAAGGCCAACTCGGGACACCCGGGGCTGCCGCTCGGCGCGGCGCCGATCGGCTACTCGCTCTTCGCGCGGACGATGCGGCACAGCCCGAAGCACCCGCACTGGCCCGACCGCGATCGCTTCGTGCTCTCGGCAGGGCACGGCTCGGCGTTGCTCTACAGCCTGCTCCACCTCACGGGCTACGATCTGCCGCTCGACCAGCTCAAGCAGTTCCGGCAATTCGGCAGCCAGACCCCCGGCCACCCCGAGCACGGCGACACCGCGGGGGTCGAGACCACGACCGGCCCGCTGGGCCAGGGCTTCGGCAACGCCGTCGGCATGGCGATCGCCGAGCGCCACCTCGCCGCGCGCTTCAACCGCCCGGGGCACGAGATCGTGGATCACCGCACGTTCGTGCTGGCCGGGGACGGCGACATGATGGAGGGCGTCGCGAACGAGGCCGCCTCGCTCGCCGGCCACCTGGGGCTCGGCAAGCTCGTCTGCTTCTACGATTCGAACCGCATCTGCCTCGCCGCGTCGACGAATCTCGTCTTCACGACGGACGTGGCGAAGGTGTTCGAGGGCTACGGCTGGCACGTCCAGACCCTTCCCGACGGCAACGACTTGGGCGCGATCGCGCGCGCGACCGACGCAGCCGTGGCGACGGCCGACCGGCCGTCGCTCGTCGTCGTGCGCACCGAGATCGGCTACGCGAGCCCGAAGCAGGGGACTTTCGGTGTCCACGGCTCGCCGCTCGACGCCGCGCAGGTCGTCGAGACGAAGCGCAAGCTCGGCTATCCGTCCGAGGAGCCGTTCTTCTTGCCCGACGAGGCGCTCCGTCACCTACGCTCCGCCCTCGAGCGGGGCCAGGCGGTCGAGGCCGCGTGGCGGACACGTTTCTCGGCCTACCAGAAGGCGCATCCCGACCTCGCGGCGGAGCTCGAGCGTGTGCTTTCGGGCGAGCTGCCCAAGGCATGGGATGCGGACCTGCCTGTCTTCACGACCGCGGAGAAGCCGATCGCCACGCGCACGGCGGGCGGCAAGGCGATCAACGCGATCGCCGCGCGGGTGCCCGAGCTCATCGGCGGGTCCGCCGACCTCAATCCCTCGACGGAAACGGCGCTCAAGGGTCAGGGTGATTTCCAGAACCCGGCGGCGTCGCCTTCCGACCGGCAGGGAGCGGTGGGCGGCGATTGGGGCTACGCCGGCCGCAACCTCCACTACGGCGTGCGCGAGCACGCGATGGCCGCGATCAGCTCGGGCATCGCCCTCCACGGCGGCCTGATTCCGTTCTCGGCTACGTTCTTCACGTTCGCCGACTACATGCGGCCGGCAATCCGGCTCGCCGCCGTCATGCAAGCGCACTCGATCTTCGTCTTCACTCACGACAGCATCGGCGTGGGCGAGGACGGGCCGACGCACCAGCCGGTCGAGCAGGCCGCGTCGCTCCGCGCGATCCCACGCCTCGTCGTGATCCGCCCGGCCGACGCGAACGAGACGGTGAGCGCATGGCGTGTGGCGATGACGCGGCGCGGGCCGGTGGCGCTCCTGCTGACGCGACAAGCGCTCCCGGTCCTGGCGGGCACCGACGACGTCGCGTACGGGGGTTACGTGCTCGCCGAGACCGATGGCCCGCCGGACGTGATCCTGATCGCGACGGGCTCCGAGGTGCACGTCGCCGTCGAGGCCAAGGGCCTGCTGGACGCGCGTGGCGTCAAGGCGCGGGTCGTGAGCCTCCCGTCGTGGGAGCTGTTCGAGGCGCAGCCGCAGGAGTATCGGGACGTGGTCCTGCCACCCTCCGTTCTCGCGCGGGTGGCCGTCGAGGCCGGCGTGCCGCAGGGCTGGTCGCGCTACGTCGGCCCGTTCGGGGCCGTGGTCGGAGTGGAAAGCCGCTTCGGCGCCTCCGCCCCGGTCAAGGTGGTGATGGCGAAGTACGGCTTCACCGCCGCGAACGTCGTTGCGAAGGCCGTCGAGGTGAAGGACGCCGTCGCGGCCCGCCTGGCCGCCATGGGCCTGAGGCGAGCCTGAATGACATTCTCGGCCCTTCGCCGCGCGCCCTCGATCCTGCTTGGGCTCGCGCTCCTGGCCCTCCCGTCGGCGGCCGCTCCCGCCGCGGCGCCGCTTTTGGCCTTGCCGGGCCAGCACGCGCCGGCGCCGGTTGAGCGGAAATACCCGGCGTGGCCCAAGGGCTGCAGCCGGTTCGAGGCCGACGAGCGAACGGCGTGTCTCGACGCGGTGGCCTCCGACTTCGGCGGCCTCTACCGCTACGCGGCGGCCAACGCCGCGCTTCTGGCCCCGAAAGCGGGCGAGAAGCGCGTGGTGTTCTTCGGCGACTCGATCACCGACAACTGGTCGAAGCCCGGGTACGGCGGCTTCTTCCCCGGGAAGCGGTACGTCAACCGAGGCATCGGCGGGCAGACGACGGCCCAGATGCTGCTGCGCTTCCGGGCCGACGTCGTGGAGCTGCGGCCAAGGGTGGTGGTGATCCTGGCCGGAACCAACGACATCGCGGGCAACGCGGGCCCGGTGACCCTGGACCAGGTCCAGGACAACTTCGCGAGCATGGCCGAGCTGGCGATGGCCCACGGCATCCGCGTCGTGCTCGCGTCGCTGCTGCCGGTCTCCGACGACAAGCAGGACGCGAACGGGCAGGCGCTGACGCGCACGCGCCAGCGGCCCACCGCGACGCTACGCGAGCTGAACCGCTGGCTCGCGGCCTACGCCGCCCAGAACGGCCATGGCTTCCTCGACTATTTCCCGGCCACCGCCGACGCGAGCGGCCTGCTGCTACCCGCCCTCAACGACGACGGCCTGCACCCGAACGCCCGCGGCTACGCCGTGATGGCCCCGCTCGCCGAGAAGGCGATCGCCGCGGCATTGCACGCCCCGGCGCCGAAGCGCTGAAGC
>Ga0247727_10012754_pt1 | contig 14348 bp, 11 predicted proteins | sample WisWelCaveWW1625_FD_202498 | JGI IMG/M metagenome (GOLD analysis project Ga0247727, IMG submission 202498) | Biofilm microbial communities from Wishing Well Cave, Virginia, United States - WW16-25 | ecosystem: Environmental > Aquatic > Deep subsurface > Groundwater > Cave microbial mat | place... | reverse complement strand
GATGCGAAAAGCCCGGCCAAAGGTCGCCGGCCGGATCCGCTTCATGGACGGGCCGTCATCCACCCAGGCGTGCCCCACGTAGAGCGTGTCCGCGTCTACCCGCTGGTCGCCTTTCTGAGCGTTCGCAACCGCGGACCTGAGGACCTTCGTGATGTCCCTGGACACCGACTTGGGGCTCTCTCCGAGCCGGGCCAGCGCGCGGTTGACGTCGAGACCCCGGATCGTGTCAATGACCAGGCGCGTCTTCTGCGCGGAGGTCCCCAGGTAGCGGAGCCTCGCTCTCGAAACAGTCTCAGAGACTATCTGCATGCTTCAATGTCCCCATACCGCTCAAGTCGCCGAAACCGTCTTTTCGCCCTTCGTCGTGTGGCCCTTGAAGGTGCGAGTGAAAGCGAACTCTCCCAGCTTGTGTCCCACCATGCTCTCGGTGATATAGACCGGGATGAACTTTCTCCCGTTGTGGACGGCGATGGTGTGGCCCACGAACTCTGGAACGATCGTGGACCTGCGCGACCAGGTCTTGATCACCTTCCGCTCGAACGTCTTGTTCATGTCGTCGACGCGCCGTTGGAGGTGGGCGTCCACGAAGGCTCCCTTCTTGATCGATCTGCTCATCTATCGTCTCGCCGTCCCGTGGAGGTTAGCCCGCTCTGCGCTTTTGGCGCCGCCGCACGATCATCCCGCTCGTCCGGGTGACCCTGCGAGTCTTGTATCCCTTGGTAGGCTTCCCCCAGGGGGTGCAGGGATGCCGGCCCCCGGAGGTCCTCCCCTCGCCGCCACCGTGGGGGTGATCGACCGGATTCATCGAGACTCCCCGGTTGATCGGGCGCCGTCCAAGCCACCTCTTCCGGCCGGCTTTCCCTATCGAGACGTTCTCGTGCTCGATGTTCCCGACCTGGCCGATGGTGGCCTTGCAGTCCATGTGAACCAGCCTGACTTCACTCGAGGGAAGCCGCACCTGCGCGTAGCTCCCCTCCTTGGCGAGGATCGTCGCGGAGCCTCCCGCCGAGCGGACCATCTGCCCGCCCTTCCCGATCTTCAGCTCGATGTTGTGGATCGGCGTGCCGGGCGGGATTTTCCTGAGCGGCAAGGTGTTGCCGACCTGAATGTCCGCCTCCGGCCCCGCGACCACCTTCTGCCCGACGCCGAGCCCGACCGGCGCGATGATGTAGCGCTTCTCGCCGTCTTCATACGTGAGCAGGGCGATTCGGGCGGAGCGGTTCGGGTCGTACTCGATCGTCGTGACCTTCGCCGGAATCCCCGTCTTGTCCCGCTTGAAGTCAATCAGCCGGTACTTCCGCTTGTGCCCGCCGCCGCGATGCCAGGAGGTGATGTGCCCTTTGTTGTTCCGGCCTCCCGAACGCGTCTTGGACTCGAGGAGGCTTTTCAGCGGCGTGGAGGACGTGATCTCGTCGAACGTGAGGCTAGTGACGAACCTCCGGCCCGGCGATGTCGGCGCGTATTTCCTGATGGCCATCTCTTACGTCCCCTCGAAGTACTCGATCATCTTCTCACCCTCCCTGAGGGTGACGTAGGCCTTTTTCCAATCGGATGCGTATCCTGAGCTCTTGCCGCGCCTCTTCAGCTTCCCGGCGACATTGACGGTGCGCACGCCGTCGACCTTGACCTTGAAAATCTGCTCGACGGCCCGCCGGATCTGAATCTTGTTCGCGCGAGGATGGACGCGGAAGCAGAGCGTCCTTGCCCGCTCCTGCATCCCCGTCGTCTTCTCCGTGATCAACGGTCCGAGCACGATCTGGTAGTTCGGGGCTCCGGGGGACTGGCTCATGGAGCGAGCACCTCCCCCACCCGCTTCACGGCCGCCGTCGTCATGACGACATGCTCGTATTTGAGGAGATCCACGACGTTCACGTTCGACGATCGGAGAACCTTGCAGCGGGGAAGGTTTCTCGCCGCCAGCTCGAGATTCCGGCCCAGCGGCTCGTCGAGGATCAGGGCGCCGGAGGCAACCCCGAGGGTCTCCAGGGCCTTCGAGAAGTCCCGGGTCTTGTGGGAGGAAAGATTGAGGTCGTGGACGAGCACGAGCCGGCCCTCACGCACCTTCGCGGAGAGCGCCGCCCGAATGGCTCCCGACCTCTTCTTGCCGGGAAAGTTGTAGTCGTACGAGCGCGGGGTCGGTCCGTGAACCGTGCCGCCATGCCTCCAGAGGGGCGATCGGATGGATCCGATGCGCGCTCTTCCCGTCTTCTTCTGCCGCCAGAGCTTTCTTCCGGAGCCCGAGACCTCCGCCCGCGTCTTGGTGTCGTGGGTTCCCGACCGTCCCGCCGCGAGGTAGTGCGTGACGGCCTCGTGAATCAAGGCCCGGTTCAATGGCACGGCGAACACTTCCGCCGGAAGGGATTCCTCCCCGGTCTCCTTCTTTTCCAGATCATAGACCTTGAGCCGAGCTTCCATCCCTAGCTCCCGGATTTCGCTTTCTTGATGAGCAGCAGCGTCCCGCGCGCGCCGGGAACGGCGCCACGGACCACGAGGAGGTTGTTCTCCTCGTCCACGCGGACCACCCTCAGGTTCTTCACGGTCACTCTCTCGCCGCCCATCCGGCCCGCCATGCGCTGCCCCTTGAAGACCCGCGAGGGGAAGGACGACGCCCCGATCGAGCCGGGAGCCCTGTGGAACATCGAGCCGTGCGTGGCCCGGCCGCCGGCGAAGTGGTGACGCTTGACGACTCCCGCGAAACCCCTTCCCTTGGAGGTCCCGACCACGTCCACCATCTCCGACGGCGAGAACATGCTCACAAGAATCCGATCACCCAGGTTCGCCTCTCCACCCGCCGGAGTGAACTCGCGCTGCGTCCTGACGAGCGGCAGGTTCTTCTTCTCGAGGTACCCGCGCGCCGGCTTGTTGACCCGCCGCGGGTTCACCTTCTCCACGAGCCCCAGGCGCACAGCCACATAGCCGTCCTTCTCCACGGTGCGCTTGCCGATGACGACACATGGTCCCGCCTTCAGGACGGTCGCCGGGATCACCGTGCCGTCCTCTTCGTAGAGCTGCGTCATCCCGACCTTGCGACCGATCAGTCCGTTGACCACTGCGTCCTCGTCCCCGGCGGTGGGCTACTGCCCGAAGGCCTTTATCTCGACGTCCACCCCAGCGGGAAGGTCGAGGCGCATGAGCGCGTCGACCGTCTGGGGGGTCGGCTCGAGGATGTCCACGAGCCTCTTGTGCGTGCGTATCTCGAACTGCTCCCTCGACTTCTTATCCACGTGCGGCGAGCGAAGCACGCAGATCGTGTTCCGGTCGGTGGGCAGCGGGATGGGTCCCGCGACACGGGCTCCCGTCCGCTTCGCGGTGTCCACGATCTCGCTCGTGGACTGGTCGAGAATCCGGTGATCGTAGGCCCTGAGCCTGATCCGGATCTTCTGGTTCAAATCCATCGGGTGTCCCTGCCGCTCCCTTTCTGATCCCTACTCGATGATCTCGGCCACGGCGCCGGCTCCCACGGTCCTGCCGCCCTCTCGGATGGCGAACCGGAGCCCCTTGTCCATGGCGATCGGGGTGATGAGCGTGATCTCGACCGTGACGTTGTCCCCCGGCATCACCATCTCAACGCCGTCGGGCAGCTTCGCCGTCCCGGTGACGTCAGTGGTCCGGAAGTAGAACTGGGGCCTGTAGCCGTTGAAGAACGGCGTGTGACGGCCGCCCTCCTCCTTCTTGAGGACATAGGCTTCGGCCATGAACTTCGTATGCGGCGTGATGGAGCCCGGCTTCGCGATCACCTGGCCCCGCTCGACATCCTCGCGCTCGGTTCCGCGCAGCAGCAACCCGACGTTGTCTCCGGCGACCCCTTCGTCGAGAAGCTTCTTGAACATCTCGACGCCCGTCACCACCTTCTTCTGGGTATCGCGGATCCCGACGATCTCGATCTCTTCGCCGACCTTGACCTTGCCCTGCTCGACGCGGCCCGTCACCACGGTGCCGCGGCCGGAAATGCTGAACACGTCCTCGATGGGCATGAGGAACGCCTTATCGAGCACCCGCGCCGGGATGGGGATGTACGAGTCCACCTCGCGCATCAGCTTCATGACCCCGCCGCACTTGGGGCAGTCGTCCTTGCCGCAACCGCACTGGCCCGCCTGGAGCGCGGAGCCGCGGACGATCGGCGTCTCTTCTCCAGGGAACTGGTACTTGTTGAGCAAGTCGCGCACCTCGAGCTCGACGAGGTCCAGCAGCTCGGGATCGTCCACCATGTCCACCTTGTTGAGGAAGACGACGATCTTCGGCACACCTACCTGGCGCGCCAGTAGGATGTGCTCCCGCGTCTGGGGCATGGGGCCGTCGTTCGCCGCGACCACGAGGATCGCTCCGTCCATCTGCGCCGCTCCGGTGATCATGTTCTTGATGTAGTCGGCGTGTCCGGGACAGTCCACGTGCGCGTAGTGGCGCTTGTCCGTGATGTACTCGACATGCGCCGTCGCGATGGTGATGCCGCGCTCCCGCTCCTCCGGTGCGTTGTCGATCGAGTCAAACGAGCGCACCGCGACCTGCGGGTTGCGGGCGTGCAGGCACGTCGTGATGGCGGAGGTCAGTGTCGTCTTCCCATGGTCGATGTGGCCGATGGTTCCGACGTTGACGTGGGGCCTGCTTCGATCGAACTTCTCCTTCGCCATGATCTCCTCCTAGCGGATGGGCGTGCCCTGAATGCCCGCCACAACCTCCTCGGCAATGTTGCGCGGCGCTTCCTCATACCTGAGAAACTGCATGGTGTAGTTGGCCCGGCCCTGGGTCCTAGATCTTAAATCGGTCGCGTAACCGAACATCTCCGACAGAGGCACGGTCGCCGACACTTCCTGGAGCCCGGCCTTCGCCTGAATGCTGTGGATCTTTCCGCGCCGCGAGTTCAGATCGCCAATGACGTCTCCCGTGTACTCCTCGGGGAGGACCACCTCGACCGACATGATCGGCTCGAGGAGGACCGGGTGGGCCTTTTTCGCGGCAGCCTTGAAAGCCATCGAGCCGGCGATCTTGAACGCCATCTCCGACGAGTCCACCTCGTGGTAGGAGCCGTCCTTCAGCGTCACCTTGACATCGCGCATCTCGAATCCGGCAAGGATGCCTCCGGCCATGGCCTCCTTGATCCCGGACTCCGCGGGTCCGATGAACTCCCTCGGGATGGAGCCGCCCACGATCTGATTGTCGAACTCGTACCCCTTGCCCGTCTCGAGAGGCTCGATGCTGAGCTTGACGTGCCCGAACTGGCCCTTGCCGCCCGTCTGGCGGATAAACCGGCCCTCGCCGTCGGCATGCTTGCGGATAGTCTCCTTGTAGGCGACCTGAGGGCGGCCGACGTTGGCGCCGACGCTGAATTCGCGAAGCAGCCTGTCGGTGATGATCTCGAGGTGCAGCTCTCCCATACCGGAGACGATCGTCTGTCCAGTCTCGGGGTCCACCATCACCCTGAAGGTCGGATCCTCCTGGGTCAGCTTGCCGAGCGCCGATGAGAGCTTCTCCTGGTCCGCCTTCGTCTTCGGCTCGATGGCCACCGCGATGACCGGCTCGGGGAAATGCATCGCCTCGAGAATGATCGGGTGCTTCTCGTCGCAGATGGTATCGCCGGTCCGGGCCCGCTTGAGGCCGACGACGCCGCAGATTCCGCCGGCGCCGACCTCTTTGACCTCCTCGCGCTTGTTGGCGTGCATCTCGAGAATGCGCGCGACGCGCTCCCGCTGGTCGCGCGTTGCGTTGTAGACGTAGGTGCCCGACGACAACACACCGCTGTAGACCCGGACGAAGGCGATCTGGCCCACGAACGGGTCGGTCATGATCTTGAACACGAGCCCTGAAAGCGGTTCGGACTCGCTCGGTTTTCGGATGGCTTTGCCGTCGCCGGGAAGGTCCCCTTCCATCGGGGGAACGTCCAGCGGGGAGGGCAGGTAATCCACGACGGCGTCGAGGAGGGGCTGGACTCCCTTGTTCTTGAAAGCCGACCCGCAGAGGACGGGCGTCACCTTGCCGGAGACGGTCGCCTTCCTCAGGCCGCGGTGGATCTCCTCGGGCGAAAGCTCCTGGCCGCGCAGGTACTTCTCGAGAAGCTCGTCGTCCGCCTCGCAGCACGCCTCGAAGAGCTTCTCTCGCTGCGCCTTGATGCGGGCCTCCATGTCGGCGGGGATGGGCTCCTCGCTGAATTTGGCCCCGAGGGATTCGTCGTGCCACACGATCGCCTTCAATCTCACCAGGTCGATGACGCCGCGGAAGCTCTCTTCGCTGCCGAGCGGGAGCTGGACGGGGACGGGGCGCGCCCCGAGCTTATCGATCATCTGCTGGACGCACGCGTCAAAGTCGGAGCCCTGCCTGTCCATCTTGTTCACGAAGGCGATTCGGGGCACGCGATAGCGATCCGCCTGCCTCCACACAGTCTCCGACTGCGGCTCGACGCCCCCGACGGCGCAGAAGACACCCACGGCTCCGTCCAGGACGCGAAGAGACCTTTCCACCTCGGCCGTGAAGTCCACGTGACCGGGCGTGTCGATGATGTTGACCTGGTGGTCACGCCAGGAGGCCGTCGTCGCGGCAGACGTGATCGTGATGCCGCGCTCCTGCTCCTGCTCCATCCAGTCCATCGTCGCCGTGCCCTCGTGGACCTCGCCGAGCTTGTACGTTTTCCCCGTGTAATAGAGGATCCGCTCGGTGGTCGTGGTCTTCCCGGCATCTATGTGAGCCATGATGCCGATGTTTCTGACCCGATCGAGCGGTGTTCGCCGTTCCATTGACGTGTCCTGTTCCGTGCGTCTACCAACGGTAGTGAGAGAAGGCCTTGTTGGCTTCGGCCATCTTGTGGGTGTCCTCGCGCTTCTTCACTGCGCCACCCGTGTTGTTGTAGGCATCCATGATCTCGGCCGCGAGCTTCTCGCGCATGCTCTTGCCGCCCCGCTGCCGCGAGTACGCGCCGAGCCAGCGCATGGCCAGCGACATCCGGCGGTTCGGGTTGACCTCCACCGGTATCTGGTACGTGGATCCTCCGACGCGGCGCGCCTTCACTTCGAGGGTCGGCCGAACATTGTCCATGGCTCGCTTGAAGATCTTCAGCGGATCGTCCTTCGTCCTCGCGCGGATAACGTCCATGGCGCCGTAGAAGATCTGCTGAGCCGTGCTCTTCTTGCCCCCGTGCATCAGCGTGTTGATGAACTTGCTGACAAGCGGAGACTGATAGACGGGGTCCGGGGGGGACTGGCGCTTTTGAACCACACCTCTTCTCGGCATTCTTTTTTGACCGGGCTGCGGCGGAAACCGCCGCTCGCTGGAAAGTAAGCCGACTGTCGCCGATCCCCACCTTGGGAGCCGGCGCCCACCGGACGCTACCCTTTGGGTCTCTTGGCTCCGTACTTGGATCGTCCCTGCTTGCGCCCCTCCACGCCGGCGGCGTCGAGCGTCCCGCGCACGATGTGGTAGCGGACGCCTGGGAGGTCCTTCACGCGGCCTCCCCGCACGAGCACGATCGAGTGCTCCTGGAGATTGTGGCCCACTCCCGGGATGTACGTCGTCACCTCGATGCCGTTGGTCAGCCTTACGCGGGCGACCTTCCGGAGGGCCGAGTTGGGCTTCTTGGGAGTCTGCGTGTAGACGCGGACGCAGACTCCCCGCCGCTGCGGAGAGGACATGAGCGCGGGGCTCTTCGTCCTCCCTTTCTGCAGCTCTCGACCGAATCGGACAAGCTGGCTGACCGTCGGCACTGGCCGCACACCTCCATCGCGCCCATCAACCCGGCACGCCGGGCAGGCGCGGAGTCACTCCACGCTAGTGCTTTCGCGCAAGACCCGCGAAATTAGCAGACCGGTTCCGGGCTGTCAAGAGCACCCGGCGGACACCTTCCCGGACTTCCCTCTCGAATGCCCACTTCCGCGGCCTTGATCCCGGCTCTCCGCCCGCTTTTCGGCCGGCTTGCCCCCTTTTCGGGGGCTCCGCGCGGAGCGCCGGGAGCCTAGTTTCCGGCTTCCCTCAGGCTCGCCAGGGCCGCGTTGAGGTCCAGGACCCCTTCCGTCTGGTGCTCGAGAAGAAGCTCCGGACGCTCGGTCTCGTCTCTGGGGATTCGGATGCTGCGGTACATGTCCATCCCGGTCCCTGCCGGGATGAGCCGGCCCATGATCACGTTCTCCTTGAGTCCCCGTAGAAAATCGACCTTGCCGTTGATGCTCGCCTCGGTGAGGACCCTGGTCGTCTCCTGGAAGGAGGCCGCGGAGATGAAGGACTCCGTGGAGAGCGATGCCTTCGTGATCCCGAGCAGCAAAGGACGGCCCGTGGCCGGCTCCCCGCCCTTCGCAAGGATCCGCTCGTTCTCTTCACGGAATCTGAACCTGTCCACGTGCTCGTCGACGATGAACTCCGTGTCCCCGACGTCCTCCACTTTCACCCATCGCATCATCTGCCGGACGATCACCTCGATGTGCTTGTCGTTGATGGTCACGCCCTGCAGCCGGTACACTTCCTGGATCTCGTTGACGAGGTATTCCTGAAGCTCTCTCGGGCCCTTCACGCTCAGGATGTCGTGCGGATCCTTGGGTCCCTCCACGAGGGAGTCACCCGCCCGGACGCGCTCGCCTTCCTGGACCGTGATGTGCGAGCCCTTCGGGATCTCGTACTCCCTGGTTTCACCGTCGTCGCCCGTGACGCTGAGCTTCCGCTTGCCCTTGGCCACGTCACCATAGCGGACGATGCCGTCGATCTCCGAGATCTTCGCGGGGTCCTTGGGACGGCGCGCCTCGAAGAGCTCGACGACGCGCGGGAGGCCGCCCGTGATGTCCTTCGTCTTCTTCGCGGCCCTCGGGATCTTCACCAGAATGTCCCCGGGGAAGATCTCCTGGGAGTCGGCGACGTTGAGCATCGCGTCGCGGGGAAGGAAATACGTCTTGAGGAGCTTCTCGCCGGAGTCGCGGATCTCGATCCGTGGCTGCAGCTTCTCGTCGCTGCTGTCGCTGATGACCGGCTTCTGGAAGCCGGTCACGTCGTCCGTGTGCATCTTCATCGTGACGCCTTCGACGACGTCCTTCATCCGGCACGCGCCACCGAACTCGGTCAGGATGATCGAGTTGTAGGGGTCCCACTCGACGAGAAGCATTCCCGGCGTGGCTTCCTGGCCGTCCGTCACCTTGATGGTCGCACCGTAAACGACCGTGTGCCGCTCGAGTTCCCGCCCCTTGGGGTCCTGCAGGATGATGGATCCGTTGCGGCTCATCGCCACGAGCTCGCCATCCTTCTTCTTGACGGTGGGGAGGTTCAGAAACTTCACCACGCCGCGGTTCTTCGACTCCGCTGTGGACTCGGACGAGACCTGCCCCACTCCGCCGACATGGAAGGTGCGCATCGTGAGCTGGGTTCCAGGCTCTCCGATCGATTGCGCCGCGATGACTCCGACCGCCTCTCCCAGCTCCACCATCCTTCCGGTCGCGAGGTTCCGCCCGTAGCACCGCTCGCAGGCGCCGCGGCGCGACTCGCAGGTGAGCACGGACCGGATCTTGACTCTCTCGATCCCGGCGAGCTGCACCTCCCTGGCGAGGTGATCGGTGATCTCCTCGTTCCCGTGGACGATGACGCTTCGCGTGTGCGGATCATCCGCCCCCTGAGGGTCGATGACGTCCTCGAGCGCCACGCGGCCCACGATGCGATCCCGCAGCTCCTCGATCGTCTCGCCGCCCTCGACGATGGCGGTGACCTCGATCCCATCGAGCGTCTTGCAGTCTATCTCCGTGACGATGACGTCCTGCGCCACGTCGACGAGCCGTCGCGTCAGATAGCCGGAATCAGCCGTCTTGAGCGCGGTGTCCGCCAATCCCTTTCGCGCGCCGTGCGTCGAGATGAAATACTCGAGCACGGTCAGCCCTTCGCGAAAGTTCGACGTGATCGGAGTTTCGATGATGTCCCCTGAGGGCTTGGCCATCAGCCCGCGCATCCCCGCGAGCTGGCGCATCTGCTGCTTGCTGCCTCGGGCGCCGGAATCGGCCATCATGAAGATCGGGTTGAACTCGCCCGTCCTGGCCTCCTGCTTCTCCATGTCCTCGAACATCGCCTCAGAGACCCGCTCGGTTGCCTGCGACCAAATCTCGATGACCTTGTTGTAGCGCTCGTTGTCGGTGATGGCGCCGTCGAGGTACTGCTGCTGGACCTGCACCTGGTCGCGCTGGGCCTGCTCCACGATCCTGGATTTCGAGGCCGGGATGACCATGTCCTCGATGCCGATGGAGATGCCCGCCTTCGAGGCGTAGTAGAACCCGAGCTCTTTGAGCTGGTCCACCAGCGTCACCGTCATCTCGTTGCCGAAGCGGAGATGGCACCGCGTGACGAGCGCGGCGATCCCCCGCTTCTTGAGGTGGCCGTTGATGAAGGGGATCCCCTCGGGCAGGTGATCGTTGAAGATGACGCGGCCGACGGTGGTGTCGATCTGCTGCTTATCCACCGAAATGACGGCGGTGTGCAGCAGATCCTGGTCATCCCGAACCGTCGTCAGGTCGAGAAGCTCTCCCGTGTAGCGGAGCTTGATTGGCGCCAGCAGCTCCACGTCGCCATTCTCGTGGGCGAGGACCACGTCCTGGGCGGAGCCGAACCGCCTCCCCTGGCCTTTCGCGTCCTGCTTCACCTTGGTGAGGTAGTACAGGCCGAGGACGATGTCCTGGGTCGGCACGACGATCGGCGAGCCGTTCGCCGGTGAGAGGAGGTTCTGCGTCGAGAGCATCAGCACCTGCGCTTCGATCTGGGCCTTCGGAGACAGAGGCACGTGCACGGCCATCTGGTCGCCGTCGAAGTCGGCGTTGAACGCGGTGCAGACCATCGGATGGATCTTGATCGCCTTGCCCTCGACGAGAACGGGCTCGAAGGCCTGGATGCCCAGGCGATGCAGAGTCGGAGCCCTGTTGAGGAGGACAGGGTGCTCGCGGATCACCTCTTCGAGGTAGTCCCAGACCTCGGGGCGCTCCTGCTCGACCATCTCCTTGGCGGCCTTGATGGTGGAGACCAGGCCCGCCTGCTCCAGCCTGTTGTAGATGAAGGGCTTGAACAGCTCGAGAGCCATCTTCTTCGGCAGCCCGCACTGGTGCAGCTTCAGCTCCGGCCCCACGACGATGACCGAGCGGCCCGAATAGTCCACGCGCTTTCCGAGGAGGTTCTGCCGGAACCGGCCCTGTTTGCCCTTGAGGGTGTCGGAGAGGGACTTGAGCGGGCGGTTGTTCGTGCCGCGCAGCACGCGCCCACGGCGGCCGTTGTCGAAGAGCGCGTCGACCGCCTCCTGGAGCATTCGCTTCTCGTTGCGGACGATCACCTCGGGGGCCTTGAGCTCGAAGAGCTTCTTGAGCCTATTATTCCTGTTGATCACCCGGCGGTAGAGATCGTTCAGGTCCGAGGTGGCGAAGCGGCCGCCGTCGAGCGGCACCAGGGGCCGCAGCTCCGGCGGGATCACGGGAATAACGTCCATGATCATCCACTCCGGACGATTGCCGCTTCTACGAAACGCCTCGACGACCTTGAGCCGCTTGGCGTACTTGAGCCGCTTCTGCTGGGAGGTCTCGGACTTCATCTTGACGCGAAGCTCCTCCGCGAGCGAGGCGATCTCGACGCGCTTGAGGAGCGCCTTGATCGCCTCGGCGCCCATGGCCGCCGTGAAGGCGTCGCGGCCGATCTCGGCAACGAGGTCCCGGTACTGGTCCTCGGGGAGCAGATCGCCCACCTCAAGGTCGGTCTTCTCCGTATCCTTCACGTCGGTGACGACGTAGGCCTCGAAGTAGAGGACCCTCTCGAGGTCACGCAGCGCGATGTCCAGAAGATGGCCGATTCTCGAGGGAAGCCCCTTGAAGAACCAGACGTGTGAAACCGGCGAAGCCAGCTCGATATGGCCCATCCGCTCGCGCCGGACCTTGGACTGGGTCACCTCGACGCCGCACTTGTCGCAGACGACGCCCCGGTGCTTCATGCGCTTGAACTTGCCGCAGAGGCACTCCCAGTCCGTCGTGGGACCGAAGATCTTCGCGCAGAAGAGACCGTCGCGCTCCGGCTTGAAGGTCCGGTAGTTGATCGTCTCGGGCTTGGTCACCTCGCCGTACGACCAGCTCCGGATCTTGTCGGGTGACGCGATGCTGATGCGGATGCTATCGAAGTCGTTGATCGTCCGCGCCTTCTCGTTGAAGGGACTGCTTCGATTCAACGCCATTCCTCCTGTGCCCGGAGTTCAGGCACTCTCGATGCTGCCGGTGCGCATTTCGACGTCCAGACCGAGGCTCTGGAGCTCCCGGATGAGCACGTGGAAGGACTCTGGAAGCCCTGGCTCGACGGTCGCGTCGCCCTTGACCAGCGCTTCGTAGATTTTCGTGCGTCCGAAGACATCGTCCGATTTCGCCGTGAGCAGCTCCTGGAGAATGTGTGCCGCCCCGTAGGCCTCCAGGGCCCAGACTTCCATCTCGCCGAACCGCTGCCCGCCGAACTGCGCCTTGCCGCCCAGCGGCTGCTGCGTGATGAGCGAGTAGGGTCCGATGGAGCGGGCATGGATCTTGTCGTCCACCAGGTGGCTCAGCTTCATCATGTAGATGTACCCGATCGTCACCTGCTGGTCGAACGCTTCGCCGGTCTTGCCGTCGACGAGCTTGCTCTTGCCGTTGCCTCCGACCGTCACGATCTGTGAGCCTTGCTTCTGGGCGTTCATCGCCTCGGCGAGACGCACGCGGATCTCGTCCTCGGAAGCGCCGTCGAAGACGGGGCTTGCGAAGCGCAGGCCGAGGACCTGGGCGGCCCAGCCGAGGTGGGTCTCCAGGATCTGGCCGACGTTCATCCGGGAGGGCACGCCGAGTGGGTTCAGCACGATCTCGACGGGAGTGCCGTCGGGCAGCATTGGCATGTCCTCTTCGGGCAGGATCTTCGCGATGACGCCCTTGTTGCCGTGCCGGCCGGCCATCTTGTCGCCGACCTGGAGCTTGCGCTTCATGGCCACGTAGACCTTGACCATCTTGATCACGCCCGGCGGCAGCTCGTCTCCGCGCTTGAGCTGCGAGCGGCGCTCCTCGAAGATCTTCTTGAGGATTGCTTCCTTGCGCTCGGTTCGCGCGAGAACCGCCTGGATCTCGTCCTCGGTGGCCGACTTGCGGGGCTTGACTTCAACCCGCCGCAGGTCCTCGTAGGACAGATCCTGGAGGATCTCCTTGGTGAGCTTCGTCGCCAGCGGCAGCTTTTCCTTGGTGGAGCGATACTCGCGGAGCGCGCCCGTGAGCTTCTCTCCCTCGAGGAGGCTGGCGAGCTTCTTTCGGGCCTCTTCGCGGATGATGCGCTCCTCGTCCTTGAGGTTCTTGCGCATCCGCTCGACCTGCTCGTCCTCGATGGCCTGGGCGCGCGCGTCCTTCTCGACGCCTTTTCTACAGAAGATCTTGACGTCCACGATCGTCCCCTCGATGCCCGGAGGGCAGGTGAGGGAGGCGTCACGAACGTCGCCGGACTTCTCGCCGAAGATGGCCCTCAGGAGCTTCTCCTCGGGGGTGAGCTGGGTCTCGCCTTTGGGCGTAATCTTCCCGACGAGGATGTCGCCCGGCTTCACGTGGGCGCCGATGCGGACGATGCCGCTCTCGTCGAGATCCCGGAGGGCCTCCTCGCTGACGTTGGGAATGTCGCGCGTGATCTCCTCGGGCCCGAGCTTCGTGTCCCGGGCCTCGATGTCGAACTCCTCGATGTGGATCGAGGTGAAGTAGTCGTTCTTGACGAGTTTCTCGGAAACGAGGATCGCGTCTTCGAAGTTGTACCCGCGCCAAGGCAGGAACGCGACGAGGACGTTTCTCCCCAGCGCGAGCTCGCCGCGGTCGGTGCAGGGCCCGTCGGCCAGGATCTCCCCCTGGTTAACGAACTGCCCGCGGTGGACCAGAGGCTTCTGAGTGATGCACGTGTTCTGGTTCGAGCGCTTGAACTTCGTCAGGGAGTAGATGTCCGCGCCGAAGTCCTCCTCCTCGCCGCCCTTGGCCTTGTCGTCGCCCATCACGCGGACGATGATCCGCTGCGAGTCCACCGAGTCCACCAGCCCGCTTCGCCGGCAGACCACCACGGCTCCCGAGTCCCGGGCCGTGATTCCTTCCATCCCGGTCCCGACCAGCGGGGCCTCGGCGCGCAGCAGCGGCACGGACTGCCTCTGCATGTTCGAGCCCATGAGGGCGCGGTTGGCGTCGTCGTTCTCGAGAAACGGGATCAGGGAGGCTGCGACGGAGACGAGTTGCTTGGGGCTTACGTCGATGAAGTTGACCGACTCGCGGGGAACCAGCTTGAACTCCCCTTCTTTCCGCACCCGGACCTGGTCGTGGACGAACCGTCCGTTCTCGTCGATCAGGGCGTTCGCCTGCGCGATGACCGCTTTGTCCTCCTCCCACGCGGAAAGATAG
>Ga0247727_10012753_pt1 | contig 14348 bp, 10 predicted proteins | sample WisWelCaveWW1625_FD_202498 | JGI IMG/M metagenome (GOLD analysis project Ga0247727, IMG submission 202498) | Biofilm microbial communities from Wishing Well Cave, Virginia, United States - WW16-25 | ecosystem: Environmental > Aquatic > Deep subsurface > Groundwater > Cave microbial mat | place... | reverse complement strand
AAAACACGCCCGATACTTCGAGCGTGTTTGTGTGGCGGGGAGGGCGGGATTCGAATATCATCCCCCCTGTGGGGACGCGCGACTGAAAACAAAACACGCCCGATACTTCGAGCGTGTTTGTGTGGCGGGGAGGGCGGGATTCGAACCCGCGACTGGTTTAACCCAGCACTCACTTAGCAGGCGAGCCCATTCAGCCACTCTGGCACCTCCCCGTGTCTTCATTTGACGTTTTCAGGTTGACAAAATTTCAACCTGTGCTAATAAAACTTCAAACGTGGGGTATTCTAACATGCAACCCTGAGCGGAGGGAGTGGGATTCGAACCCACGTTGGTGTGACCCAAACATGTTTTCAAGACATGCGCCTTCAGCCGCTCGGCCATCCCTCCAAAAGTTCCAGATATTTTCAGGAAACGGACGGGATTTTACCATAGGGCATTTATCATTGGTATAATTCCCGCTCTATGAAATACCACATCTGGACCGAAGGATGCCAAATGAACGTCGCCGACTCGCAACGCGTCGGCTCGTCGTTGGAGCACCTTGGGTACAAGTTGACGGAAACCATTGAAGAGGCGGATGTCATCGTCCTCAATACGTGTGTCGTGCGGCAATCCGCCGAAGATAAGGCGATCGGGCGGTTGACGTCGCTGTTCCCGCTCAAGAAGCAAAACCCGAATTTGGTCATCAACCTGATGGGGTGCATGGTCGGTGTGCGCGGCGCGGAAAAATTGCGCGCGAAACTCCCCTATGTGGATGTGTTCTCGCCGCCGTCCGACCCCGGTCCGTTGATCTCGCATCTCACACAGGGTGAAATTCATTCCATCGAAGATTCTGAAACCACGCGCCGCTTCCTGATGATGGACGATGAACTCATTTTGCCGGTAGCCGAGCAGGGCAAACTGATCAGCGCGCACGTGCCGATTGTTTACGGTTGTTCACATGCCTGCACATTCTGCATCATCCCTTCCAAGCGCGGCGGTGAACGCTCACGTCCCGTTGGCGATATTGTCAGCGAGATTCGTTCGCTGGCGCGGCAGGGCGTGAAGGAAGTTACGCTCCTCGGTCAAATTGTTGATCGCTACGGCAAGGATATTCCCGACGGTCCGAATCTCGCCGCGTTGCTTCGCATCGTGCATGAAGTTGAGGGTATCGAGCGCATCCGTTTCCTCACGTCGCATCCTAATTATTTCACCGAAGAATTGATGGAGACTATCGCTGAACTTCCGAAGGTCATGCCGCATATCGAAGTGCCGATCCAGGCAGGCGATGACGAAGTGCTCCTCAACATGAAGCGCGGCTATACACAGCAAGAGTATCGCAACCTCGTTGAACTGATCCGCAAAAAGATCCCCAATTGCTCCATCGCCACGGATATTATCGTGGGATTCCCCGGCGAGACCGACGAGCAATTCATGGAAACGCACCGCGTCCTCTCCGACCTTCGGCTTGATGTGGCTCACTTGGCGCGTTATTCCTCCCGTGAAGGGACCATCGCCACCCGCCGCATGGACGATAACGTCCCCGAAAAGGAAAAGATGCGCCGCCTGCATTTGCTCGATGACATGCAGGAGCAGATCGTCGGCGAGATCAACAAAAAATATCTCGGTCAAACCGTTGAAGTGTTGTTTGAAGAAAAAGTCAAAGGACGCTGGCGCGGCAGAACCCCCACCAACAAACTTGTCTTCGTTGAATCGGATGATGACCTGAAAGGTAAAACCCTTCCCGTCGCCGTCACATGGACGGGACCTTGGTCTATGCAGGCGAACCTCGCTGGGGTGCGCTCGCAAAAGCAACCTGAGTTGATTACCGTGTAACTCGTGGAGCGGGATGTCATCCCGCTCCACGTTTTTTGGTTTTCTGTTTGCGCTTTTAGCGATTGAATCTGTCGTTAAGGAGGAGATAGTTATGAAATCTGATGATCCCAAACCCATCTTCGTTCCGCCGCACTCGGGCAAGGTACCGGAATTTCTTGGTGTCACGCACAAACTGACGGGTCACCAAACTGGCGGCGCATATTATCTCTTCGAGTCGATCTTCGAACCCGAGACAGGAAACCGGCTCCACGTGCATCGCCGCGAAGACGAAGTCGGCTATGTTCTGGAGGGCGCTTTGGAAATCCGGATTGCTGATCAAACCGTGGTCCTTGAGGCGGGAGGCGTCGCACACCTGCCGAGGAACATCCCTCATGCGATCCGCAATCCACTCAAGACGATCTCGCGGTACCTGTTCATGGCAATCCCCGCGGGACTTGACGAATGGTTCGATGCGCTCGACGCCGCCAGGCAGAGTGGTATGTTGGATGACGCACTGTACCGCAAACTCTCCATGGACTACGGGATTGAATGGCTGGAGTAGCGCAGGGAATATGAATCACATCCGCCCGATTGCTTTGTGCGTATTTCTCAATAACAACCGCATCCTCGTCTTTGAAGGGCATGACCCGATCAAAAGCGAAACGTATTATCGTCCGCTGGGAGGCGGGATCGAGTTTGGCGAGATTTCAGAGGTCGCGGTGCGGCGTGAGATCATGGAGGAATTGCACAGCGAGATTGAAGATTTGAAATATCTTGGGATGCTGGAAAGTATTTTTACCGTTAACGGAAAACCTAGTCACGAATTTGTGATGATCTATGATGGGGCGTTGAAAATGTCTGGGTTGTATGAGCAGACAGAAATGGAAGTCACAGAGGCGAATGGAGAGGTTGTCCGCGTGATGTGGAAGAGTCTCGATGAGTTTGAGTCCCGTAAATCCATTTTGTATCCCGATGGTTTGTTGGAGATGTTGAAATAAAAGTGATGGTCACCTTCAAGGTGACCATCACTTCGTTTATTACTTCACCAAATTCCTCAACACTGTATGGAGAATGCCTCCATTACGATGGTAATTCACTTCCACCTCGGTATTCAACAGGGCAGTGGCTTGGAATTCAACTACTGAACCATCGGCGCGTTTCGCTTTGACGGTGAGCACCTGCCTGGGCTGAACCGTTGTCACGCCTTCGATGTCGTAGACTTCATCGCCTTTCAAACCAAGTGATTCAGCATTTTGACCTTCGATGAATTTCAACGGCAGGATGCCCATGCCGACCAAATTCGAGCGATGGATGCGTTCAAACGATTCAGCGATGACGGCTCGCACGCCTTGCAGGAGCGGTCCCTTCGCCGCCCAGTCGCGGCTGGAGCCGGAGCCGTATTCTTTTCCGGCAATGACAATCGAAGGAATGTTTTCACTCTGATATTTCATCGCCGCATCGTAAATGGACATGACCTGACCATTGACGATTGACGACATCGTGCCCGAAGGGTATTGACCATCGTCCACCGTCCGTTGTCCATTGTCAAAGTATTTCGTCCAATTGCCTTCCTTCGGCGCGACAAGCAAATTCTTGATGCGGATGTTCGCAAAAGTCCCGCGCGCCATCACGAGGTCGTTGCCGCGGCGCGAGCCGTATGAGTTGAAGTATTGAGGCGCCACGTCGCGTTCCTGCAAATATTTTCCGGCGGGGCTGTCTGCGGCGATGTTGCCAGCGGGGGAGATATGATCAGTGGTGATCGAGTCGCCGAACATCCCCAACACCCGCGCAGATTTTATATCCTTGACCGAATCAACCTCCAGCGAAAGTTTCTGGAAGTATGGCGGGTGATGAATGTACGTCGAAGCCTCATCCCATTCGTATAGATCGCCGCCCGTCACCTTGATCTCCTTCCACATGTCCGAGCCTTCGAACACACTGGCATAGCGATCTTCGAACATGCCTACGTTCAAACTCGAAGCAATCGCCTCAGCAACCTCCTGTTGAGCGGGCCAAATGTCTTTGAGATACACAGGTCCGTCTTTGCCTTCGCCCAGCGGTTCCTTATCGAGATCAATGTCAACCGTGCCAGCCAGCGCGTACGCGACAACAAGCGGAGGAGAGGTAAGGAAGCTGGCTTTGACCAGAGGATTGATACGTCCCTCGAAGTTACGATTGCCCGATAGGACCGCGGCGGCGACAAGTTCACTCTCGGTGACTGCCTTCGCGACTTCTCCTGGAAGTGGACCTGAGTTGCCGATGCAGGTTGTGCATCCGTACGCGACGATGTTGAAACCGAGTTGCGCGAGCGGGTCAATCAGCTTCGCTTGTTTGAGGTATTCGGTGACAACGCGCGAACCTGGCGCGAGGGAAGTTTTCACGTAGGGCTTGACGGTCAATCCTTTTTCGACAGCCTTCTTCGCCAGCAACCCCGCGCCGACCATCACCGATGGATTCGATGTGTTCGTGCAGGAGGTGATCGCGGCGATGACAACCGCGCCGTGTTTCATCTTCGATGAGCCGCCATTGGTCCCGTAGGTTGCTTCGACGTTGACTGCTTCGGGTTTGAGTTCATAGCCGCGATCTTTGACGGGGGCAGTCAATGCCGCTTTGAACGTCTCTTTCAATTCAGACATCGGCACGCGATCCTGCGGACGTTTGGGTCCAGCCAACGAGGGCACAACAGACCCAAGGTCCAGTTCGAGCGTGTCTGTAAATTCAGCGTCGGGCGTGGAGGAGTCGCGGAAGAGTCCCTGCGCGCGCATGTATGCCTCAGTGAGGGCAACGGTCTCATCAGGGCGGCCCGTCAATTTCATGTAGCGAAGCGTCTCTTCATCCACAGGGAAGTAGCCGATGGTCGCGCCGTATTCGGGAGCCATGTTGCCAATTGTTGCGCGGTCGGGCAAAGACATCGTGTCCAGCCCGGGACCGTAGAACTCGACAAATTTATCCACCACGCCTTTTTTGCGGAGCATCTGCGTGACGGTCAGCACAAGATCGGTCGCGGTGACGCCCTCCTGCAATTTGCCAAATAACTTGAAGCCGATCACGTCGGGCAGAAGCATGTCCATCGGTTGACCGAGCATTACAGCCTCAGCTTCGATGCCGCCCACGCCCCAGCCAACGACGCCGAGACCGTTGATCATGGTCGTGTGCGAATCTGTTCCAACGAGGGTGTCTGGGAAAGCATAGACTTCCGAAGTCTTCTTTGTCATCACAACATCAGCCAGATATTCAAGATTGACCTGATGCACGATGCCGGTCATCGGGGGAACAACGCGGAAGTTGCTGAAGGCGTGCTGTCCCCATTTGAGAAATTCGTAGCGTTCGCGGTTGCGCATGAATTCCATTTCGGTGTTGCGTTGAAGAGCATCTTGAGTTGCAAAGAAATCCACTTGAATGGAATGGTCAATCACCAAATCAACGGGAACAAGCGGATTGATCTTCTTCGGGTCGCCGCCGAGACGTGCCACTGCCGCGCGCATGGCGGCAAGGTCAACCACGGCGGGCACGCCGGTGAAATCCTGCATGATGACACGAGCAGGGAGGAAGGGAATGCCCGGTCGCCCCCCTCTCCCTGTGGGAGAGGGGCTGGGGGTGAGGGGGGTCCAACCCGCGATGTTCTTCACATCTGCCTGCGTGATCTCCTTGTCATTACATTGACGCAGAGCCGCCTCCAGCATGATGCGGATCGAAAACGGAAGCCGCTTGAGTTGGGTCAGACCCGCTTTTTCCAATGCGTCGAGGCGATGGATGGTGTATTCCTTTTTCCCCACTTTCAAAACATCGCGTGCTTTAAAAAAATCGTTCATCGGGTTCTCCTTTGGTGGTATGAATTCTCACATCCAATGTGGGTGAGTTCACCAATCTTGCGACACTTGCGCATGCGCGCAGTGCAGGCGAGAACACAAAGGAGCGCCTTTGCCATCCTTGCGTGTGGTGCGAATTATAACTTCAAATCCTTTTCCAACTGTTTCACTAATTTACCTTTTTCGGTTTCGCCGATGAATGTCGCCTGCGCCGCGGCGACGATGCGCTGCTTCAACGTGCTTTGCGGCATCCGCAGGTCTTCGCAGGCGGTATAGTATTCGTGACTAAGTGTGATGCGGGAAATACTTGGATCGTCAGTGTTGATTGTAACATTCAAGCCCGCGTCGTGCATTTTCATCAGCGGGTGCGTATCCAAAGACGCGAACACGCCCGATTGGTAGTTGCTGGTGACGCAAACCTCAAACGGGATCTTGCGTTCACACGCCAGCCCAACAATGGATTCGTCCTCCAGCACGCGCACGCCATGCCCGATTCGCTCTGCACCGATCTCCTCGATGGCTTCACGGATGTTGTAGGCCGGTCCCCATTCACCCGCGTGGATGGTGACATGCAAGCCAGCCTGCTTCGCCTCTTTGAATATCCCATAAAACGGCTGGGATGGAAAGTCCGCTTCGTTGCCAGCCAGGTCCATCGCGATGATGCCGTCTTTGATGTGGTCCGCCGCGAGCCATGCCACTTGCTCGGCGAGGTCGGTGCCTTCGTGGCGGTTGACAGAGACGATCAATTTTACGATCACATTATGCTTTTTCGCCGCCTCTTTCGTGCTCGTGATGACCCAATCAATCACGTCATGGAGGGGGAACCGTTCCGCTCGGCTGAGGGCGACGGGCGTGAAGCGCAACTCCATGTATTTCACGTTGTCTTTTGCCGCATCTTCGATGGCTTCACGCGTGATGCGATGGATCACCTCGGGCGAGCGATAAAACATACGCAGGGTATTGAACTTGCCAAGAAAATTTTGAAACGTGTATTTGTCTTCGTCCTGCACCTGCACGAGCGTGCTGAGCCGCAACACGTCCGCAGGAATGGTAATGCCGTGCTGCCGCGCAATGTCGAGCATCGTGTCGAGTCGCAGTGAGCCTTCGAGATGCCGATGCAACTCCACCTTGGGGAGCGCGCGATACGTGTTGAGCGAAGCGGTGACTCGGTCGGTGGTGCTCATGACGATTAATGTCTTCGACGCCTCTTCTTCCGATTTTCATCCCTGTTCGTGGATTGCAATTCCGATGCCGGCTCGTCGCTTGTTTCCACCGGCGTGATTTCCAATGGTCTCGGTTGATAAGCAAACACGCGGCTAATGACCAGCCCGCGAATATCTTCAAACAATTGCGCGTACATTTCGGACGCGCGTCCCTTGTATTGTACCAGCGGGTCACGTTGGGCGTAAGCCTCGAGACCGATCGAAACTCTTAGGGCTTCGATGCGTGTCAGGTAATCCACCCACAATTCGGATGTCGCGCCCAACAGCAACTGGCGATGGACCTCGTTCAACGCGTACCTGCCAATGGATTCGATCAACGCCGCCCGGTCGGACTCAGTTATGCCTGCTACCGTTTCGTTCAGCCCCTCCTCCCCGAAAGCGATTTTCGCAGGGACGCCGAAATCGGCGAATTTTTGCGCGTTCGCCGCGAGCCGGTTGTACTCGCGCTGACCCCACGCCGCGCGCAAGGCGGTCTCGGCTTCATCGAGGTGGGTTAAAACGTCTTCGCTGATTGTTTCCTCAGCCTGCCCATCGAGCAATTGCGCGATGAGGAACACATAACTAAACCGCGTGAAGACTTGTTTCACCTGCCGGTGAGTTTTCTGATCGAAGGCGGTCCGTGCGGCTTGCGAAAGGGAGAGCAACAGTTGCAGTGTGGTCGTCTCATTGATTTCTGAGGGCATCAACGTTTCGACGTCGCGTGCAATCTGGTTGTTCAGACGTTCCTGTCGGCGTGCGAACGCGTCCTGTGCGGCTTCAAGAAGTTTATCGGCGGCATCGTCCCAGTTTGCGATTTCGAATTTCTCGCCGAGCGATTCGCCTGTCCGCTTGACCGCCGCGTTGACGACGCGCGCCACCGCGTTGCCAATCAACTGCGCCTCGACCATTTTTCGGATTTGGTCTTTCGCGTCAGCCGGATCGTCGCCCAGCGCGCGCAGTTGCTCGTTGTTGAGCCGCAGTTGCATCCCGACGAGTCCGTTGACTTCTTCGACGATTTTTTGCGGGCGCAGACGCTCTGCGTCTTCCCGGTCGCGCAAGCCGCCGAAGTAGGCATCGAGCGCATCTTCGCGGCTGGCAAGTTGTGATTGCAGGGTTTGTTCCGCGCTGTCAATCAGATGTTCGATGGCGCGCAGGTGATGTGTGTTCTCCGCTTCGATGGCGCGGGAGATTAAGTCCAAGGTGGAAGGTCGGAGGTCGGAGGAGTCCGAGATTTCTTTGAGGAGCAGAGACAAGCCAAAACTGGGGAAGAGGCGTTCTCCCGTCATGAACGGTGGTTGCACCTGATCGAGCCAGGCAATTAATTTCCAGGGTCCCTCTTCGTCTGCCAGTCCCGCTTCGACGCGTTGTTTCACTTCGGTTTCGAGCAGGGTGTTGATGTCGTCGCTCAAATCCTCTTTGACGAAGATGCGGTCGCGCTGGTTGTAGATTTGCTCGCGTTGTTTGTTGAGCACGTCGTCGTATTCGAGCAGGTGTTTGCGGACGTCGAAGTTCGCGCCTTCGATGCGGTGCTGTGATTGCTCGATCACGCGCCCAACAACACCCACTTCGAGCGGCAGGGATTCATCCACGCGCAGGCGATCCATGATGGCGCTGGTTTGCGCGCCGCCCTGGATGCGCATGAGGTCGTCTTGCAGCGAAAGATAAAAGCGCGAGGAGCCGGGGTCGCCCTGGCGCGCGGCGCGACCGCGCAACTGATTGTCAATGCGGCGCGCGTCGTGGCGTTCGGTGCCGATCACGTGCAAGCCGCCGAGTTCCTTCACGCGTTCCATATCCTCGAAATATTGCAGGAAGAGTTTGACCTCGGCTTCGTAAATTCCAAAATTAGATGGGTCAACAGTTTGCAAGGCGACGCGCCGTTCTTCGAGCGACATATCGAAGGGATGTTCATGCCCAGCCTTTCGCAATACGCGGTTCACAGCCGAGATGACTTCCTCCGCGATCTCACCGCCGAGTTTAATGTCCACGCCGCGCCCCGCCATGTTGGTGGCAATGGTCACTGCACTGAACGCGCCCGCGCCTGCGATGACCTGCGACTCTTCGGTATGCTTGCGCGCGTTGAGCACTTGATGCGCGATGCCGCCCTGAAGCGCCGACTTCAATCTGTCTTTGTTTGAAGTGTCCAGTCGAAGCACGTCTAAGAGGATTTCGATATTCGATGCATCTTCAGGGTTGATGTTCGTCATGCCCCTCGCGCCTTCCCCTCTCCCATCGGGAGAGGGCGAAGTGATGGCGAATTTTCTCAACGCGTCTGGTGTGATTTTTTCAAGAGGTTCGTTGAGGAATTGCAATTCAGGGATGGTAAACTCACCCTGCTCGCGGTTGTTTGCTTTCAACCACGCTTCACGCACAAGCGCAACTTGCATCAGGCGGCGGACGAGATCCGCTTTGAGTCGCCCTGAGATTCGTTCCGATGCCTCGACGGAGGTTGTGCCGACGAGCAACGGGCGTCCGCGCACGTGTTCGCGCATGATCTCGATCACGATGGCGCGCAGTTTGGCTTCGAGGGTTTTGTAGATGACGTCGGGATAATCCTTGCGGCGGTAGAAGAGGGGGGTGCCCTTGCCCTGCCCTCTCCCGATGGGAGAGGGGGATTCGCGCCTCGCAAAATAGGAAAACGAGTATCCGTCATCATCCTTTGTTTTGACTTCCACCAGCGACGCATCCTTGCCGAAGGCTTGGTATTCCAGATTCGGCGGGATGGGCGCAACTTCCAGTTTGTAAATCTTGCTGAATTCTTCGGCTTCGGTGAGCGCGGTGCCGGTCATGCCCGCCAGTTTTTTATACATGCGGAAGTAATTTTGCAATGTGATTGTGGCGTACGTCACGTTTTCGGGTTCGACCTTCACGCCCTCTTTGGCTTCCACAGCCTGATGCAGACCGTCGCTCCAGCGCCGCCCGGGCATTTGCCGCCCCGTGAACTCATCCACGATGACGACCTTGCCTCCCTGCACAAGGTAATCTTTGTTGCGTTGAAACAGGAATTGTGCGCGCATCGCCTGTTCGAGATAGCCGCGCAACCGCGCCTGCTCAGGGGATATATCTTCGGGTCGGTCGGGATCAAGCAATTGCTGACCCAACAAATGTTCCACGCGCGCCAACCCGGTTTCAGTGAGCGAGGCGTTGCGATCCTTTTCGCTGATTTCGTAATCGTCGGGCTTGAGCTGGCGAACAACCTGCGCCATTTTCCCGTACCATTCCAAATTTCCCGAAGCGGGACCGGAAATGATCAATGGCGTGCGCGCTTCGTCAATCAACACGTTGTCCACTTCATCCACGATGGCAAAGTGATGACCGCGTTGCACCCGGTCGGTCAGGCGCATGGTCATGTTGTCGCGCAGGTAATCGAAACCGAATTCGGAATTCGTGCCGTAAACGATATCTGCCGCATAGGCGTCAGCGCGATCCGCCATGCGCAGGTGATGCTGGTCCTCGTGCGGCGACTCGCGTTCAAAGTCAACCAGCAATGCCTTCTTGCCGTTTTCGGTCACAGCCGCCATTTGCAAAACGCCAACGGTAAGTCCAAGCCTCTGATAGATCGGCGCCATCCAACGCGCATCGCGCCGCGCCAGGTAATCGTTCACCGTGATGAGATGCACGCCTTTGCCAAGTAACGCGTTGAGATAAATCGGCAGAGTGGCGACGAGCGTTTTCCCCTCGCCTGTCCGCATCTCGGCAATCGAACCGCGATGCAGCGCGATCCCGCCGATCAATTGGACATCATAGTGCCGCAATCCGATCGTCCGCTTGGAGGCTTCGCGCACCGCCGCAAACGCCTCCGGCAGGATTTCGTCCAGCGCCTCCTGCTCCACCTCAAATTGCTCGCGTTCCCCCAAGCCTTCGACGTTGCCCATGCTGCGCGCGAGACGTTCCTTGAACTCATCCGCTTTGGCGCGCAACGCGTCATCGCTCAGGGATTCGAATTGAGATTCGAGATCGTTGATTTGGTCGGCAATCCCACTGTATTGCTCAATGGTCTTTCGATTGGGGTCGCCCCCAAAGATTTTTACGAAGTTCTTCAGCATCGGTTACCTTTTCAGACGGGAATTATACTGCTTCCTTAGCGCCCGCCCACGCTGGGTTATCGTAGCACGTGATGATTAGCGAAAAATAAAAAAGACACGAGTTGGCTCATGTCTTTTTGCTTGTTGGATTGGGATGATCTACTTGTCTTTGCCTTTTCCATTATCGTCATCGTTTCCGCCCTGTTGATTGCCCGGCTCCTTCGTTTGACCGAAGTGATTGCCGTTATTCCCTTTGAGATCTGGAGTGGAGTTGGCTTGATTGTCCTCTGGAGAACCATTGACCACTATCGTAAGAACGGGAGTTCCCGACGTTGTTGGGGTGGGCATCGGTGTTTCAGTGATTTCAGGCAATTCGTTGACGACAGGTTCGAAGACAGGGGCTGAATCATTGGCAGGTGGAGAAACCTCCTGCACCTGAGGGTTGGAAACATAAGATCGAACGACATCGGCAATTTCATCCCGGTAGAAATACGCGGCGGCACTGGTCTCTGCCACGATGGCGACGAGCAACACGGCTTCGAGAACGCCTCCAATCGTAGTGGATGCGCCTCCGCTTTTTGTGCCCGCCTTCATGGTGCTTTTGAGCGCGGCAGATACGCCAAGCCCCACGCCGATTTCAGCCACGCGGCGGACGTATCCCTGCCGCCGTTGCGCGAATAAATCAGACGGGTATAGTTCCTCCGCCTTTTTCAAGCTTATCAACAGTTTGACGATATCGTAATCTTTCGGGTCAATTTCCATTCGTTCTCTTTCTACAGCTCCTCGAGTTGCAGACCAAGCGCTTTTCTCAGTTTGGCGATACCGCGGTTTTGAATCACCTTGATGTTATTTACTTCCTTGCCGATTATATCGGCTGTCTCTTTCAAGCTGAAGTCCTCCAGAAACCGCAAAATGATCACGTGACGCTGGTCGTCGGTCAACTCCGAATTCATTGCCGTGATCAACGCTTCCATCATGACCCGCTCTTCGATTTGAGTCTGGGTCGGAGTAAATTGTCCTTTTTCATGCCGGTCCATGGCGACTTCCAGTGGGGCGGTATGCTGGTTATCGCGAGAGCGATCCACCACAAGATGGTATGCGGTTTGGTAAAGGTACGAGCGCAAGTTTGTGCGCGGACCCTTCCCAGCGGCGAACTGTTCGAGCAGTTGGGCAAACACATCGCCTACGATGTTATCCGCCAAAATCGGGTCGTGACACAGCCGCAACGTGTATTTGTAAATTGCGGGCGCATATTGGTCGAAGATCGCGGTGAGCGCTTCCTCGTCCAATTTCTGGGCGGCTTTGAGAAGAGCGACACCGTCTTTCATCGGGCTTCGTTTCCGCTTTTGAGTGTTATATTCAAGACGCTTTGATAAATAAGAAGGTTACTTGAGTGCATGATGGCAGACCAGCGCAATAATCCTATTATAAACCCGTACTCTTGTCCAGAGAATAAAGAGGACGAGGTGCTTCAGACCGAATCCCAACGAATCTGACAGGTCAAATTTTCTAATGATCCTATTATAGGGCATTTGTAACGAAGCCCCTGATCGCCGCGTCTATTCTGCGCTGGAATTGATATAATTTGGAGAGGAGATTTATATGTTCTCATTCGAAGGACCCGACCGGCGCAAGGAAGAGGAACGAGTAAAAAAGGAAGGACGCCTCCCGCCCGGACAGGCGTTGACGTTCAAATTCCCGGTTTTACATTACGGGCCCGTGCCGCATTTCAACCCTGCCGCCTGGGACTTTCGCGTGTGGGGCGAGGTGGAGGAGGAGAAACGCTGGACGTGGGATGAATTCAACAAACTGCCGCGCTCGAAAATCCAGATGGACATCCATTGTGTGACGCGCTGGAGCAAGTTCGATACCATGTGGGAGGGCATCTCGATCAAATCGCTGGTCGAAAACGACTTCATCAAAATCAAACCGACTGCCACGCACCTGATGCAACACGCGGAATATGGATTCACGGTCAACCTCCCATTGGAAGTTGCCCTGCAGGATAATTTTTTACTCGCCACCCATTTGAACGGCGAGCCGATCACAGCGGATCATGGCTACCCTTTGCGCGGTGTGGTCGGGTTTATCCCGGGGCAGGAGACTATGGAAACGCCCTATTTCTGGAAGGGCGCAAAATGGCTTCGCTCGCTCGAATTCATGTCGCGTGACCGGCGCGGGTTTTGGGAACAAGCCGGGTATCATAACCGCGCAGACGTGTGGAAAGAAGAACGCTTTGGCTAATCAAACGGACGGCATTTCTGCCGTCCGTTTTGTTTTATGGTCTTTCGCCCAAAACGACTGGAATATCCACAAACTGTCCATCACGGAGAACCGTGAGGAGGACCGTATCACCGGGAGATTTTGTGGTGATGAGGTAACTCAACAAATCATCGAATGTTTTCACGGGCTTCCCATCGAGCGCGGTAATGAGGTCTCCGCCGGCGTTCAAGCCGGGGATGTTCGTTGGAGAATCGCCGGCGCGGATACCCGCCTGTTCGGCAGGACCTCCCGGCACGACCGAAACAACATATGCGCCCGTAAATTGACTTAACCCCAGTGCTTCCACTTCTGCGAGGCTCATGTCGCTATTCGATGAAATTCCCAAATAGGGATACTTATACTTTCCATCCCGGATCAATACTGGAACAACGCGCTTAACCAGATTGATCGAGATCGCAAATGCAACGCCGGAGTTAACCGCATTGCCCGTGACCTCGTTGACGTTATCGGTGCGGATGGATTGATTGATGCCGACTACTTCGCCGTTCAAATTGAACAGCGGACCACCCGAGTTGCCGGGGTTGATCGCCGCGTCGGTTTGGATGATGTCGGCAGTGCTGAAGAATCCGCCATCGGGCGCGGCATGAGCCGGTTGAGTCCGCCCAAGCCCGGATACGATTCCAAGTGTCATCGTGCCGTTCAAGCCGAAGGGATTGCCAATTGCCACCACAGGCTGACCAACTAGAAGTGCGCTCGAGTCGCCGATGGGGAGGGGATGAATCTCATCGCCCGGCGCATTGACTTTGATGACTGCAACATCCGCGTCGACGTCGGATCCGATGACAGTGCCGGTCGTTTTGTATCCTGACGAGAATGCGATCTCGGCGGTGCTTACTCCATCCACCACGTGCTGATTGGTAATGATATGACCGTCGCCATCGAACACGAATCCCGAACCTAAACCAGATGTTGTGCGAATCGCAACCACTCCAGGGATGACCTGTTGATATAACGAAGCCAGCGAGCCGTCCAAGGGAATGGGATTGACAGAAACCGGTACAAGCGTGGAAGCCGGTTGAAGCGGCAAATCAACCGTCGGTTCGGGGAGAGCCGTGATGCCGGGCAACTGGCAGGCAGTCATTGCCAGAGTCAAGATCAAAACGGAAATCAATAATTGTTTCATGGTGTCCTTTTTAGAATTTGATGCGTGATGCTTCTTCAAGGAGTTCACGTTGTTTTGCCGAAAGATATTTCGGGATTTGCACTTTCAAGCGCACGTACAGATCGCCTTTTGCGGC
>Ga0247727_10012752_pt1 | contig 14349 bp, 17 predicted proteins | sample WisWelCaveWW1625_FD_202498 | JGI IMG/M metagenome (GOLD analysis project Ga0247727, IMG submission 202498) | Biofilm microbial communities from Wishing Well Cave, Virginia, United States - WW16-25 | ecosystem: Environmental > Aquatic > Deep subsurface > Groundwater > Cave microbial mat | place... | reverse complement strand
CGACGACCTTGGCCGAGATCGAGGCGCTGCTGCCGTGGAACATCGCCCGACCGGCGACGCTCAGCGTCGCTGCGTGAACCGGCGCACGTCAAGCGAAGAATGACCGGTCGTTTGTTGAGCGCTTACTCAGATTCGTCTGGGTCGCGCACGGGCGATGTCGTGGTCATGGTAGAATGGTGATGATGGTTGGTAATGGAGGCGAGCACTAGCGGCTCGCCTTTGTCGTGCGCGTTCGCTCTCGCGATGAAAAGCGCTCCTGCGCGGCGGCCATGAGTATTGCCTCACGCGCCACGATTGCCGCGATGCGTTCGAGCTCTTCAGCGGCTTCGGCCAGCGCTTCGCAGCGCTCGCGGAAGCTCGGTGGTTTGTCTGCCATAGAGTAGTGATGTGATTGCTTCTAATCTCGACCAGCCGCGTCCTGCTGCTCGCGGCTTACTGGTGAGCCCGCCGGCGGTTAGGTACGGGGTCAAGGCGGGGGACCCGATGAGCACTCCCGATGCCTCACCTCAGCGTCGGCATCGGGTGCCTTGACGCTGCGCCGCGCCGGCGACAATGAGAAGAGCCGCGAGCAAAGACGCATGGGGCCTCGGGGACTGCTGTGAACCCGACGCAAGGAGGGTACGACTACGGGAGCGGAGCGACCGCAACTCACGCGATCCAAACTAGACATCGAACTACGGCTCGATCGCCTCTGGAGCTGTCCCGATCTCGGGACTTATGGCACCCTTGCCATCCAAGGATACATAGGCTGCCAAGTGAACCTCCTTTAGTTCTAGCAGCAAAGGAAAGGATTGAGACATGAGGATTCGTTTCTGAAAACCCTGGAGATTGTCGACCTCCCACCGGTTTAGGCCCTCGACCTCTACTTGGAGAGAAGCGAGCTCTTTCAACACGCCATTGTAAATTTCCCCTGGATGGAGATGAGTAAACATTGCTTCCGACACGCCAGTTCCTTCCAAACGATATTTACGACGGAGCTGGGCATATGCGTCGCTTGAGCGACGTAGTTCATTGGCAAAGTGGATTTCGTTTGGATTTTCCTGCGACTGCTCTTCGATCATCATATAGGCATGCATTAAGCGTTTATAGAGTCTATGATAACACCCTACTTAGAACTTTCAACTCGCCTTATAAGTAGGCTTCGCGCAATATCACGACCAAAGATTTCGCAGACGAAACAGAAATCCGCGCTTCCGATCCGACCTGGTTGACGTTAGCGCGCTGATTGTCTGGGATGGCTTGATGCGTTCACTGGTTTGCGAGGTTTGATCGGGGCCTTTCGTGTGTGCCTCGTCTCGACTGCTAAGGGGTGCTTGCCGTTCCATATCTGAACGAAGCCGCTTGAGGTTCTTCTCTATGTCGTCTCGCATCGACGCAGTGGCGGAGGGGGCGGAGCGCACGATTGCAAGGGCGCGGTGGTACAACGGCTCAGCCTCCTTGGTTCTTCCCATTGAGCGGAGCAATTCGGCAAGATTGTTAAGCCGCAGTCCGACGGCCAAGTGATTGCCGCCGACAGCAGCCTCGGCGGTGTCAAGAACGCGCCGCATGAGCTGTTCAGCTTGGCCCGGCCGCCCCATCCTTACAAACAGGTCAGCAAACCGGTCGAGGAGCTGTACGACCTTGTAGTGGTCAGAGCCCCAAGAATCCGAATTGATTTCCGACACCCGCCATATTACGGCTTCCGCTTCATCGAAGCGGTGCAGGTCAGCAAGTAGACTCGCCAGATTCTCGAGGCCAATTGCAACGCTTGGGTGCCGCCTACCATAGATGGCTTCATTGCTAGCGATCGCGCCCCGGATTAGTGGTTCTGCTTCCGAAAATCGAGTAGTGAAAAAAAGCATTTGGGCCGCAGCGGTCAGCTCCATGGCGGCGTCGGGTAGACTTGAATCCATGGCCCACGCTCGCGGCGCAGGCAAGCGCGGTTGCAGCTTTCCGTCAGCCGCGTCGGCGAGAACGCCTATATATGTGGTTGCCGCTATTGTACGCGGGTCTTCGATTCCATAGCAGACACGATATATATCGGACACTTTTTTCATTGCAGAAAGCGCTTCCGGCCACCGATGGGTGGCGATTAGGACCCCAGCAAGTCCATACAAGTCTCGCGCAACGTTTGGATGATTTGAGCCAAAAATCTCCTCATCTATCGCTAGCGCGCGCTCAAGCATCCCTTCACCCTGTTCAGGTCGATTGGTCCTCACGCGTATGGAGCCTAGGTTGTAGAGCAGGACAGATAGAGCCGGGTTATTGGGAGTGTTGGTTGCTTGGAAGATATCGAGAGCGCGCTGCATTAGTGGCTCTGCATCTGCCAGCTGATTCATGTCGTAAAGAAGTTGACCTAGATTGTTGAGATCGGCAGCAACGTTTGGATGATGGTGCCCGAAGATTTTCTCGTCAATCGCCAAAACGTGCCGTTTTAGAGGTTCAGCTTCAGCTAACCGGTTCGTAGCGTGGAGAACCTGAGATAAATTGTTGAGGTCTCTAGCAACAGTCGTGTCATCTTTCCCACAGGCCGCTTCATCGATCTTGAGCGCGCGGCGGTACATTGTCTCGACGGACGACAGTTCTCTGCGGGCAAATAGGTAGAGGCCGACCTGATTCAGTAAGGAACTCGTCGCCGGAGCGGATTCTCCGACCTCAGGCGCCTCCTCAAGCGCAGCTAGGGCATGACTCAAAAGTTTGGAACATGTCGGCCAGTTTCGGACATCACTCGGATCGTCGTTGCTTGGAAATGCTTGGTTGATGAGAGCGGTCGCCAGCGCCGCAGCGACACTGCCCTGCCCTGAAGCTTGGAGGCGTGAGCGCACCACCTGCCGTACCAATCTGTGCAAGCTCAAGGCTGTCGTACCGTCCTCGAAGGACCCGATGGTCAAAAGTGACACGTCGGAAAGTGCGGCTACCGCGTCCGCGCGCCCGAGGTCCCGCAAGACTTTCTCGCTGAGAAGGTCGAGTGGGATCTGATCCGGTCCAAAGTACGAGACAAGACCGAGGAAAAACTCAGCAGGTGCGAAGGCTTCACTCGCTTTGGCAATCGCAACATTGAAAGTCGCAAAGACGGTCGTCGGATACGGTACGCCCTTCGGTGCTGATTTGATTTGTTCCGCGATCATCAGTCGGTACGTCTCGAAAGAGATTCCCGTGCGTCGGCAATAGGCACCTGCATGGTCAAGCGCGAGTGGGAGGCACCCGAGATCATTTGCGAGCAGGGATGCGCCTGTCGAATCTTCCCGTTGGGCACGGGCCAGAAGGAACTTGGCTGCGACGACCAGTGGGAATACCTCCACCGCAAGGCCCCTTGCAGTACCGTACCAATCGGACCAGCGCGTGGTAATCACTACATGCGCACCGCCCGACGGCATTAGCCCTTGGATTTGTTCCGGCCCCTCCACGTTGTCATAGATGATCAGCCAACGCCGCTCCGATCCGAGCCGTGCAATAAGTTCCAGCGCGAGACGAGCAGCTTCCTGTCGGTCCTGGACCTCTCCGAGCGTCGGGTCCATGGTGGCGCCGAGACTGACCAGTCCCTCTACGATGTCAGCTCGCGTGGCGCCGCTCAGCCACCAAACGCCTGCGTAACGCTCTCGCATGCGCCAGCCAAACTGGCAGGCGAGTACTGATTTCCCGACACCTGCCATGCCGATCAGCGCAACCGGTTCCGCCGTCTCTAGTCTATCGGCCGGCCATAGAGCCGCTTCGATTGCCACCAGCTGGTCTTCGCGGCCGATAAATCCTGGAAACTGTTGGATCCTGGAATGTAGCAGTGCGACAGGCGCTCGCCAGACGACACCAGCCTTAGCTGCTGTCTCTTTCTGTCGGCCTTCCCTAACGGCCGCAAGTACATATTCCTTCAACCGGACTGGATCGTCGCGCACCTGTACGAGATCCACATAAGCAATAGGGGCGAGAAGCCCTGTAGGCCTACAATCAACGACGCGGATGACAATTAGCCGGCCCTGACTGTTGGTCGGGTCCGAGGCAATGACACTCTGCCACTCGGCCTTACAGTGATCGCTCTTAAGGTAGTCGGGCGACAGGAGCGCGATCACACGCGCACCACTTTCAAGCGCCGCGTGCATCGCGGACATGAAGCTACGGTTGCCGAAGTCCCACTGTTGTAGGATGACACTGTACCCCGCGGCTTCTAAGACGCGGCCGATCTCGTCAGCTATCGGAGCATCTGGACCGGCGCGACTAATGAAGAAGTCCCAAGTCTTTGGGCTCAGCGATTGCGCCATGAGATCCCCCCACGCGGTGCTCAGCCCAGCATGACGGTGCCTGCCGCGCGTCGGACCGGCACCATAGCTGGAATGATCTTGTACATCAGTATTGAGAATGCATGAACACAGGTTCTGCTGATTGCCGACCAGCGCTCGACACCCGAGCCGCGACGGGAGGGCGCACTACCATTTGAAATCTATGGACGCTCGGGATGGAGGAGCACCGACGTTCCCGATCTCAACGGCGCAGCCAACCGCGCTTTCGCGTGATCAGCCAAATCACGCCGCGCTCGACCGCAAGGATGAACGGGTCCGCAACGCGGTGGAGGAGGAACCTCCAGCCCGCGGCGATCAATCCGATGCCGAGCACTCTCGCTTGCTGGACTGCCCACTGGAGCGGCCGCAAGAGAAAGAAGCGCGCGACCGCCGCGGCTCCGTCCTTGCCGGCGAACATGGTGCCGAAGCCGATGCCCATGAGGGCGAACGTCAAATAGTACGTGAGTACCAGCGCGAGGACGCTTCCTATCTCTTGCATCCGCGCCGTCCCGTTCGCTTTCGCATCAGCATTTTTCCTGGTGGGCCAAGCGCCCATTTTTCCCGGAGCCGCCACGCTCCCGCGTGCGCGCCCGGCCGAGGGGGTCAAGCGCAAGTACGTGCCCTGCCTCGCAACTCGCGCTTGACGCCCGAGGCGCGAAGCGAGGGCGCGCTATGCTCGTCGAGATGGCGCCTACAGCAGATCGAGAAACTCATCCACGGTGAGACCTGCTTGCTTAATGATGTCGCGCAACGTGCCGCGCGGGAGATCATGAGAGGCGTGCACCGGCACGTTGGTCATGCGGTTCCTGTCGTCCCGATGCACGAGGAAGTGATGGCTGCCCTTAATGCGCGCGACAACGAACCCGTATTTTTTTAGGGTGCGGATGACATCTCGGCCGTTGAGTGCCGGTAATCGCCGGCTCATGCCGCAGCCGGAACATCAACCGTAACGTGAAGCATTCGCGGCGGCTGGTCTGAGGGCAGCTCCTCGCCTTCGGCCAGGCGATACTCGAGCGAAAGCTCGATCGCCTCCTTGGCCATCGCAAGCGCTTCCGCTTCGTCGGCGCCATACGTGACGATTTCCGGGAGCGCCGGAACACGGACGGTAAAGCCACCCTCCGGTTCCGGACGCAGGACGACGGCAAAGGTGCGCTTTTTGTCCACGGCAACGTGCCTCTTCATATCGTGTCTGCATCCTACCATATCCGCATTGATTGCGTACTGGCGATGGCACTCACTTCTTTGGGGCCTTGCGCTTGCCCTCATCAACCTTCGCGTCGTCGTCCGTGTATTCGCGGAGGACGAGACGGCCTGACACGGCGACGCCGGGAGCCAGTTGGACGTTGAGGCCCTTTCCGTCCTTGTGCGGCCATGCACTGCCGATGCGCGTCCAGAATCCGCCTTGCTCGGTGTTCGCGTCTCCTTCGCGGTCCTCGATCACGTAGGCGCGGTGGCTTGGTCTTCCGGTCATGTGCTTTCTCCTCTCTGAGGTTGCTGCAGTTGAAGGGGAGTTGCTGAGTGCAAACCATTCAGCGATGAGTTCAGCCGCGCGGGGTAATGGAACGCGTTCGCGCTCCGCGATGAATTCAAGCGTCCCGCCGCCGCGCTGACAGTCGCCGAAGCAATGCCAGGTGTTGCTGCTGAGATTGACCACGAATTGATGGGGGTTGCTGCCGTTGTGGATGGGACACGCGCCGCGTAGTTGCGAGCCGGCACGTTTGAACTCTTCGCCAATACCGTAGCGAGCGAGAGCCGCACTGAGCGGCACGAGCGTGCGAATACGATCGAACTCCACTCTGGTGTTCCGACTGTAACCGGCGCTGAGATGCGCCCCGTCAAGGGTACGCCGCTGCGCGGCCGTGGGGGCCCTTGCCCCACGCCCTTGACTGGTCGCCGCGCCGGTTTTTCTACGGCCATCGAGATGAGGTGGGTTGGTCATGCTCGTACGTTGAGAGGAAGAGCGGAGCGAGGTGAGAGGTAATGAACCCGGCAGGGGGAAGCGGAAGCAGGTCGTGAAGACCGACGCTGGCGAAGGGGTCGAGCACCATGTGGCAGCGGCGTGGGATGTTTGAACCGCGCTTCAGGACCCAGCCGTGGATCTCGTCGGTGCCATCGGCTGTGAAGGTGGTGATGGGGGCAAGAAAGTAGCGCCAGCTCCGATCCGGGCTGTCATCGTGGTCGAGGCAGGATGAGAAGAACACGACGTCACCGGTGTTGGTGGCGGGATCGCCATTGGATGGCCGGGTGACTGCGGATGGGTGCGAGTGCCAGATGCCGAGCATGTACTTGCCGGCGGGCTTCCACTCCTTGTCCACGACGAAGTTCATGAAGTCGTGGTCAATGTTTATGTGAACCGCGCTCGCATCGTAATCGCCGCTTGAGGTGCGAGTTGGCGGGCAAAAGCGGAAATCCGTGACGAGAAATGGATCGTCGAGATGACCACCGAGAATAGCAAAGGTCTCGGGAGGACTGATGGCGATGGAGTCCAGGTACTGGCGATAGACGTCGCTCGTGATGCGGATCGGCGTGGTGCGCGATGGCCTGGGATGGGCGCGTTTGGTCATGGCACGACCTGTCAGTTGAAGGGCCGCCCGGTGCGGATGTACTCGGCCGACTTTTCGGCCCAATAGACGGCCCATGACAGCGCGTCCGGGACATTGGTCGGCTGGAGCGGTTGATCAATGCAGATGTACGGGCGGCCGGTGTCGAGACCTAGCCGGTGCGTGGTGTGTCCATCGGAGGCCCGCGAACCGTATGAGGGCTGATTGACGATGTAGATGCGCACCTCGCGGCCGAGAGGTTGGAGATCGAAAACAAAATCGAAGGCACGGTCTCGTGTGCTGTAGTTGAAGATGCCGTAGGCTCCGTTATCCCAGTTGGAGAACCGGATGGTCTCTCCATTCCAGTCGAACGTGAGGTCGTGCATAGGTGGCTCGCGAAAGAGACGGGAGAGTGCGCCGAGGAGAGACATCGCATTGAACGGAGTCGGGAGACGGCGGCGTGGCTAGCACACGCTGCCGTCCTAGCTTGAGTTACCGATACCAGCGACGAAGTCCGCCGGGTTGGACAGGTCCACGCATGGCTAGCTCCTTTCTTGCGTTGTGCCCGGGCCGGGATTGGCCAGTGGGCGTTGGAACTCGGATGTGGGAGGGACGACGCCGCGCGTCCCGCAATCGGGGCAGGTCCAGTCGCTGGGCGAGTCGAGCCCGTAGAGCTGCGCCGCGAATGGGCCCGCGAGTTGCGGAATGACATTTGCGCCTTCTGTCGACGGCAACGCGGGGTTGATGCGACCGATGAGACAAGGGCGGCGGGCGAAGGCGCTAGCAATGCTGCTGATCGCGAGCGGCGAACTCGCGCGCTGGTGCAGGCGCGAGACGACCAGCAAGCCAAGCAAGGCGTTCAAGTGTTCGGCGGTGAGGGCGTGGCTTGCGATGACCGAGGGATTCTCAAACCCGGAAGCGTACGCGTCGTAACGGGCCTTCGCATGACAACGGTGGCAACCGAATCCGGCTACGATGCTGTCGCGGAACGTGGCGGTGATGTCGAAGGCGTCGCAGCCGATGTAGCAGAGCGCAAAGATAGCATCAGGGCCACGTTCGATCGCATCGCGATTGACGGCTGCCTGCGTGGGGAAGTGGTCTGTCATGGCGAGCATCACGTCGGCGCGCCATAGCTCGTTGTGCTCTTGTCGCGATAGATCTGCGTAGTGCTTCGGGAGGGCGGCGAGGTTCACGGCGGGATTGATACGCTCGAGGCGGCGACGGAGCGCTTCCACCTTGTGCATGCCGATGTCGGCCGCATCATGTGCTTGGGTGGCGGGGTTGGTCGGCGCAACGTGGTCGTGATCTACGAGAGTGAACCGGCCGATGCCAGCTCGCGCGAGACTTGCGACCAACCCGGCTGCGCCGCCTACGCCTACGCAGGCGATGTGGGCGCGCTTCAATAAGGCATGATCGAGGAGACCGGCATGACGGGAGAAGTCAATCGCTGGGAGTGCCGAGTGAACTGCGCTACCGAGCATCGGTAGTCTCCATCGAGCTGCGTGTTGAGGGGAGAAGGGAAATTCCGTCGGCCTTGCTGGTGGTCCACACCGACGCAAAGGGACCGTGCGCGGCAAGGCGCTCCGGTGTCGTGTAGAGAAAGAGACCGGATGCCGCGTTCTTCGTAACCTCGCGCTGCGCCTTCAGCATGTTGGCAAGACGCTTTTCGGAAGGCGTGATGGTGAGAACGCGCAGCCGCTCGAAGCCCCAGGTCTGGGTGTGCTTTTTCTGCTGCCAGGCGTGGTAGTAGCCGATGAGTTTCTTGCGAAAGCTCGACTTACCGACGATGCGCTTGGCATTGATGTCCATAGTTCCGCGGTCAAGTTCGAGTGCGAAGTTCATTCGCGTGCTATCGGCGAATGCGAGTGAAAAAAGGCGATCCGGCACGACAGCCAGGTGAAGTGGCTTGTGGTTATGTTCGATGGTCACGGAGAGTTTGAACGGATCGCGCTTGGTCTGGGTTTCTTCCGGCATGAGGGGCACGAGATCGGCGTGATCTATAAGGCGGAAAAACACGGTATCGAGGGTAGGAAAGTGAAAGCCGAGCATGGCCTCGGCGACGTCGACCGTGTGAGCAAGGAACGGCGCGGTCGCTCGATTGTTTTTTGTCGTCCAGTCCAAGCGGTGGTCTACGGGAGCGCCGCGTTCGGCGAGTAAACGCGCGCCCTTGCGTGCGAGCGCGTAGACGAGTGGATGATTGCCCTCATCGAAAAAAGCCGCGAGATATGCGTGCTGCTGTTTGGGTCGGTCGAGGTATCCCGCTCTGAACAAATGCTTGAGCCGTGAACGCACTCCACGCGGGGAGCCGCCGACGCGGCGGGAAATCTGATCCGATGTCGCGCAGCGCACGGACGCAACAAACGAGAGGATGTCGAAGTCCCGTTCGGTCATGCGAAAGGACGGCGGCATGTCGGGTCGTGACAGTCGCTTGAGGGGAGACGCGGCGAGCATCGTCATGTGCAAATCATAACGCGCGGGATTGGGGCTCATGGCTGCTTATCCCCATCGTCCTTGCCGCCGTCGACGACACGGAAGCCATACTTGCCGGCACGATCAGAAACAGGTGGTCGGGGCCTTTTGGTGCTGTCATTCGCGGGAGCATCGGCGCGCGAACTTTCCAAGCGCCGCCAAAAATCACGCGCGTAGCGGTCAGGGTCCGTGACGATGGGCATGGGTTCAGGGGCCGCGCAGTCGGAGTCAGGCTCATGCAAGGGTTGGGAGAGATTCATCCGACGTGCAGCGATCTCCGCCTCGACTTGCAGTGCGGGAACAAGGTACGGGCTGCGCCGCGCGGCATTGTCGAGGTAGAGCGGAAGCATCTGTGATCGAAACTCAATCGACCGCCACGCCGGAGGAAGATCTGGTGTACGTGTACGGATGGGAGCCTGCGCTGGCAGCTTTAAGAAGACTTCGCGGGGCGCGAGATTCATGATTTCGCCGGTCAGGCGATGCAGCTGCTCTTCGAGGGAGTAGGTTTGCGTCGCCAAAATTTCGTAGCGCGTCACGTACGCTTCGGCCTGGCCTTGCGATGCGGACGTTGCCGCACTGGACCCCCGTCCTATTGCGTCAGCACGGCCCCGCGCGGACTGCTGTGCGAATGACCGGCCGCTGCCGTGTGCACGACTCCGCGCGGAGCTCTGCGTCTGACTGAAGCCTGTGCTCTGCGAGAGGGAAGTGCCAAGCTCGAGGGGTAGGGCTTCCGGGGTCGAAGCGAACGACGTGTTCGATCCACTTGCCGACATTGCGGCCGATGCAACCATGCTCGACGTGGTGAATGCAGAAGCCCGAGCATGTGTCCGCATGTCGGCGTGGGATGCGCTCTCGTGTTCGGCATGATGGGTCGCACGGGACCACGATCGCAGCGTTGTCCTTTCGTTGCCGACGGCGACCGGCCGTTCGGTACCAGGCTTCCACTCGGCAAGGTCGATGTGACCGGTGAAGAGTTGCTCGGCGAGATAGCGGGCTGTGACTGGTTCCGGAATGCCGAATACGATCTTGACTCCGGCATTGACCATCAGCGCATCGGTGACCAAATCGCCCTTTTCCCGAAGTTGGCCGATGCGCTGCAAACTGAAGAGACCCAGAAGTCCGAATTTTCTGGTTTGATCTAAGAGCTGCGCTGTCGCCGTGCACAGCGATCCCGCGGCCTCATCAATGATAAGGTGGTGGAGCGCGCAGCTATTGGGTGACCGCCGCTTGGCCGCGGCGAAGTATCTGCACACGAGCAGCGTGGAGAGAAAGTTCGCATCGTCTTGGGCAAGTGACGAGAGATCAACAAGGACGATTTCGCGCTGGTCCATCACCTTGTGCGCGTCAAGACCTCTCCGTGTTGCGAAGATTCTCGCAAGGCGCTTATCGCCAAGCCAGCGGACCAGCCTGTTGCGGGCTGACTCCGTCACCTCGTCGAAGCGGCCGCGTTGTCTGTGGGCTAGGGAATGCAAGTCCTCGAGCTCGCGGCGAACAGGATGGTTGTCGAAGTTGGCCAGCAGAAACTCGCGGATGTGTTCGCCGGCACCGTGCGAGAGCGCCTCTAACAGCTCAAGCAAGGTGAGCTTCTTGTGCGCGGCGAACATCCCGAGCACGTAGAGAATTCTCTCAAGGCGCGGGGTCTCGCCCATTGCGGTGGCGTAGAGACTTGCCACGCTGGAGGTCCAGAGCAGGGACGCGTCGTGCGCCGCAGGCCAGGAGTCGTCATGGGTCTCGAAAGGATTGAGCCCGAACACCATCGAAGACGATGGATCAAGAACGTGCACGACGCGGGCGTTGCAGCCGTTGGCGGGATTGGCAAGCCTCTCGGCAAGATCACGCGACGTGCCGTGCGGGCAGATGAACGACATGCCGGAAAGGGGATCGCTCGCCATCATCATGGCGAGCATTTGGAGGAAGGCGGACTTGCCCATGCCGCTCCCTCCGAAGAGAGCTCCATGGACCTTGCGAAGGTGGAAGAGAAACTCACGGGTATTCATTGCGCCACCTTCTCTGCCAGGCGGCCAGCAAGGAGTTGCAAAAGTGCGCTGCGCAATTGCGGTGAGATATCAGGGAACGCCGCGACGATTTCTTCGATTTCCTGAAGGGTAAGCGCCGACGTCGTTCGAGGTGGGTGGGCTTCGTCGCCGACGAATGCTGAGGGATCGTTTCGCAGCGAGGCAAGGATTTCCGCGAGCTCGGCGCGGGCCCGGACGAGGCCACCCATGGCTTTTGCTTGCTCGACGCGGGCCAGGATGTAATCCCGATGCGCAAGCACCACCAAGGTCTCTTCTTCCAAGCGCTGCCTCCGGGTGCGCCACAGCCACCAACTGCGCGGCGACACTTGCGGGCTCGCTGGCGCGGATTCCGTCACTGCCGGCAGCAACGTCCGCGGGGAGCTGTCCGACGAACGCTGGCTGCGGAGGTACAGGTAGCGGACAAACAACAGGACGACCGTCAACAGCAGCGCCACTGTGAACGGGGAGAGTCCGTCGTCTGTTGCCGCCAGGACGCGCATCAGGGTGAATCCGTCTCATTCTCGGCGCGCTTGCGACGTGCGCGCTTTGGGGCGGCATTGCCGTCAACAAGCGTGAGGCCCAGTGCGGCGGCCTCTTCGACGTGCCGGCGCTTGAGTTCTTCAAGGCGATTGTCGATTTCCGTCTTGAGGGTCATGAGGGCTGGCGGGGGCAGGCCGGAGATGTCAGGGATGGTGGTGGTCATCGGTTGCTTCTCGCGGTTTGCGGTTGCAGGGGAATGGGGGAGCGCACGGATTTCGAGAGAACAGCTCACGGATTTTGTGTGGCGTTGGGATCACGGATCGTGGTCGGCGAAGGTCCTGCGGCGGGGCTTTGCTGAGCCATTGTTGGGCATGTGTTGCTGCCGGGTTCTGCGTGCGCATGGGTTGCTCCTCTTGGTGACCGGGGCGGCAACGTCCGTGTCATTGCAGTGTCGGAACACCGGTGCGGATGAGGACCTGGTTGAGCGCGGAAAGCACTAGGAGGAGTCTGTCGGCTAGCAAGACCAGCATCCCAGCGGCGCCGATGCCGAAGAAGAAGAGGCGCCAGTGCTTGGCCATGTAGAGGTGGCCGCGCCAAGTGCCCTTGGGGCTGGTCACCACGCCTCCGAAGTCTGCATTACCGAGTGCCTCGGGTTGTTCCGTTGTTTGCGCGTCAGCGGGACCGGCTGGCGCCGGGTCAGGTTGCTCTTGGAGACCAGGGACGCGAGCCGAGGATTTCGGGTGTAAGCGGTACAACTTCATGGTCGTTCATCCGGGTTGACGAGGGCGGACGCGGGGCTGTTGAGATTGCGCGCATGGCGACAGCACACGGTGGGGGAGGGGCCGCGGCTGCGCCATGCGCCCGTCATCCGGCTAGTGCGGCGGGGGAAGCCAAGCCGGGACGGAATGGGGTGGAGCTAGCCGCCGGTTAGCCACATTCGCCCGACGGCGAAGTAATCCTTCTCGGGGTCGCCGGTCACGACATCGACATAGATGCCACCGTCGAGAAAGCGCTCGCGAGCTTGCGCTTCGGTCCGAGCGCGCTCGTGAGGAGGGAAGTTTTCTGGGGAACCGCGCCTAAAAGCCGGCTTCGCGCCGTGCTGCGTAGGGGCGTAGACGGAGCACTCTTGAAATGATTGAATTGTCATGGTGATTTCCTGGTTGTTTCAGGGAGTCATTAGTCGGTCCCTGGCAGGACCGCAGGAGCCTCAACGTCATGTTGGGGCTCTTTCTCGCGACAGGATTGCGAGGAGCAGGCATGGGTCTTTTCCTGGACGTTCGCGTGCCTATCTCTTGTGTCAGCTGGGCAGAACAATCCGGCCCTTGAGACCGCCCTCGGGCAGCTGACTTGTTGTCATCAAGGTATGCGGAGTGACGACAGGCGGGCAAAGTTTGTTAGGCTAGCGACGAGAGTCACAGCGAAGGGGAGGCGAGCAGTGTTGGACCAGGAGTGGCCGCGTCGGCGCCATCGGCGAATGCCTGCCGAGGAGGCCGGTACGGTGGCTGACTGGGTTCGCAAGCTACAGCCCGTGCTGCCTGGCGGCTTAGACGGGGAGCTCACTGAAGTTTTGAAGGAATTGATTGAGGCGCAGGAGATTAGTGTCGTGTGCGTCGAACGGCAACAAAGCGCCCACTGTCAGTGGGAGCTTGCCGCAGTCGGCACCTCCGCTTTCATCGCCGACGAGCTCGCTGCGATGTACCAGAGTGATCATCCGTTCCCCAATCTCAATCTGACCTTGCTTGAACGAAAGCGAGTTAAAAGCCAAGAGCCGGGGATCCTGGCGGTTGATGAGATCGGGCGCGGCAATAGAGGGGGTGGGTTGAACCTTTTCATCCTTTGGTGGATACACAAAGACCTTGACTACGATTTCACCAAAGAGCACGTGCGCGAGCTGTTCGAGCAAGCGCACGCTGTCTTGGTTGCGTATCACGTGGGGCACAAGGTGAATCAGATTATCTTTGAGGGGTGGGAGAGCGTGAGAGACGCGACCCTGGCCGTCGGTTTCAAAGAGGTAATCGTGTTCCCGGAACGCACGGCCATGCGATTTCCCGGTGCGTACTCCGATCAGACCCTTTTGGTCTCTAGAGCCACCAGAGCGGAATGCCTCGGATTGCCTCCCGGAAGTATTGCCGCGCGGCTCTTTCGGTTTACCTCTAGGTACCAGCCCCCGATCTGCAGCTTTAAGAGCGATGAACAGTTCGTGCTTGAACGTGCACTGATGGGTGAGAGCAATGAAGAAATCGCTGAAGTGCTCAAGAAGAGTGAGAGCTGGGTCAGGCTGCAGTGGCGCTTAATCTACGGCATCATGGAGGACCATGGCCTCATCGAAAGGCATCCGGAAGGACAACGAGGCCTTGCGAGGCGGGATGAAGTTCGTGATTACCTGGCAAACCATCCGGAGGAACTCCGGCCTTATGCCTACGAATAACCCAATGTCCGTGTGCTCCTACCCTCCACCTCCACCCGCAGCCTTCCATAGTGCCGCCTGCTCTGCTTCTTCACGATGTCGGAGGAACCGATCTCGTGTGGTGCCGGGATCCTGACCAATGCCGCTTCGTTGGCGGGTGCCGAAACCATCGCATATCCGTCATCGAG
>Ga0247727_10012751_pt1 | contig 14349 bp, 11 predicted proteins | sample WisWelCaveWW1625_FD_202498 | JGI IMG/M metagenome (GOLD analysis project Ga0247727, IMG submission 202498) | Biofilm microbial communities from Wishing Well Cave, Virginia, United States - WW16-25 | ecosystem: Environmental > Aquatic > Deep subsurface > Groundwater > Cave microbial mat | place... | reverse complement strand
GACCTGGGCTTTGAGTTGCGGTTTGAAGATTCTGTTTTTGGTCATCTTGGTCTCCTCTTTCTGAACTGTAGTTCTGTCTGAATCTACTGTCCAGTTTTTGGGGACCACTACACGCTTTGCCTTGTGTGAAAACGCGGCGGTAGCAAAAACGCTCAATGCCGTTCGTCCACATCCCATAACGGACGTTTTCACATGCTGCCATATAGCTGCGAAGCTGTTCTACACCATCTTTCTTGTCCGTGGCTTTTACTGTTGAGGCTTTGCACTCGACGATGATAAAGGCGTTGCCTTGCTTACGCTCCGCCCCTTTAGTGAAGATCACAAGGTCTGCACGGGGTTTGCGAGTGCCGAGCCTCAGAGTAAACTCAACGGCCATATCCTGCTTCGCATAGCCGTATTCACGGACAAGCGATTTGGCAATTTCCTGGCGGACGTATTCTTCCGGCGTTTCGTCGCGCTGAGTTTGTCCATCAATGAAATCGAGAACTTTGCCTTGCTGAACAATGATTGCGCTCGGTGCGACGTTAGTCGGTAACGCTGTCTGTGAACTCATGCTTATCGAATTTATCCTTTGAGACGGCAACGTATCGTTGCCAAGCTAAAATCGTTACGGCTGCAATGTGGTAAATGATTGCTTTGAATGTGATCACGATATGATTCACATTTCAACTTGAGGATACATTATTCTGAGCGAGGCGTGAAGCCAGATTAGAAAGAGATTCAACGAGCCGCGATTCACTCTTGCTGTTCGCGGTGAGCCTTGACCCGGCGCGCGAGGTCACTAAGCTTTTCGCCGTCTGCACCTTCCTTCGCTGCGCGTTCGGTCAACTTGTTGATAACAAGTTTGGCAAAGTCTGAAAGGCTGCCGCGCTTGGCTTGCTTCCATTCATTCGCGTTCAGATAGCAAAGATACGGCTCACGGCGTTTGTTTTCATCGTCGTAGTAGACAAGGCAGACACGATAGCCCACATCAGACACTCGCACACGGAAGGCTGTTTGCCTGCTGCCTTTGGTCGGTGGCTTGGTGGTGGTTGCAACCGTCCACGACTCTTGCCTGCCTTTGCGCGTGGCTTTGACCTGCAACCGGGTCGAGGTCGGCGACGAATTGAGCCGCGCGCCTCGATTGGCAGAACTTGTTTTGCCCGCCTTCGGCTCATCTGGTTTTGTGTGTGCAGATGCCTTCGGCGGCTGCAAAACCACAGGAGTCAATTCTGTGAGAGATGAACTAGCGCGCGCCGACGAACCGGCCAACGGTAGGGCAACCGTTGGCGGCGGGGCATTCTCAATCGGCGCGCCTGTCAGTTTGGGCGGACATCCTCGACGATTTTTCCGCCTTGCCATACCACACGGGGCTTGGGCTGAGGCTGGGCGAGCAAAGCCTCATCTTCGGCAATCTTCTGGCGTGACTCTTCCACGTCGTGGTTGTCAATCTGGCCGACGATCTGCGCGGCGCGGTCAATAGCTGCCTTGCTGACCATTCGCTTGACGGCGTTTTTGACTTCCGGCGAAGTCTGCGCTTCGCGGTAAGCGTTGACGATCTGCTCCCGCTGTTCGCGCTGAATCTCCCGCCACTGCGCGTTGTACTCGGATTCGGCTTCAAGCGTAGCAATGCGCTCCTGGCTGTCCGGGTGAAGATCAAGCAACCATTTCCAGAGGTAGGGAACGGCGACGATGGAAAGCGGCAAGACATAGCGCACATAGAAGAGCAACGGCGCGGGAAATTCCGATGAACCAAACCAACCGCCATCACTGTAGCTGATGGCGAACTGCGCCAACGTGTTGACAGCCAAGACTCCCCAGACGGCAAACGAAGCGACAAAGCCAAGCCGCCGTTGCTCGCTCCCCTTGAAGAAATAGAGACGGCCAAGCGTTAGGCCGATGGCCGTCCCTTCAAGCAACACGACCGGCAGCCAACTCGCAACGTCAAGCCAGTCTTCGTAGAGTTTCGATCCCTTCATACCGTTGTAAGCGAGGGAATGGGTTTGAATGGCTGTGACGACCACGCCAACGGCAATCATCAGCCAACTGATGGTCATTCCGAGACCGTTGCCGGATTTTTCAACCGAATCGCTGATGCGCCTTGAGCGCGCAAGGTATTTGTCGAAATCTTTCATCTATTCTCCCTTCTGTGTGGAAAAAGGGAGTGGTAGACTTCACGTGCACTCTAGCTGTGAGTGTCTACCACTCGCGGTTAGTAGGTAGGGCTTGTCGGTGTTAGCGCACTGGCAAGCCCTTCGCGCTCAAATATCCCAACCGTCCAGACAAAGCCCTTCCGGTTGCGGCTTCACCAAAACAGTGGTTTCACGCTCAAGCTCAAGATAGCTTTTACGGTCAATTGTCAGTTCTGCGTATTGTTTGATCACCGTTGATTCTCCTGTTTAAGGATCGCGGGGCATCTCGCATAGCTGGAAGCTAGTCTAGCGAACCGGCAATATACTGTCAAGATGCAATATCGCTGCTTGACAGTATATTGCCGTTCTGTGTATATTCGTGCTATGAATACACAAATGATAAAAGTCAACCTGACTGAATTGCTTAAAGATCGCGAGATTTCGATGTATCGCCTCGCGAAAGACACACAACTTGCTTACACGACTCTGTGGAAACTCGATACTGGCCGGGCGCAGCGAATAGGCTTCGACGTGTTGGAGAAAATTTGCCTTGGACTGGAATGCTCGCCTGGTGATCTGCTCTCTGTTGAACCGGGTAAAGCTGCGAAGAAGAAAGGAGGCGCGGCGAAATGACGGCGGAGATGGAAAACAGAGCAGGGAAGCCGGATAAGTGCAAGAAATCGAAGACGCGCAGGTCTGGCCGAATCGAAGAGCGCGGAGAGCGCAAGCATCTGATTCGCATCTTTCTTGGCCGCGATGCGACGGGGAAGCGGCGTTATCACAACAAGACATTTCACGGAACGAAGAAGCAGGCCGAATCCTGGCTCAATGGCGCACTTGTCCGATTGGACAAAGGCGAACCAATCGAGGCTTTGCCTATCACGGTTGATGAGTATTTCGACAAATGGCTGAACGAAGCCGCGAAGAAGCGTCTGCGCGAGCGCACGTATCAAGGCTATGAAGACTTGCTGCGCCTTTACGTTCGGCCAACGATTGGAAAGCAGAGGCTTGCCGATGTTACTCCGCTCGATCTTCAGAGCCTTTACACAAAGATGAGCGAATCTGGGCTTTCGGCTCGAACCGTTCGCTACGTTCACGCTGTCTTGTCGAGCGCGTTCAAACAGGCAATGAAATGGGAGATTCTGGAACGCGACGTGACTAGGCTTGTTGATCTGCCGAAGCAGCAACGCAAGGAAATGCGTGCGCTGTCGCAGGGTGAGGCAGCGCGTTTTCTTCAGGCTGTGGAAGGCGACCGCTACGCCGTGTTGTTTGCGTTTGCGCTCTCAAGCGGGATGCGCCCGGAAGAATACCTTGCGCTCCAATGGAAGGACGTGGATTGGCAAAGGGGGGCGGCGACCGTTCAACGTGTGCTGGTCTGGCGGGAAGGCGGCGGATGGCGGTATGAAGAGCCGAAGACGACGAAGAGCAGGCGCACGATTCCACTTTCGCCTTCGGTAATGGCGAAGCTGAAAGCACATCATCGAAGCCAGCTTGAAGAGCGGATGAAGGCGGGTTCGCTTTGGCAGAATAACGATCTGGTCTTTGCGACCGAGACAGGGACGCCACTTTATCCGAACAACCTTCGCCAGCGTCATTTCAAACCGGCATTGAAGCGCGCAGGGCTGCCGGAAGAAGTCAGGCTGTATGACCTTCGGCACACGATGGCGACCTTGCTTCTTGCTGGCAACGAAAACCCGAAGATCGTGAGCGAGCGGCTCGGACATAGCTCAATCACGCTCACGCTCGATGTTTACTCTCACGTGTTACCTGATATGCAACAGGGAGCGGTCGAGAAGCTTGAAAACCTGCTTTTTGCCGGCGTTGGCACACTATAGGCACACAAAATGAAAACGGGCAGTGCAACGACTGCCCGTAAATCATTGATAAGATTGATGGGCCGTGTAGGACTCGAACCTACGACCCGTTGATTAAGAGTCAACTGCTCTACCAACTGAGCTAACGGCCCTCGGTTTTGAAGCCTCGGTTTTGAAGCCTCGGTTTTGAAGCCTCGGTTTTGAAGCCTCGGTTTTGAAGCTTGATGATCAGAACTGATCAATCAGCGGCGCGTATTCTTGACGATGAAAAAATGATTGTCAAGATGCCCTCCAAAACCTGCCGTAACTTCACCAGGACCTGCAATGACCTGACTTGAAGGCATATAGAGCAAGCGGATCTTTGCGTGGTTACGACATCGAATGCGACATCAGCTCCAGCTTAGCGCCGATCTGTTGCAGCAGGCTGGCGAGATTCAGCCCCATGCCTGTCAGGTAGATAAGCACGACGGTGCCGATCAGGACCAGCAGGAGCGAGTATTCAACCATATCCTGGCCGCGCTCTTCGGTGAGGAATTGTTTTAGCCTGTAGATCATCCTGGGACTTCTCGAGAGTCTTTTCCTTAACTGTTCAACGCGCGTGCCGTCGCCGGTAATCTTGAACCAGGCGCGCGCGCTGGTTGGGGACAACATTGCTCCATGCGCCTTTGATTCACCGATGAATCGGCAGTGCGCGGCGACGGCAGCCGCAGACAGTAAGATTAGCTCAAATATTCAATCAGATTATGGGGTCGGGAAGGGATCAAGGCGGCCGGAAGAGGCAAAGGGTAAAGGGCAAAGAGCGACGGTGCCTTGATTACCTGGGTGATCGCAAGCCCGCGAAAAACGGCAAACAGGGAATCGGCGCGGGGTGCTGACCGGAGCGAAGGCATATCCTAGCACATCTACTTGGCACATCTACTTGTTTTTGAACATTTCTGCGCGTAATTCCTGTTCACGGATCATCGCGTTCCGCAGCAGCATTTCGTACTGGGTGGCCGATCTTTCCGCCCTCGCCAGCTCTTCGCGCAATGTGCGGACTTCAGCCTGAAGGTCTGCAATGTAACTGAGCGCTCGCCGCAGTCTCTGTTCCGGGGCCAATTCGAACAGCGAAACGTTGTTGAACGGCTTCTCGAGATGCTTCTCAAAAGGCTCAGCTTCGATAAGGGATTGATTGACGAGTTGAATCGCTGCACTCATTGTTGGTCGTCTCCTGTTTGCCTTTATTGGTTGGTTGTTTGTTGTTGGGTCTCGCTATGGTTCACTCAGCCGAGTTGGCCATGAGGTTGGCGATCTGGCCTGGCTCAACGTCGTTGCAATTGCTCTGGGGGCTGTCCGTTTCCTTTGCCTGCGAAAAATCCGAAGCAACAAGGTCAACGGCGCAGCCTTAGAATGATTCGACCCGATTCAGGTTGCCCGTGTATCTGCCCGTGCATATGACTGAAGGTCTGTTCGATGCGGCGGACAGATGATTCATTGCGAATGAAGATGAAAGCGCCAAAACCAGATAATCTGAAACACCAACCACAAGAAAAATTTTCGCGGGGGCGATTCAAGTCGGCTTCACCGGAGTCAGGGGCAGGGATGATGCATCCGGTCTTCAATCCACAGGTATTCGGCGTCTGAAGGCTCTTGAACTTGTGGGGAGTAAACCAAGAACCGAGTTCGTAAAAAGCTACTGCTGATATTGGGAAGCATCTGAAGGTGGGGCGGCTTTCAGACGGCGCGCATCATAGCATAGTCATCTCTTCCGGCGAAGAAGTTTTTGCGGTCAGCGGCAAAATTTTTGCCTGACGCGAGTCTTCGACTGATCGCCCGCGCAATTTTCAGCTCAGAGCTCGCCAAATTTTGGTCGTGAGCCGAGTGAAGCGGCAAAGTTGTGTTAAGATCGCCACCCGTTCGCAGATCACATTCCCGGAGGTTTTCCAAGACAGGATGACAGCAGAAGCATTGAATGGCGCCGTTGTGGCAGAGAAGATCAAACAGAGCGTGGCCGCGCGCGTGCGGGAGCTGGAACCGCGCGGGATCAAGCCGGGACTTGCGGCGGTGATTGTCGGAGACGATCCCGCGTCGAAAGTTTACGTGGGCAGCAAGGTCAAAACCTGCCAGACGCTGGGACTGCATTCCGAAAAATACGAATTGCCGGCTGAAACAACGACCGAGCAGTTGCTGGAGTTGATCGCCCGGCTCAATCAGCGCAACGAGATTGACGGCATTCTGGTGCAACTGCCCCTGCCGAAACAGATCGAAACGCGCCGCGTGCTCGAAGCCGTTGATCCGGCGAAAGACGTGGACGGATTTCACGCGATCAACGTCGGTCGTCTGGTTCGCGGCGAAGAGTCGCTGGCCCCCTGCACTCCGGCTGGCATCATCGAGCTGCTCGACCATTACCGGATTCGGATCGAAGGCGCGCACGCGGTCGTCGCCGGTCGCAGCGACATCGTCGGCAAACCGATGTCAATGTTGCTGCTCCATCGAAACGCCACGGTGACGATCTGCCATTCTCGCACGCGCAATTTGCCCGAGGTCGTCCGCCAGGCCGACATCCTGATCGCGGCCATCGGGCGCGCGGCGATGATCACGGGCGATTTCGTCCGCGAAGGCGCAGTCGTGGTTGACGTCGGAATGAACGAAGCCACGACGGCCGATGAAGTCAACCGCATCTTTGCCGAAGCCGAACGTCCGAAGCGTTTGGAAGATTTGAGCAAGCGCGGTTACACGCGGGTCGGCGATGTCGAACCCCGAACCGTCGCCGGGCGCGCGTCGTGGCTGACTCCGGTTCCCGGAGGGGTGGGGCCATTGACGATTGCGATGTTGATGAAAAACACGTTGCGCGCCGCCGAGATGCGGCGCGGTTGATTCAAAATGCTCAAAGTCGGACTGACAGGTGGAATCGCAACCGGCAAAACCTACGTCGTGAGCGTGCTGCGCGAGTTGGGTTGCGAAGCGATTGACGCTGATCTCGTCGCCCATCAGGTGATCGAGCCAGGCCGTCCCGCCTACCACGACATCGTCGCTCATTTCGGGCGAGAGGTTCTCAACGAAGACGGCACAATCAACCGGGCTGCGCTCGGCGCAATCGTTTTTACCGGCAAAAGTCACAGGGAAAAACTCAATTCAATCGTTCACCCGCGAGTTTACGAGGCGCAGGCAGAGTGGCTCGCGGAAGTCGCCCAACGCGACCCCGATGCGATTGCGATCATTGACGCGGCGCTGATGATCGAAACGGGATCGTACCGCCGTTTCGATAAGCTGATCGTCGTTTATTGCGATCCGGAATTGCAGGTCAAGCGGTTGATGGAACGCAACCGTTTCACGCGCGAGCAGGCAGTTGCGCGCACCTCCGCGCAACTGCCTTCCGAAGAGAAACTGAAATTCGCCGATTACTCGATCAACACGTCGAACAGTTTTGAAGACACGCGGCAACAGGCTGAAAAGGTTTATGCCGAGCTGCGCAAGCTTCAACCCGGGGAGGGGCCATGAACCAGGCGCGCCGAGCCACAGCCGAAGGAACGTCGAATTACAAAAACCGTTTTGCCGGCATTGTCGCCGAAGGACATTTTCGACGGTCGCACGGTCTGTGGACGTCGTCAATCGGACTCGGCTCTTATCTGGGCGATCCTGACCAGCGCACCGACGACGCCTATCGAAGCGCAGTCAACCGCGCCGTCGAATTGGGCTGCAATGTCTTCGATACGGCTGCCAACTACCGGTTTCAACGCAGCGAGCGAAGCATCGGCGATGCGCTGGCCGAATTGTTCTCGCAGGGCGAAGCGGCGCGCGATGAAATGGTTGTTGCGACCAAAGGCGGCTACATTCCGTTCGACACCGTTCCGCCGCGCAGCCGCCAGGACGCGATGAATTATCTCGAAGAGACGTTCGTCAAACCGGGCATTTGCCGTCAGGATGATTTCGTCGAGGGCAGCCATTGCATGACGCCACGCTACCTGGCGCATCAACTCGATCAGAGCCTGCGCAATCTGAAGCTCGAATGCATTGACATCTACCACATTCACAATCCCGAATCACAGCTTGCCGAAGTCTCGCGCGATGAATTTTACAAAAGACTGCGCGCGGCATTCGAGTTTTTGGAGACTGCCGTGGCCGACGGCAGGATTTCGATGTACGGGACGGCCACCTGGAATGGCTATCGAGCGCCGTCGAACAGCGCCGAAGCCCTGTCGTTGGAGCGAGTGGTGGGCGCTGCACGGGAAGTGGCCGGCGATGATCACCGCTTCAAGGTCGTGCAGTTGCCGTTCAACCTGGCGATGATCGAAGCGTTCGCTAACGTCAATCAGACGGTCAACGGCGAGGCGGCCACTTTCCTCGAAGCCGCGGCGGAACTCGGCATTACGGTGATGTCGAGTGCTTCAATTCTGCAATCGCGCCTGTCTTCGGGATTGCCGCCGATAGTCGGCGAAGCCTTGCAGGGATTGCGCACCGACGCGCAGCGCGCAATTCAATTCACCCGGTCAACTCCCGGCATAGACACGGCATTGGTCGGGATGAGTAACATTGCGCACGTTGAAGAGAACCTGGAAGTGGCAAAAGTAGCTCCGGCTCCGGCAGATGATTACTTAAGGCTATTCAGCAATAACTGAGCAGAAGCTGGTCAGAGCGAAATTGTCATCCTTCGAGAAACTTTTTGTTGACTTGCCGCGTAATGGCGTGATAGAGTCGCTGCTCGTTAAGATAACAAGCTATTCTGTCTTGCGAGTTGCAATAGAAACCGACAACAACTTCGACGGAAAACTGCATATGCCTAACACCCAATATGCACAAAACGAATACGGTTGGATGCCCAAGCCGCAAAGCGCCGGCGGGCGTCAGGCCGTATTCTGCCCGCCGGTTGTTGTGTCGGCGCAGGCAGCGCTCGACCCGCGTTTCGATGCTCAAGTTATCGCAACCGGTGATTACGGATACCGGGTGAGGGGGAAGACAGGCTCGTAACCGATCTTCCCGCCAGAAGGGTTGACGAAAGCCCCGACCGGTATCCGAAAAGATAACCGGTCGGGGCTTTCGTTTTGTAGTCGAGATCCCACCGTCCTCAGCTAAGCCGGGGGGTGGTGAGCGGCGGTGTTATTCATCGCCGGTTTGAGACGGTGAAGCCAAAGTAATCGAGGCACGGCCAGTGGTTATGCCGCAGTAGCTGGTGAGAGACCAGCCATCGTCTCTCGGAATATCGCGGGTGCGGTGATTGCGCTCGGTCTGTGGTTGCGGGCTGAACTTTCAGTCCCAGCTCAAGGTAGAACGGGCCGAAAGAGTCCACGTAAGTCGGCGCAGGTGGGAGCACACGGCGTGCGATGAGACCACGGGCGACGATGAGCATGGCCGTTTCTTTGGTGTAAGTCCTGCCGCCGGCTTTAAGCCGTCGAGACCCGCCATAACCAACGCGGGCGGCAGGCGAGTGTGGGGGCAAAGACCAGGTCAGCGAACGCATTCATCGCACACGCGGCCACAGCAAAACAGTTTCAAGGTAGCTCGATTCTGCTGTGAACGTACTGGGGCAAGTACCTTCACTTTGCGGCGGTAGTGTATCCGGTTACCGGTTTGGGATCATAGGGCGCATCTTACGGTAGCCTGCTGGTATCTCGTTTGTTACCCCGAACCTGAAGCTGCCAGGCGCATCCGCGAAGGTATTCAGCGGTACAACAAGGAAGCCACCCTCGAATGCTCGCTTGTCGGCCTGGTCAATATGCTGGTAGATCGTTACGGAAGCAAGCGTCTGCCGTTTGAATACTACAGCCGCGAACGTTTGATGTCGTGGGAGGCGCGGATGGATTGGGTCGGGCCTGATTTGAAACCTTTACCGGGCGGGAACAAGCAGGAGTAGATTATGCAATCAGTGAGGTACAGCGAGTTACTGCGAAGTAACATAAATTTCCGCAGATTATGGATCGGCCAGGGGATCAGCGAGCTGGGCACCTGGTTTTCGTTCATCGCCGAGCTTGGAACGGTGAGTCTGCTGTCGGGGTCGGCGTGGGCGACGATGGCGCTGCTGGTTTCGCGCCTGTTGCCGGTGCTGCTGTTCGCGCCGCTGGCCGGCGTGCTGGTTGATCGGGCGAACCGCAAGCGAATCCTGATCGCGGCGGATTTGATTCGGGCGTTGATTGCGCTCGGATTTTTATCCGCGAGCATCGGCGCGCCGGTGTGGCTGATCGTAATCTTCAGCGGGCTGATGTCTGCGGCGACGACTTTCTTTGAAGCGGCGAAGAATGCTTCGATTGCGAATATGACGACGCGCCAGGAGATGTTGACTGCGAACGTCTTGATGTTTTCGACGCGGTTTTTGCAGCTCACGCTCGGCGCGGCGCTGGGCGGCGTGACGGCGGCGAAATTCGGCTACAACACCGCGTTCGTCATCAACTCGCTGTCGTTCATCGCTTCGGCTGCGTTCATCTGGCTGATTCCGGCTGCGGTGATGCGAAGCGCCGGAAGCGACGAAGCTCAAGGTGTCGAAGTTGGATCGAACGGTGAGATGCCGGCCAAACGACCACGAGGTCATTTCTTGACCGATGTCCGCGAAGGTCTGGCCTACATCAGGACCACACCGTTCGTGCGCGCGATCATTTTGGTGAACGTCGGGTGGGCGACCGGCGGCGGGATGAACAACCTGATCTTCGACCGCATCTCGCGGCACGAGCTGGCGACCGGCATCGGTGATCGCGGCGACTGGAATATGGCGGCGCTCACCACAGCGGCTGGCGCGGGATTGTTCATCGGAATGATGCTGGCTCGCCGCGCGGGCGCGTGGGCTTCCGAAGAGCGCCGCGCGAGCCATTTCGTCGGATGGTCGCTGCTCGTCCACGGATTGTGCTTTGCCACAGCGGGATTGATGCCGTCGTTGGCATTGATGTCGCTGTGGCTGGCGGCAAGCCGATTGGTGCTCGGCGCTGAATTCGGCGTGCAGGAGACGCTGATGATGCGCGTGATCCCGGATGAGTATCGCGGACGGGTCTTCACCACTGACCGTGCGTTGGAGCTGACGACGATGACTCTCTCGATGATTGTGGCCGGATCGCTGCTGACCTGGTTCAGTCCGCGAGCGATGATGATCGTGTCGGGATTATTGTCGGCGAGTCCAGGATTGGTGTGGTTGCTGGCGATGTGGCGGACGCGGTTTGGCGTGCCCGCATGCGCGGTGAGGGAGAGCTACAGTCAGTAATCGGACGCGACAATTCATCCTTCAACGTTCAACTCATTGATCAACCGGTGCAGATACTGGCGGCTGATCTTCAACCGGTGCGCGGCTTCCGATCTTGAGCTGTTGCATTCGCGCAGCGCCTGACGCACCAGTTGGCGTTTGAAATTCTGGAGGGCTGTTTCAAACGAGAGGTCGGGCGGCAGCATTCCGTTGTCCAGCTCCAGTTGAGGCACCGCCGACTGCGTTGGCGTGTTTTGAACGGTGTTGGCCTGGTTCAGCACTTTGTCCGGCAACCCGTCTTCATCCAACACCGGCGACTGGCTGATCACCACGGCGCGTTCGATGACGTTTTCAAGCTCGCGGATGTTGCCCGGCCAGCGATAAGCCAGCAGGCGATTGACCAGCGCGGGGGTGAAGGTCGGCGTCTGTTTGCCGTGTTTGGCTGCGGCTTTGGCGGCGAAGTGCGTAGCCAGGATCGGGATGTCGTCCGGGCGTTCGCGCAGCGGCGGCAGTTCCAGATTGACTATGTTCAGACGGTAGTAGAGATCGGCGCGGAATTGATTGGCTTCGACCATCTGTTCGAGGTCGCGGTTTGTCGCCGCGATGATTCGAATGTCTACGGTGATCTCCTGCTTTCCGCCCAATCGTTCGAACTGGCGCTCCTGCAACACGCGCAGCAGTTTGACCTGCATTGCCGGAGTCAATTCACCGATTTCATCCAGAAACAGAGTCCCGGTGTCGGCCAGCTCAAAACGCCCTTGCCGGCGCGTATTCGCTCCGGTGAATGCGCCTTTTTCGTGACCGAACAGTTCCGATTCGATCAGGCTTTCGGGCAAGGCGGCGATGTTGCAGGCGATGAACGGGGCGCGGGCGCGCGGGCTGATGTTGTGAATGAACCGCGCCAGCATCTCTTTGCCCGTGCCCGATTCGCCGGTGATCAAAACGGTGGCGCTGGTTTCGGCCACGGCGCGCGCCTGGTCAATGATGCGGCGCAGGACCGGGCTGGAGCCGACCATGCCTTCCTGCCATCCGCCTTTGCGCAGCTCGCTGCGCAGATTGAGGTTGTCCTGCTCCAGCAGGTAATGCTGGGCCGCGCGGCGGACGATGATCTCGACCTCGTCAATGTTGAACGGTTTGTAGAAGAGATCGTACGCGCCGCGTTGCACGACTTGGAGCGCGGTCTCGCGGTCTTCGTCGCCGGTGATGACAATGACGGGCAGCAGCGGATTGAGTTGGCGGACCGATTCGAGGATGGCCAGCCCTTCGGTGATGTCCGACTCGACGGGAGGCAGACGCAGATCGCAAAGCACCACGTCAATCGGTTCGGCGTCGAGCAAAGCCAGCGCCTGTGGGCGCGAGGCCGCTTCGACGACTCGGTAATTTTCTTCGAGCGCCCAGTAGAGCTGTTTTCGCACAGATTCGTGATCGTCAATCACGAGCACGGTTTGTTTCGGTTCGTCAGACATAAAGCTGGATTTGAAATTGGAGATTCGAGATTTGAGATCGGTTCGTCAGACATAAAGCTGGATTTGAAATTGGAGATTCGAGCTTTGAGAAGTGATCGTGCCGTTCAAACCTTTTCCAAAGCCGGCACCGGTCTCAGCTCGCCCGAATTCGATTCTACAGCCTTCAGCGGCAGCACGATTTTGAATTCGGTGCCGACGTTGATTTTGCTTGCCACGTCAATTCGTCCGCCATGCTGTTCGATGATGTCGCGGCACGAATATAGTCCGAGGCCAATCCCTTTCTTCTTGGTGGTCGCGAAGGGGTGGAATAGACGTTCGTGCATAAACTCGTCAGTCATTCCTTTGCCCGTGTCGGCGACGGAGATGAATGCGCTGCCATTGTCCTGCCAGGTCGCAACCCGCAGGGCGCCGCCCTCAGGCATAGCTTCCAGGGCGTTGATCACCAGGTTTTCGATTACGCGCTCGACCGCTTTGCCGTCCACCACGGCGAAAATATCGGGCGCAAGCTCGGATGAAACCCGGTACTTGTTGGCGGCCTGCGCCGCGGTGCGTTGAATGACGCGTTCGACCAGATTCGTCAGATTCGATTGTTCGCGGATGCGCTTGGTCGGCGTCCGCGGATCGGAAAGTTTGGCGACCAGGTTTTGCAGGTTGCTGACCGAATCGGACAGCGTGCGCATCGCGTCTTCCCTGAATCCTTCGCGGTCGAATTTGCGCTCCATGTTGTTGACCAGCAGCGAGAGCGAAAGAATCTGGTTCTTCAGGTCGTGCGTCAGCACCGAAGACAACCGGGCGAAGGATTCGAACTGCTTCTGCTCGCCTTCTTTGCGGATCATCTCGCGCAACCGCCCGGCCATTCGATTGAATGCTTCGGCCAGCACGCGGGTTTCGTCCTTGGCTTTGACCTTGATCTGGTAACCGAGATTGCCCGTGGCGATGGCCTTGGCGCCTCTGGTCACGCGCCGGATCGAATCGGTGATGCCGCTGATCAGGTAATAGAGCGCCAGCATGGCGACGATGACCAGCAGCATCGTCAGCAGCAACAGCACGTAGCTGTCGAATTCCAACTGGCCGGTGGCGTTGCTGTAATTTTTGACCATGAAGATCGAAAGCTTCGGATTGTCTTCACGCAGATAATGACGAATCAGCCAGGGCGCGCGGTCACGGCCTTCGTCCTTCTCTTTTCGCAGAGAGGTGAAGACCTGGTCGAACTCCTGGAACGCTTCGCCGTAAGCGCGGCCCTGTTTCGCCGGGTCGGAGGCGTAAAGCACGGTGCCTTGCGGACTGAGGATGATCGCTTCAGGATGTGAATTCACCGGCTGTTTGGGCTGCGGAATATTGCGAGGCCCGGCCGCCGCTGTCAGTAACTGATCCGCGCGCAATTTGATGACCAGCGCAGAGGTCACATTGTTTGCATTGTTGCGCAGCGGCGCGATGAGTTTGACGTGCGGGCCGCTGCTGGCCGGTTGAATTTCGGAGACGAAGATGGCGTCGGTAGCGGTGGTGAACGCTTCGGGCGCGTTGACGATGTCTTCGTTGACCGCGTCCCGGCCAAAAACTAAAGGACGAATGACGCCGTTTGCCGCACGCTCGACTTCGATCTTGAAAAGCGGAGCGCCCTGACGATTGATCCCGATGAGCGCTGAATATTCGTTCTGATGCGCGAGCAGAAATTTGGACAGATCAATTTGCAACGCCTGGTTGGGGAAGAACTGATTGTTCCCAGCCGCCGCGCGAGCGTAGTTCTGAAGCGGAGCCTGCGCGGTGAGCGCAATGATGCGCGCCCGGTGTTCCTGCAATGATTGCGTAATCTGGGC
>Ga0247727_10012750_pt1 | contig 14350 bp, 5 predicted proteins | sample WisWelCaveWW1625_FD_202498 | JGI IMG/M metagenome (GOLD analysis project Ga0247727, IMG submission 202498) | Biofilm microbial communities from Wishing Well Cave, Virginia, United States - WW16-25 | ecosystem: Environmental > Aquatic > Deep subsurface > Groundwater > Cave microbial mat | place... | reverse complement strand
GCGATGCTGCTGCTGAATCTGTGGGACTTTGCCACCGCTGCGGCTTCCTTGATGCTGCTCTATCGCGTCCTGCGCCTGATTCCGGTGTCTCGGGCTGTTTCGTTCTGGGCCACGTTTGCTTACGGCACGGCGCACTGTGTCTGGGTCTACACCGGCTCCGGCCGCCTCTATTCCACGTCCATGCTGCTGGTCTTCGGCGCCTATTACGCGGCGTTGCAGCTGGAACACATCGAATCGCCCCGGGCCCGCTGGCTCCTGGTGATCGTCTCCGCCACGCTCACCTGCTTCGCTTGTCTGTTCTGGCTGGTCCATGTGATCAATGCCATCGGCGTCGGACTGCTGATTTTTTCCTTGCCTGCGGCCGCAGACTGGAAGCGTCGCAGTGCGCACTTGGCCGCCTACGGCGCCTTCGGCATTGTTCTCACCCTGGCCATTTCCGTGGCTTGCCTGATGTACGTGCAGATCCCCTTGGAGGGCCCGGCCATCAAGGCCTGGATGGATGCCGCGGGAACGCAGCCCGTGCAGTTTGACCGCCTCAGCCCCATGAAGGCTTCCTACGGCCAGGCGCATGGCATCCTGGTGATGTATGAGTTGCCTTTCATGATCAACGGCTTGATGCGGGATGATCCGCACCTGCTGCGTGTCGGTTCCCTGCCCTGGCAGCTCGGCAAGTTCATTTTTGTCTGGGTTCTCCTGCTGCTCGTTTATGTGTACCCTCTCGCCGTGTTGTGGCGCGCGTCGGCCCGCCAGCGAATTTTGATCCTCTGTCTCTATGTCCCGCTGGGGATCAACATGGTGTTCGGCCTGGGCTGGCTGGGCAGCGATGCGCAGCGCTTCATGCCCTCCATGCTTTCCCAGTTCGCCCTGGGGGCACTGGCTGTCCAGAATTGGATGGAGCACTCCCGCCGCCCGCGCTTGTTAGCCAGCGCGCTGATTCTCTGCCTGAGCTTCATTGCCGCCGACAATTTGTTCGAGTCCCTCCTCCCCTCGCAGCGCCGCTATCAGCAATTGGCCGAGAATATCAAAGCGATTCGCGGCCAGGTGAAACCCGCAGACCTGTTGGTCACCTTCGGCCGCGACGTCAGCATCACTTACCTCACCATGATCCGCTACTATGCCGGACCCCAGTTCCTGACCACCACCAACGATGGCGCCACCTACCACTGGGATAGCCCGCGCTGGCAAGAGCAGTTCCACGCGCACGTCCGCGCCGCAGGCCAGCGCGGCGGCCGTTTGTTCCTGATGGACCGCATGGCTGTGGGCCTGAACCCCGCGCGCGCAGCCTGGGGAGAGGTTCAGCATCCGCATCCGACCGTCAGGGAATTTGCCGCCTGGGTCCAGCGTGAGTACTGTGTGACTCCCAGGTTCTTCGTGGGCGCCGATCAATATTTTGAAGTCGGCCCCCGCTCCTCGCCGTGTCCCGCCGGCGCCCTCTCCCCGGCCGCCGAGGCCCGTCCATGACCTTGCCCCTCCGGGCGGAGGCGGATACGGGCACCGGCGGCCCATCCGTTGCCAGTCCCTGGCCTGTGCGTCTCCGCGTCCAGGTGGCCTTTCTGCTGCTTGTGTTCGGTTACGGGGTCTCGTTTTCCTTCGACGAGAACGATTCCTTCGACACCGCGTTCTGGATGCAGCGTGGCGACGTCCGCTCCATGCTCGAATTTCGCCACCTCATTCAGCGACTGCTGCCCTGGTGGCTGTGGCAGGCATTGGGGGCCGCAGGCATTCAGGTCGGGGCACTCGCACTGCTGAACGCGTGGGATTTCTGTACCGGCGCGGCCTCCGTGATGCTGCTGTATCGAATCCTCCGGCAACTCACTTCTTCCGGAGGAATCAGCCTGGCCGCTTCGTTCGCCTATGCCACCGCGCATTGTGTCTGGCTCTACACCGGTTCCGGCCGCCTGTACACCACCTCGATGCTCCTCACTTTCGCCGCCTATTACGCAGCCTTGCAATTATGCGCGGCGGAGTCCGAGCGCCGCCGTTGGTTTCTTGTGATTGTCTCGGCAGTTTCGGTCTGCTTCGCTTGTCTGTTCTGGCTGGTCCATGCACTGAACGCCGTGGGAGTGGGCCTGCTGGTCGTGGCCTGGCCTTCAGATGTCAGCCGCCTGCGACGCGTGGCCTACCTGGCGGCGTACAGTTTCGCAGGCATTGTCCTGGCCCTATCCATCGCTGTGGCCTGCCTGCTCTATGTGCAGGTGCCGCTGGAGCGCGAGGCTATCGCCACGTGGATGGCCGCCGCAGGCACGCAGCCAACGCAATTCGACGCCCTCAGCCTGATGAAGGCGTCATTCGGCCAGGCCCAGGGAATCCTGGTCATGAACGAGCTTCCTTACATGATCAGCGGACGGATGCTGGGAGATCCCCGGCTCGGCGGCCTGGCCTCTTTCCCCTGGCAACTCGGCAAGTTCATCTTCACCTGGAGCTTGCTCACTTTGGTCTATGTGTATCCCTTGCTGATGTGGCGCAACGCGGAGCGCTACCGGCGCGTGCTCATCGCCGTGTTGTACGTGCCGCTGGCCATCAATGTGTTGTTCGGTCTGGCCTGGCTGGGCAGCGACGAGCAGCGCTTTATGCCTTCGATGCTTTCCCAGTTTGCCCTCGCTTCCCTGGCCGTCCAGGACTGGCTCGGAAGGCTCCACCGCCCGCGCCTCCTGGCTGTGCCGCTGATGCTCAGCCTGGCGTTCATCGCCGGCGACAACCTGCTGGAAGCTCTTTTGCCTTCGCAGCGCGCCCACATTGTGCTGGCTGCGGAGATGAAGGCCGTCCGCACCTATGTCCGCGAGCAGGACCTGCTTCTGGATTTTGGGCGCGAGTTCCCCAGTAGCTTCCATCCCATGATTCAGTACTACGCGGGCTCCCGCTACCTGCCGATGATTGGCGATGTGGCCACCTGGAACTGGGACCGCAGGGACTGGAAACAGGCCACGCACAGGTTGATGTCTGACGTCTGGCACCGCGGAGGTCGCATCTTCGCAATGGACCGCCTGGCCCTCGGCTTCAATCCCCAGGACGCCATCTGGAGCGAAAAACAACATCCCAGCCCCACCGCATCGCAGTTTGGCCAGCACTTGCGCGGAAACTATTGCGTCACTCCCGCCTTCCACCTGGGAAATTTCCGTTATTATCTGGTGGAGCCGCGCGGGCCGGAATGCCCGGATACAGTTTCAGATTCTCCCGTCGCCCGGCTCCCACTGGACCCCCGGAGATGATTTCTCTCGTCGTGCCCACATATAAGGAAAGCAAAAACATTCAGGCCCTCGTGGAACGCGCAGGCAACTCCCTGGCCGCCACCGGACAGCCCTACGAGCTGATTATTGTGGACGACAACAGCCCGGACGGCACCGCCGAACTGGTCCGCCTCTTGCAGCCCGGCCGGCCGTGGCTCAAGCTGCTGGTGCGCGAAACCGAGCGCGGCTTGGCCACCGCGGTCACTGCGGGCTGGAAGCAGGCCCAGGGCGAGATCCTGGGCTGCATGGACGGCGACCTTCAGCATCCACCCGAGCACTTGGCAAGACTCTACGAAAAAATGCAGGCATCCGGCGCTGGGATTGTCGTCGCCAGCCGCTACGTCCCGGAAGGCGGCGTCAGCGAATGGAAACTCCGCCGCCGCATCATTTCCTGGACCGCCACGCTGATGGCTTTTGTTCTTCTCCCGGCGCGTCTCCGGCAGGTCCGCGACCCTATGTCCGGTTTTTTTCTCCTGCGCCGCGAAGTCATCGAGAGGATTTCCCTGCGGCCGATGGGTTACAAAATCCTCCTCGAAGTCCTGGCTCGCGGCCGCTACCGGTCCACCGCTGAAGTGCCCTACACCTTCGAGGAGCGCGCCCACGGCGGCAGCAAAATGGATGCCACGCAGGTTTGGCTCTACCTGCTCCACCTGCTGCGGATTTCTTTCGCTACGCGGTTCCGCTCCTCACAGTGAGCACCAGAATGAACCTGCGCGCAGGCTGCACTCTTTTCTTCCTGGCTGCTGTTGCAGTGTCCTCGCGCGCTGAATGCACCGCACAATTGGCTCACGGCCCCGTAAAGATTCGCCCGCACGGGCCTCTTTCCCTGCCCCCGCCGGGCCCCCTCGTCTGTGCCCGCAATGAAACCTGCTCCTTCCAGGTGGTGATCACGGCCACGCGCCGCGGCTGCCGCGTCGAAGGCGTGCGCCTCTCCGAGTTCACCTCTGCGGCTGGACGGCTGGCCCCGCCAATCACGGTATATCGCCAGGCGTTGCTCAATGTGTTCTTTCGCTCCAACGAGCAGGGCGACATTGGCGAATGGCCGGACGCGCTGATCCCGGCTGCGGACCCGGAGTTTGCCGAAACCCGGAACGCCTTCCCGGTGTACGCCGCACTGCTCTCGCGTGCATACAAGCGCTATCGCCTTCGCGGGGGACACACGCTGCCTGCGGCTTCAGCCGGCGGGCTTGCTGTGGCCGGCGGAAATTATTCCGGCGCCCTCGATAAGCGCATACAGATTGAAATTGTGCAGGGCGGCGCCGTCGGACGGGCCACTTATGTCTGGTGGAGCGACCCGGGGCCAGGAATGCGGTCTGCTCCGCGGACTACCTCGTTCAAGCCGGAGGCTCTTGAGGACGGTCTGACCATTGCCTTCGACGGAAGAGGTCATTCAGACGACTTCGTCACGGGCGATCAGTTCTGGGTCTTTGCGGGTCCTGCGCGCCGGCTGGCGTTCTGGGTGGATGTAAGCGTGCCCGCGGACGCCGCAGCCGGCCTCTTTAGCAGCACCGTGGAAGTCTCGGTCGCAGACTCCCGCCCGCAGCGGCTGCCCGTCGAGCTGCGCGTCGCGGACTTCGCTCTGGACTCCACTTCTTCGCTGCCCACGCATTTCGGCGCCAACTGGCGCAGCATCGCCCGCGCGCATTTCGGCAACGCCCCCGGACAGCGCGAGCCCCCGGATGCCTCCACGCTGGAGATGGGCCGCCTCTACGCGCGCGCCGCACTTCGCAACAGCATCACGCTCGAGGGGGGGAAGGAGTTCGCGCCAGTCTATTCGTTCTCCGCCGATGGCAGATTGCTCCCCGCCGACTATTCGGCCTACGACCGCGCCGTCGGCGATTTCCTCGACGGCCGCGGGACGCCCGGAGGCGCGCGCTGGACTTCCTTGCGGCTTCCGGACTTCGCGGCTCACGCGCCGGCACAGCGTATCGAAATCATCCGCGATTTTGCGCGCCATGCACGCGAGCGCGGATGGCTGGAGCGACTGTTTGCGCTGCTGTTCGATGAACCGCGCACCGCGGAGCAGTTTGCAGAGCTGCGCCGCAATGCAGAAATGCTTCGCGCCGCCGGCCCCAGCATCACTCGCCTGGCCAGCACGGACCTCAACCCTGCGCTCGAAGGACTCGTGCAGCGCTGGGCCCCGGTGGTAAATCACCTCGCGCCGCGCAGCCTGACACCGCGCGAGGCCTGGCGCAACCGCCATTTTCCCCGCCGCGCGGCGTATGAGTCCCGCCTGCGCGCTGGTGACTCCCTGTGGTGGTATCACTCCTGCCTCAGTCACGGCTGTTCGGAGACTGGACGCAGCCCGGGGAACGACAACTGGCCCACCATGGTCGTGGATTCCTCCGCGGCGGCCAACCGCGTCTTCGGATTTCTCACCGCTGTGAACTATTCCATCGGCGGGATGCTCTACTGGGACGTGGCTTTTGCCCATGCCCGGTCCACGGAAATGCCCGGGCCAGGCGTGGACGTATGGGACGGCGTGTATTATTTCGGCGGCAATGGCGACGGCAGCCTGTTCTATCCCGGCCGCCCGGAGCAAATCGGCGGCACGCGCCATATCCCCATCGAATCCCTGCGCCTGAAATTTGTTCGCGATTCCCTGGTGGATGCGGAATATGCCCGGCTGCTCGAACAGGCCGGGGAAGGAGAATTTCTGCGCCGCGAAGTCTCCCGCGTCATCCAGAAAGCCTATGTATGGGACGCAGATCCTCAGGCCTGGCTCGATCTGCGCGCCCGCCTGGCCGAACGTATCGAGCACACGCGCCGCAGGCCCTCAGTTCCTCCGGTGCGCTAGTTCTTCTTCGCAGGGGGCTGCGTCTCCGCCGAGGGCGGCTGGGCGGGGGGGACTTGCGCCGGGGATTCTCCCGCGGCGGGTTTTTCCCGGATGGTGCCCATCCCGGGGATGCGTTCGATTTCTTCGATGGTTCGCGGCGCGTCGCGTTCGTTCAGCCAGTCGTACATCATATGCCGCGAGCTCAGGTACGGCGAGTGCATACCCGCGAGGTTGATGATCAGCAGCGTGCCGGCCAGCACGTACACCAGCTTGCGGCGGAAATAAGTCCCGATCAGGATGGCCGTCGAGGCCACCAGCATATAGTTCCGGTAGTCATGGATAAAGTGCAGCAGGATGGGGAGGATGAGCCAGCAGAGGTGCATGCGGTCAAAATCGTCCCGCGCATCCTCCAGCAATTTCAACCCCAGCAATGCGATCATCCCGATGCCCAGCAACAGCGGCATCTGGTAATACAGGCTGGCCAGGCCGTACAGCGCAGGGATGTCCGGCGAGGAACTGTCCCACACTTCCACCAGGTTTCCCCAGGGATAGCCGAAGGGCGTGGACACGGCAATCCCCACCACCAGCACGATGGCCAGGCCGCGCGCGGCTTCAAGGATCGGACTCCAGCGTTCGCGGATGGTTTTGCCATCCAGGCCGTTCCAAAGGGCTACAGCGACGGCCGGCAGCAGGGCGAACACGGCCTGGTTCTTGGTTGCGAACGCGAGTCCCCAGAAAACCCCGGCCCACAGGTAACGCCGCTGGGCGAGAAAATAAAAAAACGGTATGAGGAACAGCGCCATTGGGACGTCCTGATGCAGGTCTGCGGACCACACCACGGTGGCGGGCAGCAGCGCGTAAATGAGAGCGGCATGGAAGGCGGCCTGGGGCCCGGCGCGCTGACGCACAATTCTGTGCACCAGCCACAGACCCAGCATCCCCATCAGCCAGACGCTCAGCCGCGGCGCCAGGAACGCCGGATGGTAGATGTGGTCTCGCTGGTATTCGTAGAGACTCCGGGGGAGCACATAGGTCACTGCCAGCGCAGGGATGTTGAGCAGAAAGGAAAGGAGCGGGCGGCCGCCCTTGCGATGCTGGACAAAATAATTGGGGGTGAAGACAAAGGCCTGCTCGCGCCCCGAGGCCTTATGGCTGATTGGGTATTTCTTCAATCCCTCGGCCGTGTCTTTCCCTGCGTCGCCGGGCCGCACAAAGTAGCGCCAGGCCAGCGCATAACTCTCTGCGGCCACGGCAGCCGCGCGCCCGAATTCGCGATCTTTCACCGCACTGAGGAAATAATCCCCGCCGGCCATCAGATAGGGGATGGTCACGAAGTGGGCTTCATCGCCATTCAGCTTCGTGCAGGCGTACGGAAGCGTGAGCGCCACATACAGCGCAATGGCAATGTAGACCGAGCCGGGTTTCTGGGGATTCGGGCCGGACGGCGGCCCGGGTGTGTGGCTGTTTTCCGCCTGCATCATTCCTTCTCGGGGCGCCTTTCCGTGGTGTGCCGTGCCGCGGAGCTCACTGCCCCGCGGAAAAATGCCTCGCAAAGCGGCCCTATGGTAACACGCCTGCTGAAAATCAAAACTGCGGAGTATGGCGGAGTCAACGTCCTGGCAGCGGCGGTACTTCCACGATGTAGAGATGCGGCTGGCGGCGCGCGTTGTCTGTCGCCACACTCATCGTGCTCGCGAACAGGCAGCGCGTGCCCTGCTGGTTGCAACTGGCCCGCGGCTGCGCCCAGTAGCCCACCTTGGTGTCGGAGCGATGATGCGCCAGCAGATCAAATTCATCTCGCTGCACTTTCCCGGTGCCGTCCAGCACAAGCCGGACGCGGAAGATTCCATGCGCCAGGCGGTCTGTCGCGTAATCCCCGTAGGAATCGGTGGACAGGAACAGGAAATCGCCGCTCGGGTGGTTCCAGGAGAAATGGGCGAAATGGTGCTGGCCGGGAACGCTGCATCCCAGCTTCAGCAGCTCGTTGGGAAGCGGTGTGCCGCGGTCGCCGCCTGTCGTGTCCACGGTTTCATCCACGAGGACCGCCGTGGGCTTCCAGCCGCGCTCGGGATACTCGGCGTCGCGCGGATTGCCACTCGCGGTTCCTGCGGGACAATCCCGGTTGCCCGCCTCCTTCACGGCCACTGGCGTGCCATTGGCCAGCCTTCCGTGCGCGTGGTGGCCCGCTTCCATCACCCGGATGTGCCGGCTGAAATCCGGCGGATAACGGAGGCTCTCGGTGTGCTTTCGGCCAACGTGGGCTACCACCCAGACGTGGTGATCGCGTGTAATGACGGCCTCGTCAAAGAAAACGAAGCCGCTGACGTCCAAAATCCCGGCGATCTTTCCAGACTGCAAGTCCACGGTCGCCAGGCCGATGACGTCCCACTCCGATGGATTCTGCTTGCGGGGGTTTTCGCCTTGCAACTCCGCCAGCAGGTAGCGGTCGTCGAAGCTCACGTACGCGAGCCGCGCGTGCCGCACCCTCGCCTGGCCTACCTTCTGCCCTGCGAAGGAATGCAGCAGCTTTCCGGTTCTCTGAAAAGGGTTCCAGCGCCAGAGTTCGATGCCCCGGTCAGCGAAGAATGTCTGGGAGTCGTTCCACGCCCAGAACAACCTCCCGGGATAAATTCCGCCCGGGGCGCCGCGCAGGGCATCCCCCAGAACCTGCAAGTCGCGGTCGCGCACCAGCAGCGGCGTGGATTGCTCCCGGCCGCCTTTCCAGCCCATACATTCCACCAGCAGGTGTGAGCCATCCTTGTTCCAGACAGGCCAGTAGGAATACGTGTGTCGTCCGCCTCCCGGGCACAATCCGGAATCTGTCACCCGCCAGACGCGGTTCCGGGACGCGGGGTCCGTGTAGGCAGAGCCACGCGGGGGGAGCTGCACTGCCGCCGGGGGCTGCGCCGTGGAAGGACACGCCGCGTAGAGGAGGAACCAGATAACCAGGTTGCGTTTCATCGGGGCGTCGCTGCCGGCCCTCCGATTCCAGACCGGCAGGCAGCCTACGGGTTCGGGATGTCCACGACGTAGAGGTGCGTCGCGGGGTTCGTGTTCGTCGTGTTCACGGTCATCGAGCTGGAGAACAGGCAGCGCGATCCCTGCGGGTTGCAGGCCACGCGCGGCAGCGCGAAGTAGCCGACGTTGTCGTCAGACCGGTGCCGCACGATGACTTCCACGGTGTCCCCATTCAACTGGCCGGTCCCGCTGAACAGCAGCTTGAACCGCAGGATGGCGTGCTGTAGCGGGTCTTCGGTGACGAAGTTATCGTAGCTGTTCGAGGAGACGAAGAACCGGTCGGTGTGCGTGTTGTTCCACGAGAAGTGCCCGAAATGGTGCCGGCCCTTCACGCCGCATCCCACGCGCCGCAGCTCGGACGGGAAGGGGTTGGCCACGGGGTTGGCCGAAGAGTCGATGGACTCGTCCATGATCGAAGCTCCCGGTGCCCAGCCCGTGCCCGAGGGTGTCCCAGCGGGCGTGCCCGACGGGCATTGCCGCGCGGTTTCCTTCACTGCCACCGCCACCCCGTTGGGAAGCAGGCCGTGGCCGTGGTGACCGTGGTCAGAGACGCGCACGCGGCTGACGAAGTCCCGCGTGTAACGGAAGCTGTGGGTCACGCCGGCAACGTCGCCGATCACCCAGACGCCTCCGTCCTTCGTGAACACCGACTCGTCGTAGAACGTGAAGAACGCCGTGTCCAGGAACGAGGTAATGTCGGTCACACGGTCATACACCCCGAGCGAGAACTGCAGCCCCGCGTTGTAAAACTCCATCAGGAAGTAGCGGTCATCGAAGCTCACATATGCCAGGTCCGCGCGCTGCACCTGCTTCCCGAGGAACGACAGTGTCCCGAAGTTCTTGATCAGCCCGCCGGTCTGCGTGAACGGGTTCCAGGAGTGGACTTCCGTGCCCCGGTACCCGTACACGATATTGGGATTCGTCCTCGACCATTGCAGCTTCAGCGTCTGCAATCCGCCGGGCGCCCCTTGCAGGGCGTTCCCGACTACAGCCAGGTCGGAGTCGCGGATCAGCAGGGCAGCAGTGATGCCGCCTCCCCCTGTCCAGCCGTTGCACTCCACGATGAAGTGCGTCCCCGTCTGGTTCCAGATGGGCCAGTAGGAGTAGTTGTGCTTTCCGGAGCTGGTGCACAGCGACGGGCCGGTGACCGTGCACACGCGGTTCCCGGTCTCCGGGTCGATGAAGCACTGCCCCACAGCAGGCACGCTGATGGGCGGCGGCTGCGGAGGCGAGGCCGCCTGCGTGGTCAGCGCATTGGTGACGTTGATATTGGAGTTGGGTCCCGGATTGTACGTATAGATGTTGTAGTGCAGCCCGTTGAATATCTGATTTTGCAGGAAGGGCAGGTCGCCGCGGGAGGCCAGGAACGACGCCACTTCCTGCTGCACCATGGCCTCGCGGATCATCTTCAGACGCAGGCTCTCCACCGGGATGTGCGTGCTGCCGCCGATGTCGGAAGGCCGCCCCGGATAGAACAGCGTACCGTCGCCGTTCCCGCCCAGGTAGTACACGCTCTCCCAGACGTCGATCCTGGGCGCGGTCATATTGAAGAACCGCGAGTACGCCAGCACGGAATTCTGGTACAGGAAGCCATTCACCCGGTACGGCGATGCCGCCAGCAGGCCCCATTCCCGGTTCATCAGCAGCGAGGTGTCAAATGTGAAGGTGACGATGTTGTCGTGTCGCGGCGACGTTCCTGTCGCGCAGCCGTGCGAACGGCAGGACTCGTACCACCACAGTTCATCCCCGGACATCAGCCTCCGGTCGTAGAAGCCGCGCGAGGCCGTGTTCGGCCCGTCCAGGAACTCCTTGCGGTCCAGGCTGGCCCAGTTCGGCGACCATCGGTTCACGTACCCCGCCAGGTTGTAGTTCTGCGTGCTGATGTCAGCGGTCACCAGGGTTCGCGTGTTTGGGCTGGCGGAGCGGATCAGGCTGGAGCGATCCATTGCCGCCAGGACTTCTGCCGGTGTACCGGGATCGTCGCCGCTGAAATCGAATACACGCGGATACCACCCTCGCGAGTTGTAGAAACTTTCCATGTTCTGCGCGGCATAGAAAGTCTGCGTGTCGTTCACTCCTGCCTGTGGGTACCGCATCGACGTCAATTGCTCGCCGTGCGGCGTAATCGTGCCGTTCGCCAGCGGCGCCGTCGCCTGGTCGTAGGCCGCATAGCTGCTGCTGGCCACCGTGCCGTCGGCATTGAAGGTGAAGGTGGGCGGGAATGCGCTGGCCGTGTCGCAGGAGATGCGGTTGATGAGGCACGCCTTCCCGTACTGATGGCCCAGGGAGAGCGTCTGCGGCCCGCCGGCGGTCAGGAAGTGCGCCCCAACCAGGTCGTTCCAGTTCATCCCCACGTAGCTGGGCACCGTCGCCGTCACCGGAAGCGTGAAGGCCTTCACCACGATGTTGAGTGTCAGGTTGACGTTGGCTTTTCCGGCGCGCACCACAGCCACCTGGCCGTTGTAAGTGCCCGCCGGTGTCGAGGCGGGGATGAACACGTCGATCCACACAGGCTGGTTGCGCAACGGGCCGGCGAAGATCCAAAATGTATCGCCGACATTGAAATCATTCACGCCAGCCACGCCGCCGTTTTGGAAAGCCACCATCACCCCATCGTTGAGCCCCGCAGCCGCGGTCGTGGCCAGCACGTTGGACTGGTTGAAGGTGACTCCCCCGTTGTCGGACCAGCGGTATCGCGCCGTGCTGGCCGTTCCGGCCTGCGTAACCTCCACAACGTAATGCCTGAACACGGTATTGGTGAAGCTCCCGCTGCTCATCACGCGTCCGGCGCCCATCCCGGTGTTCACCGTCTCCCCGCCAACCCTCGGGAACCGCTTGTAGGCCGGCGAGATGCGGTTTAGGGCAAAGGGGAAGGCATTGCGCGTTTCTCCCACGAAGGGGTCCACCTTGGGAATCAGCGCGTCCGGCCATTCCCCGATGTCGCCCTGCGCACGCGAAACGTAACTCGCATTGATATATTTCTCCAGGTACACGGTGGCGTTCGCCGCGGGAATGGAATTTCCCATGCCGTCGACAAACTGCGTCACGCTCACGTTCACTCCGGTCAGCTCTTCCTGCCGCGCCTGCACCACCACCTGCGTCGAGGCGTACTGGTTGCGCACCGCTTCGATGGTCTGGATCACCACGCCCATCGTGGCCGCGATCGGATCATAGGGCCGGATCTTCACCAGCGGGGAAATGAGTCCGACGATGGGACTCAGTCCCGTCGGGGAGGCCACAGTGAGCTGCGTCTGATCCGTGCGCGCCGGATCCACCGTGCTGGCCACGCCGATGGTCAGGTTCCCCAGCGTCGCGGGCGCCGTGTACACGCCTGCCGGAGTGATGGTCCCCACCGTGGCGTTGCCGCCGATGGTTCCATTGACCGACCAATCCGCCAGCGGCAGCCCGGTCACCGTTTGCGGGAAGATGGCTGTGCCCGTCTGGAACAGCACACGCGCGCCGGGGAGGACCAGCGCGTTGCGCGGCGAGATTTCTGTCACCCGCGCCGAGAGCCCGAGGGTGGCCACGCCGGGCACTGTTCCGTCGGCATTGCTGGTGGCCGAAATGGTGAGCATTCCTGACGTGGGGAGCGAAGCCGGCGTGGAGTACAGACCCGCGGCCGAAATTGACCCCACATTGATGTCTCCTCCAACCACGCCGTTCACTGCCCAGGTGACTGCCGTGTTCGCCGTGCCGGTTACAGTTGCAGTGAACTGGAGAGTTTGGTTGGGGTTGAGTTTCCCGGAAGCCGGCGACACAGTGACGCGGGCCACAACCGTGGCGTTTGCAGTCATCGACGCCGTGGGATCAGCCACGCTGGTGGCGCGCACCATGATGGCCATCGGCAGCGCCGCGGGGCTGGTCGGCGGTGTGTACAGGCCGGTGGCGTCAATGGTGCCTACAGTCGCGTTGCCCCCGGCGATGCCGTTCACGGCCCAGGTCACGCTCGGGTTGTTCGAGCGGATCACGTGCGCGCGGAACTGCTGCGTCCGCCCGTGCGGCAGGTTCACTCCTTGCGGGAAGACGGTCACAAACACGCCCACCGCCGGGGACGTAATCGTCACCATCGCCGACGCGCTCTTCGTGTTGTCGGCGTTGCTGGTCGCCGTCACGGTCACCGTAGCGGGTGTGGGTGTTGCCGCGGGAGCTGTATAGAAGCCGGTTGCGCTCACCGTGCCCACTGTGGCATTGCCACCGGCTACGCCGTTCACAGTCCAGGTCACCGTCGTGTTCATAGACCCGGTTACCGTGGCCGTGAACTGCTGCGTCTGCACGGTGTTCAGGAATGCGCTGGTCGGCGAAATGGACACCGCCACCGATGCGGTTACCGTTATCGTCGAAGTATCATTCTTCGTGGGGTCTGCCTGGCTGGTTGCGGTCACCGTCACATCCGGCGGAGCGGGGGGAACCGCCGGCGCCGTGTACAGCCCTCCTGAGGTGATCGTGCCGCACGTTGCCCCGCTGCACCCCGCGCCGCTCAGCGTGAAATTCACCGCCGTATTGGCCGTCCCGGTCACCGTGGCCGTAAACGACTGTGTCTGCCCGGCGGGTACACTGGCGGTCGCCGGGGCCAGTGTTACCGCCACCGGCGGGTTGACGGTCACCGTCGCCGACGCCGTCTTGGTCATATCCGCATTGCTTCGCGCCGTCACCGTAACCGTATTGGGCATCGGAACCACGGCAGGGGCCGTGTAGTTCCCGGCTGCATTGATCGTGCCCGTCGTCGCGTTTCCTCCCACAACGCCGTTCACCAGCCAGGTCACCGTCGTATCCGGGGATCCCGTCACCGTGGCTGTGAACAGCTGCGGTGTGCCCACCACCAGCGCCACGCTCGACGGACTCACGCTCACCGTCACCGCGGAAAAAATGGTCACCGTGGCCGAACCCATCTTGGTCATGTCCGCCACGCTGGTCGCGGTTACGGTTACATTGGCCATCGCCGGAAGCACCGCCGGCGCCGTGTACAGGCCGGCCGCGCTGATGGTGCCGCAGCCCGGTGCGCATGGCACGGCACCCTGCGTAAGCGTCCAGGTCACCGCCGTGTTCATCGTCCCGGTTACTGTGGCGGTGAACTGCTGCGTTTGCCCGAGGGTCAGGGAGACTCCCGCCGGCGTCACCATCACCGCGACCGGCGCATTGATGGTCACAGTGGCCGACGCCGTCTTGGTCATGTCTGCGTTGCTTCGCGCCGTAACCGTGACGCTATTCGGTGTCGGGACTGAGGCCGGGGCCGTGTAATTCCCGGCCGCATCGATCATGCCCACCGTGGCATTCCCGCCCACCACGCCGTTCACCAGCCAGGTCACCGTCGTGTTCGCGCTCCCGGTCA
>Ga0247727_10012749_pt1 | contig 14353 bp, 9 predicted proteins | sample WisWelCaveWW1625_FD_202498 | JGI IMG/M metagenome (GOLD analysis project Ga0247727, IMG submission 202498) | Biofilm microbial communities from Wishing Well Cave, Virginia, United States - WW16-25 | ecosystem: Environmental > Aquatic > Deep subsurface > Groundwater > Cave microbial mat | place... | reverse complement strand
CCAGCACGCGGACGGGCGCCTCCCGGCTGTGGCTGTCGAGCAGGGCGAAGGAAAGCCTCCGCAAGTGCGTCGACCAGGGGTGATGCTGCTCCACCCGGGCTAGCTTGTCGTAATACTCAGGAGCAAAGATGCGCGGGGTCACCGGGAGGCGATCTCCTTCCAGGAAATGACCCGCAGGAATGCCAGCGCCGCCAGATACACGGCGGCGGAAACCGCCAGCAGCAGCGCGAGCGGCGCCGCCCGCAGGCTCCAGGCCACCGGCATCGTGACGGCCACCCCCATCAGCGGACGCACCCACTGCCCCAACAGGAAGACCTTCTCCACGTCCCGCCACACGAAATGATGCGACAGGCCGAGGATGACGAACTCGGAACAGAGGGTCGAGACCGCCGCGCCGACGATGCTGAACCGGGGGACCAACAGCAGGTCGAGGAAGACGTTGGTGGCCGTGCCCGCCGCGACCGTGCGAAGGTCGAGGTGCTGCAGGTTGTAGGAGACCAGGATGATGCGGAACAGCGAGCGCTGGGCCATCAACGGGAGGGCAAAGAGGAGGATCTGGAGGGCGAGCGAGCCGGCGGCGTACTCGGCTCCGAAGAGGAACTCGAGCAGGCGGGGTGAGATGAGCAGTCCCAGGAAAGGCAGGGGCGCGAAGGCAGCGACAAGGTACCGCAGTGCGGGCTCGGCGGTGGCGGCCACGCCGGAGTGGAGGGTGCAGGCGCGCGACAACGTCGGCAGCATGCTGACCTGGAGCAGGGTGAGAGGGGTGAAGAACACCACCACCAGCTTGTAGACGGCGGTGTAGAGCCCGACCGCGCCGGCGGGCTGGAACACAGCCAGGGCGAGCACGTCGAAGTTGAACAGCAGGGCGCCGAGGACCGTGGACGCCAGCAGGGGGGCGGAGTGGCGGAAGAGCCGCTTCCAAAGGGTGAAGTCGAAGGCCGGCACGAGGGCGCCGAAGGAGCGGCTGAACCAGAAGGCCAACACCAGCGCGCCCGCCATCTCCCCGGCGAGCAAGAAGAGGGGGATGCGCAGGAGTTGGTCCGGTCGGGCAATGGTCAAGGCGCCGGCGGCAAACCCAAGCTGGGAAAAGATGCCCGCCACGGCCACCGGCCGGGTATTCTCGACGGCCTGGAAGGCCCACTTCACCGAGGCGGCGGTGGCAAACAGGGTGAGGCTGAAGCCCAACAGCAGGGGACCCAGCGGCGGTTCGGGAGCGGCCAGCCGCACCACAGCCGCGAGCGCCCCCCAGACGGCCAGCGTGGCCACCAGACGGATGGCGAGGATGTTGGCGGCGTAGCGGGCGAGGAGCGAGCGGTCGCGGGCGGCGTCCCGGATGGCCACAGAGTCGAAGCCCTGGAGCACGGGGATCGCGAGGTAGGTGACGATGGTCATCACGAAGCCGATGCGGCCGAAAGTGGTCGAGCCCAGCACGCGGGCCAGGTGAGCGAAGGCGGCGAAGTTCACCAGCCGGGCGACCAGCTCGCCGGCCGAAAGGTTGAAGAAGTTGGCGAGGATCCGGCGGCCCGGTCTCATTTCGCCCGGCTCACGGGGCGTTCGGCGGGGCCGGCCGGGCGATGGGATGCGCTCTGGGCGGGCGGGCCGGCCGGGCGGCGCCGGGTCCAGTGAAGGATGGCGCCGGCTCCGAAGGAAATGCCGTTGTAGAAGTGATACAGAAGGTGGAACGGGACGGCGGCGAGGGCAAACAGGAAGTTCCGGCGGCCGCCCAGGAAAACGTAGAACTGGGAGTTGATGAACAGCACCAGCAGCAGTATCAGGAACGGCGCCACCACCATCGGATGATGGGGCATGAAGCTGAGGATGTAGCCGATGGTGGCGGCCAGGCACAGCCCGGTGAGGACCGAATACAGACGCCGGGAGCGGGAGCCGCGCAGGAAACGGTGCTGCAGGCACAGGAGCATCAGCGTCACCACCAGCGGCGGGATCAGCGACAGCATGTGGTGGCGCCAGGCCAGGAAGATAGACAACCCCACCGTGGCGCCGATGGGGATGAGCATCCGCACGCGCGAGCGGGCCAGGCGCCAGTCGTGGAACCAGTAGGCCGACAGCAGCACCACCACCAGCAGCAGCAGCGGAACGAGGAACAGGCCCCGGAAGTGCACGGCCATGGCGCCGACAGCGGCCAGCATCAGGTAGACCAGGGCTACGCTGATGCGCTGCGAGATCTGGAGGTTGAGGTCGTCGGGCATGCTGGCGTCGCGCAGGATCAGCTCCGTCCAGGGGATGCCGCGGTCGAAGATGTCGGTTTTCAGCAGCCGCCAGAAGCTCCAGGCCTTGAGGTGCTTGACCTGGAGGTCCTTGTCGAGGAGGATTTTGCGTCCGGCGGCGGAGAGGCGGTAGCCGAGCTCGATGTCCTCGATGGCCGGACGGCGATAGTCCTCGCTGAAGCCGCTGTAGTCGAGGAAGACGGAGCGGCGGACGGCGCCGCACCCGCTCCAGAAGGTGGATGCGGTTTGGCTGGCCGACTGGTGGACGAAACAATGCATCAGGTTTTTGTACTGGGAGAGGAAGTCGGGGGAGTCGGGGGAGTCGTCGTAGGAGCCGATGAGGGCGTCGAGCGAGGGGTCGGCGTCGAAGTGGGCCGCCACGCGGCCGAGGGAATCGGGGGTCACGCAAACGTCGGCGTCGATGAAGAAGAGGATGCCGCCCTGGGCCTGGCGCGCGCCGAGGTTGCGGGCGGCGGCCGGGCCACGGGATTGCTCGAGCCGGATCACGCGGCAGCCGGAGCGGGCGGCGGCCTGGGCCGAGCCGTCGGTCGAGCCGTCGTCGACCACGATGCACTCATAGTCGCTGTAGCTCGACCGGCGCAGCGCCTCCAGGCACCGCTCCAGCTCCCGTCCCCCGTTGCGCACCGGGATGATGACGGAAATCAAATCTCAGTCTATCCTATAAAGAGAAGATGAGGAGAATCGGTTGGGTGGTTCTGCTGGCCGGCGGCTCGGGCGCAGCGCTGTGGGCGCACTTGCCGGTGATGAGCGTCAGCGGCAAGTATCTGAACTTCGCGGCGGCGCCGGGCGGCTCGAACCCGGCCGCGCAAACGGTGACGCTCGGGACCAACGAGCATCCCTACCAGTGGACGGCGGCGGTGGCGACGGCGAGCGGCGGGGGTTGGCTGGCGGTCTCGCCGGCGAGCGGTTCGCTCAACGGCAACTTCGCGAGCGTGCCGCTGCGGATCTCGGTGACGTCGGCGAGCCTGGCGGCGGGGACGTACTACGGCCGCATCACCCTCACCGCCCCGTTTACCGACAACAGCCCCACGGTGATCGAAGTGGCGCTGGCCATCAACCCGAGCAGCCAGCCGGCCCCGGGATTCGCCCTCACCCCAAGTTCTGTTTCTCTGGAAACGGTCCGGGGCGGGCCGACGGCGGCGCAGTCGATCCAGGTGGCGAACGCCGGGGGCGGAGCGCTGGCCTGGACCGGGACGCCCTCGACCGACGGCGGCGGCAACTGGCTGTCGTTGACGCCGGGGTCGGGAGTGAACGGCGGGATTCTGACGATTGCCGCCAATCCGGGCCAGCTCAGCCCCGGGGACTACACCGGGCGGGTGATGTTCGCGGCGCCCGGCGCGGCCAACTCGCCGCAATCGGTGGCCGTGTCGTTCCGGGTGCGGGATCCGCGGCCGGCGTCGTTGCTGGTGAACGTGACGGCGATGACCTTCAGCTCGCCGGCGCGAGCCCCCAACCCGCCGTCGCAGACGATGGTGATTTCGAACCCCGGCGAAGGGACGCTTTCCTGGCGGGTGCAGGTGGTTACTTTCAGCGGCGGCCTGTGGCTGACGGCCACGCCGGGCACGGGATCCGGCTTCGGGGTGGTGGCGGTCACGGCCGAGACCGGAGAGCTGGAGGCGGGAACGTACGTCGGGCGGATCGAGGTCACCGCCAGCGGAGCGTTGAACTCCCCGGCGCAGATTCCGGTGATGTTCACCATCGGGCGGCAGCGGCCGCAATTCACGAGCAACGGCGTGGTGAGCGCGGCCACGTTCCAGCCGACTCCGGTGGCGCCCGGAGGCATCCTTTCGATCTTCGGGTCGGCGCTGGGGCCGGCGGCGGGAGTGTCCTACACGCTCGACCCGGCGACCGGCAAGCTGCCGGTGAGCCTGGCGGGGACCCGTATCACCTTCGACGGCGTGGCGGCGCCGCTGTTCTTCGTCAGCAACGGGCAGGTGAATCTGCAAGCGCCGTTCGAGGTGGCCGGACGCGGCTCGACGCGAATGGCGGTGAACGTGGAGGGGCTCGACCCGGCCGAGATGACGCTCCCGGTGACGGAGGCCGCGCCCGGGCTGTTCACCCTCGACGGGACGCGGGCGGCGGCGCTCAACCAGGACTCGACCCTGAACGGCCCGGACAACCCGGCGGCTGTGGGCAGCGTGGTGCAATTGTTCCTGACCGGGCAGGGGCTGCTGGACTCGAATGTGGAGACGGGGGCGCTGGCGCCGGCCTCGCCGCCGTTTCCGGCGCCGCGGCTGCCGGTGGTGGTGAACATCGACGCGCTGTCGGCCAAGGTGATGTTCGCGGGGCTGGCGCCGGGGTTCGCCGGACTGCTCCAGATTAACGCCGAGGTGCCGCGAGGCGTGGCGCCGTCGGGCCAGGCGCGGGTGGTGGTGGCGGTGGGCTTGGCCCAGGCGGTGAAGGTGGCGACGATCGCGGTTCAGTAGTCAGACTTGACCCCTCCCAGCTTGCCGGAAGGCAGGCTGGGTGTACACTCAAAGCGCCGGGATTCTAAAAGGAAACCGGGCATTGGTTTTTCTCTCGAGGATGTGATCCGTGCCGGTAAATCTTGTGTTTCAGGGTGGCGGTGTTCGTGGGATTGCGTATGCGGGGGTGTTGGAAACCAGGCCGCCTGCGGTGTCGATTCGTGCGGTTGCAGGCACGTCGGCCGGCGCCATCGTCGCGGCGCTGATTGCGATCGGGAAACCCGTCTCCGACGTAAAGGCCATCCTACGGGATACCGATCTGCTCCGGCTGCTCGATCCCGAGGATACGGCCCGGGGCGAAGCTATGAAAAAGGCTTGGGCGCAGATCGCGCCGATCATAAACGAGGCCATGACGAAGGGGAAGATATCGGCCTGGCGTTCATGGCGTGGGATGAAACAGGTGCGGTCTCTCATGAGGGAGTTGGGGGTCGCATGGGGCGCCCGAGGCCTGCATAGTTCTGACCGACTCGGCCAGTGGCTCAGGCAAATTCTGGAGGACAAGACGTTCGCCGACGCCACGGCCGTGGATGATGTCAAGATCGTGGCCGCCGATGTGAGCCGGCAGCAATACCAAATTTATACGAAAGCATCTCACGCCGGCACGCCCCTGGCCCAGGCGGTCCACGCGTCGGCCAGCATCCCGATCTTCTTTCATCCGTTTGAGACAGGTACCGATCTGCTCGTAGACGGGGGCATCCTGAGCAACTTCCCGGCATTCCTGTTTGCGGCGAGCAAGTACCCTACGATCGGATTTCGTTTGCGCGACCTGACCCCCTCGGGGCCGATCACGCACACACTGGAATACCTGAAAGCCGTATTGCAGACGATGGCCGAAGCGCATGACAAACAACGTCCGCTGCCTCGCCACGTGTTCCTGTACGAGATCATCACGCCACCTGAAATCCCTTTCGACAAGTTCGCCCTAACCCCGGAGGAGCTGAATAGGCTCCTGGACGCCGGCAAGCAAGTGGGCGACACCGTTCGGTGGAAGGAACACGAGCAGCACGAGCGAGCAGTATCTTTTTTCGACCCGAAAGCCGACGAGACGCTCGAGTACAGTGTCTCGCAGGCGCGCGCGCTGTATGACGCCTTTGCAGATCAGCAATCGTGGGCGGACGATCTTACCGACGAGGTAGAGTTGACCGTGCGGATCGATCGAGATTGGACCACGACGTACGACCGGCGCAGGAAGATGGCTGTCCGCGGAAACGGAGGCATTTTCCTTACACGCTATAGGGCTGAGGCTCTGCCACAAGACGAACTGAGACTGCACAGCTTCAGCCTAATGGACGTTCGCGTAACCACGCAGGAGCAGACAGCGAACGGCTTGAAGGACTTGATCAGGGTTCCAGCGTACAACTCAGAAAAACAGAAAGGATTTGTGCTGTTCTACACACCTCCGATCTCAGAGAGGAGCGGGCCCCGCACCTTCCTGAGCACCTATATCATCGCGAAGGAGTTCGTTCGGGTTCCCGAGGGTGAACCGGGAACCGTCTCCTACGGTGTCCAGCGGCTGGCAAAGAATCACGGGTTCAGGCTGTCCCTTCGCATCCTCACGGATACGGAACTGCCCCGTCTCGTGTTCTCCTCTGATTTTGGGAAACAGCCCACGAAGAGCGTTGCACCTCAACAAGTTGGGCCACGGTACTATACCGAGCACCGGTGGGATGTAGATCCAGCAGTCGTAACGGGGGAGGCCGTTTATAACGTCCATCTCCGTATTGACCGGTCTTGACTTCAGCACTGCGAAGCCGATATACTTAGGGATGGAGAGTGATTCATGGACGGCGGTCTTTACGAATAGACTTTCCGGGTACGTCCGAAGCGTGCGTCAGCCTGCCTAAACGTCCTCGAAGGACGCCCGCATAGATTCGATCAGTTCTGCTTCGATTGTAAACTGCGCTGAGCCTGCTGTCAGATCAAAACACGGCCCGCTCGAGGGCCTGGCCGAGGGTGTACTCGAGGTTCTTGCCGCGGAGCCGGCCGCCCCGGGCGATGATGCGGCCGGCCGCATCCACCAGGATGGGGGCGGGAATGCCGGTGATGCGAAACCGGCGGGCGGTCTCGTTGTCGAATCCCCCGGCGGCGTAGGCGTGCAGCCAGGGCATCTTCCATTTCTGGCGAAAGCGGGCCACGTCTTCGGGACGGCGGTCGAGCGAGACGCTGAGAATCTCGAAGTTTCTCTCTTTGTACTTGTCATACACTTGATGGAGGTGGGGCATCTCGGAGACGCAAGGGCGGCACCAGACCGCCCAGAAGTCGATGAGGTAAGTCCGGCCGGCCAGCGAGTAGTTGGTGTGGGCCTTGCCGGGCTCGTCGAGGGCGGCGACGGAGAAATCGGGAACCCGCTGCGCGGCCCCCGGATCGGACTTGGGCGGGCCGCGCCGCGGGCCGGTCACCTTTCCGCGAGTGATGAGGGGCTCAGGGCTGGTGGCCGGGGCGGCGCGCCTGGCCCGCTCGAAATCCTCCAGGCCCTCGAGAGCCTTGGCCGGCAGGTAGCCGGTGAGCCGCTCGCCGTTCACCTCGACCGCCACGCTGTAGCAGGGGCCGGAGGCAGTGCCCTGCACCCCGAAGCGGATCTTGACCGCGTCGCCCTGCTTCAGCCGGGCCACCTCGGGGTCGGTGTCCGAGCAGCCGCTGCGGAGGGGGTGGCTGGGGTCCTTGACCGTTTGGGCCGGCAGCAAGGCCGAGAGGCACATCAGCAGAAGGGTCCTCATACATTCGATGGTAGGAGCCTCCGGTTCCAGATTCCATCAGTGGAACACCTGAGTTCGGGGGTGGTAGGATGGGCCGCGTGATGCCTCGCACACAGAGTTTGGCGGCGGTGGCGCTGCTGGCGGCCTCGGCGGCGGCCCAGACCAACGACATCCGCATTGAGAACCGCGTGCCGATTCCGATGAGGGACGGCGTGGTGCTGTACGCCGACGTGTACCGTCCGGCGGGGGAGGGGAAGCACCCGGTGCTGGTGTCGCGGACGCCCTACAGCACCGAGCGGGCCCCCGCCGCCTACGCCGCGCCGGTGTTCTTCGCCCGCCGCGGCTACGCCTTCGTGTTCCAGGACGTGCGGGGACGGCACGAGTCGGAAGGGAAGTGGGATCCGTTCCGCAACGAGCAGGACGACGGCTACGACACCATCGAGTGGGCTGCGCGCCAGCCGTGGTCGAACGGCAAGGTGGGGACGCAGGGGGCGTCGTATCTGGGCCACGTGCAATGGCAGGCGGCCATGAAGGCGCCGCCGCACTTGGTGGCCGTGTTCCCCAACCTGGCGCCGACCAGCATCTACCTGGACACGCTGTTCCTCAACGGTGGCTTTAGGCTGTCGCTCGCGTTCGGGTGGGGCCCGGTGCGGCAGGAGTCCCGCATCATGCAGAACATCGGCATGCACATGGAGGGGGCTCCCGATGGCATCGACTTTGGGAAGATCCTCTGGCACCTGCCCCTGGTCGATATGCAGCGGCGCATCGGGCGCAACGCGGGTTTCTACACCGAGTGGCTGCGGCATCCCGATTACGACGATTACTGGAAGGCGCTCAGCGTGGAGGAGGCTTTCGAGCGGATCCCTGTGCCGGCGCAGACCTTCGGCGGCTGGTTCGACATCCTGGAGCAGGGGACCCTGCGCGGCTACATCGGGATGAGCACGAAGGGTAAGACCCAGACGGCGCGCCGGGGGAGCCGGATGGTGGTGGGTCCCTGGGGCCATGGCCCGACGCGCAAGTACGGCGACCTGGATTTCGGCGAGCAGGCGTACGTGGATCCGCAAGAGCGGGAGCTGCGCTGGTACGACTATTGGCTCAACGGGATCGACAACGGCCTCGCCCAGGAGCCGCCGGTGCGGCTGTTCACGATGGGCCGCAACCAGTGGCGGTGGGAGAACGAGTACCCGCTGGCGCGAACCGAATACCGGAAGATGTACTTCCACAGCGCCGGGGGCCGGGCGAACAGCAATCGAGGCGACGGGCGGCTGGGGTGGGAGCCGCCGTCCGGGGAAGGCGCGCCGGCCAGGTATCGGTACGATCCGGAGGACCCTGTTCCGAGCGTCGGCGGCAACAACTGCTGCGGCGCCCCCACGCCGGCCGGACCGGTCGACCAGCGGCCGGTCGAGACCCGCAACGACGTGCTGGTCTACACCTCCGACATTCTGGCCGAGGAGCTGGACATTACCGGTCCGGTGCAGGTGCTGCTTTACGCTTCCTCGGACGCCCCCGACACCGACTTCATCGCCAAGCTGGTGGATGTCTACCCGGACGGCAAGGCCTACAACATGGCGGAAGGCATTCTGCGGGCGCGCTATCGCGAGGGCCTGGGCCGGCCGTTGGGGCTCGAGCCGGGCAAGGTGTACCCGCTCACCATCGACCTGGTGGGCACCAGCAATGCATTCCTCAAGGGCCACCGCATCCGGGTGTCGGTGGCCAGCAGCCACTTTCCGCAGTTCGACCGCAATCCCAACACCGGCGAGCCGTTCGGCATGAGCGCGGGGGTGCGGGTGGCGAGCCAGGCGGTCTACGCGACGCGCCGGCGCCCCTCGCACATCGTGCTGCCGGTGATTCCGGCGGCCGGGCGCTGAAACAAAACCGCCTCCAAGATCACCTAGTACAAAGGGGGAGGCGTATGCGACTCTCGATTCCAGCCCTGGCGCTGGTGGTCCTTCTGATTCGGCCCGGTGCGGGCGCCCAGACCGCGGAAGATCTGTTCGACGACCGCGTGCTGCATGAGATCCGGCTGGTGGCGCATCCCTCCGACTGGCAAAGGCTGCGGGCCAACTTCCAGGAGAACACCTATTACGCATGCGATCTACACTGGCGGGGGCTGGTGGTGGAGAACGTGGGCATCCGCTCGAAGGGCTTCGGCACGCGCAACGGCGTGAAGCCCGGATTGCGGGTGGACTTCAACCGCTTCGAAGAGGGCCAGCAGTTTCTGGGCCTGAAATCGATCTTCCTGGACAACCTGGCCCAGGACGCTTCCATGCTCAAAGAGCGGCTGAGCATGCTGCTGTTCGGACGGATGGGCCTGCCGGCCTCGCGGGAGGCTCACGCGCGGGTGTACGTCAACGGCGCGTACGCGGGGGTGTACGCGGTGGGGGAGTCGGTGGACACGCGCTTCCTGGCGCGGCATTTCGGGGAGAACAACGGGTACCTCTACAAGTACGAGTGGACGGGTTCGTACAAGTTCGAGTACCGCGGTCCGGACCCGGCCCGTTACAGCCCGTTGCCCTTCGAGCCCCACACCCACGAGAAGGATCCCGACTCGCGGCCGCTGGTGGCCATGATCCGCGCCGTCAACGAGGTCTCGGACGCCGGCTTCCTGCGGACCATGGAAGAGTATCTCGATCTGAAGCTGTTCGTCACCCACCTGGCGGTGGAGAACTTCCTCACCGAGTCGGACGGGATTCTGGGCGACCTGTACGGGATGGCCAACTTCTACCTCTACCGGTTCGAGCGCAAGAACGTGTTCCAGTTCATCGCCTGGGACAAGGACGCGACATTCACCTGGAGCGAGCGGCCGATCTTGAAGAACGTGAACGACAACGTGCTCACGCGGCGGGCGCTGGCAGTGCCGGAGCTGCGCCGGGCGTACCTGGAGGCGCTCACGAAGTGCGCGGCGCTGGCGGGGCGGGCCGACGGGTGGCTGGAGCAGGAGATTGTGCGCCAGTACAACCAGGTGCGGGCGGCGGCGCGCGAGGATTCGTTGAAGCTGTGCCCGGACCCCGGCGGCATTCTGAAGTCCTGCTCGAACGAGGAGTTCGAGAACGAAGTTACCCGGCTGCGGCGGTTCGCGCGGGAGCGCAGCGATTTCGTGCTGCGCGAGGCGGCGGCGGCGGGCTTCGAGCCCCCCGCTGGGGCGCCGGCGTTGCAGGAAGGCGGGGCAGTGAGCGCGGCCGGACGGGCGGCGCTGGTTCCCGGCTCGCTGGGCAGTCTCTACGGGCAGCGGCTGGGCGCAGGCGCTGCTCAGGCCACGGCGCTGCCGCTGCCAACCGCTCTGGGGGGCGTCTCGATCCTCGTGAACGGATTCGCAGCGCCGCTGCTGTTCGTCTCCCCGGAGCAGGTGAATTTCCAGGTTCCGTGGGAGATCGTTCCCGGGCGGGCGCCGGTGACGGCGTTGGCCGGAGGCGCGCCGGGCAACACGATCGCGGCCGAGGTGGAGGCGGCTTCCCCGGCGATCTTCGCGGTGGCGCGGTGGAGCGACGACGTGGTGCTGATTTTTGCCACGGGGCTGGGGCCGGTGACCGGGGAAATCCTCAGCGGCCGGCCGTCGCCCGACAGCCCGCCGGCACGGACCAGAGAGACGCCCACCGTGACCGCTGGGGGCCTCCCGGCAGAGGTGCTGTTCTCGGGGCTGACGCCGGGCTTCGTGGGACTGTACCAGATCAACGTCCGGCTGCCGGTGGGGGCCGCGGGCGGGTTGGTGCTGACCATCGGAGGGCGGTCTACTGCGGCGGCGCCGATACCAGTGTGGTAGCTACCCCTCCAGCGTTACCATCGGAGATAGCATCCGGGAGGTGGGACATGGGGCTCGTCCGGGGAGTCTTCGCTTCGGCGCTCGTCCTGGCCGCTGCGGCGCCTGCGCAAACGTATCGACGCAGATTCTGGGTCTGGTCACCGACGCCACGGGCGCGGTGCTGCCGGGCGCAACAATCCCGGTGACGGTGGCGCAGAGCGGCGATTCACACAACACCGGAGCCCAGAGCGTGCCGCGGCCTCACGTGGGGACCGGGCAGGAGGACCGCGCAAGCAGAGCGGATTCCTCGCTGCGCTCGGAATGACAGAAGGCGCTCGGGATGACAGAGGCCGGCATCTAGCGGGGAGTTGTTCTTCGGAACGGATTGACCACTTTGACGCCGCCGTAATCCTGCCCGTGACTGAGGTCCTCGGAGAGAATCGCGCGGCACCCTTGCGCCCGCGCCGCCTCCACGATCGCCGCGTCCCAATAGGGGATTCGAAATCGCTCACTCGCCGTCAGAGCCGCTTGCATCAATGCGAGAGTCATCTCCTGGACCGCGAACCGCAGAAAGGACTCGATCAGCGACGTCGCCTGGGCATGGGTCAGCCTGTCCCGCTTCCCGGACCGCGTTGCCTGGACGTAGAACTCCTGAAGGACCTGCACCGACAGCGCCAGGTCGTCGCTGTCGAGAATCGATAACGCCACCCGAGACTTGGCTTGCTCTTCCGGTGTTGTAGCGGCGGCGTACAGCAGGATATTGGTATCAACGAAGCGCATTCCGATCGTGCACCTGATTTCGGGTCAACCGATCGCCGGCGCGAAAGCTCCGAATCCCTGCCAGAACCTCGCTTTGCAGGCGTTTGCGCCGCTCGAAGTCCGATTCCTCTTCCCCCAGCTTCATCAAAAAGGAGCGCACCAGGGCGCTCACCGAGGTGTCCTGCTCGGCGGCCCGGACCCTGGCGCGCCGGTAGACAGCGTCAGGAAGTGATACCGTGATATTTCTCATAGGAACACAGTAACACAGATTCACCGGGAAGTAGCGATCGCTCGGTTTTGCCGCAAGACCGCTTGCTGCGCGCGCGGCTCGGAATCGGCGACGCGGCGCGTTCAGAGGGGCGCGCGACATTAAAGTGGCGGCAGCGTCTCGTGGTGACTGACGCGGATGGCAGCGGCCCCGCGCCACTGTCGTCCCGAGCGTAACAGTACGCTCGTTCAGGCGCGAGGAATCGGCGGTTTCGACTAGGCCCATCACTCTTGTGTCGCGCACCTCGGTCAGAGTCTTCCACCCCGGCCTTCCCTTTGGGGCGTATAATACGCACATACGACCATGGTCCTCGCCGCCGGAATCCGCCTCGGCCCCTATGAGATCACTGGCCCCCTGGGCGCGGGCGGCATGGGGGAGGTGTACCGCGCGCGGGACACGCGGCTGGGGCGCGACGTGGCGGTGAAGGTGCTGCCGGCGGTCTTCGCCCAGGACCCGGAGCGGCTGGCGCGCTTCGAGCGCGAGGCGCAGCTTCTGGCGGCACTGAATCATCCCAACATCGCGGCCATCTACGGCCTGGAAGAGGTCGAGGGGATTCGCTTCCTGGCGCTCGAATATGTGCCCGGCGAGACGCTGGGGGAGCGGCTGGCGTCCGGACCGGTTCCGCTCGAGGAGATTCCGGCGATCGTGAATCAGCTCATCGACGCCATCGAGGAGGCGCACGAGAACCGGATCGTGCACCGCGATCTGAAGCCCGCCAACATCAAGATCACGCCGGACGGCAAGGTGAAGGTGCTCGACTTCGGGCTGGCCAAGGCGCTGGCCGGCGATCCGAGCGACGAGGTGGCGTCGAATTCGCCGACCCTGGCGGCGTCGGCGCTGACGCGCGGCGCGGTGCTGCTGGGGACGGCGGCCTACATGAGCCCGGAGCAGGCGCGCGGCAAACCGGTGGACAAGCGCGCCGACATCTTCGCCTTTGGCTCGGTGCTCTACGAGATGCTGACCGGCAAGCAGGCCTTCGGCGGCGACACCATCTCGGATTCGCTGGCCGCGATCCTCAAGAACGAGCCGGACCGCGCGCTGCTGCCGGCCCAGACGCCGGCGAACCTGCGCCGGCTGCTGGAGCGGTGCCTGGAGAAGAACATCAAGCGGCGGCTGCGGGACATCGGGGAGGCGCGGATCTTGCTGGAGGAGGCGCCTCAGCCGCAGCCAACGCCGGCGCCAACCGAGCTGCGACCGTCAGGGAGCGGACCCCGCCTCCCCTGGGCCGTCGCCGCGCTCGGCCTTCTGGCTGCCGCCACCCTGGCCGTGATCCACTTCCGCGAGACGCCGCCGGAGGCGCCGGTGTCCCGCTTCGAGATCCCAGCGCCCGAAAAGGGCGCCTTCAACTTCAATGCTGTCATCTCGCCCGACGGGCGCCGCGTGGTCTTCAACGCCTCAGGCCAGGACGGTCGGCAACTTCTGTGGGTGCGGTCGCTCGAGTCGGTGGAAGCGCGGCCGCTGGCCGGCACTGACGGCGGCTTCTACCCTTTCTGGTCGCCCGACAGCCGTTTCATCGCGTTCTCCAGCGCCGGAAAATTGAAAAAGATCGAGGTCTCCGGCGGGCCTCCGCAGACGCTGTGTGACGTCAGCCTGTTTGCCATCGGCGGCTCCTGGAATCGCGACGGGACCATTCTGTACGGCAGCGTCTCCGGGGGCGTGCAGCGGGTTCCGGCGGCCGGCGGCGCCCCGGCTGCTCTCACCACAACGGACTCTTCGCGGCAGGAGTCCGGCCACATGCATCCCCACTTCCTGCCGGATGGCCGGCATTTCTTGTATTTGGCCGCGAGTAATCAGGCGGAACACAGCGCCATCTACTTGAGCTCGCTGGACTCTCCCAAAGAGCGCAAGCGGCTGGTGGGCGCGAGCTTGAGCGCGGCATACGCCCCGCAGCAGAAACACGGGCCGGGGCACCTGCTGTTCCTGCGCGAGGGAACCCTGATGGCCCAGCCGTTCGACGACCGGCGCCTGGACCTGGCGGGGGAGGCGTTTCCGGTGGCCGAACAGGTGGGCTCTACCCGCTCCGTGGCGTTTTTCTCAGCGTCAGCCAACGGCGCGCTGACCTATCGGGCCGGCGGCGGTGCAAACGTCCATCTCGCCTGGTTCGATCGGGCGGGCAAGCAGCTCGGGATCGCCGGGCCCCCGGGCGATTACCAGGACTTGGCTCTTTCCCCGGACGACAG
>Ga0247727_10012748_pt1 | contig 14353 bp, 10 predicted proteins | sample WisWelCaveWW1625_FD_202498 | JGI IMG/M metagenome (GOLD analysis project Ga0247727, IMG submission 202498) | Biofilm microbial communities from Wishing Well Cave, Virginia, United States - WW16-25 | ecosystem: Environmental > Aquatic > Deep subsurface > Groundwater > Cave microbial mat | place... | reverse complement strand
ACGCCCAGTCCTCGTCGGTGCCCAGGTACTTCTTCTGAGGCTGAGTGGCCAGGTACGCCGTGTAGGTGAACCCGAACGTGCCGAGCAGCAGGCTCATGAGCTCCAGGATGCCTTCCACCTCGGACGCCAGCTGCTCCTTCGTGCAAAAGATGTGGGCGTCGTCCACGGTGAAGCCCCGCACGCGGTCCATCCCATGCAACACGCCGCTGCGCTCGAAGCGGTACACGGTGCCGAGCTCGGCCAGCCGCAGCGGAAGCTCGCGATAACTTCGCTTGCGGGTCTTGTAGATCATGATGTGGTTCGGGCAATTCATGGGCTTCACGCGGTACGGCTGCCCTTCGATATCCATCGGGGCGTACATGTTGTCCGCGTAGTTGTCGAGGTGCCCCGACATCGCGTAGAGGCGCTCGCTCGCGATGTGCGGCGTGTATACCAAGTGGTAACCGCGCTTGAGGTGCTCGTCCTTGAGGAAGGTCTCGATGAGGTGGCGCACCATGCCGCCCTTGGGGTGCCAGTGGATGAGCCCGGCGCCGACCTCCTCGTGGATCGAGAACAGGTCCAGCTCCTTGCCGAGCCGGCGGTGGTCGCGCTTGAGCGACTCTTCGACGCGTTTCACGTATTCGTCGAGCTCGGCCGGGCTCGCGAACGCGGTCCCGTAGATGCGCTGGAGCATCTCGTTGCGCTCGCTCCCCAGCCAGTAGGCGCCCGCCACGTGGGTGAGCTTGAAGGCCTTCACGCCGCCGGTGCTCGCGAGGTGCGGGCCGCGGCAGAGATCGAGGAAGGGCCCGTTCCGGTAATAGGTCACCTTGGCATCCGGCGGGATCTGGGAGAGGAAGTGCAGCTTGTACTTCTCTCCCGCCGCCTCGAAGTGCTGGCGCGCCTCCTCGCGAGTGGCCTCCGAGTACTCGAACGGCTGGTCGGCCGCGATCACCTCGCGCATCTTCGCCTCGATGCGCTCGAGGTCTTCGGGGGTGAACGGCAGCTCGCGTGCGAAGTCGTAGTAGAAGCCGTTTTCGACTGGCGGGCCGCCCGCCACCTTTACCTCCGGGAACAGCTCAGTCACCGCGGTGGCGAGCGCGTGGGCCGCCGAGTGGCGCAGGCGGTAGAGCTCCTCCCCCCCGGGGTACCTGGCGACTTCAGGCCGGTCTTCGAAGGTGGTCGGCATGGACACGGCAGGAGCCTCGCTGCGCGGCCGGGGCTAGGGGGCCAGCCCCCGCTCACGACCGCGGAAAATGGTGGGCGCTACTGGACTTGAACCAGTGACCCCTTGCTTGTCGAGCAAGTGCTCTACCAGCTGAGCTAAGCGCCCATGGAGCGAAGGAGTAAGCCGCAGGGTGGGAGGAGTGTCAAGCCGTTACGAGTGCCCGTACGAGCTTCACCCCTGTCGTCCAGAGCCATGGCGAACAACGGGCAGGAGCAGAGGGAGATCCGGGGTGAAGCGCACGCTCACGCGCTCTCCCGGCGCAAGTCTGGGGAAGGAGCAGGCTCACGCCCCACCATGGAGGGCGGGCCCGACGCCGAGCCAACCCGTCGCCCATGGTCCCGAGCGGCTGCTTGAGAGCGGCTGGATCGGGCGGTCTCGAAAGTTTCTGACCCCCAACCGCCGCCGCGGCCCGGAAAGCGTTGGCGTGCATGTCCCCCATGGGGTTCGCCCCCGTGGGGGCTTCGCATTACCGGAGGACAGGGGAGGCCAGCAGAGGCCAGTCCCGGCCACTGATGTGTCACCCAATCGTCACCCGCTTGGGCCGAGCGAGCCGCACGTCGCCTCCGCGGTGAGCGCACCGCGGGGGTTGAATGCTATCATTCGCGGCTTCGGAACCGCCCCAGTGATCGACTTCAGCGCTCTTGCGGGGAACCGGTAAGTCGCGGCAACGACTTGCGGGGACGGACTCCTCGCTGGCCAAGCGATCACCGAGTGATCGAGAATGGCTCAAAGGCGATCACTCGGGCAGGATGCCACGGCGAGCCTCGGGGGATCAAGGCCCAGGCTGTGGATATGTCGTTTTTCTCTTTTTTCGAGACGAAGATGTCCTGATCGGGTCCTGTCTGCACCGCGCGAGGTCCGTTTCGCGCGCCCGTGGCGTGGCGCGGATCCTATGTCAGCGCACCCGCACCGTGCGGCGCGTCGCCTGGTAGCCGCCCCCCTGCATGCGGATGAAGTACACGCCGCTTCCCAGCGCGTGCCCCCGGTCGTCGTCACCTCGCCACGTGCTCGCGTGGCGGCCGGCGGGCAACCAGCCATCGGCGATCCGCTTGACCCGGCGACCGTGCGCATCGAAGACGTCCAGGACGACCCGGACACGCGTCGTTGCGGGAGCTGCCGTCATAACCCCCGAACACCACCATGCGGTCGCGCACCGGGTCGTAGATCGCGGTGTGCCCCTGTGTTCGGGTAGCCACCGAGGACGAGGTGCACTCACCCCAAGAACGACGGGGCTCGAGGGGAGCTCCCTTACCGGAGCCTTACCCGCCCGCCTCCTCCGGAAAGAGCCGCTCGAACTCGGAGTCGCCGTGCAGGAATACCAGGTCCGGATCGCGGCGCGCCCAGTTGGCGTCCCGGAACCCGGCCTCGCGCGCCTTGCGGAGCACCTCGAGCGCCTCGGACCGCATTTTCAGCCGGCTGTAGAGACACGAGCAGTTGTAGAGGAGATTCGCGTCGTTGGGCCGCAGCGCCAGCGCGAACTGCATCTCGCGGGTCGCGTCGTCCGTTCGATCGGTCTCCGCGTAGCTCTTGGCGATCAGGACGCGGGCCCGGGCATCTTCCGGCACCTTTCGCAGTTGTGCCTCGAGGGCGAGGATCCGGCGCTGACGCACGTTCCGAAGCGTCTCCTCCTTGCCGAGGGCGCCGAGCGCGTTCTGGATCGGCACGTAGACGTTGTAGTCCTCGCCGGCCGCCTGGATGGCGGTCTCCGCCATCTCGGCCACCTCCTGATAGCGGCCCGCGGCGAACAGCGCCCGGCACAGCGGGTAGTGCGCCCCTTCCAGATCCGGCTTGCGCTCTATCTGCCGACGCAGCTCGGCGATCGCGAGGTCGTACTTGCCATCGGCGAGTTGGATCCACGCCTGGGCCACGCGCGTTTCGGGGAGATCGGGCTGCAGCTCAACCGCCCGTCCGACCGCCGCGATCGCGCGCTCGATCAGGACCGGCGAGTGCTCGTGATCGCAGTGGTACTGCGCGCACACGTTGGCGATGGCCGCATAGCCGAGTGCGAACCCCGGGTCCTGGGCGACGGCATGCTCCAGCAGCTGCAGCGCGAACTCGAAGTCCTGGCGGGTGCGCCGGCGCGCGTAGCTGCGGCCGCGCAGGTAGAGGTCGTACGCCTGGAGGTCCTGGGTCGGCTTCGCGGCCAGCGCCTCCTGCTCCTGCGGCGAAAGCGTGACGCGGAGCGCCTCGGCGATCTTGCGCGCGATTTCGTCCTGCACCGCGAAGACGTCCTGCATCTCGCGGTCGTAGCGCTCGGACCAGAGCGTGAAGTCGGTGTGCGCGTCCATGAGCTGGGCGTTGATGCGCAGGCGGTCCCCGGCTCGCCGCAGGCTCCCCCCCAGTACGTAGGCAGCGTTCAGCTCGCGCCCGACCTGCTGGGGGGTCACCGGCTTGTCGCGGTAAGGGAGCACCGTGGGGCGCGGATAGATCTTCAGGCCCCTGATCTTCGAGAGCTCGGTGATGATGTCCTCGGTGATGCCGTCCCGGAAGTACTCGTCCTCCTTGGCCCCGCTCAGGTTCTCGAGGTAGAGCACCGCGACGGATTTCTCCTCCGTCTTGGCGGCGGCCGCGCCCCGCGAATCGCCGGCGGCGCGACGCCTCCCGGAGTCCAGGTCGCGCCGGAGCCGCATGAGGTCGGTCTTGAGCTCGGTGGCCGTCTGGTAGCGGCTCGCGGTCCTTCTCGAGCGCCTTCTCGATGATGCGCCCGAATCCCGGGGGCAGCATCGGATTGACCTGTTGGGGTGGCACCGGATCGCGGCCGAGCAGCGCTTCGTAGACCACCGCGGAGGTTTCACCCGGGAACGGCAGCGCGCCCGTGCCCATGTGGTAGAGGACGGTGCCGAACGAGAACAGATCGGTGCGGGCATCGGTGAGCTGTCCGCGCGCCTGCTCCGGCGACATGTACGACACCGTCCCCACCGTGGTGCCCGGCAGCGTCAGCTCGTCGCGGGCCGCGACCGTCTCGAGCTGCGAGGCGGCCAGCGCACCCTCGCCCCGGCGCGCCGCCTCGATCTTGGCGAGCCCGAAGTCGAGGATCTTCACCTGGCCACGGGAGTTCACGAAGATGTTGGCGGGCTTGATGTCCCGGTGCACGATTCCTTTGGCGTGCGCCGACTCCAGCGCATCGGCGATCTGGATCGCCAGTGCCAGCAGCGGTTCCATCTCCAGGCGCTGCCGGGCGATCGTCTCCGCCAGCGTCTGGCCCTCGAGCAGCTCCATGACCATAAAGTGCTGCCGCTCGTGCTGCTCGATCGCATAGACCGTGCAGATGTTAGGGTGATTGAGGGCCGAGGCGGCACGCGCCTCGCGCTGGAACCGCTCCAGGGAGGCGGCGTCCTGCTCGAGATCCTCGGGCAGGAACTTGAGCGCCACCCGGCGTCCGAGCCGCGTGTCCTCGGCCTCGTACACGACGCCCATCCCACCGCTGCCGAGCTTACGTCTCACACTGTAGTGGGAGACGCTGTTTCCGATCAGGGATCCCATCATCCGAAGCACTTCTCCTCTCAGGCCACCGCGCCCAAACGGCAAGGATGTGGCCTCATGTCAGGTTGGTCGGGTTTCCGACGCCGACCGCCGACGGCGCGGAGAATAACCCGAAAACGGTCGGGAGGGCACTGATCCCGGGAATCCTCGACCCAGCGTTGTACACGACCGCTAGTCGTGGTTTAGATCGAAATCGATGAACGGCTCAACGAGGCTACCTGCTGGGGGTCATCGCTCCACACCTCAAAGCGTGGAATCGCCGGAGGCAGACAGCGACTTCATCTCGGCGACGAAATGCTCCCGCCGGGTGGGCCTCAAGGTGTACGTGAACACGATGGGCACGGCGTGTGGCCGGACCTCCAGGTGCACACAGACTACGCGTGGTCACGCCTCGCTCCGCCGGAGTGATCGGGAATGGCATAAAGTCGATCATTCGCGACCTTGGCCGCTCGCGGGCGTGGCCGAAGGGGTAACGAGTGCTCTCGCTGTGCATCCGTTCGGCGGCTTCCGGCGCCGTGCCGAAAGGCCTCCCAGCCAGTCGCCTCCGGCTGGCTGGAGATCAACGAGTTCGGCGGCCCTCCTGCATGTGCGCAAAGGACCTCGTTTCGGCACGGGTCCGTGGCCCTGAGCGAAGAATAGAGTTTGCATGTACCGTCAAGCCCGCTTGTCCACAGGGTCCGTCGGCCGCTGAGCACAAGCCAAGACTTGGAGCATGAACGTGCCGGACAAGATAGACGGCTACGAGATCGTTTCACCGATAGGTGCTGGTGCCTTCGGCAGGACCTACCGCGTGCGGAAGGGCGGCCAGATTTATGCGATGAAGGTGCTGAAGCCCGACGCCATCCGCGACGACATCGATCGCAAGCGCTTCCAGCGCGAGTGCCGCGCCCTGCAGAAGATCACGAGCGAACACGTCGTGCCCTATCACGACCACGGCGTCTTCGAACAAGACGGCGTCGAGACCTACTACGTCGTGATGGGCTTCGTCGAGGGCAGCGACCTCCAGCGTCGCCTACACGGCCGAAGCTTCCCGTTACCAGAGGGGGAGATCCGCACGATGCTCGGACAGGTCCTGCGAGGCCTGGCGGACATCCACGAGCAACGAATCATCCATCGCGATCTCAAGCCGGCCAACATCTTCGTGACCAAGGACGGCGCGGTGAAGATCGTGGACTTCGGCCTGGTGAAGATGATCGACTACACGACTCTGACCATGACAGGAGCGGCTGTGGGGACACCGCTGTACATGTCGCCCGAGGAGATGCAGGGCAAGGAGATCGACCACCGCAGCGATCTCTATTCCTTCGGCGTGCTGTTGTACCACCTGCTGACCGGCACGTACCCCTTTACGGCCGACAACCCGATGCAGCTCATGCACAGGGTGACGCAAGAGCCGCCGCGGCGGCCGACCGAGCACAAGCCGGACATCTCGAACCGCCTTGAGAATCTGGTGCTGCGGCTCTTGGAGAAAGAGCCGTTCCTGCGGCCGTCGAACGCGGTCGAGGTGGCCGAGCTACTGGAGCGCACGCCGTTTCTCCGGGTGGAGGAGGCGCCGACGCCGGCAGCCGAGGCCTGGGGCTTCGGGCGTCGGGTCTGCTTCATTCGCCTTCTGCACAACGAGAAGGGCGTGATCGAGCGCTTTCTCGAGCGACAGACGATCGACGGCGTGGTGTTCCAGGCAAACTACATCCCGCGTTACGAGAGGCACCTCGAGGTGCTTCGGGCACGCGGGGTGCCTTATCTCTTCGATCCGAGCACGAACCGGCTGACCTACTCGAAGTTCAGCGAGACGCAGGGGTTGCGGGAGCTACCGTACATCTTCGATAAGATGAACCGGCTGACGCCGGCGAAGCTGCGGGCGATCGTCGAGATCCGCCGGTACGTGCGGGAGGTGCTCAACTGGCAGATCCAACACGGCTGCACGTACCTGGTGGCGCCGTTCCACTTCAGCAAGACGCTGACCTCGGAGTGGATGGAGTTGGACCTGAAGCTGATGTCGGAGGCGCGGGAGTACCTGGCCTCGAAGGGGCGAGAGGAGAAGCTCTTCGCCGCGGTCTGTACGAACATCGAGGACCTGACGGATGAAGAGAACCGCAAGCTCCTGGTCAACCGCTACTCGAAGCACCCGGTGGACGGCTACCTCTTCTACATCGACCTGATCCAGGAGCAGACAAGCGTGCCGAGCCAGCTCTACAGCTACCTGAGCATGCTCGTAGACTTCAAGGCGCTAGGCAAGCCCCTGGTCGCATGCCGCGTGGGCAACCTGGGTCTCGGCGTCGTGTCGTTGGGGATCGACGCCTTCGAGGCAGGCATCGCGTCGCTGAGTTTTTTCTCCGAGCAGACGCTGCTTGAGGATCGTCCGCGCGGCTACACGATGCAGGTCAAATACTATGTGCCCGAGCTACTGGCCAACCTCCAACTCGAGATGGCGCTGGACGTGCTTAGGTCCGGGCAGTACGACGGCCTGATCTGCCGCTGCCCGTACTGCGGCGGCCGAATCGATGACAACCTGCGCCGGGTCGCGAAGGAGCACTTCCTGTGGCACCGTGTGCGGGAGATGGAGGCGATCAACCGCCTGGGCGAGGGCAATCGGCTCGACGCCTTCTTGAGCAAGGCTGATCGAGCGCACAAACTCGCCGGCGAGATCCGGCGCAAGCTGGGCGTGGCGATCCCGAGCCAGCACTTCAAGACCTGGCTCGAGGTCTTCCCCGAGGTGGCCAAGCGCCTGTGAGGGCTCGGCTCAGGCCGTGGCGTGGATCTGCTCCCAGATCCGTTCGTTCGTGAGCAGGAACAGCTCCTCGCTGCGCGGCGCCCGGCGCTGGGGCTGGAACAGAATCTGCGCCTCGCCATGCGCGACGGCGATCAAGCCCACATTGTGCTCGCGCAGAACCTCGTCGCGCACGCGATCGCGGTGCGGCGCCGAAATGGCGACGTAAACCTTGTGGGCAAAATGTTGGTAGCGCCGAGCCTGGCACAGGCCCTCGAACCAGTTCTTCATCTTGGCCTCGACAGCCCAGATCTCACGGGCCACGGGCTGGTGGTCGCCGCGGAGCTGGAACGTATCTTCCTCGACCTCTTCGATGTAGTTCTCGGCGAGCAGGAAGCGGAGGATCTCGTAGCGCAACCGCTTGGGTGACATGCCAGTCAGCTGGAGCAGCTCGTCGAAGCTTGCGGCCTCGACGTCGCGTAGGGAGCGGATCACTCGGACCTCCGCGCGGCGCGGGAGGCTCGCCGTCTGGCCGAGGCGCAGGCGGCGGCGGACGCCCTCGCGGCTGGGGCGTGCGGCGACGACATCGGCCACGCCATAGCCGACGCCCAGCTCCTCGAACACCAAGCCATCCGCCCAGCGCGCGGCCAGGCAAGCCTTGATCGGGGCGATCATCTCGCTCTCGTAGCGCACGCTCCCCCCTCCTCGTGTCACCCTAGTACGATGGACAGGACAAGCGTAGTCCCGGAATGCGCCGGCTGATAGCCGGGAAGCTCCCGTGCGCTTGCCCAGCCTCGACGAGGGCTCCTTGGTCTTGGTCAGCGGCTTGGACGCCGCTCCGTGCCGAAACCAGGTCCTTTGGGCACATCCTGCAGGGCCCGCGGAAGTCATTGATTCCTCGGCCGAAAACCAGTCGGGTTTCGCGAAGCCTTTCGGCACGGGAGCGAACATGGCCGCCAGCGTGAAGAACGCCCGGCCCAGCGCTTCAAAGAACGCCCAGCGGGTTAGCTGCTTTTCACACTCATCGTCCGAGTTCGCCGCGGTTTGCGCCGCGCCGCCCGTCCTGAAGGAGAATTGACGGGCGGGCGGCGCCACGGAGTGGCATGCTCCCGCCCGTTCGCCACGCTTCAATCGCTCCACGGCCACGGAGGATGCCATGACTCCAAAGGAAAACCTCACGCTCGTCAAGAACATGTACGCGCTCTTCAACCAGCGGAAGCTCGACGAGGCGGCGAAAACGGTCGCCAACGACTGCACCTGGACCAACGTTCCCACCGGTGAGACGTTCAAGGGCCCGTCCGGGTTCAAGGAATTCGCCAAGGGGTGGATCACCGCGTTTTCGGACGCGCGCGTCGAGATCCAGAACCAGTGTGCCTCCGAGAACGCCGTCGTGACGGAGTTCTTCGGGCGCGGCACGCACGATGGCACGCTCAAGACGCCGGCCGGCAGCATTGCGCCCACGCGAAAGAAGCTGGACATGAGGTTCTGCGAAGTCCTGACGATCAAAAACGGCAAGGTGACGGACGCGCGGGCGTACTTCGACACCGGCACGATGATGCGCCAGCTCGGCATCGTCCCCGAGTCGGTCGGCTCGAAGTAAGCGAAGCACTCGAGGTCTCTTTTCAACGGACAAGGGAATTCCTAGGAACGCCCGGGCCCCGTCCTGGTGGTTGCACCCGGACGGGGCTTTTCGTCGTGCCGCTCCCCAGGTTCCGATGCGCATCGTTCGCTCGCTTTTTGGGGGGCTCTCAGCCGTGTCGCAGCCTACACCCGCCGCCCCACCACGCCCGCGATGGTCCGGATCTGGTCCACCAGCTCTTGGTACTGCTGCGGGTAGAGCGACTGCGGGCCGTCGGAGAGCGCGTGGTCGGGATCGTGGTGAACTTCGATGATGAGGCCGTCGGCCCCGGCGGCAATCGCGGCGCGCGCCATCGGCGCCACCTTGTTGCGGATGCCGGTGCCGTGGCTGGGATCCACGATCACCGGCAGATGCGAGAGTTCCTTCACCACCGGGATGGCGTTCAGGTCGAGGGTGTTGCGCGTGTAGGTCTCGAAGGTGCGGATGCCGCGCTCGCACAGGATCACCTGGGCGTTGCCCTGCGAGAGCACGTGCTCCGCGCTCATGAGCCATTCCTCGATGGTCGAGGCCAGCCCGCGCTTGAGCAGCACCGGCTTGCCGGCGTGCGCGACCTCGTGCAGCAGGGCGAAGTTCTGCATGTTGCGGGCCCCGACCTGGAGGATGTCGGCGTAGCGAGCCACCTGGGGCACCAGCGCCGAATCGAGCACCTCGCTCACCACCGCCAGACCGTGTGCGTCGGCCGCGCGGCGCAGCAGCTTCAAGCCCTCCTCCCCCAGGCCCTGGAACGAGTAGGGCGAGGTGCGCGGCTTGTAGGCCCCGCCGCGCAGCACCGTGGCGCCGGCCCTCGCCACCGCAGCGGCCACGGTGAACACCTGGGCTTCGCTCTCGACCGCACACGGGCCGGCCATCAGCGCGAGTTGGGGGCTGCCGATGGTGCAGCGGCCCACCGAGATCAGCGTGTCGTGTGGATGAAACGCCCGGCTCACCAGCTTGAACGGGACCGGGATGGGCCGCACCGCCTCCACGCCGGCCCACTCGCGCACCTTGTCCCACTGGACCGGCACGCCGTCGCCCACCGCGCCCAGGCGGATCTGGCCGGCGTGGTCGGTGCGGTGGACCGACAGGCCGAGCATGCGCAGCCGCCCGGCGATGTCGCTGGCGCCGGTCTCGCTCACACCTTTCTTGAGGAGCACGAGCATGGCGGTATCGGAAGACTCCGAACGCCCTCAACGAACAAGCCCACGCCGCTCGGGCATGGGCTGGGAGTCGGTGATGGTGGTGAAGACTTCAGGGAACCCGAGGCGACTCCCGGCCATGCCAGGCGTCGCGGCGCCAGCACCACCTCCGGGTCGAAACCCTCGAAATCGTGACAGGTCTGCGCATCGAGTAGGCGAGGCTAGCACGCGGCGAGAACCACGGGCAACTCTCAGGCCCGATCCTCTCAGGCCCGATCCTTCCCCGGTCGCCCCGAGCCTTTCCACCGCCGCCGCACCTGCGCGGCCACGCGCCCCGGTGCGGCGGCGTTGAGCAGGATCTCCCAGCGCGCACGGCGCGGCATCGCCACTCGATGCCCTGCGGCCGCGGCGGCGAGCGCTCGACGTGCCACCCCACCCAGACGGTCGGCCTGCCCCGGGCGGTGCCCCTCGGCGTCCGCGGCGGACCCGACGTCGTAGAAGCCCACGGCGCGCCGGCCGAGCTGCCGGCGCGTGGCGGTGTCCATGTGGGGTGGGACGAACGTGGTGACGGTGACCCCGCTGCCGTCGAGCTCGCGGCCGAGGGCTTCGCTCCAGGCCCACAGCGCTCCCTTCGAAGCGGCGTAGGCGGAGAACAGCGGGAGCGCGTTGCGGGCCCCGCTGGTGGCCACGTTGAGGATGGCGCCGCGCCCGCGCGCGATCATGCCGGGCAGCGTGGCGCGCGCGAGGGCGATGGGCGCGAACAGATTGGCTTCGAACGCGGCCCGCTCGGAGGCGGGCTCGGCGTCGAGGAACGTCGCGGCGTCGGCGCGCGCGGCGTTGTTGACCAGCAGGTCGAGGTCGGCGAGGGTTTCGAGGTTCGAGGCGATCCAGCGCTCGACCGCGGCGCGGTCCGCGAGGTCGAGCGTGACGGTGCGGATCGCGACGCCACTCGACGTCTGCAGCTCGGCCGCCGCGCGTTCGAGCGCGGCGGGGTCGCGGGCGACGAGCGTGACCGCGCATCCCGCTCGTGTGAGTTCCGCGGCGATCGCGGCCCCCAGACCGCGGCTGGCGCCGGTCACCAGTGCGCGCCTCCAGGTGGCCGGCCGCGGTGGCTCGCTGGCCGCCGCGGCGGCGGCGCGAGAATCGAGCGGCTTCCTCCGCGCCGGCCCTCGAGTTCCCAGCGCTTCGTCCAGGGCTTCGAGAAAGATCTCCACCTCCTCGTCCGCCGTCACCGCATGTGCGGCCACGCGGATGTCCTGGCGGCGCCGCGTCACGATCACGCGCCGGCGGTGGAGCGAATCCGTGAGCGGGCCCACGCGATCTTCGGGCACCGCCACGGTGACGATGCCGGCGTGGGTCCCGGGCGGGCCGTCGTGGAGCGGGGCGAGTCCGCGGCGGGCGAGCGCTTCGGCGAGCCGGGCGCGGTGGGCCGCGGTTCGGGAGAAGATCGTCTCCCACCCGACCGATGCCAGCGCGTCGAGGCTCGCCGCCAGCGCGGCGATCGCCGCCACATCCGGCAGGCCGGCCTCGAAGCGGGCGGCCCCCTCGCAGAACTCCAGCGCCGGCGTCTCGTGTTCGCCGGCGTGCCGCGAGCTCGCCCACCCCACGGTGGGCACGTGGAGATCGGCGAGACGCTCGCGCGCCACGTAAAGGAACCCGCTGCCCACGGGGCCCAGCAGCCACTTCTGTCCGCCGCAGGCGAGGAAGTCGCAGCCCCAGGCGCGCGCGTCCACGGGAATCGCGCCCGCGGCCTGGATCGCATCCACCACCGTGAGGATGCCGCGCTCGCGACACCGCCGGCACGCGCCCTCGATGTCGAGCCGGCGCCCGTCGCGGTACGACACCGCAGACAGCGCCACCAGGCGCACACCGGAGAGATCGCGGGCGGCGAGCTGCTCGCCGAAACCCACGCCCCGCTCCGGCGCGATACCTTCGGCGCGAACGCCCAGGTCCTCGAGGTTGTCCCAGACGAAGCGGTTCGACGGGAACTCGTCGGCTGGATAGAGCACGCGGTCCCCGACGCGCCAGCGGATCGCCGCCGCCGCCAGCGAGAGCGCGGTCGAGGTGTTGGGCGCAAAGGTGATCTCGTCCACCCGCGCGCGGATCAGATCCGCCACCGCGCGACGCGCCGATTCCACGATCGTCAGCCACGCGGTGAAGTGGTCGCCCATCGGATGGGTGCCTTCGCGGGCGACGCGAATCATGGCCTCCGCGCCCGCCGCCGCCATCGGAGCGGTGGCCGCGTAGTTGAGGAACCGCACCCCCCGCGGCAGCGCGAGGATGCCGCGCAAGTCATTCTGTGTCATGAGCTCTGCGAGGCGGCCTTCAAGTGACGTCTGAGCCGGAGGGCGACGGTCAGGCTCCCCCCGATCGCCACCCACCATAGGAATCCGCCGAGGAAGTCCACCCCCCAGCCGCGGGTGTCGGAAAGGAACGCCAGCAGCGAAAACACCTGAAGCAGCGCCAGCCGGTCGGTCTGGCCCGCGGGGCCGACACTCTGGGTGGGGAGCCCCGCGGTGGCGCCGACCAGCCCGGCGAAGGTGATGAGCCAGGCCAGCGCGAGCGCCAGCATCCCGGGCACCATCCATTCCGGCTGGGCCATGGCCAGCGCCAGCAGGTAGAGGACGTCGCACAGTTCCGGCGCAAACCGGTTGATCATCTCGCCCCGCTTCGTGCTCTTGCCGTAGTGCGTGGCGACCAGGCCGTCGAGGGTGCCGAGGAACATGCGCACGAAGGTCAGCGCGATGCCGACCAGATAGAGCCATGGCTGTCCCTGGGCGCCGACGAAGTAGGCGCCCGCCACCAGCAGGCCCACCGGAATCAGCGCGTAGCTGATGTGGTTGGGATCGGTGTCGCGAAGCTGCGGGAGCACGCCCTGGATGAGCTTCCGCGCCGGGTATTTGAGGTTGTAGAGGCCGACATCCATCGCTCCTCCTCAGGGTTTGCGTGCGCGGGTGACGGAGTAGTACCCGTGCGCGTCGGTGAGCGTGAGGTCCACGCGCAACCCGGCTTCCGCCAGCCAGGCTTCGATCGTGGCGGCCGGGCGCATCCTCATGCGCAACGGCTCGCGCCGGAAGTCGGTGAAGACCGCGGAGACGAACGCCAGATCGGGGTGCGCCACCTGGCTGGTGACCACGAAGCGCCCGCCGGGCTCGAGCGCCTCGGCTACGATCGCGATCGAGCGCTGCACGATTGCGTCCTCGGTGATCCAGTCGTAGAAGCCCGATGCCACGGCGACGTTGGGGCGTGGGCGCAAGGCCAGGATCGCGTCGCGGTCGAGCGCGTCCCCCTTCTCGAATGTGACCTGGGAGAGCCCGCGTCGTGCCGCCTCCTCCCGGCCGCGCGCAAGCCCGGCCTCGTCGAGATCCCGGCAGCGCGCGGTGGTGTCCGCGGCGCCCACGCGCTCGAGAACGGCGAGGATGTAGCCGCCGGGCCCCGAGGCCACGTCGAGCAGCGACACCGCGAGCCCCTCGCGCCGCAGCGCCTCGATGCTCTCGGCCAGAAGCGTCTCGAGGTTGCGGCGCCGGTCCCGCACCGCCTGCCACCCCGGCGCCTCGAGGAAGGAACGGTCGATGGCCCTTCCGATCGGCCCCATGCCCGAGGGGCGATTGCGATAGACGTAGTCGAGCATGGTCCCGGAGGTGAGCCCGTCGTCGAAGCAGAGGCGCAGCCCGTCGCTCATTCGCCCCACGGTGCGTAGAAAGATCCGCGCGAGCCCCCACGACAGGCGCTGAATCGGGGTGGATCCCGAGAGCGGGTCGCTCATGAGCCCCTGGCGAAATAGAAGCGGGTGAGATGGAAGAACACCGGGACCGAGAAGCAAATCGAATCCACGCGGTCGAGGATGCCGCCGTGGCCGGCGAGCAGAGCGCCGAAGTCCTTCACGCCGCGGTCGCGCTTGATGGCGGACATCGTGAGCCCGCCCGCGAACCCCATCAGGCAGATGACCAACGCCATGATCGCCGCCACCGCCGGCGTGAAGGGCGTGGCCCACCACAGCGCAGCACCTACCGCGGTGGCCGAGAGCACGCCGCCCAGAAACCCTTCCCACGTCTTGTTGGGGCTGATCGTGGGGGCGATCTTTCGCCGGCCGAGCGCCTTGCCGAACACGTACTGGAGGAAGTCGCTGAGCTGGGCCACGACGATGCAGAACAGCAGCAGCTTGGGGTTCTCGCCCTCGTAGCCGGGGATCCGCAGCCACAGTA
>Ga0247727_10012747_pt1 | contig 14354 bp, 19 predicted proteins | sample WisWelCaveWW1625_FD_202498 | JGI IMG/M metagenome (GOLD analysis project Ga0247727, IMG submission 202498) | Biofilm microbial communities from Wishing Well Cave, Virginia, United States - WW16-25 | ecosystem: Environmental > Aquatic > Deep subsurface > Groundwater > Cave microbial mat | place... | reverse complement strand
TTTTTCATTTTTCCTCAATTTAAAGTTAGACTTTTTTGTCTACTTTTAAACTGTAGGAGTTTTGGGGGTGACTACATAGCTGCAAAACGTTAATAGGATATGAAAGCAACACCTGAACACGATAAACGCATTGCAAATATGATCTTTGCTTCGGTGTATCCCCACTACATTACAAAAGTTGTGGGTAAGGGCAGGACAAAGGAAGAGTTGCATCAGGTAATAGAATGGCTGACTGGTTTTGATGACAATAAACTCCAGGAACTCATCGGCCAGAAGGTAACGTTCGAGACATTCTTTCAGGGTGCAACATTAAATCCGAACGCCCATCTGATTACAGGAGTAATATGTGGATACAGAATAGAAGAAATTGAAAATCACTTAACGAAACAGGCAAGGTATTTGGACAAGTTGGTGGACGAATTGGCGAAAGGGAAAAAGATGGAAAAGATCCTTCGATCTTGAAAAAATAATTGAACTACAGATAGAAACAAAACGTATTTATTGAACAATGTTGTTTTCAGAATCTACAGAACTCAGTGCATTCCTGAACAAGGATGAGCGCCTGATTTGGACAGGCAGACCGAAAAGTGGAATCATCTTTCGCAAATCGGATATTTTTATTATTCCCTTTAGTTTATTCTGGTGCGGATTTGCAATTTTTTGGGTTATTATGGCCTCGGCCACAGGTGGAGCGTTTGGACTTTTCGGAATTCCTTTCGTGCTCATTGGACTCTTCCTGGTTTTTGGAAGATTTCTTATTGATATGAAACAACGACGCAATACATTTTATGGGATAACCGAGAACCGGATTATCATTAAATCCGGGATTTTCTCAAGAACGATTAATTCTTATAATCTGCGGACACTAACCAATTTGGAGTTTACCGAAAAATCCGAAGGAAGCGGTACCATCTTGCTAGGACCGAAAAATCCGATGGATCCATTTGGAATGTCGGCTGGTATGGGATGGTGGCCGGGAGTCAAGACGACCCCTGGCCTTGAGGCCATAGAAAATGTCCGTGAGGTGTATTCGATTATTACTAAAAATCAGGGGTAGAATATGAGGAACTTCGCCAGGAAAATTAATTTTGGATTTCTCACGTAGTATACGTATATTTGTGTACTAAATTACACGTATAATGACCACCAAACTTACGCTTACTGTAGAAAAAGATGTCATCCATCTTGCCAAAGCGTATGCGAGCAAGAAAGGTCGCAGTCTTTCTGATTTAATAGAGTCGTATCTGAAAACGTTGGTCCAACGGGAGAATGGTAAAAATGACCTGTCACCAAACGTCAAACGCCTTCTTGGCGCTGTAAAAGCACCAAAGGGCTTTAACTACAAAAAGGAGCTGGAAGGGATTTTACGTAAAAAATATTCCAGGTGAAGCATTTTCTGCTCGACACCAATGTTGTGATCGACTTTTTAACGGATCGCAGACCCTTTTCCTTGCTTGCAGCGAAACTCTTCGACTATTCAGAAAAGGGGAAAATCAAAATTTACATCACCGCCGTTTCATACAATAACACATACTTCATTTTAAAAAAACTGACAACGCATAGGCAAACGATCAACATCTTGAAAGACCTTGAGAAACTCGCAGAGACGATCGATACGACCAAAGAAGCAATCAGACACGCTTTGGAATCGGAGTTTAAAGACTTTGAAGATGCGATCCAATATTTTACAGCAAGGACAAATAGGAAACTAGACGCAATCGTTACCCGGGATGTTTCGGATTTTAAATTGAGTAAACTACCTGTTTTAACACCTGACGAGGCGATTGGATTCATTGAGAATGCCGGCAGGTAAGAAGGATAAATTGAGATCATTTGGAGTATGAAACTTTTCTGGTTGATAAGCGTTTTATCAAATTTGTTCGGGATAATTCTTCTAACAGTATTCGTCATTCTACCTACCTGGTATTATGGACTATCGAGTACGTCTCAGCGCATCATAGAAATTTCTCTTTTACTAATGGTGATCGGTCAGATTATCGCCGGATACCTATGGGAAAAGAAGTTTAAAGACAATCGCTTTGCGGCAGGAATTTTGCCCATTCTTATTCCTATCGCGTACTATTGGTTTTTGATCGATGGTATGATTATTAATTATTCGTAAGGCGATAGCCGTGGCAACTGCGGCCCAAAAATATCCTCGGTTGCCTTTGAAAACACCAATGGGCCTGACGACATAGAAAAGGTCTCAATGAACAATTTATGGAGGAATTAATTAATCAACTTTAGGTGTCACAATCCCCAAAATAACCTCCGTCGCTCCCTTCCGCGATTCCATAAATTCCAGAACTTTTGTGCGTAGCTTCGGTGAAGCCTTAAGTTGATCGAACCTGGGCCGCAACTCATCCGCCGATGCAACCGAAAAGCCAATTCCCGCGCTGATGAATTCTTTTGCCTCGGGGAATTTTTCGTGTTTTGGTCCTAAGATCACGGGCAATCCAAAAGCCGCTGGCTCGAGGATGTTGTGAAGACCGGTTCGGAATGCACCACCGATATACGCCACTTGGCCGTATTGGTAGAGATGCATTAGCATACCGATGTTGTCGATGATTAATACAGAAAAATCAACAGTCAATGGGGAACTGCCAACGGTCAAGGACGAATAACGAATTGAGGATATCTTCAAATGCTCTTCCAAACTACGAATATTAGCCTCATCAATTTCGTGCGGGGCGATAATCACTTTCCAGTCGGCACCGAGTCCGTTGATCAAAGGAGCCAGAACGAGTATATCTTCGTTCCACACCGATCCGCAGACGAGGACTTTTTTTCCGTCTCCAAATTTTTCGATTTCGGGAAAATGTTTCGCACTGGAGGCATTGCTCATCACCCTGTCGTAGCGGGTATCTCCGGCAACTGTGGACTTCAGACCAATGCCTTTTAGCAATTCGGCCGAAGCTTCGTTTTGCACGAAAATTCCTGTGAAAGAACGAAGGACCTTGCGCATAAATCCGCCATACCAGCGGAAAAAGATCTGGTTTGAGCGAAAAAGTGCTGACACTGACCAGATGGGAATCTTTTGCTCAGCACAGGAGAGAATGTAATTCGGCCAGAACTCATATTTGATAAAGAGAACAGAGGTTGGACAAATTCGCTCCAGAAATTTTCGCGCATTTTTCCTTGTATCCGCCGGCAGGTAAAAAACGGCATCGGCCAGGTCGTAATTTTTCCGGATGCGGTATCCCGAAGGAGAAAAAAAAGTAATGACGAGTTGGCAATCCTCACGCTGTTTCAATGCCTCCATCAGCGGACGACCTTGTTCGAATTCGCCCAATGAAGCGCAATGGAACCAATAACAGGGAACATTTCTCCGTTGAAATTTCGATACGCTGCCCCAAACATCACGTCTTCCTTCGACCCATTCACGCGCCTTGGAATTCCAGAACGCTGCAATGCGGATTCCTGTTATGTAACAACGAAGTAAAAAAGTATAGAGAATGCGCATTTTCTGAACTCAGGTATGGATTGTTTCGCGCAGATATCGCAGATTTAATTCGCAGAGATCGCTGAAATGAATGCACTCTTTAGGGCGGTCCTGAGAACGAAATGTGTCTGCGCTATCTGCATTTTTTTTCTTCGTCATCTGCGGGAACCCTTTTTCAATCATAATAATACGGCTTCGGCGCCCGTTTATACATCGGAATAAGCCACCCAACTTTAAAACTACACATCGTATCGAATCGGTATTCCGGCTGCGGTCCCCCGGTGTCGACGTTGTAGACGCGGATATTTTTTGTGAATCCCTCCGTAAACTCAACACCTGCGTAAAAATTGAGCAGAAATTTATTCGACTGATACAGATATCCGACAAACTGTTTGGCCGAAAATCCCATCGTCAATTTGTCGTACAACTTTTTGTACTTGCCCTCCAGTTGAGGTACCTGGTCGTACAGACTTTCGATGTGAATTTTGTGCATCAGATAACCAGCACCGGCGGTAATCCACAAACCGGAATTCGAATTGACTCCTCCCAATCTGGAAAATACATAACCCACGTCGATATGTGCAGAGGCCCCACGCATCAAAAAAAGTACCTCGCCCGGTTTTCCCGAGAGAGACGTTACGGTTCCAACGGAATTGTAGAGCGACTCGAACATCAACGTATCCCGCAACTGATTTCCGAACAGAAAACCTCCATCCGCAGCGAGTGTCAGGTTGCTTTTCAGTTTTGTACCAAAGGTCAGTCCAACAAGGCTGTTATATCCCCAGCGGTTCATCATATCGCCACCCGTCAGATTGAACTTGTAATTTGGCGCGAATAAAATGGTGGTAATGGAACTGTCCTTGAGGTTTCGCTGGGACAAAAGACCGACTGGCAAAAAAAACGCGAAAAGAATCAAATTTCTCACAACACAAAACTACAAAATCACGTATCAGGAAACGGGATAATGCCCCGATTATTGGCTATCTTCGCGGTCCGGCATTTTTAAACGATCGATAAGTCGTTATAAGTGTTTGAATCAAAGATAGTTACGTTGCTGTTTTTATGACAAAAATGAAAGAAATCCGGATGGTGGACCTATCGTCTCAATACGAGCGCATTAAGGGGGAATTAGACGCCGCTGTGTTTAACACCATTCACTCAACCGCATTTATCAACGGTCCAGAAGTCAAGCAGTTCCAAACTGCCCTGGAAAAATATCTCGGCGTAAAACACGTCATTCCCTGTGCGAACGGAACCGACGCCTTGCAGGTAGCCCTGATGGCGCTTGACCTCCAGCCAGGTGATGAAGTGATTACATCGGACTTTACCTTTGCCGCAACGATTGAAGTAGTTCATTTACTTGGCCTTAAGTCCGTTATTGTCGATGTTGCGCCCGGTACATTCAATATCTCGATTCCCGCGATTGAAAAGGCCATCACCCCGAGAACCCGTGCTATAATTCCTGTTCACTTGTTTGGACAATGTGCCGATTTGGAGGCGATTCTTGAGCTGGGCAAGAAACACAAAATTCCAATCATCGAAGACACCGCACAAGCTATTGGGGCAGACTACACCATGTCGGATGGAACAAAACGAAAGGCCGGTTGCTTTGCCGAAATCGGAACGACCTCTTTTTTTCCGTCAAAAAATCTCGGATGTTTTGGAGACGGCGGAGCGATTTTTACAAACCGCGACGATCTGGCGGAAGTGATGCGCTCCATTGTCAACCACGGAATGGGAAAACGGTACTACTACGACCGCATTGGTGTCAATTCGCGACTCGACACACTGCAGGCTGCGGTGCTCAATGTAAAGTTGAAATACCTCGATGAATATTGTGCCAAACGTCAGGCAGCGGCTAAATTTTACGACGACTTTTTCGGCAAAATAAAAGGCGTGAAAATTCCGGTTCGCAACAAAAAATCAACGCACGTTTTTCATCAGTACACACTTGTGATTGAAGGCATCGACCAGTTCAAAATACAGGAGTACCTGCATAGTCAGGGAGTGCCGATGATGATTTATTATCCCGTCGCGCTGCATTCTCAGAAGGCCTACGGCGCCGAAAAATACGACGACAAAAATTTTCCGGTGACGAATGCGCTCTGCAAATCGGTGATATCGCTTCCGATGCATACGGAACTCGACGTGGAGCAGCTCAATCACATTTGTAACTCGGTGAAAGCCTACCTCGACAACAACAACTGATATGAAAAAAATCGCCGTCATCGGATCGGGTTATGTCGGACTGGTAACAGGAACGTGTTTTGCCGAAACGGGCAACGACGTGGTATGCGTGGACATCGATAAAAGTAAAGTCGAAAAAATGAAACGCGGCGAAGTGCCGATTTACGAACCGCATCTCGATGTGATTTTTGAACGGAACATCAAACAAAATCGTTTGCGTTTCAGTACAGACCTTGCAGAATCTATCAAGGAAGTTGAAATCATTTTTCTGGCATTGCCTACTCCTCCTGGAGAAGATGGTTCAGCCGATCTGAGTTACGTGCTCGGCGTGGCAGAACAACTTGGAAAACTGATGAGCTCCTACAAAGTGATTGTAGACAAATCTACAGTACCCGTTGGCACGTCCGAATTGGTCACTGCCGCCGTTGCCAAACATTCCAAAGTTCCCTTTGACGTCGTATCCAATCCCGAATTTTTACGCGAAGGATTTGCGGTAGATGATTTTATGAAACCTGACCGTGTAGTGATCGGAACAAGTTCAGAAAAGGCCAGAGCTGTTATGAAAGAGCTCTACAAGCCTTTCGTCCGACAAGGGAACCCGATCATCTTTATGGATGAAAAATCCGCGGAACTGACTAAATACGCCGCCAATTCCTTCCTCGCGACGAAGATTACTTTTATGAACGAGATCGCAAATTTCTGTGAGCGCGTTGGAGCCAATGTGGACGAGGTGAGAATCGGAATGGGTTCAGACACGCGCATCGGAAAGCGATTTTTGTTTCCGGGAATCGGGTATGGCGGAAGTTGTTTTCCGAAAGACGTTCAGGCTTTGGTGAAAAGCGGCAAGCAGCACGATTACAATTTTCAGATCATCGACGCCGTTCTTCGCGTCAACGACAAACAAAAGACCAGGCTCATTGATAAAATGCTCAACCACTTCGGCGATCTTTCCGGAAAAACCTTTGCCCTATGGGGACTTGCCTTTAAACCAGACACCGACGACATTCGAGAGGCGCCGGCACTTTATATGATCGATGCCCTGTTAGCAGCCGGGGCAAAAATCAGGGCCTACGATCCCGAAGCGATGGAAAATGTGCGCGCCATCTATGGTTCAAAAATCACGCTGACGCCTGAACAGTACGACGTACTCGACGGAGCAGATGCGCTGATCATCGCGACCGAATGGAGTGCGTTCCGAAATCCTGATTTCGACCGGATCAAAAAAAGCTTGAAATCACCGAAGATTTTTGACGGACGTAATTTGTTCGAACTGGACGAAATGGCGGGCAAGGGATTTTATTACGAAAGCATCGGCAGGGCTACAATTACCGCTTGATGGCAGAACAAAAGCGCATACTGATTACCGGTGCTGCAGGATTCCTGGGCTCACATCTCTGTGACCGTTTTGTCAAGGAAGATTACTACGTCATTGCGATGGACAACCTGATCACCGGTCGGCTGAAAAACATTGAACATTTGCAGGGTCTGAAGAATTTCGAGTTTTGCCACAACGACGTCAGCAAGTTCATCCACGTTCCGGGAAAGTTGGATTACATTTTGCATTTTGCTTCACCAGCAAGTCCGATTGATTACCTTAAAATTCCGATTCAGACCCTAAAAGTCGGATCGCTCGGAATTCACAACTGCCTTGGCCTGGCACGGGCAAAAAATGCAACCGTGATGATTGCGAGCACGTCGGAAGTGTATGGCGATCCGGAAGTGCATCCGCAAACCGAAGACTATTGGGGGCACGTGAATCCGGTTGGACCGCGAGGCGTTTACGACGAAGCCAAACGCTTCCAGGAAGCGATGACGATGGCGTACCACACCTTCCACAACATCGACATCCGCATCGCACGAATTTTCAACACGTACGGTTCGCGGATGCGACTCAACGATGGACGTGTTCTTCCAGCATTTATAGGTCAGGCACTGCGCGGCGAAGATCTCACGGTATTCGGGGATGGTTCGCAAACGCGTTCGTTTTGTTATGTCGACGATCTGGTTCAAGGGCTTTTCCTTCTGCTTCATTCCGGATATCATCAACCGGTCAATCTCGGCAACCCGGATGAAATAACCATTCTTGAATTTGCGGAAGAAATCATCAAACTAACGGGCACGACGCAAAAAATTGTTTTCCGCGATCTTCCGGTGAACGATCCAAAACAACGCCGTCCGGACATTTCGCGGGCAAAAAAAATTCTCAACTGGGAGCCGAGAGTTTCCCGATCGGAAGGTTTGAAGAAAACCTATGCGTACTTCAAAAGTCTTAGTCCTGAAGAACTCCACGAATCCGAGCATTACAACTTTGACAAATACATCATCAAATAAGATGTCTGCTCCTGGTAAATATTTTGCTCATCCCAGTGCAGTCATTGACGAAGGTTGCAAAATTGGGACCGGCACTAAGATCTGGCATTTTTCGCACGTGATGTCGAACTGCAGCATCGGAGAAAACTGTAATCTTGGACAAAATGTGGTGGTGTCGCCGGAAGTCGTTCTGGGCAACAACGTTAAAGTGCAGAACAACGTGAGCATTTACACCGGAGTCGTTTGCGAGGACGACGTTTTTCTCGGGCCCTCTATGGTTTTTACCAATGTGACCAATCCGAGAAGCGCAGTAAACCGCAAGAACCAATATGCCAAAACGCTCGTGCGTCGCGGAGCCACGATCGGGGCGAATGCTACCATCGTCTGTGGAAACGATATCGGTGAGTTCGCCTTCATCGGAGCGGGAACGGTGGTGACCAAAGCGGTACCGGCCTACGCCCTCGTTATAGGAAATCCGGCAAGGCAAACCGGTTGGATGAGTGAATACGGACACAAACTTATCTTTGACACAAGCGGTAGCGCGGTTTGTCCGGAGAGCAAGGAAAAATATAGTAAGACCGGTGAGGTAGTCACCAAAATTTCGGAAATACAATGAGCAACAGTGATAAAATCCGCTTTGCAGTTGTGGGCTGCGGGCATATCGGAAAGCGGCACGCCACAATGATTTTGCGCAATCCGGAATCGCAGCTGGTTGCCCTGGCCGACGTAAAAAATCACGGTGAGCTCGACTTGCACGATTTTCCGGGGATTCCGTTTTTCGACTCGGCCGAAGAATTATTGAATTCCGGATTGGAATTTGACGCGGTTTCGATTTGTACGCCCAATGGACTTCACGCCGAGCAGGCCATCGCGTGCCTTGAAAGAGGAAAACACGTGGTATGTGAAAAACCGATGGGGCTGCGGAAAGATAAGTGTGAGCAAATCATTTACACGGCGCTGCAGCATTCAAGACAGGTTTTTTGTGTGATGCAGAATCGCTATTCTCCGCCTTCGGTCTGGATCAAGGAAGTTGTGGACAAAAAGATAATGGGTGAGATTTTTATGGTTCAACTGAATTGTTACTGGAACCGTGACGACCGCTACTACAAGAAAGGCGGATGGAAAGGCACACAGGAACTTGATGGCGGAACCCTGTTCACGCAGTTTTCGCATTTCATCGACATTATGTACTGGCTTTTTGGCGACATCACCAACATCGAGGGAAAGTTTGCCGATTTCACTCACCAAAAGTCAACGGACTTCGAAGATTCAGGGATAGTCATTTTCGATTTTCTGAATGGTGGAAAAGGAGTCATCAATTATTCAACGGCTATTTGGGATCAGAATTTGGAGAGTTCGATGACGATCATTGGGAAAAATGGTTCGGTAAAAATTGGAGGGCAGTATATGAATGAGGTGGAAGTTTGCCATATCAAGGACTATACGATGCCGGAGTTGGCGCCTTCAAATCCAGCGAACGACTATGGGGCGTACAAAGGCTCTGCAGCCAACCACCACCACATCATCGACAACGTGGTGAGTTCGTTAAAAAACAGAACCGTTCCAACAACGAATGCGCTGGAAGGATTGAAAGTTGTAGAAATTATTGAGCGGATTTATGCAGTGAGGGATATTGAGTTTAAGAAGAAATAGGCTGGCCACGATCCCGATAGCCATCGGGACACGAATATCCCGGGATGCATTGATGCATTCGCGACATTAAAAAATAAAAAATGAGTACTGTGTACGATCGTCTATTGAAAAAGGAAAACAAACTGGCCGTTATTGGTCTGGGGTATGTTGGGCTTCCAATTGCATTGGAATTTGCACGAAAAGTCAAGGTGATTGGTTTTGACATCAATCAAAAGCGTGTGGATATGATGAAAAAGAACATCGATCCATCGAACGAACTCGACGCGAAAGATTTTGATGGCTGTGATATTGAATTTACAGCCAATCTCGAAGATTTGCGCTCTGCGACATTTTTCATTATTGCTGTGCCAACACCGATTGATGCGAGCAAAGAACCAGACCTCGGACCCGTCATTTCGGCGAGCAAAACGGTTGGGAAAGTTCTCAAAAAAGGCGATTACGTTGTTTACGAATCGACGGTTTATCCGGGATGTACTGAAGAAGACTGCGTTCCGGTGCTGGAAGAACTTTCCGGATTAAAATATATTTCGGATTTCAAAGTTGGCTATTCTCCGGAGCGAATTAATCCCGGTGATAAAGTGCATACCTTGACGAGCATCGTGAAAGTGACTTCCGGATGCGATGCGGAGTCCGCCGAAATTGTTGCGAAGACGTACGAACTTGTGGTAAAGGCCGGCGTTCACCGTGCGCCGTCGCTGAAAGTCGCGGAAGCTGCAAAAATCATCGAGAACACACAGCGCGACGTCAACATTGCGTTCATCAACGAATTGTCGATCATTTTTGCACGGATGGGAATCAACACCTACGACGTTCTGGAAGCGGCTGGTACCAAATGGAATTTTCTCAATTTCAAACCCGGACTGGTTGGCGGACACTGCATCGGAGTAGATCCTTACTACCTCACCCACAAGGCGGCGAAGCTTGGATACCACGCGCAAATCATCAACTCGGGTCGGTATGTGAATGATTCGATGGGCTTTTACGTCGCCAAACAGACCGTCAAGAAAATGATCGGGCAGAAAATAAATCCGATGGAGGCGCGGGTTCTGATTCTTGGCGCCACTTTCAAGGAAGATGTCAGTGACATCCGAAACTCAAAAGTAGTCGACGTAGTTACCGAATTGAAGTCCTACGCCTGCACGGTTGACGTTGTGGATCCCCACGCCGATGCACACGAGATTAAAGAAGAATATGGTTTTGAGATGAAGGCGAAGGCCGATAAAAATTATGACGCTGTTATTGTGGCCGTCAATCACAGGGAATATGTCGGAATGACGGAGATGGACTTTAAGGCGTTGTTGAAACCGAATTCAGGATTGGTGGTGGATTTGAAGGGACTTTATCGGGGGAAGATAAAAGGGATTGAGTATTGGAGTTTGTGAAAAGGACACTGGATGCTGGACACCGGATTCTAGACGCGTTTTCTATAATTACTTGGTCTTAATCAAGAATTTCAAATCCGCCCGTAGATGAAAACTGCCAAGCCGCTACGCGGTTCAAATTCTGAAACGCACTCCTTTCGGAGTTCTTGCATATTTCATTACCGGTGCGCCCTTCAGCCAGAACAACCATCGCGCCAGAAAGTAGGCTATTACAAATATGATTACCGGCACAAAAAGATTAATTCTTCCGGATAGATCAGGCGTGATTTGAATAAGCTCGTGCATTGCCAGAAATACGAGAAATACAACAAGTACCTGTTTCTTCAGCTTTCTCAACCGCAACTGAGCATCCGCGATATTGAGATCCGCCGCTTTTATCTTCATTAAACCCCATCTCCTTCTTTGATTGCTTTTGTTGATTATGTGATAACAGGCCGCCTGTTTCGGGCCAAACCACAAAAAACTCAGGAAATACAGTATTCCGAAGAGAAAATTTAAAACGAAGATATCAGATGCTTCTTCCAGCATTCAAATAAATATAGTCAATTTTCAACAATTTTAGGAAAGAATATGAGATTCGAAATAAATCTATTCGCGAATAAGAATTGAATTGTCTAATTTGGCTATACAAATCAAGACCTTGAAAACAAACAAAACCATTCTCATCACCGGCGGTGCCGGCTTCATCGGTTCGCACGTTGTTCGGCTGTTCGTCACAAACTATCCTGATTATCACATCATCAATCTCGACAAATTAACCTACGCCGGGAATTTGAAGAATCTGAGGGATATTGAGAATTCAAAAAACTACGAATTTGTCCGCGGAGATATTCAGGACAGAGGTTTTCTCGAAGTGCTTTTTGCTGAGAAGAAAATCACGGACATTGTTCACCTTGCGGCGGAATCCCACGTCGACCGGTCGATTTCCGGTCCGATGGATTTTGTGATGACCAACCTGGTAGGGACAGCGAATTTGTTGGATGTTGCAAGAAAGGCCTGGAAGGATGAAAAAGACCACACGTTTTACCATATCTCTACCGACGAAGTTTACGGATCCTTGGGAAGCGAAGGATTTTTCACCGAGCAAACGGCCTACGATCCTCGAAGCCCCTATTCTGCTTCCAAGGCTGGATCGGACCATCTTGTAAGAGCCTGGGGACATACCTATGGAATGAATGTGAAATTATCCAACTGCTCGAACAACTATGGTTCACACCAGTTTCCGGAAAAATTAATTCCGTTGATGATCAACAATATTCGTCTTAACAAAGCACTGCCGGTTTACGGTAAAGGCGCAAACGTCCGGGACTGGTTGTGGGTCGAAGATCACGCCCGCGCGATCGACACCATCTTTCACAGGGGAAAAGTTGGCGAAACGTACAACATTGGAGGATGGAATGAATGGAAAAATATTGATCTCGTGAAATTTCTCTGCCAATTGATGGATCGTAAATTGGGTCGCGCCAAAGGCGAATCCGAAAAACTCATCACCTACGTCACTGACCGTGCCGGTCACGATCTCCGCTATGCCATCGATGCCACGAAAATCAAAAAGGAATTGGGGTGGGAACCGTCGATCAAATTCGAGGAAGGACTTGAAAAAACGGTAGACTGGTATCTGGCCAATGAGGCTTGGGTGAATGATGTGACATCGGGAGAGTATCAGAAGTACTATGAGGGGCATTATCGTTAGCTCGCTCGTCAAAAGAAATTTAATCCGATTCCAGTGAATTCAACGAAATAATTTGAAAGCGTATTTGACATTTGCGCCAATTGCATTGGTCCTTTTATGGATCTATCTGGTATATCACGGGTACAAAAGTCTACGAGATTTTCAAAAAGAATCAGGTATCAATCCATTTTCACCTTTTCAAAACTTCAAATTATTAATGCGTACGTCCTGGAGTAAGAGTGAAAATGCGGCTTATAACAAATTGGAAAGAAGTAATTCCAAATATTTCAAAATCTGGGTGATTTCACTCTTGATTTTTACAGTAGTGACTCTTGTTGTTGGTATACTTACGGCGCCAGATTAACAAAATTCCATTTCGGCAATCACCCAGTTATGCTCAGTCCAGAAAGAGCCACTTTAAATCAATAATTTGGCGAATTGAGAGAATATACGTATCTTTGTTTTAAACACACGTATATGACAACGAAACTTACATTGACTGTAGAGAAAAGCGTCATTGAAAAGGCCAAAATTTATGCCCGTAACACCGGCAGAAGTCTATCGGAACTTATTGAGTCCTACCTTGAAAGTATTATCCAGGAAAGTAAACCAAAGGACCAAATGTCGCCAAGGCTTAAAAGCCTGGTTGGAAGCGTGAGATTACCGAATAACTTTGACGAGAAAAAAGAACTGGCCGAATATTACAGGAAAAAGCATTTATGAAATTAATATTCGTGGACACAAATATTCTTGTAGACTTGATTGCTGACCGGAGGCCGCATAGTAAATTTGCAATTGCGCTATTTGAAAAAGCGGAAACAAAAAAAGTAAAGCTCTACGCTTCATCGCATTCATTTGCAACGACCCATTACTTATTAAAAAAATATGTCGATGAAAAAAATATCCGGCTAATTTTACTAGGCCTTTTGGAATATGTGAGCATTATTTCCGTTGATGAACACATCATCAAGCGCGGGCTCAAATCGAAACATAAAGACTTTGAGGACTCCATTCAAATTCTCTCTGCCTTATCAATTGACAAAATGGACTGTATCGTAACAAGGAACTTAAAAGATTTCAAAGGATTGGAAATTCCAGTTTTTTCGTCCGACGACATTCTCAAAAAAATATAACATCGGCACTTAGTGGATCATCAAAAAACCAACGCGTCGATTTGCTTTCAGCCAGCGGGTTGGAGAATGTATATAAAGTCAAATCGACTATGAACTAAAAATTTAAACTTTTTATCACTCCGGACATCTTGAGCTAACCTCATTCTGGAAGCACCACGATTATGAGACGCACAATTTTATACTTAATTTTAGTTCTACTGCTCGCTTGTTGCACCAATTCTACTGAAGGAAATGATCGTACAAGCATTGAGATGACCTCCACAGATTATTTGGATTCGGGGCTTGTATTACTTGACAGTGGAAAAGTCGAAAAGGCCCAACGACTATTTCAGTTGGCAACTGAACGAGATAGCGCCAATTTTGAAGCCGGAACAATCTGGGAATTTGCTACACCAAAATGGAGATTCCCGACTCTGCTGAAATTTGCTACAGGAGGTCAATAGCTATAGAGCCGGGAGGGTTTCTGCCCTATAACAATCTGGGTGGGATCTACGAGAAAGACCAAAAGCAACTCGATTCTGCACTGCGATATTACTCCATTGCCATTGAAAAACTTGAAAAATTCGATTCGTTTT
>Ga0247727_10012745_pt1 | contig 14356 bp, 8 predicted proteins | sample WisWelCaveWW1625_FD_202498 | JGI IMG/M metagenome (GOLD analysis project Ga0247727, IMG submission 202498) | Biofilm microbial communities from Wishing Well Cave, Virginia, United States - WW16-25 | ecosystem: Environmental > Aquatic > Deep subsurface > Groundwater > Cave microbial mat | place... | reverse complement strand
CTTGACGACGCCGATCTCGTGATGTTGCGAAAAGCTTATGCTTTTCTTTTGCTCAAATGGCGCGGCCATCGCATCCCTACGCTTGCTGAATTAGAAAGCGGTGCATGAGTTCCGGTTACGTTCCCGCCCAAATTCGGCAGCAGTTGCGATTGGCAAGCGGCCAGCGGTGTTCGTATTGCCGAAGTTCCAAATTTGGATAACCATGGGTTTGCACCCTCCTAACGACTAACATCCTATTCGTTTGCCTCTCCTTTGCATATAATTCTAAATGGCTGCAATGAACATTTCATCAGATTAAGTTGTACAAGACAAAAGATGGATTTGGAGTAACTTGACTAAAATTTAACCACGAGTGCGGAGATGAACAAGAATCTAACGTTTAACGTCGCCCAAACTTTATCATCTATTTTTAGCTTTTGTCTCTTTGCCTTTTGCGGTTGCGCCCACGACATCATCGACTACGCCAGCGTCGAGCAAATCAGCTATTCGCAGCACGTCCAGCCCATTTTCAAACAAAATTGTTTATCGTCCGGTTGCCACAATTCCACTGACCGCGCCAATGGTTTGGATCTCACCTCGTGGGAAAGCCTGATTCGCGGCTCGGATTTCGGCGCGGTGATTGTCTCCGGCAACGCTCATCACAGCCATCTCCTCGAGCACCTCGAAGGCGAACGCGAGCCGCGAATGCCGCTCAATCGCAAACCATTGCCGGAAGAACAAATCGAATTCATTGCGCGCTGGGTTGAAGAAGGGGCGCGCAACGACGCCGGCCAGCGGCCGTACGAGAATATCACAAAAAAAGTTTATGTTTCCAACCAGGGCGACGATCTCCTCTCCGTGATTTCGACCGAGCATCATATCGTCACCCGCCTGCTCGAGGTGGGCGATTCGCCGGCTCTTGACGTGCCGCACAATCTTTTTATTGATCCGCAGAAACGTTTCCTTTATACTTCTTTGATTGGCAGCGGCGAAATCTGGAAATTCGATATTGCCACAGATACCTTCGTCGGCAAAGCGCAGGCGGGAAATTCCTCCGCCAACGTCGTCGTCAGTCCGGACGGCAGCAAAGCTTATGTGACGAATTGGGATGTCACCAATCCGAACGGCCGCGCCGTGCAGGTGATCGACACCGCCACGTTGACGAAGATTCAACAAATCAACGTCGGCCTCGCGCCGCATGGGATCAGCTTTAGCCACGACGGCAAGCTCATTTACGTGACCAATTATCTTTCCGACAGCATCTCGATTTTGAATGCCGCCGACAACACGGAAGTTGCGCGCGTGTTGCTCGCGCCGGATGTGAACCCCGTGCGCTCGTCAAAATACCAGCCGCTGCAGGTGGCGCTGACGCCGGATGATAAATTTGCTTATGTGACTTGTTTTGAATCGAACGAAGTGCGCGTCATTGACACTGCAGCTAAAACCGTCATCCTTCCCGCGATTCCGGTGGGCAAACGCCCCTTCCTGCTCGAGGTCACGCCGGACGGACAATTCGTTTACGTCGCCAATCAGCAATCCGACAACATGAGCGTCATTCGCGTGGCCACCAATAAAGTCATCGCGACGATCGAGAGTCCGGCGTTTGCCAATCCGCACGGCATCGCGTTCACGCCGGATGGGCGCTATGCTTATGTCACCAATGAAAATTTGAGCGGCGATTACAACCCGCATCATCCCACCGAGGGCGGCGGCAAAACCGGCAATGTCATGGTCATCGATACGGCGACGTTTCGCGTTATCAAGACCATTGAAGTCGAGGTTGATCCGACGGGGGTCGCGGTGGTGGAACGGTGACGTTTGTAGTGATGCCTTCAGGCATACACTTTACGAATCCAGCCTCAGGTTGTTTGTGCAAATTGGCTTTGCGCCGTAATCAGATAGAGAGTTATTTTAGCACCCACGCTTTTGCCCCTGAAGGGGCTACTACAAACGAGTTATTTTAGCACTCATGCTTTTGCCCCTGAAGGGGCTACTACGAAACGAGTTCGAGGAGGAAGGATAAATGCGAATCGCGTTTGCGACGAGCGAATGTGTGCCTTTTGCCAAAACCGGCGGATTAGCCGATGTCAGCGGCGCGTTGCCGAAAGCGCTGGTCGCCGAAGGCTGCGAGGTCAAAGTTTTTATGCCGTTGTACAGCTCGATTAACACGGACAAGCACGGTCTGACTTTCGCGCGCGAGTTATATGACGTTCCCGTGCAAATCGGCGGCGAAACCGTGTATTATCACGTCTGGTACAAAAAGAACGAGGCCGGCGTCGAGCATTATTTCATCGACTGCCCGCGTTATTATCATCGCGGCGCAATTTACACGGGCGATGCCGATGAAGACAGGCGGTACATTCTTTTGCAAAATGCGGCGTTCCAGATCATGCAGCGTTATAACTGGTCGCCGGATATTTTGCACGGCAATGATTGGCAAACCGCGCTCATGCCGGTTTATCTTCGCGAGAAATACAACTGGGACAGCCTGTTCTGGAAAACCGCGTCCGTGCTCTCGATTCACAATCTCGCCTACCAGGGCGCGTTCTCGAAAGAGTCGATTTATCATGCGGGATTGAAATATGACAAATATTATCCGCTGGGGCCGTATGAATTTCACAGCGCGTTTTCGTTTTTGAAAGCGGGCCTGCTGTATGCCGATGCCGTCACGACGGTGAGCGAAACCTACGCGAACGAAATTCAAACGCCGGAATATGGCGCGCGTCTCGACGGTGTGCTGCGAATGCGGCACGACGATTTTTACGGCATCTTGAACGGCATCGATCCGAACGAATGGAGTCCGGCCGTCGACAAGTTCATTCCGCAGCATTATGATTTCGACACCTTCGCCGATAAAGCAAAAAACAAAAAGGCGCTGTTGGACTACCTCGGTTTGCCGCTGCGTGAAAATGTGCCGGTGATCGGCATGATCTCGCGTTTGACCGCGCAAAAGGGCTTTGAAATAATTTCACAGGCTTTTCCGGATATGGCGCAAATGCCGGCGCAATTCGTTTTCCTCGGCAGCGGCGAGCAAAAATATGTGGATTTTCTTGCCTGGGCGACGCGAACGTATCCGGAGCGCGTGGCCGCCTATAGCGGTTTCAACAATGAGCTGGCGCATTTGATCACCGCCGGCAGCGATATGTATCTGATGCCGTCGAGCTACGAGCCGTGCGGCTTGAATCAAATGTACAGCCTGGCTTACGGCACGGTGCCGATCGTGCGCAAAACCGGCGGACTCGCGGATACGGTCAGAGATTATCACGAGTACAATCAGCAGGGTAATGGATTTTCGTTCTGGGATTACACGCCCTATGCGTTGTTCACGAGCATCCAACGAGCGTTGGCGCTTTTCTATCAAAAAGACGCGTGGCTGGAAGTCGTGCAACGCGGGATGAGCGAAGACTTTTCGTGGCAGAAATCGGCGCGGAAGTATATCGAGGTTTATAAGAAAGCGAAGAGCAAGCGGGGGTAACTCATGTACTATCTCTATCTCGACGAATCCGGCGACCTCGGACATCCCATTCAAAGCCCTGGTGCGTCACGGCATTTTGTGATCACAGTTTTGGAAGTGCAGAGTGAGCAAGCCAGGAAAGCTATCGAAAAAGCTGTGGAGCGAACCGTGAAAAATAAGCTGCACAAAAAAGGGTCTCGCAAGGCCAAGCCGATCACCGAACTCAAAGCGACGGCAACTGATTTCGCCGACAAACAGTATTTCTATCGCCAAATTGCGGCGGTGCCGTTTACTGTTTCTGCCGTCATTCTCGAAAAAGAACGTTTCAGCAATTATCTGCAACAGAACCCAAACCGCGTCTACGGCTTCATCACGCACCTCGTTCTAAAAGGGCTGCCACTTGAAGAAGCCATGACGCGAGTCATTCTCACGTTGGATAGAAATGTGCGCGGTTCGACGATCAAAGCGTTCAATGAACATTTGATCAAGCAACTGGAGGCGCGCATTCCGCCTTTAGTGCCGGTGTCGATCAACCATAGAGCTTCACACGAGATCAAACTATTGCAAGCGGTTGACTTCTTTGCGTGGGGATTTTTTCGCAAATACGAAACGGGAGATACCCGATGGTATGAAGTGTTTCGAGAGAAGATCGCTTTTGAGCGGGTGTATCCCGATAAATAAAAAAGAGAGCGATCCCTGTATAGCTAGATCCCATGGTTCTATTTACCTACATTCAGAAGGGAGCACCACAGGGGCTATACAGGCCTTACTCACTCTCTTTTGCTAAAATATACATCACAAAAACGTCAAAGTCAAGAACTTTTTAAATACAAAATAGCGAAGCGTAGGCGAGGCTGAATTTTGTACTATCTTTATCTTGATGAATCAGGAGACCTCGGACATTATACGGAGAGTCCGGGCGCTTCAAAGTATTTTGTCATCACCGTGTTGGAGGTGATCAATGACAAAGACAAAAAGGCGATTGAGAAAGCCGTTGAACGAACGTTGAAGAATAAGCTTCACAAAAGGCACTCGAGCAAGACGAGCTTGATCACTGAACTCAAAGCGACGAATACCACGTTTGCAGTAAAACAGCACTTTTACCGGCAAGTTGAGAAAATCCCCTTTCATCTCTATGCTGTGATTCTTGACAAAATCTATGCTGTGATTCTTGACAAAACCCTTTTTGGCAATCACCTTCAATTCAATCATAATCGCATTTACCGTTTCATTACGCATTTGGTGATCAAATCGCTTCCTCTTGAGACGGCTACGACGCGAGCGCTGTTTGTTTTAGATCAAAGAATGGGCGGCGCGGCAATTCAGGAATTTAATAAGTTGTTGCGTTTGCAAATAGAATCACAGCTTCCGCCGCAAGTGTCGCTCTTTATCGATCATCGCAATTCCAACGCGATGCGGCCTCTACAAGCGGTTGATCTTTTTTCGTGGGGGATTTATCGCAAGTATGAAGCGGGAGATACTCGATGGTATGATGTGTTTCGAGAAAAGATCAAGTTTGAGCGAATATACCCCGATAAATAAAAAAAGAGAGCGAACCCTGTATAGCGACGCCCCACGGCTATGTTACCTACCTATGGAAGGGAACACCGTAGGTGCTTATACAGGCCTTACTCACTCTCTTGGTTAAAAGATAAGTTGTTCAAACGTAAAAGTCAAGCTTTGTTTTAAAAAAATATGCAAACACTTCGAAAGCCAACAAAAAACTTTTTAGCTTTTGTTTTATTTCTCGCCGCCTGCTCCAAAAATGATAAACTACCGACGCCACCGGACGACAATTCACCAAAATTCAAAGTAACAGATTTCACTGCGCCGGAGCAATGCGCGAGCTGCCATCCAAATCATTACAACGAATGGCGCGGCTCGATGCACGCGTATGCTTTCGTCGATCCGGTTTTCTTTGCGATGCACGAGCGCGGGCAGCAAGAGACGAACGGCAGGCTCGATCAATTCTGCACGAAATGCCACAGCCCGGTTGCGAGCCTCACCGGTGAAACGCCGCCGTTTTTCAACCGCAATTCTCTTTCGTCAATTTCAAATCACGGAGTGCAATGCGATGTTTGTCACACGATCACCAAAATTAACAATCCGAATAATGCCGATTTCGAATTGAAGCCGGGCAACACGAAATACGGCTCGCTCGCGAATCCGGCGGACAATAATTTTCATCGCTCAGCCTTCAACGCCGAATTTGATCGCTCGCGATTTTGCGGCGCCTGTCACGATGTGCGCAATGGTTTCGGAGTGTTGGTCGAAGAAACCTACAGCGAATGGAACCGCGCCGCGCTCGCCGGCATGGCGTTCCAATGCCAGCATTGTCACATGCCGACTTACGCCGGTCAGGCCGCGACCGGCGGGCCGCAACGCGACAAATTGCATCGCCATTATTTCACCGGCGTTGATGTGCCGCTGGTGGATTTTCCGGATGCCGCGTTGCACCGGCAAATGGCGGAAGATTTATTGCAAAAATCGGCGGATTTAAGTATTTCGCATCCGGCAGCGATTGCCGCCGGTGACACGCTCAGACTCGCCGTCACCGTGGCGAACACAAATAAGGGCGCCTTAAGCGTCGGCCACAGCCTCCCTTCCGGCGTCACGGCAGAGCGGCAAATGTGGATCGCCATTGCCGTGCGCGATCAAAGCGGGCGCGTGCTTTATCAAAGCGGCCAGCTTGATGCAAACGGCGATTTGCTGGATCATCACAGCGCGCTGGCCCCGGATGCTGATCCGGACCTGACGATTTTTCGGCAAATCATGCGCGATGAAGACGGCAAAGAAGTTTTATTTTTCTGGCAGGCAAAATCAGTGGAAAATATTCTGCTGGCGCCGCTGGCTGAAAAAACGGCAAATTATAAAATCAGGCTGCCGCCAAATCTGAGCGGCGAAATCACGCTTGAAGTTACGTTGCGCTTCCGCACGTTGCAGCCTTACTTTTTGCGGGAACTCGGCCTCGGCGATCTTGTGGCTAAAGTTCCGATTGTTGATATGGAGAAAGTAACCGGACAAATAAAGATCAATTAACTTTTCCTGTCGCGCTTTGGGCAAAATGTTGAAAAAATACCTGCTGAAAATCCCGCTGTTTTGTTGCGGGCTGAATGTCGTTTGGCAGCCGCCGGCCGGCGCCCAGATTTTAACGCGCAGCGCCGACGGCATCGCCGTCGAGCGCGACGGCCAGCGCCTGGCCCTGCCGTTCTACGGCGGGCTCGATCGTTTTATTCCACAGTTCGTCGATCTCGACGGCGACGGCGATTTGGATTTGCTGATTTCGGAGCCGGACGGGCAATTGACTTTTCTCGAAAATATCGGCTCGCCGGCGGCGCACCGCTTTCGTCTGGCCGCCGGCGCTTTCAAAAATCTCGAGATGGGGACCTGGTTTTATTGCGTCGATATCGACGCCGACGGCGATCTCGATTTGTATCACGCCAATAGCGACGGCGGCCTGGCTTTTCGCCGCAACCGAGGCTCCAGGACGAACCCGGATTTCGTGCTCGAAACTGCGGCGGTTCTCAGCAACACCGGCCAGCCCGTTGCCAGCCAGGTCTCCAGCCTGCCAACCTTCGTGGATATTGACGCCGATCAGGATTTCGATTTTTTCACCGGTATTCTAACCGGAGAAATCGCGTTATACCGAAATGTGGGCAATCCGGCGGCGCCGGTGTTTGCTTTTGAAACCAACAAATGGCAGGATTTGCTCATCTTTTCATTCGGCGCCGCGCACGGCTGGCGAGGCGCGAAATCGCCGGCCGACAAAGATCGGCACGGCGCCAACAACCTCGAATTCGAGGATATTGACGGCGACGGCGATGCTGATTTCTTTTACGGCGATTTTTTTCATCGCAGCGTCTACTTTTTGCGCAATGAAGGAACTGCGGCCGCTGCCACGGTGGCGATTACCGACACGTTATTTCCGCAGCCCCAGCCGGTATCAACCGCCGGCTACAACCTGCCGCGCTTTGCGGATATCGACGGCGACGGCGACAAGGATTTTTTTATCGCCGCGTTGCTGCAGAACCGCAATAATTTTCTTCTCTATAAAAATCAGGGCACGCCGGCGACGCCGCAGCTCAAAGCCGCGACGACCAGTTTTCTCACGATGCTCGATGCCGGCAGCAACAGCGCGCCGGCCTTTGCCGATATCGACGCCGACGGCGATCAGGATTTGTTCATCGGCAATGCAGACGACGGGCAAATCAGTTTCCATGAAAACACCGGAACCGCGACGTCGCCGGCTTTTCGATGGATGACGGATAACCTGGCCAATATTCAACCGAGTCTGCACTTCTTCGCAACACCAGCTTTTGCCGACCTCGACGCCGACGGTGATTTTGACCTCTGCGTCGGCTCGTACGACCGCATTATTTATTATGAAAATCAGGGCACGCGGCACAGTCCCAATTTCACTTTCATCAGCGGCACCTTTGCGAATATCAGCGTCGGCAGCTACTGCGCGCCGCAATTCGCCGACTGCGACAAGGATGGCGATCTCGACCTTTTTATCGGCGCCGCAATCGGCGGCGTCGTTCATCTCTACGAAAATACCGGCAATATCAGCCAGCCCCGATTGCAGTTTAAAAAAACAATTCGCCATGCGTTCAACGTCGACGATGCGATTCCCTTTCTGCATGATTGGACGGGTGACGGCATTTTGGATCTTTTCGTCGGCGAGAACAACGGCGCGATTCTGTATTATCGCGGCGTCGCCGCCGATTCCTTCGCGTTTGTGCAAAAGGATTTTGCGAACATCGACGTCGGCTTTGATGCCGCGCCGGCGTTCGTCGACATCAATGGCGATCGCCGCCTCGATCTGTTTGTGGGTGAAGGCGATGGCGGCGTCAATTTTTTTCAGGGCAGTGGAGGCTCTGCTGTGGTGGATCTGATTGCTCCGCCAAACTCGTTTGAGCTGAATGCGCATCCCAATCCGTTTCGCGAGCACTTGAACATTTCGCTGGATATCGGGAACGCAGCTTTAGCCGCGCCGCCGAAAGTTGTGATATACAATCTGCTCGGCGCCCGTGTTGCGGAATTGGATATGAAAAATACAGACAACACACGATGGAACGCCGAATGGCGGCCGTCGCCATTCAATTTGGCTGCCGGTATATATTTTCTAAAAATTTTGTGGGAACAGCAACAGGCCACGAGAAAAATTCTCTTTGTTCAATAATATGGATATGCAGGACGATGCCCAGCTCGGCGTCGTGAAATTAAAATAAACTTTTTGCTCAGCAAAAGAGGTGGCCCGTGCTCCGTTTTAAATTAACCGCGATTTTATTGTTCACCATTATTTTTAGCCAATCTTTAACGGCGCAGCAGGATCGCGTCTCTTCATCTTCCGGCAATTTCGCAACCGACGTCTCATCCGTCATCTGCGGCGCCGGACACGTTCTGACTGCACCGGTACGCTGGCACGGCAAAGACTGGGCGATTTTCGGCTCGGTGTTGGCGGGTACATTTGCGCTCTCCTGGCTGGACGAGCCATTTGATGATTTGATGCAACGAAATCGCAGCCAGGTCGCGGACGATCTGACTGAACTCGGCATTGAATACGGCGAGCCGCGAACGGTTGTTGTTTTAACCGGCGGACTTTATCTGACCGGTTTGATTGCCGATAGTGAATGGCTGCGCGAATCCTGTGTGATTGCCTCCGCGTCATTGCTTTCGGGAGGCATCATTCAATCGGCGACGAAAGCCGCTGCCGGTCGCGCGCGTCCGCATGTCGGTCTCGGCCACGACGTGTTTGATCCGTTTCGCAGCGAAGAGAATTACTATTCCTTCTTTTCCGGACATACGATGGTGGCGATGATCATGTCGCATACGTTTGCCAAACGTCTCGACCATCCGGTTGCGAAAGTCGCGCTGTACAGCCTCGGCACCGTCGGCGGACTGGCGCGCACCTATAACCGCGATCACTGGTTGACCGATGTCGTGCTCGGAAATACGCTGGCGATTACGAGCGTCAATTCGGTTTCGAAGTGGTTATCCGCAAAGAAAAGCGGAAAAGAGATGGGCGGCATGCAATGGCAACTCACGCCGAACGGGCGCGGTGTGAGTTTAAGCGTGGCGTGGTAGACTTGTTAATTTACAAAGAACCCACAAGGATATTTTGGCAAGATCATGCAAAAGCTTTTGAATGATCTTGCCACAATGATTTTGCTTATTCATCAAGGCATTGAAATTCAATTTATCTCTGCGGCTCGTGCAGGTTTTTGCTTTTCCGCACAGATTTAGACTTTAAAGTGTCTGACGCGGCACGGCTTTGGATGGATGCTCAGGCTTCGAATTAACCGGCAGCGGCGAGACTGACGTTTCGATTTCGTTACGTGCTTTGCCGCCATTTTTGCGCAGTTTCATCCACGAGGCGAGAATTGAAATAACGAGCACGCTGCCGATAAAGGCGAGCGACAGGCCGATGGGAATTTTGTAGAAATCGACGATCAGCATTTTGACCGCGACAAACGCGAGAATGATGATGATGCCGGGCTTTAAATATTCAAACAAGCGGGCCATTTCCGCTAAAACAAAATACAGCGAGCGCAAACCGAGAATCGCGAAAATATTGGAAGTGTAAATAATGAACGGATCGGTGGTGATGGCGAAAATCGCCGGGATGGAATCGAGCGCGAAAATCAGATCCGAGCTTTCGACGACGACGAGCACCATGAGCAGCGGCGTGGCAAATTTTTTTTTGCCGTCGCGCACAAAGAATTTTTCGCCGTAATATTTTTTGCTGACCGGGATGATGCGCCGCAACAATTTCAGCGCGAAGCTTTTGCTCGGGTCGAATTGCTCGTCGCCTTGCAGCATCATTTTGATCACGGTGAGCAGCAGCAACACGCCGAAAACGTACGTCATCCAATGAAATCGCGTGATCAACTCGACGCCGACGGCGATCATGATCGCGCGCATGACGACGGCGCCGAGAATGCCCCACTTCAACACGCGCGGCTGTTGCATCGGCTCGACTTTGAAGTAGGCGAAAATCATGATGAACACAAAGAGATTGTCGGCGCTGAGCGATTGCTCGATGAGATAGCCGGCTAAAAATTCCGCCGCGCTCGCCTGCCCGATGAAAATAAAAATCCCCAATGCAAACAACAGGGCCGAGCTGATCCACACCGCCACCCACACCGCGGCTTGTTTCACGGTCATCACCTTAGCGGTGCGATTCAGCACGCCAAGATCGAGCAGCATCATCGCGCCGACAAAGACGCCGAAGACGGCCCAGAGAATCCATTCACTCAAAGTCGTATCCTCGTTAATTGGGGAAGGTCATAGTTGCAAAGCAATAATCAGGCGCTACATCGATCAAGCCTCGAGAAAAAAACCTCCCACGGATTGAAGAAGCCCACGGATGAACAGCTTTATCAGTGGGCTTCTTCAATCAGCGGGAATTTTATGCGCGCATCAAACTTCATTTCACACCTTGCCTGAATTTTCGGCTTTTCCAGTGGCGATTTGAAAGTTAGTAATTTCTAGTTAAAAAAGCAAGCGCAAAAATTAACGATGCGTAATGGATCAGTTACAGGTGGGTAGCGCAGACATCCTGTCTGCAGTCTGGAAGACTGCGCTACGTTTTTCCACCAATAAGTGAGGCATTACAACGATGCGTGACCTCCTTTTCGCCCTGTTATCTTTTTATCTTTTTTTAACCACCGTATTCATCCCAGCTTTTGATCTGCAAAGCCTCAAGGCCTTTCGCAACGATGGTGTCGGCAAAGCGTTTCGCCAGTTGCAATTCGGCGATCAGCGGAATCGCAAAATCCACGGCCTTGCGGCGAATGAGGTAATCGTTCGTCAATTCTTCTTCCTGATAATTTTTCGGAATATTGATGACGAGATCGATTTTGCGCTCGGCGAGATATTCCAGAACATTCGGGCTTTCCTTTTCCGTTGGCCAGTTCAATACGTCAGCAGTGACGCCGTATTGCCGCATAAATTCCGCGGTGCCGCGCGTGGCGTAAAGTTGAATGCCGGCATTTTGCAACGCTTTGGCGCTCGCAACAAACTCGGCTTTGCCTTCGAGCGGACCGGTGGAAAGCAGGACGCTGCGAATCGGCAGTTTGTAGCCGACCGACAGCATGGCCTTGAGAAAAGCTTCGCTGAAATCATCGCCGAGGCAGCCGACTTCGCCGGTGGAACTCATTTCCACACCCAGCGTCGGGTCGGCGCCCTGCAACCGCGTGAAAGAAAATTGCGGCGCTTTCACGCCGACGTACTCCAGCTCCATGAATGAGCGGTCGATTTTCTGCACCGGCGCGCCCATAATCACGCGCGTGGCGAGATCGATAAAATTGATGCGATACACTTTGGAAACAAACGGAAAACTCCGCGAGGCGCGCAGATTGCATTCGATCACTTTCACATCGTTGTCGCGCGCGATGAATTGAATATTAAACGGCCCGCTGATTTCCAGCGCCGCGGCAATCTTCTTCGAGATCATGCGGACGCGGCGAATCGTTTCGAGCGAGGCATGTTGCGGCGGCAACACCAGCGTCGCGTCGCCGGAATGCACGCCGGCATTTTCCACGTGCTCGCTGATGGCGTAAACCAACAACTCCCCGTTTTGCGCGACGCCGTCAAACTCGATCTCCTTCGCGTTCTCAATAAATTTGCTGATCACCACCGGATGTTCCGCGGAAATCGCCGCGGCTTTCTCCAAAAATTTTGCCAATTCCTGATCGTTGACAGCTACACTCATCGCGGAACCGCTCAAAACATACGACGGGCGCACGAGCACCGGATATGACACTTTCTGTGCAAACGCTTTCGCCTCGGCAATCGAACTCAATTCCTGCCAGACCGGTTGGTCGATGCCAAGCTCGTCGAGCAGCGAGGAAAATTTGTGGCGATCTTCGGCGCGGTCGATCATCTCCGGCGAGGTGCCGAGAATTTTCATGCCGGCCTGATGCAACTTCAGCGCGAGATTGTTCGGCGTTTGGCCGCCCATCGCGATGATAATGCCGAGCGCTTTTTCTTTTTCATAAATTTCGGCAATCGTCTCGAAGCTCAATTCTTCAAAATAAAGCCGGTCGCATTCGTCATAATCCGTGCTCACCGTCTCCGGATTGTAGTTGATCATGATGGTGTTGTAGCCAAGCTTCTTCAGCGCCATCACCGCGTTGACGCAGCACCAGTCAAACTCCACCGAGCTGCCGATGCGATACACGCCGGAGCCTAGCACGATCACGGTTTTCTTCGCGCTGGCGGTTAAATCATCGGCGCTGCCGTTGTACGTGAGATAAAGAAAATTCGTCTGCGCCGGATATTCCGCCGCGAGCGTGTCGATTTGTTTGACCACCGGCGCGAGGCCGTAATTGCGGCGCATCGCATGCACGTCCGCTTCATCGGTGCCGAGAATTTTCGCAATCTGCCCGTCGGAGAAACCGAATTTTTTCGCTTCGTGTAAAATGCCGCGCGGGCAAACGCCGTTGGCATAAACTTGCAGCTTTGCCGCCACGTCCAAAATGTTTTTGATTTTATACAGAAACCATTTGTCGATGTCCGTCAATTCATAAATGCGATCAATGGAGACACCGGCCTGCAGCGCGAGTGGAATTGCAAAGACGCGCTCATCCGTCGGGTTTTGCAGCTCGCTTTCCAAATTTTCAAATTTGAGATGATCGTTACCGATCAAGCCGTGGACGCCGATTTCCAACATGCGCAGCGCTTTTTGCAACGCTTCTTCAAAGTTGCGGCCAATCGCCATCACCTCGCCGACGGATTTCATGCCGGAGCCGAGGCGTTTGGAAACGTTGCGGAATTTCTTCAAATCCCAGCGCGGAATTTTGACGACGACGTAATCGAGCGCCGGCTCGAAGCAGGCCATCGTGGTTTGCGTGATTTGATTTTTGAGATCGACGAGGCTGTGGCCGAGCGCCAATTTCGCGGCGATAAATGCGAGCGGATAGCCGGTGGCTTTCGAAGCGAGCGCCGAGCTGCGCGACAGCCGCGCGTTCACTTCGATGACGCGATAATCTTCGGATTTCGGATCGAGCGCGTATTGAATGTTGCACTCACCGACGATGCCGAGATGGCGAATGACGCGAATGGCGATTTCGCGCAGTTTGTGATATTCGTTGTTGCTCAAAGTTTGGCTGGGCGCGACGACGATGCTCTCACCGGTGTGAATGCCGAGCGGATCGAAATTCTCCATGTTGCAGACGGTGATGCAATTGTCGTAACTGTCGCGCACGACTTCGTACTCGATTTCTTTCCAGCCTTTGAGATATTCTTCGACGAGAATCTGATTGGTGTAGGCAAACGCTTTGTCGGCCAGCTCGCTCACCTCCTGCTCATTGGTGCACAGGCCGGAACCAAGCCCGCCGAGCGCATAGGCAATGCGAATCATCACCGGAAAGCCGATTTCACGCGCGACGCGCACGGCTTCGGCCCGAGAAGTGACGGCGAAACTGCGCGGCACTTTAACGCCAATCTCGCGCAATTTGTCGGCGAAAATTTGGCGATCTTCCGTCGCTTCAATTGCGGAAATCGGTGTGCCGAGCACTTGCAGATTGTATTTCTCGAAGACGCCACTCTTGGCCAACGCGAGGCCGCAGTTCAACGCCGTCTGCCCACCGAATCCCAATAAAATGCCGTCGGGCTTTTCTTTTTGAATGATCTTCTCAACGAAGTACGGATTGACCGGCAGAAAATAAACTTTGTCGGCGAGATGCTCGGAGGTTTGTATCGTCGCGATATTCGGATTGATCAGAATCGTCGCAATATTTTCCTGCTTCAGCGCCTTGATCGCCTGACTGCCGGAATAATCAAATTCACCGGCCTCGCCGATTTTGAGCGCGGAGCTGCCGAGGAGGATAATTTTTTGAGGGGATTTTTGCATGAATAAAAAGCCGTTTAGCCTTTCACTTTTTCCAAGACTGTTTGCCAAAAAAATCCATTTTGAAA
>Ga0247727_10012744_pt1 | contig 14357 bp, 11 predicted proteins | sample WisWelCaveWW1625_FD_202498 | JGI IMG/M metagenome (GOLD analysis project Ga0247727, IMG submission 202498) | Biofilm microbial communities from Wishing Well Cave, Virginia, United States - WW16-25 | ecosystem: Environmental > Aquatic > Deep subsurface > Groundwater > Cave microbial mat | place... | reverse complement strand
ATACCTCGTCACAACCATTTCCCAACCACTCATGGCAATCGAGCTAAAAGAGCCCGTGCGCTCGATCTGCGCACGCCAGATCCTTTCGACAAACGGCGAGTCAGACAGTCTGTCTTCAATCGTAAAGATCATGCTTCTGCCTCCTGTAGTGCTGTATCAGGGTATAGTAGCACCAATTGGGTGGTAAGCGAACAACTTGCTTCTTCCTCCCCAATTCCTCCCCAATTCCTCCTCAACCTCTTCCTTCCAGCCAGCCTGTTTGACCTAAACTTACCTGAGTTCGGGATAAGCCAGCCCGGCGGTTTTGTACACGGATCAAGGCAGCTAAACACAGATTTTCTTTTGTTATCCGTGCTCATCCGTGTTAATCCGTGTACGAAATTTCTTACCCCGAATTGACGTTAAATTGGTGAGTGTTCAACGCACAACACAAAGATATCTTGCCCCAAGTGGGTGATACCCGGCGCGAAAAATGATGGTCACCGATACTCCTGGCGTAATGCCCACCACCATCCGCTTAGGCACCATTCTGCCCCTCTCCGGGCCAATGTCGGTGCGCGGACAGTTGGCCCTGGGCGGGCTGAAAGCCGGGCTGGCGCGGGCCAACCGGGAACGAGGCCCGCATGGCCGTGAACTGGTGTTGCTGGCCCTGGACGACGAGTTTGACCCGACGCGCACTAACGCAATTGTTCAGCAGTTGGTAGAAGTCGAACAAGTTTTTTGCCTGGTCGCGCCGCTGGGCACACCCACCAATAAGGCAATCATTGACTATCTGGTGCGGAACGAGGTGCCGGTCGTGGCCCCGCTCAGCGGTTCGTCCCTGCTCTCCATCCCGCCCAAGCGCAATTACTTTGCCCTGCAGGTCAACTATGTGGTGGAGGGCACGCTGTTGGCGCGTTACGCTGTGGAAACGTTGGGCGCGAAGCGCATCGCTATCTTCTACAGCAACGACGACTTCGGGCAGGAGGGGGTGCGGGCCTTCCATCTGGAGTTGGACAATTTCCACCTCCAGCCTGTTCATGTGGAGCGGAGTTGGCGCGGCGAGTCGCTGGCGGCCAGCGTCATTGTCGAACGCTTGCGGGCGGCCGAGCCAGACACGGTGTTGATTTATGCCTACATGGATCAAGCGGCCGAGTTGTTGCGCGAGGCGGAGCGTCAGAAGTTCCACCCGCGCTGGCTGGGCAGCTACATCTTGTGGGACCCGGTGTTCTTCGATCTGGCCGGCCCACAAGCGGTGGAGGGCATGATCGTGGGCCAGCCCTATTTGGATCCGTTAGGCCCGGAACCCGCCGCCGAATTCTACCGGCTCGATCTATCGGTGTTCGCCCGCGAAACGAAACCGGGCGGCTACAGCGCTAGCGGCTATACCGCCGCCTGCCTGATGGCCGAAGGATTACGCCGGGCTGGCCTCAACCTCACCCGCGCTGGTTTAATCACGGCACTCGAGGGTCTGCAAAATTGGAGCGGTGGTCTGGTCACCGGAATAAGTTACAGCCGCCATGACCGGCGCGGCTCAAAACGCTTGTCTTTAGCGCGGGCCACCGGTGGGCGCTGGGCAACGGTGACCAAGACCACCCTGGCCCTGCGCGATCAGTTGCTGACGATGACGGCTCCGCTGGCTATGCAAGTCAGCATCCTGAGCCGCCAAGCCATGGAGGAACTGGGCAAGGAACGCATCCGGCAAAAGGCCACGGACGTAGCGCGGCAGTGCGCCATCTTTATCCGCCACCATCCCGACTGGGACCTGGAGGCGCTTCAGGCCAATGAAGAGTTCCGGCGTATCGCCGTGCAGTCCATTGGGCGCACGGGCTATACCGCGCTCTATGGCCCGGCCCCTTTCCCCGCCATGCGCCTGCATCCTAATCCCGAACTCGTCAACATGGACCTGCGAGCAACCGACCGCCCGACTCGCTTCCCCGACTGGTGGCGGCAGTATCAACACAGCCTGTCGGAGGACGGCCAGGAGGGCGGTGGTTTTTATAATTGGGCCGACGCCGATGGCATCGTCCGCCAGAAATATCAATACTTCCTGCCGGTGGAGGGAACGCGTTACATCCTGGCCGCCACCACCTATCTGGAAGAATTCTTCCAGCCCTTTGAGGAGGCCGAGCAGGCCATCCGCCGCACGGTCAATGACCTGACCGCCGAAATCACTCGACAAATTCTGGACCCCATTCAAGGCATCATGGAAGGGGTGGAGCGCGTCAGTCAGGGCGCGCTCGATGTGGAGATCAAGCTTGGCCCGACCGAGGAGGCTCAATCGCTGGCCCAGGCCTTCAACCGGATGACGCGCAGTCTGCGTAGCCTCAGCGAACGCTGGATTGAGTTGAACCGTGAACTGGAAACCCGCGTCGTGGAGCGCACACAAGAACTCGCAGAAACCAACCGCCAGTTACAAATCAGCAACCGCAGCCTGCAAGAAATCAACCGCCAGTTAAACGAGGCCAAAACGGCCGCGGAGCGGGCGCAACTGGAGGCCGAAGAAGCCAACCGGCTTAAGAGTCGTTTTCTCTCGAACATCAGCCACGAGTTGCGCACGCCGCTTAACGCCATCATCAACTTTTCCAAGTTGCTCCTGGTGGGCGGCGACGGACCACTCACCGGGGGCCAGGCCGATTTGCTGGGCCGCATCCGCGACGCGGGCGGGCATTTGCTCGGCCTGCTCAACGACATGCTCGATCTGTCACGCATCGAATCCGGCGCGGTGGAACTGTTCCGGGAAGAAACCGACCTGGCCGAAATTATTCGCGGGGTCATGTCCACCGCCGTCGGGCTGACGCGCGATAAGCCGATTCAGCTGCACCAGGAAATTGCCGAAGGCTTGCCGCCGGTGTGGGTGGATCGAACCCGGATTCGTCAGGTGTTGTTGAATCTGGTGGCCAACGCCGCCAAGTTCACCGAGCGCGGCACCGTCGCCGTCCGCGCCGAAGCGCGGGGTCATCAAATACTGGTGAGCGTTAGAGACACGGGCCCCGGTATCCCGGCCTCAGACCGGGCGCACATTTTTGAGCGCTATGTGAAGGGCAAAGCCGACAACCAGCAGGGCATTGGCCTGGGCCTGGCGATTAGCCGTCAGTTGGTGGAGATGCACGGCGGTTCAATTTGGGTGGACAGCGAGCCGGGGCGCGGCAGCACGTTTTGTTTTACTGTGCCGGTCGTTCACCCGGTCGAGGCGGCGCTGGCCCCCTCCCGCCGCGATAGCCAATCGCTGGTGTTGGTCGTGGACACTGACCGCGCTACCTATCGTTGCCTCACCGAGCCACTGACCGAGCGCGGCTTCCGGGTGATAAGTCTGGCGGACCCCAGCCTGATGATAGGCAAGGTCAGCCATCTCCAGCCAGCGGCCATCGTTCTTGATGTGTGGAAGGTCTCCGGCGCTGAACAACTCATTCGCAGCCTTCAGACAGACGGGTCAAGTGTGCCACTCCTGCGCGCCGCGTACCGCCCGGAGGACGAGCGCGGCCTATGGTCACCCGAGTCGCTATCGCCTTTAACCGTCGTCACCCAATTGGAGCCAGTCGAGTTTGTGGATCGGGTGAGCGATTGGCTCAATGAGCACGTGCATCAAGTGGAATGAGGCATGTCCAAGTCGTTGTCTGACACTTCCATCCTCATCATCGAGGACGACGAGAACAGCCTGTTGGTGACGCAACGATTGTTGCAGTTGGCTGGGGCGATGCACATCACGGCCTTCCCCTCTGGCGCGGCGGCGCTGGCCGGACTCAGCCAGCCGGTGGATTTGGTGTTGCTGGATATCCAGCTGGGAGCGGAAGACGGCTGTGAGGTGCTGGCACAACTGCGACAGGATACGCGCTTCGCCAGCGCCATCATGGTGGCCCTCACCGCTAATGTGCTGCCGCAAGACGTTCAGCAGGCTCGCGAGGCCGGGTTTGACAGCCTGATTGGCAAGCCGTTGAACTTTGAACGATTCGGCGAGCAGATTCAGCGGGCGCTGGAGGGTGAACATGTCTGGCAGACCCGGTAAGCCCCGGCCGTATTCGGCCTGGAAAGGATAAGTGAATGCACATTGGAAGATGGCTCGACCAACACGCCCGTTATCGCCCCCAGCAATTAGCCATCGTGGTGAACGACCACCGGCTGACGTGGCGCGAGTTCAATCAGCGCGTTAATCGGCTGGCCAATGCGTTGTTGGGATTGGGAATCCAGAAAGGCGACAAGGTCGCTACGCTTCTGCCGAACTGCCTGGAATTGCTGGACGTTTATTGGGCGTGCGCCAAAATCGGCGCGGTGGTCGTGCCGCTCAGCCCACTCACGCGCGGCAAAGGGCTGGTCACCCTGCTCAGCGATTCGGACTCGGTACTCGTGGTCGCCGACTCCGATTTCACCCAACACCTAAATCCCCACCGCGCTGAATTGAACATCCCCGCTGACCGCTACCTTCTGACGGACTCGGCCAACACGCCCGGCTACCGCGGCTATCACGCGCTCACCGCCGCCGCCAGCGATGCGGACCCACAGGGCATCGAAATCACGGACGATGATCCATACAACATCCTGTACACCAGCGGCACGACCGGCCTGCCGAAAGGCATCACGCTCACCCACCGGGTGCGGGCGCTGTATGGGGCGCTGTTTGGCGCGGCCTGGCGCATGACGCCGGAGAGCGTGGTGATGCATGCCGGTTCGCTGGTCTTCAACGGCGCGTTCCTCACCCTCATGCCCGCCTTCTACTTCGGCACCACCTACGTCCTTCAGCATCACTTCGACGCGGATGAGATGATCAGCATGGTCGAGCGGGAGCGCGTCACCCATATCTTCATGGTGCCGTCGCAGATTGTGTCGTTGCTCAACGCCAGGACTTTTTCTGCCAACGCTTTGAAATCGCTGGAGATGATTGGCTCGGTGGGCGCGCCCCTGCACAAGGAACACAAGGAGGAACTGGTGCGGTGTCTGCCCGGTGTGTTGTATGAGCTGTATGGCCTGACCGAAGGTTTTATGACCATTCTCGACAAGAATCACATCCCCACCAAAATGACGTCCGTGGGCGTGCCGCCGCCGTTCTTTGAGATGCGAATCGTCAAAGACGACGGGCAGGCCGCGGGAGTGGGTGAAGTTGGCGAAATTGTCGGGCGCAGCCCACTGTTGATGACGGGCTATTACAAGCGCCCCGACCTCACCGCCCAGGCCATTAAAGATGGCTGGCTCTACAGCGGCGATTTGGGCTATGTGGATGAAGACGGCTTTCTCTATCTCGTGGACCGGTCGAAAGACCTGATTATCTCCGGCGGCGTCAACGTCTACCCGCGCGACATTGAAGAGATTGCCGTCCAGCACCCGGCCGTGCGCGAGGTGGCGGTCTTCGGCGTCCCCGACGACAAGTGGGGCGAAACACCGCTGGCCGCCGTCATCCTGAAACAGCCCGACGCGGTCACCCCCGCTGAACTAAAGCGCTGGATCAATGAGCGGGTCGAGGCCAGGTTCCAGCGCGTCGGCCAGGTTGTCTTCATGGACGATTTCCCGCGCAGCACCGCGGGCAAAACGCTCAAGCGCGTGCTGCGTGAACCGTATTGGGCCGCCCGCGATACGCGCATTTGAGGAGGTGAGTCACCGGTAAATAAATTATGGCATCGCGCATCATTTAAATTTTTTACTATCCCTGGAGGAGAGCAATGAACAAGAACATCAAACGGCATTCGATTATGGCAGTGACCCTGTTGTTATTGGCCAGCGTGGCGCTGGGCGCTTGCGCCCCAGCCGTCACGCCCACCCCGCAGACCATCGTGGTCACAGCGCCCCCCATTCAGATTGAGGTGACGAAGATTGTGGCTGGCACACCGGTCGTGGAGCAGGTGATTGTGACCACCACGCCCGAGCCAGCGCCGCCCGAGGGCGAAAAGACCAGCATCAAGATCGGCTTCATCGCCGACATCAGCGGCGTGGGCTACATCTTCTCTCAATCCCAACTCGCCGGGCTGCGAATCGCCCTCGATGAACTCAACAAGACCGATGCGGACGGCAAGCTGATAGGCGGCGGCATCCTCGGCCTGCCAGTGGAGTACATCGTGGTGGACTCACAACTTAAGCCCGATGTCGGCGCGACCCTGGCCCGCAAACTGATCCTGGAAGACAAGGTGGACTTTCTGCTTGGCCCGACCAGCAGTTCGGTGGCGCTGGCTGTGTCTGAGGTGGCGAAGGAGAACAAGGTGATTCTCGCGCTTCACACCTCCAACTCGGCGGCGATTACGGGCGCGAAGGGCCATCCGTATCTGGTGCAGGTGGTGCCCAACACCACCATCGAGGGGCGGGCTGCCGCCATCTTTGCCGCCGGCCTGCCCTACACCAAGTGGGGCTTCATTGGTCCGGATTACTCGTTTGGCCGCGACCAGTTCGGCGCATTCGCGCCACAGCTGACGGAGGCGAATGCGTCAGCCAGCGTCGTCAGCGAGCAGTGGCCCAAGCTGGCCGACCGCGAGCTGACGCCCTTCATCACCGCCCTGCAATCCACTGGGCCAGAGGCCATCTACGGCAACCTGTGGGGCGATCAGTTGGTGACCTTTGTGCAACAAGCCGCGCCCCTGGGTGTCTTTGACGACACACGGTGGGGGCGCATCATTCGCGCCGCCGTCGCCAACCCGGAGATGGTGAGCGCGCTGGGCGTCAACGTCCGGCTGGTGTTTACGGGCGTGTTTGCGTTGGGGTGCTGGTTGGCCGGTCTGGGCGGAGCGCTGGTGGCCGGGCAGTCGGCCGTGGGCCTGGGCATGGATGTGAACATTATCGTCGAGGCCTTCGCCGTCGTCGTCGTCGGCGGGCTGGGCAGTTTTGGCGGCGCGTTGCTGGGGGCCTTGCTGATCGGCGTCGTTCTTTCGTTCGGAATCTTGTTTTGGCCTGGCGGCGCACAACTGTTACCGTTTGCGGCCATGGCCGTCGTCCTCATCGTGCGGCCCTGGGGCCTGCTCGGCCGGCCAGAAAGGTGAGTAGGTCATGCAGAAACTCCGAAGCATCCCTACCTGGGTTTGGGGGTTGATGGTCGCCGTCGTTCTGGCGGGCCTCAGCGTCGTGTTAAGCGAGTTTCAACTGGTGCTGGCCAGCCAGATGCTCATCGCGGCGCTGTTTGCCATGAGCCTGAACATTATCCTGGGCTTTGGCGGCATGGTGCACTTCGGCCACGCCGCGTTCTACGGGCTGGGCGCGTACACCGTCGCCATCCTTACCAAGAATTATAACGTGCCGCTGTGGGTGGCCCTGCCGCTTGCGCCGGTGGTCAGCGCCCTGGTGGGCGCGGTGGTGGGCTGGTTCTGTGTGCGCCGCGTGCGGCTGTACTTCTCCATTCTCACCCTCGCCTTTGGGCAGATTTTGTACGTCATCGTCCTGTCCACCGCGGCCGACTTCACCGGCGGCGACAACGGCATCCACGGTATCCCGGTGCCGGAGATTATCGTGAGCGCCCAAAACTACTATCTATTCACCCTGCTCGTCTTTGCCTTGTGCTACGTCGTGCTCTACATTCTCACCAAAGCGCCCTTCATCCTCACCCTGCGCGCCATCCGTGAAAATGCCGAGCGGGCGCAATTCATCGGCCTGGATGTGCGGCGGCATCAACTGGCGACATTCATCATCGGCTCGGCCTTCGCCGGAATCGCGGGCGGGCTGATGGCCATCCTCAACCGCTTCGTCGGGCCGGATATGCTGTTTTGGACGACCTCCTCCGAACCGCTCCTGGGCAGTCTGATGGGCGGCATGTTCTCGCTGGCCGGCCCGGCCGTGGGCGCGGCCCTGTTGTTGGGCCTGCATTTATTCATCAGCCAATATACCGAGTTCTGGCCGACGGTGCTGGGCATCCTGACCATCATCGTGGTGCTGGTGGCACCCTCGGGCCTGGTTGGGTTAAGCAACCGCTATCTGGGCGTAGCGCGCGCCGAGGAGTAGGGCCATGAGCCTTCTGTCCATCGAGCATCTCAACAAGGCCTTCGGCGGTCTGCAGGCCACCAACGATGTAAGCCTGACTCTTCAGCCGGGCGAGTTGAGCGCCATCATTGGCCCCAACGGCGCAGGCAAGAGCACGCTCTTCAACCTCATCACCGGCTACCACCGGCCTGATTCGGGGCGTGTGGTTTTCGATGGCCGCGATCTCATCGGCCTGCCCCCGCACGCTATTGTCCGGCTGGGGATTGGCCGCTCGTTCCAGCGCTCCAACATCTTCCCCCGCCTCACCGCCTTTGAAAACGTGCAGACGGCGGTGTTCAGCCAACATCGGCAGAGCGGCCACCTGTGGCGCGGCACATCCCGCTTCGGCAAACTCAATGAACACGTGGAGCGTATTCTCCATAGCGTTGGTCTGTGGGAGAAGCGCGACCGGCTGGGCGGCAAACTGGCCCTCGGCGATCAGAAGCGGCTGGAGATGGGCCTGGCCCTGGCCTTGGAACCCAAACTGTTGTTGCTCGACGAGCCGACGGCGGGCATGTCGCCGGAAGAGACCCACAGCACGGTCGCGCTGGTGAAGCAAATTGCGGAAGAGTTCAAGGTGACGCTGCTCTTCACCGAACATGATATGGCTGTCGTTTTCGGCATCGCCCAGAGCATTCACGTCCTGTACTATGGCGGCATCGTCGCCTCCGGCCAACCGCAGGAAATTGCCGATAACCCCGAAGTGCAGAAAATCTATCTGGGCGAAAAAGACGCCAAGAGCCGATTCCGAGGGTAAACCCATGCTCCTTCAAGTTCAAGACATCCATACCTATTACGGCCTCAGCCACATCCTCTTCGGCGTCTCGCTGGACGTGGACCAGGGCGAATGCGTGTGCCTGATGGGGCGCAACGGCGCGGGCAAGACCACCACGTTCAAAAGCATCATGGGCATGGTCGCGCCCCGTACCGGGCAAGTGATGTGGAAAGGCCAGCCGATTCAGGGCAAGCCGTCCTTTGAAAATGCCCGGCGGGGCCTCGGCTTTGTCCCCGAGGAGCGGGCCATCTTCCCTGAACTAACCGTGTGGGAGAATTTGGATGTGGCCCGCAAGCCCGGCACGGATGGGCGCGCCATGTGGACGGTGGAGCGCGTGTACCAAATCTTCCCGCGCCTGGGCGAGCGCGCAAAGCAACTCGGTGGCACACTCAGCGGCGGCGAACAGCAGATGCTCACCATCGCCCGCACCCTTATGGGCAACCCCGATTTGGTTTTGTTGGATGAACCTTCGGAGGGCCTGGCCCCGCTCATCGTGGACGCCATCGGCGAACTGGTCTTGCAACTCAAGCAAGAAGGTGTCACTATCCTGCTGGCCGAGCAGAATCTGCATTTTTCGCTGGCTGTCTCGGAGCGGGCCTATGTGATTGACGACGGGCGGATTCAATTCTCCGGCACAAGCGCCGAGCTGGAGGCCCGCCCCGAAATCATTCAGAAATATCTGGCGGTGCAAACATAGAATGATTAGAAATTCTTCAGGTCTGTATTGGGGCTAACCCACCGGCCCATCCTCCGAGTCTTCGCCTTTTCGTCTCAATTGAAACGGCTGGGAACGGATACGGCCCATCCGTTGAAGGCCAGCCTCTCCCCAAACGGCGCGCCCAATGATGTAACCCCACTGTAACTGCTGAGTGCTATCATTGGCGCGAGTATGGTTTTTTTACGAATCGCAGCCAGCAATACATTCCGAAGACTAATCGCCGAGGTTGCCACATAAACATGGTGGGCAACCCTCGGCGATTTTATTTTCACACCGAGGAGACAGCATGGGTATTGAATTGAAGAACAGGGTAGCCGTGATTACGGGAGGCGCCAACGGTATTGGCCGCGAGACGGTGCTGGCCTTCGCGCGCGCGGGCGCGGCGGTGGCCGTGTGGGATATGGCCGAAGAGGCCGGGCAGGCAGTCGTGGCCGAGATTGAGAGTAGCGGCGGACGAGGCATCTTTTTTAAAGTTAACATCACCTCCCAGGCCGAAGTGGAAGCCGCCGTGACCGCCACGCGCGGGAAATTTGACCGCATTGACATCCTCATCAACAACGCCGGGATTTTGCGCGACGCGCAGTTGGTCAAAGTCAAAGATAGCGAAGTGGTTGGCAAGATGAGCGAAGCCGACTTCGACGCCGTAATCAGTGTCAACCTGAAAGGCGTGTTCAACTGCACTCAGGCCGTCGCGCCGGTGATGATCCGGCAGGGCTATGGGCGCATCGTGAACGCTTCGTCGGTCGTCGGGCTGTACGGCAACTTCGGACAGACGAACTATGTAGCGACCAAAGCGGGCGTCATCGGAATGACCAAAGTGTGGGCGCGCGAGTTGGGCAAGCGTGGCATCACCGTCAACGCCATTGCCCCCGGCTTTATCGCCACCGATATGACCAAAGCGATGCCGGAGAAAGTCTTGCAGAGCATGATTGACCACACGCCCCTGGGCCGCCTGGGCCAGCCCGCCGACATTGCCTACGCCTACCTCTTCCTCGCCTCCGACGAAGCGGGCTTCATCAACGGCGCGGTCTTGAACGTGGATGGGGGCGTGGTCGTAGGAACCTAGCAGAGATTGGAGGATTAGACGCGAAGCGTCTCCAATCCTCCAATCCTCAACCTTCCCCCGAGCGAAACATGTACATCGGAGACTGGCTCGCCCGACGCGAGATGCTCACCCCAGACAAGGTGGCGTTGATTGATACACTTCACGCCGACCGGCCCATCACCTACCGCGAGTGGAACCGCGCGGTCAACCGCACCGCCCATTTCTTGCGTGAGCGGTGCGGCGTGCAGAAGGGCGACCGCGTGGCCGTGCTGGCGATGAACTGCGTCGAGTACCTCGACGTATGGTTCGCCTGCGGCAAACTGGGCGCGGTGTTGCACAACCTCAACTGGCGGCTGACGGTGCGCGAGTTGGCCGCCCTCCTCGACAACGCCGAGTCATCAGTGCTGATCTACGGCGGCGAGTTCACGGCGCAGGTGAACGAATTGCGCGCGCACGCGGTGAATTCCTACGTGGCCCTCGACGAGCAGGCCGCCGAAGGCGACCGGCACTTTTGGGAACGAGACACATGCACTGATGCGCCGCCGCCCGAAGTCGAACTGGATTGGAACGACCCATGGGTGATCTGTTACACCGGCGGCACCACCGGCACGCCCAAAGGCGCGGTGCTCACCCACCGTTCCATCACCGCCAACGCCGCTAACACTGTCATCTCGTGGGGCCTCACACCGGATGATGTGGCCCTGCTTGACGCGCCATTCTTTCATACGGGCGGCCTCAACGTCTTCACCGCGCCGCTGGTGTATATTGGCGGCGCCAGCATCGTCTGCAAACGTTTTGAGGCCGACGATCTTTTTGATCGCCTGCGCGATACACGGGTGACGCTTTACTTCGGCGTGCCGACGATGTTCCTGATGTTGCAACAGCACCCGCGCTGGGATGAAGCCGACTTCACCAAACTGAAATTGGTCATCAGCGGCGGCGCGCCCTGCCCCCTGCCCGTCTTCGAGAAGTTCTGGGCGCGCGGCGTGGATTTCAAAACCGGCTACGGGCTGACCGAAGCCGGGCCAAACACATTTTGGCTCCCGACCAAAGATGTGCGCGCCAAGCCGGGGGCCGTCGGCTTTCCGCTCTTCCATGTGGACGTGAAGGTGGCACGCCCGGAGGGCGGCGAATGCGAACCCGAAGAACTGGGCGAATTGGTCGTGCGTGGGCCGCACGTTTGCGCTGGATATTGGAATAACTCCACCGCTACCGTGGAGGCCATTCATCCACTGGCGAACGACCCCAACGGCCCGGCCTGGCTACACACAGGCGATCTGGCCCGGCGCGATGCCGAGGGTTATTACTACATCGTCGGGCGCTCAAAAGATATGTTCATCTCCGGCGGCGAGAACGTCTATCCGGCAGAAATCGAAAGCGTGTTGCACGCCCACCCGGCCGTGGCCGAGGCCGTTGTCATCGGTGTGCCGCACGAGAAATGGGGCGAGGTAGGCCGCGCGGTGATTGTCCTCAAATCTGGCGCGCACCTGGCCGAGTCCGAACTGCTGGATTTTGTGCGCGAGCGGCTGGCGGCCTACAAAGCGCCGAGGTCGGTGGTGTTTGTGACCGAACTACCCAAGACCAGCGTGAACAAAGTGGACAAGAAAGTGTTGATGCAGACGCATAGCGGATAGTGAGTGGTGTTAAAGGAGTGACGATGCCCAAAGTTCAAGCCAACGGGATCGAGATGGCTTACGAGATATCCGGCCAGGGTCATCCCCTGCTGCTCATCGCCGGGGTGGGCTACGGCGCATGGTTCTGGCATTCCATCGCGCCCGCGTTGGCAGAACACTACCGCGTCATCACCTTTGACAATCGCGGCGCGGGCGACAGTGATAAACCCGATGGCCCGTATACCGTGCCGATGATGGCCGCCGACACGGCGGGTCTGCTGGACACATTGCAAATCAAAGGCGCGTATGTACTGGGCCATTCACTCGGCGGCTTCATCGCGCAGGAGTTAGCGATCACTCGCCCGGATTTGGTGAGCAAATTGATCCTTGCCAGCACCAATCACGGTGGGATGAATGTCATTCCGATTACGCCCGAAGCGCTGAAAGTGCTAACCGATCGGAGCGGTGAATTGATTGAACTGGTGAAGCGCGGTCTCGCCGTTGCCGCCGCGCCGGGCATCATGGGCCGGTATCCATATCTCATGGAGAAGTTAATCCATTATCGTTTGACCAACCCCGTGCCGCCTGTACAATATACGGCGCAGGTGATGGCGGGCGCAACCATGGCTACGTTGACCGAGGCGCAGGTAGCGGGGCGGATGGCGGCCATCAAAGCGCCTACGCTCCTCCTATCTGGCGAGTTCGACATGGTGGTGCCACCCGGCAATGTCGAACTCATGGCTGACAAACTGCCCAACGCCAAAATCAAAATCCTGCCCAACACCGGCCATATCTTTCCACTCGAAGACCCGGAGGTGGCGGTGAAGGCGATTGTTGAGTTTGTGGATACGGCCTCGTAGCGTATCATCCATGTCAGTAACAGGAGTCCCGATGAAAAACCCCGCACTCTCCATCACCGTCTTCGGCGTTTATCTGCTGGCGAACGGCGTGGGCTTTGTGCTCACTCCCAACCTTCTCCTACCCATGTTCGGCTTCCCGACCACAACCGAGGTCTGGGTCCGCATCGTGGGGCTGTTGTCGGGGATTCTGGGGATGTATTTTCTGTATCTCGTGCGCCCCGACCAGCGGCGTTTTATGCAGGCCACCGTGTACGCCCGGCTCATATTCTTCACGGGCGTAACCGCCTTTGCCCTGCTCAACTTCGGCAGTCCGCTGCTCATCGCGTTCGGCCTGATTGATTTAGCCGGCGCGGCGTGGACGTGGCTGGCCCTGCGCGCAACGCAGTAGAGCGCCGCGAGAGAAACGATGAAATACTTTGTCACCGGTGCGACGACACATTCGCGTCGCCCGTTAGTCACGATAAGGAGAGAGAAATGATGAAATACTTTGTCACCGGCGCGACCGGCTTTATCGGCGGGCGAGTTGCCCGGCAACTGCGCGAGGCCGGGCACGCGGTGGTGGCCGTGGTCCGCACCCCGGCCAAAGCCAAAGACCTGGCGGACTCCGGCGTCAGTGTGCATCAGGGCGATGTGACCGACAAAGAATCCATGCGCGCGCCGATGACGGGCGTGGACGGCGTGTTTCACATCGCCGCCTGGTACAAAGTCGGCGTGCGCGACAAAAGCGACGGCGTAAAAATCAATGTGGACGGCACGCGCAACGTGCTGGAGTTGATGCAGGAGTTGGGCATCCCCAAAGGCGTGTACACCAGCACGCTCGGCGTCAACGAGGACACGGGCGGCCAACTGGTGGACGAGACCTATCGCTACAGCGGCCCGTTCTACAGCGAGTACACCCGCACCAAAGCCGAAGCGCACCGCCTGGCCGACACGTTTATCGCGGCTGGTCTGCCGCTCGTCATCGTCATGCCCGGTCTGGTATACGGGCCGGGCGACACCAGCGCCGTCCGCCTCACACTCGTTCAATACCTCCAACGCCAACTGCCGATGATCCCGCAACAATCGGCCTATTCCTGGGCGCACGTGGACGACATGGCGCGGGCGCACATTTTAGCAATGGAGAAAGGCAAATCCGGCGAAACGTACATCATCGCCGGGCCGATGCACACCTTTGTGGACGGGATCAAAATCGCGGAGCAAATCACTGGCGTCCCCGCGCCGAGGGCGGCCCCCGCCGGAATATTCAAAGCCCTGTCGGTCGTGATGGGCCTGGTCGAAAAAATTGTCCCCGTGCCCGACGCCTACACCCGTGAGAGTTTGCGCGGGACGGCGGGCGTGACGTACATCGGCGACAACAGCAAGGCGCGGCGCGAGCTGGGCTACAACCCGCGCCCGTTGAAGGAGGGCCTGACCGAAACACTGCGGCACGAGATGAAATTAC
>Ga0247727_10012743_pt1 | contig 14357 bp, 19 predicted proteins | sample WisWelCaveWW1625_FD_202498 | JGI IMG/M metagenome (GOLD analysis project Ga0247727, IMG submission 202498) | Biofilm microbial communities from Wishing Well Cave, Virginia, United States - WW16-25 | ecosystem: Environmental > Aquatic > Deep subsurface > Groundwater > Cave microbial mat | place... | reverse complement strand
AACTCTTCCACGCTCTCCGGCGTGCACCAGGGATAGACCGGCACGTCCACGCAGTCGAGGACACGGTCGGACACTTCGGTTACCGTGGAGGCGGGAGATTCGGTAATGCCTCCGCCCAGACGCAGTGCCGTGATCATCGGGCTCTTCTGTCCCTTGCTGCGATATTGCCGCAGGACCACGCCTCGGCTGCGGCCGAAGCCCACTACGCGACCGGGCGTAAGAAAGTGAAAGCGTGCGGCAACTTCCGGTGGCTCGTGCCTTCTGACGGGGGCACGGTGCGATTTCTGCCGGCGGACTTGGTCGAAGGTCTGCCATTCTGTAATCCAGTCGGTGCAGACGCGCGGCCCGAACGGTTCCATCTGATCGCGCAGATCGTCCAGCTTGCGTTCCAAGACCTCGGCGCGCTGGTTGAGCTGAAATTGCGCAAAGCTTTTGGCGAGAATCGGTTGGATTTGATCCAGAGCATGCGCTTTCAAGAGATTCAGGACCATCGGATAGCTGATGACGAATTGGCTGTTGATCGCTTCCGGGTGGCCGGTGAAGCCTTTAGTCAGCACGTTGAGATCGATGTAGGGCGAGGGGGTGACGATGGCGAAGCCCACGAGATCTTTTCCACGCCGTCCCGCGCGGCCGGCAATCTGCTGCACCTCGCCGATCGTCAAGTCCATGAAGTCGCGTGATTTGCGAATGCTGGACTGCGTGATGATGACGGTTCGCGCAGGGAAATCGACTCCGGCGGCCAGTGTGGTCGTGGCGAAGACGGCATCGAGGCAGCCATGCCGCATCAGTTCCTCAACCGCAATTTTCCACGAGGGCAGATGGCCTGCGTGATGTGCAGCTACGCCGATGCGCTGGACGGTCGGAATGAGCGGGTGTTCAGCGATGCTGGGATATTGGGCGATCACCTTTTCCAGCACGGTGGCGATGGCCTGCTGACGAGGCGGCGGGAGAAGGATGCGGCTATGGTCAAAGGCCTGCATCGCTTCATCGCACGCACGGCGCGACGTGAGGAACACGATGGCAGGGGTCAATTGCTTTTCGCGAAGAGCGATAATCAGATCAACCGGATGAATCGAGGGAGGCATGCAGTTTCATTCCCTTTGCAATCACGACCAAGCCGGATTCGGTGACGGTAAATCGCTTGGCGTCGGCCTCTCGGTCGTACCCGATTTCCGAGTTGGGCGGGATGATGACATCCTTGTCGATGATGGCCCGTCTGATCCGACTCTGTGCGCCGATGACGACATTTTCCATGACGATCGATTCACGCACGTCCGCATTGTCCTGCACACGGACGTTCGGCGAAAGCACTGAGTTTTGTACCCGGCCACCGGAGAAGATGCAGCCGCCGCAGACGATGGAATCCAGAGCCACGCCCATCCTGCCGCCCTGATAGTCTTGCGCGAAGACGAATTTAGCCGGTGGAAATTGCCCTTGATAGGTTCGAATCGGCCAGTTTTGGTCGTAGAGATTGAAGAGGGGATCCACCGCGACGAGGTCCAGGTTCGCTTCCCAGTACGCGTCCAATGTTCCGATGTCCCGCCAATACTTCACGTCTTTATTGTTCGCGTCGATAAATTTGTAGGCGTAGACACGTCGATCTTGTGTCATTCGCGGAATGATGTTTCTCCCGAAGTCGTGACTCCCGCCCTCCTGGGCGTCGGCAATCAAGTGCTCGCGGAGGACATTGGTACGAAACAGGTAGATGCCCATTGAGGCAAAGGCACGGGTCGGATCGTTGGGGATCGATGGCGGGTAAGCCGGCTTCTCGTCAAAGTTCGTAATCCGGAAATCTTCATCCACGCCTATCACGCCGAATCGATGGGCCTCTTCGATCGGAATATCGATCGCGCCGACCACAGCATCGGCGCCTTTGGCGATCAGCCAATGGAACATCTCGATATAGTTCATCTTGTAGATATGGTCACCGGCGAGGATGAGTACATAGTCCGGTTGTTCGGTGTCGAGTAGAAAAAGGTTTTGATAGACCGCGTCGGCGGTGCCTTGGTACCATTCTTCGCTGATCCGCTGCTGGGGTGGAATCGAGGCGATGAATTCACCGAGTTCGGCGTTGAAGATGTCCCAGCCCATGCGGATATGACGGTCGAGCGAGTGGGATTTGTACTGGATGAGGACTGCGACTTTTCGAAGCCCGGAGTTGAGGCAATTGCTGAGCGTAAAATCGATAATGCGGTATTTCCCGCCAAAAGGAACCGCCGGCTTGGCCCGATGTTCGGTGAGGGGCTGGAGACGTTCGCCCTTCCCGCCCGCCAGCACCATGGTGAACATGTTCAGCATTGCGGTGAATTGTAGCAGGACACCGAGGAAATAGAAAGAAAGCGGTACTGGTAAAACTTGAATGGTGAGGGGCTAGCGAATGGCGCATACCAAGCTCTCCCTCACGAGTAGCGCGAATAATAATCAGTTAATTCTTCTTCTCCTTTCGTTTATCGGGAAGGAATGTCCTGCCAGGCATATTTTTCTGAGCACCGCGTGTTTTAATTTTTAAGGTAACTCGTGAGGGGGTCAACTGAGAATCGGATGATTTACTATCCGATCTCCAGTAATGAATCTGTTCAGCGCGGTTTTTACGATTGCCAGTATGTATCCTCGCATCAACACGGACTATGGACGCCAGAATGCCTCCCAATCCTCTTGCCGAATTTGCAGCGCTCGAAACACATCTACCGGAAGACTAGTGGACAGCTGAGCTTGGGCTTCATACCCCACTATTTGTTTATGTAAAATGAACGCCATGGCTTTTAAATGCTGAAGGCTCAGCCGAATAGTGGCAACACGTTCAATGGGCGGCGGAGAACCTGGAGCCACCGGATTTGCTCCAGAGACTTGAAAGTTAAGAGTGCACCCAAGTGGCCCAAGGTTAAGCTGAAATTGGTCGGCATAGACATCAGTAGCTTCAGCCATACTTCCCCCTTTGAATTGAGTTGATCGAGCTGGGCGATATTAGCCTCCCTTCTAGGATTTGGTCAATGGAGTCAAACTTTACCTGTACCAAGAAAGCAGACTCGTTGACATCACGAAGATCTGAGACGATACTAGGCGAGACAGTTCAGTAGATTTCGGGAAAACTATGTTGGTATATGAGAATTTCGGTGGTGAGATGTGAGTGCACAACAGGGGAACACGCTTGCAGGATGTTCAAAAAGGCCGTCAGCGCGGCCGCAGTGAGCGAGGAGGCGAGGCGTACCCTTGCGGTACGTTGAGTCTCTGAGCGATACGAGAACAAAGCTGGCGGACTTTTTCAGCATCCTGCCAGGAATATCGGTGAGTAATCGAGCAAAGGAGTAAGCATGAAGCGGGATGTACTGGTCACGTCACTCGTGAAACAGAAGGCAGTTCAAAAGCCGGCAGTGGACCGCAGTAAAGATGAGCTTCGGCGATTAGAACATCTTGAAAGCCAAATGGCAAAGTTGTCTGAATTGGTCCGCGAGCATGCGGAAGATGTTGATCGATTAGTGCGTATCGTGGCCGAAGATCGCGACGTCATTCGACGACAGTTATTGCGCAAGCACCAGGAGCAAGTGAGGGTCCGCAAACATCTTCGTGACTCTAATTCTAAGGTTGGACTCGACTTTTGAGCCTGTGCCTGGTGATCTCCCGCAGTCGATCCCTTCTCGCTAGTCCACCCGCTCCGAAGAAAAGAGCATATGGAGTATAGCCAATAGCGTATGGTCCGGAATGGACAGGGGGGATTTTTTCCACCAGGAATGAAGCTCTCTGCAGCTATCCGACCTTCGTAGCCGAAGTGGCTACGAAGGCGGAGTAGCCTGCTGCGGGGAACTCCATTTTGGTCGTCTTGCCGGTATTGTACGAAATCGTCCATCGGCGCGATTCGAGTAATAGCAAAGGGGCAAAAATGAGATGACCGTGCAGCAACGATATTCTTGTCGGTGGGTGATCGTCTTGTCGGTTGTGCTATTGGGAATGGCTCAGACCCTGTGGGCTGACCCCATAGGGAAAGGATGGGTCATCCCCATCCAGGTGCCCTACGAGGCGCCTCCGAAGGGACAGGAACTTCCGGCCGAATCCGTCCCGCAGAATACGAAACCGTTGACGGCCAAAGAGATTCAGCGGGCGGAAGCCCTCCTGCCATTGCTGGAAGGTGCGCAAGAGTTTTGGGCGATGGGAGAATTCGTGCATCTTGGCGAGCCATCCGTGCCGGTTCTGGTCAAAGGTTTGACCATGGCGGGACCTCGCATTCGGTATAACGTCATTGAAACGATTTCGATGTTGAAGGCGCCCTCGGCTGTTCCAGCCCTCGCTGCGGCAGCCAAGGAACCGAACGAGATCCCGCGGGTGCGCGAACATGCATTGCGGGTGGCCGTTCGATTGGACGCGGCCAAAGTCGTGGACGCGATTGAGGTCATGGCAAAAGACCAGAATTCGTCGATTCGGAAGGCCGCCGCGTTCGAGGCTCGGTATGTCAGAGAGAAGACGGTGGTGCCGGTTCTGATCGGGATGATTGCCGATGAGGAACGTTTTGTTGCACTCTCAGCGGTGCAGTCGCTCTGGATTCTGACCCGACGTGAAACGGAGTTCCACGATTGGGAGACGTCGACCAAACAGGACCGTCAAGAGTGGGAGACCGAGTGGTTGGAATGGTGGAACGGCCAGAAGGACAGCTTCGAAATGTCGGATCCGAAACAGCCCGCGCGGGCGCGCTAGCCGTGTAACGCGCGAAATGCGAGATTGGCGGGAAAGGCGCGACGTGAATAGATTGGATTCCCCCTTCCTCGTTTCGCCAGTCTCGCTAGTCCCGCCTGTCTCGCGTTTCGCGCAGGTCTTGCCCATCTCGTGTGGCTACGCTGCTTCGTCTTGCGGGAGCGAAAAATCCTGTGTTATATTTTGTGAGCTTGCGCTCTCGTCGCATTGCTTGATAGAGGGATGATCGGTACGCTCCATGGCTATTCTCACGATTGCAAAGCTCGGTAATCCCGTCTTACGCCAGATTGCGGCCAAGGTTAATCCTCGCGACATCCGCACGTACGACTTGCAGCAATTCATCGACAATCTGATTGAGACGATGCTGGATGAACCAGGGATTGGCTTGGCGGCGCCCCAGGTGTCGCGCTCGATTCAACTGTGCGTGATGGGCTGTGAAGGGGATGATGGATTTCCCCAAACCGTCCTCATCAATCCCAAGATTGTCTTCTATGGTCCGCAGCAAGTCGAAAGCTGGGAGGGCTGTTTAAGCGTGGATGGGCTGCGGGGAAAGGTCACGAGGCCGTCAGTTGTGAGAGTTCAGGCGCTGGATCGTGATGGTAAATCGATGGATTTCGAAGCGACCGGTCTCTATGCGGTCTGTATCCAGCACGAGATGGATCACCTGATCGGCAAACTGTTTTTGGATCGGATGACCGATATGTCGACGCTCACGCAACTCCACGAATTTGGTAAGTACTGGCAACACGACCCCGTTCCCGCCATTTAACTAACCCGCCGTAAAGATCCTGAGCTTGTGACAACCCTGCTTCGAGTCCTCCAGTATCTCAGCCCACACCGATCAATGGTGGTCGGCACGTTTCTGTTTGCCGGGTTGGCAACTGCGTTCGAATTGATCCCTCCGTGGCTGATCAAAGTGATCATCGACGACGTGATCCAGGCCGGTCAGACCCAGCTCCTGGCATGGGTATTTCTCGGGCTCTGTGCCGCCTATGTGCTGCGGAACCTCTGCGGGTCGATTCGGATTCGGCTGAACAATGGATTGGAACAGCAAGTCGTCCATGACCTGCACGTTCAGGTGTTCTCCGCGCTCCAGCGATTATCGATCAGTTTCTATGAGAATCGTCCGACGGGCGAGATCATGTCGCGGGTGCTGAACGATACCGAGCACATGCAGCGCATCTTCGTCGACGGGCTCGAAGAGATCATTACGGCAGGGCTGACGCTGATCGGGATCATGATCATGCTGTTCATGCTCAATTGGAAACTGGCTCTGTTGGCGCTCGTGCCGATTCCCATCCTGGTGGTGGGAGCGGCGCTGTTCACCAAACGCATCCATGGGTACTATCGCGCGATTCGAAAAGGGTCGGCCGAACTGAACGCCCTCTTGCAAGACATGCTGGCAGGCATCCGGGAGACGATGGGTTTTAATCGACAGCCCTACGAGCAGGAGCGATTTGGCCGGAAGAGTGATCGTTGCCGGCAAGATACTTTGAAGGCCATGTACCTCTGGTCCTACTACTCCCCAGGCATGATGCTGATCGGGAGTCTTGGCGGAGCCATGGTGCTCTGGTTCGGCACCGCCGAAGTCTTGCAGCACCATCTTTCCGTGGGCGAGCTCGTGATGTTCATTTCCTATCTCGCGTTATTCTATGTGCCGATCAATCAGATTCACTCCGTCAATCACATGCTGCAGCATGCCTTGGCCGCAAGTGAACGGGTGTTCGAAGTGCTCGATCTCGTTCCGGAGGTTAGGGATCGTCCGGACGCTCACGTGCCAGTCGCTCGATTACGAGGAGAGGTCACCTTTCATCGCGTCGGGTTTCATTATCGAGCTGATGCATCGATCTTAAGCGACGTCACGATATCCATCTGCGCAGGAGAGCGCGTCGCGCTTGTCGGCCCGAGCGGGGCGGGAAAGAGCACTACGCTCAAATTGCTGATGCGGTTTTACGATGTGACGCAGGGCGCCATCACCATTGATGGGTATGATATCCGCGAGCTGCCCGTGGCCTTTCTTCGAAGTCAAATCGGGCTGGTCCAGCAAGAGCCGTTCTTATTCAATGGCACGGTGAGAGAGAATATTCTGTACGGTGACCTCTTGGCCGGGCAGGACGAGGTTGAGGCGGCGGCGAAGGTGGCCCGTGCGCATGACTTCATCATGGCCCTTCCGGACGGGTACGATACCTGGATCGGGGAGCGCGGCGTCAAGCTCTCCGTCGGGCAGCGGCAGCGTGTATCGATCGCCCGTGTGATTCTGAAGGACCCGCCGATCGTCATGTTCGATGAGGCCACGTCCAATATCGACACGGAGACCGAAGTCAAGATTCGCGAGGCGCTGGACGATCTCACAAAAGGGAGGACGACGATCATCATTGCTCATCGCCTCTCCACCATTCATGGCGTCGATCGAATCATTGTCGTGGACCACGGATGTGTCGTCGAAGATGGGACGCACGAGACGTTGATCGGGCATGAGGGGGTTTATGCCAGGCTGTACGACGCCCAGTTCCAGGTCTAACGGCAGGATGCTGAAAAAGCCCGCCAGCTTCTTTCTCACCTCGAAAGCATCCTCAACGTAGCCCAGAGGCTACGCCTCCGGTGCTTTCTTCGGCTACGGCCTTGCTGGACGGCCTTTTTGAGCATCCTGCTAACAGGTACCTGGCCGTTGCGGATGGATCTCGCCCGCCAGTATACTAAGATCACTTTACGGGGAGTGTAGGCCGATGGTGCTGATTTATGAAAACGATCCGCTGGATACCGATGACGCGCGTGGGCGTTTCTACCATGTCTGCCGTGGACGCATCGACCGGACGGAGATCCAACTTCCGGTTGACGAAAAGATCTACGAATGTGCCGTGTGCGGGATCGATCTCGAAGCAGAAGACTTTTGGCTGGCGAGGCAGAAAGGGTCTGTGTAGGACGTCATGGCTGGGAGCACAGGACGAAAAACCGTATCAGTATCGCGTGGGCTAATGATGCTCTGCGAAACCTGCTATTCCCAGGTCATGGCTGAACAATTAACCGACGCCAAGAACTTTGTGGCGAATCACGATGCCCTCTTTGATACCATCTGCTTCGGTTGCACCGACATCAACCGGCCCCTCATCGACGACATGCTGGGCAGCTCCGAATGAGGATGTTGAAAAAGCCTCTCTTCTCACCCGCCCAACCCTGGCGCGCCGAGACGCGCCTTGTACCAAGCGTCGTTCTCGCTTAACTCAAACCCTCAACGTACTATACAGTACGCCTCAGGCTCTCGCTCGCTGCGGCCTCGCTGAACGGGCTTTTTGAACATCCTCATTATATGTTGCTGGCATGGCACTTGACGGAGCACATGCGGCATATGACAATGCGCCAGGTTCGTTGAGGTTTCCGCTTTTCGATGTCGTATGTGGCGTGCGAGCCCGGCGGATCGGTTTCCTGGCTGAGCTGGCATGGAATGTTAGGACGCACGAGATGCACCGTAAAACACATCAACGTGCTCTTGAGATTGCCCCAGCGAGTTGTTGTGGTTCAACAGAGTCGCGGCTCCTATGCCTTGCTGGTCAGGGGCGATCAGGAAACAGTCCATACTTGAGTTGCAGAAATGATTGGGACGTAGAACTATAGTTGGGCAGCAGCAACTCGGAATCTGACGTGCAAGTGCGAATCTTCAGAGCCGACCTCCATCCGGGTGGGAAATTTCTTTGATTTGAGATTGTGGGTTGCAACTAATGCCAAGTGAGACAGCGACAGTAATCGCGTATGTGGGGGCCTTCGTCGGACTAGTAGGCGGCGGTGTCGCGTTGTTTAACAGCTGGAAAGCTACAAGCTGGAAGCGAGCTGAATTTGCAAACACCTACCTCAAAGATTTTAACAATAGCCCCGAACTCGTTTTCGCTGGACGCTGTCTCGATTGGAACGGGGGCAAGCTCGTCTTACCCGAAAGTCTTCGACCGTATTTAAGTGATGGTGCGCGTTTCATCCAGCATGATCGGCACATTTTCGCGAAAGCGTTGAGGCCAGATTTGACAATTGACGAGATGGATATAGATCCAAGAATTCAAATCTACAGAACGTCAATGGATTCGTTTCTTTCGTGGTTGTGCCTCGTAACCAGCGCGCTGGATCGTAAACTCATTTCCGTGGCGGACATGCAGGAGGTGGGGTATTGGGTTGCCAAGATACAGAGCGAGGTTGTACTACATCCCTTTATCGTTGCGTACGGATACAAGGAGAACATAGAAAAGCTAATCCATTACTATCGCCGAGAACAGTCTCCATACAAGAATTGGGTATTCCCCATCAATGTGGGGTCTGAGCGCAATGAAGCTGGCAAGTAGTTGATACTCAATATTGCCATCAATGCCATCCACGCGACGTGCGAAAGCGCATGCTTGTGATGACCGGCGTTAGACCATACTGAGGAGTGTGAGATGCGGTGTCGCTTCGGGCATGATCACCCCCCGGAATCACTGAAGGCGGCGACATGGAATCCGACGCGACCATGGGGCCCGAGGCCATATCATTGCTCCGACTGCTCCGAGACTCGAAAGTCGCAGGCTGTTGGCAGGCATTGGACCTCGTATCCGACAGCCGCGGCGGCACGCGCGGCAGGCCACCCGCGCTCGTGCAAACGTTGTTTCCCATGATGTGGGGGAGAAGTGAAACGGGACCTTGAGTTGATCCGCAAGCTTTTGATCTTCTTCGAAAAGAAGGAGTCGTCTCAGCACGTCGAGGTCCCACCGATCGAAGGATACGACGAACCGGCGATCAAGTACCACCTTGTGCTCCTCAATGATGCTGGTCTGCTCCGCTGCGAACCCGTTAGATCTAGTACCAGCGACCGCGTTATCTATGTACTGCCATTCGACCTCACCTGGGAGGGGCACGAATTCCTCGCGAAGGTCAAGAACGAGGGCGTCTGGAAAAAGATTCGGGCCGTCGTTGCCGCTAAAGGTGGGTCATTGGCTTTCAGCGTTGTCAACCAACTTGCGACTCGGTTCGCGCTCGACATGGTGAAGGATGTCTAGCAACAGGCTTGAACGTCCAAGCTCGACGCCGACCGCTCGGCCTGACCGCTAGACGGCAAAGAGGATCGATGCGCGTCATCTGGGACGACGAAGAGGTAGCGGACGAACCACTGTGGCGATATTTCAACACTGAACGGTTTCTTCAGCTCCTGCAAACGAAGCACCTACACTTTCCCTCAGTTCGCCAATTCAATGACCCATTTGAGGGCGCAGTCGCCGTTCTGCCTCATGACTGGCCCAGCGACCCCCGTTACCCTGACCTCGGAGATGGTGACCGAGCTTTCGAGCAGCTCCGACGTCTCACAAAAGTTAGTTGCTGGCACAAGGCCGACTATGAGAGCGATGCGATGTGGAAACTATATGCCGCCGGCCGGAAGGGGGTAGCTGTGCGCACAACCACGATGCGCCTCAAAGCAGCCTTGCAGCCCTTCCGGTTGGCACCGAAGTACGGTGAGGAAGAACCGTTTTGGGGTAATGTGCGGTATGTGGATCTGCACGCCGTTCGGCTCCGGGTTAGCATGGAGCAACAGTTGTTCTACAAACATCGTGCCTTTGAATGGGAGCGCGAGTTTCGAGTCGCTATCTCTGTGCGAGGTGCAGAGGAGTATGGTGTGCCGGTTCCCGAGTTTGGAATCGATGTGGCTGTGGTTCCCACTACTCTTGTCGAATCAATTCATTTTGGTCCTGAGCTATTGCCAAGTGATGCCATCGCGATTCAAGAAGCCTGCGCGGCAATTGCTTTCCCGGCCAAACTCGTTGTATCGACATTGCTGGGTAAGCCACGTTATGTATAGGACGTTTACCGTCTAACAATCGCATGAAGCTGTCAAGGCTCGGTTTGCATGTCATGCTAGGACTAGCCTTCGCGTGCCGAGCCTCGCAGCTTATGCGCGGGCGTTGGCCTATCTACTGGTTTGTCGGAATGGGACTCGTTTCTCGGTGAAGCGTAAGCATGTACGGGTGGGGTCAATGACCCCATCTCCTCCTGTCAAAGTGGATCGAACAGATGCCCATTCCGGGAGGCACGCGCTCATCCGTCCCATTAGGTGGCAGGAGGTCTAATGAGTTTCCTCAGCAAGCTATTCCAAAATAGAAACCCTTCTTTTACCAAGGTCAACGGTAAACCGAAGACAAGCGGTGAACTAATTGCAGAGGCCACCAACAGCGCGAACCTGGTCGAAGGGACACAGACTTGGGAACTTGCCAAGGAAAAGAAACATGACATCGAGCATATGAAAAAATGTTGTGATGCGGAGTTAAAAACTATGGAGGCCGCCGGTCTTGTAGCGGCACCGTACTATTTCGAGCGCGTAGCAGTCCTCTCCCGCAAAGCGAAAAACTACCGCCAAGAAGTTTATTACTGCGAGACGTACATTCGGCTGGTCGAAAACTACTACGCCAAGCATGGCACGGAGGGTATAGCCGATGTACGTAAAGGCCCAAGGTTTCAAGCGATTGTTGCTCGCCTTCCAAAGGCAAGAGAGTTGCTGCTCAAGTCCGATCAAGCCACCTAACAATGCGCTGAACCTCTCTCACTTCGTTCGCTGGACTCGCAAAAGCTACGTTTTTGCTCGCCGGTTAGCGTTATCGTTAGACCACCAGATGGAGTAGCCAGTGGGGGTACGATGACTGAACAAGAAGAAGAATATGTGCATTTTGTTTCCTGTATTGATGATCTCAACGATGCTTGGCGGCTTCTGCAAGAAATCAAACAGTGCAAAGGCAATTCTCTTGTAGGAGCTGCTTTTCAGTTTGCCTTAATCGAATACTCAAAACCGTATAAAGTCTCCATTGGGACTGTATCAAACTCTAAAGGCAAATCCATTCCACGTAAACTCGATGAATCGCACATCCCCGCCACGCATATCCAATTGCATAAGAGAATAATTGATGCACGAGATCAAATTCTTGCTCATTCTGATCTAACAGTAATGGAAGCCAAGTTGTACGTTAAGAACAGTCCACACGGAAAGATCGTCGGTACAGGACAAAACAAAATATATGGCACTGAAGAGCTTTCAAACATCGACACCATTATTGATTTAATCGAACGGACACTCGATAGTATGTATGTGGAGGCTGAAAGATTAGCGGCAGCATTGCCTGTCACTTCATGACAAGGCGGTCTAACAACGGGATCGACCGGAGCGCGATGCGAATTCTTAACGTTCCTTCAGTGTCGCTCGCGCGCCCGATGATCCCAACCGTTAGCCTATCTGCCGGTTTGTCGGAACGCGACTCATTCCTCGGTGAAGCGTAGCGCTCAGGGGATAAGAGCGTATGGCTAATGGCAGGGAACAGGATCTGATAGCTAATGGCTAATAGCGTATAGCACGAACAAAGAAAGTCCTGTCTTTTCTGTACCTGCTATCGGCTATAAGCCATACGCCATATGCTCTTTTCTTCGGACGAAGTTACCGGCAGGTTTTCCCGTCGAAGTACTTGCAGCTTGTCTCCCCCGATTTCACTTTCCAGGTCTTCAGCAGGGGCGCTTGCCCGTTTTCTCTCATCTCGACGACGAAATCCGCAAGGCCTGATATCGGGAGTTTCTCGATGTGCTGCTTGGCGGCATCCGGAACGTCGACCCAGAACACAGACCCATAGGTGGAAATCAAAATTCGGTAGTTTTCCAAATCGACACGAATGACGGGACTGTAGAAACTTCTGTCCTCGGCAAAGCTAGGGGACTCGGGTGGGCCAAACAGGAAGAACATGAAGAAGATCGAGAGAAGAGTTGTACGCATGTACGACATGGCAAGCTCTCTTGCTTACGAAAGAAAACTGGCAACTATTATCGCATTGAGATCCAGGGGAAACAATTCAGAAAGTGCCGAGGAGGGTCTATCTGGTCTGTTCGGTCTGTCTGGTTCATCTGGTTCAATCAGATAGACGAGATAGACCAGATCAACCAGATAGACCGCAGTTAGGCTGTGGTCGTGATGTGTGCCTGCGTGACTATCCCACCCTTGATCCAGTATCCGCGAATATCCGGCTTCGACTTCTCCATGAGGGAGATGAGCAGATAGGCGGGGATGGGCAGGTTGATCTTTGGCCAGATTTCTTCGTAGTCGGTGGCAATCTTGATGTCGGTGATGGAGGGGCGCGCCGGGTCGTGAGGGTGGGAATGGTAGACCACTTGCAGGTCGAGCCCTTTGTTTCGAATATCCTTCTTCGCAGCGGAAAAGTCCTGCATATCCATCACGAAGGCGATCTCGGCGCGTTCGGCCGGGGACAGTCGTTCCAAGTGCGCAGCCTTTGCCGGGTCAAAGGAAGACAATTTCTCGGCTCCTTCGAGTGCCACGATATTTGTGATTCGATAGACATGGGTGACGGCCCCGTTGGTTCCGGCTAGGAGGCCGCAACACTCGTAGGGATCGAGTTCCCTGGCGTGGGCTACCATGTCGTCGAGGATCGATTGAGGGATGTGAAGGGGAGTTGTCATCGAACTTAAAAATCTGAAAGTCCTAAAGTTCGAAAGTCATGAAGTCTTTTTAATATGAACGATCATTATGGAGACTTTACGACGTTATGACTTTAGACTTTTAGACCTGGCTTCATCAGATCGTGCAGCTAACCGTATAGTCACTGCGTAGATCAGTGATCGTCGGTGCTGGCCCGCAGAGGCGACAGGCCGGGTCTTTGGGACGGCTGACTTTTCTGAATTTCATCTCCAGGGCGTCATAGATCAGCAGGCGATCGGCGAGGGTTTCGCCGATGCCGAGAATTTCCTTGATCGCTTCCGACGCTTGAAGAATGCCCATGGTCCCGGCGAGGGCTCCTAAAACGCCGGCTTCTTGGCAATTCGGAACGAGTCCAGCCGGTGGTGGCTCCGGGTAGAGGCAGCGGTAGCAGGGATAGCCGGCATGGGGCTTGATCGTCGTGAGCTGGCCTTCAAAGCGGAACATGCTGGCGGAGATGAGCGTCTTCTTGGCGAAGAAGCAGGCGTCGTTCACGAGAAAACGCGTCGCAAAGTTGTCAGATCCGTCCAGCACGATGTCGAATTGGGACACCAGCGGAAGAATATTGTCGCTGTCGACGTTCTGGTGATATGTCTTGATCATGATCTCCGGGTTGATCGCCGACAGGGTTGTGCGACCAGACTCCACTTTCGGTAGGCCCACCGTGGCCGTGGAGTGCAGGATTTGCCGCTGCAAGTTCGAGAGATCGACGACATCGCCATCGACCAGGCCGATGGTGCCGATACCGGCGGCAGCGAGATAGAGTCCGGCAGGCGAGCCGAGCCCGCCGGCGCCGATGAGCAAGACCTTCGCCTTGCTCAGCTTCAGCTGGCCCTTGCCACCTACGTCGCTCAGAATAATCTGACGGCTGTATCGTTGAATCTGTTGTTCAGTGAGTTCCATAGCTGTTTCTGCTGGCAAGCTGACAACGTGCATCTGCTTGTCAGCCTGTAGCTTGGCTCCTTGTCAGCGTGCTCCTATTCGACGACATTCAATTCGATCGGGTCGACGATGACGCCTTTTTTGCGAAGGCCCGCGATCGCCCGTTCGATTTCCGTGCTGTCCCCGGTCAGCTCGAGATCCATCCACCCGGTGGTTTCACGCACGTCGGCTCGCCGGACGTTCGTGACGACCTTGAATTCGTGACCGATCTGATAGATGACCGGTTCTTTGATCTTGTCTTCTGGAAACCGAATGTGAA
>Ga0247727_10012742_pt1 | contig 14358 bp, 12 predicted proteins | sample WisWelCaveWW1625_FD_202498 | JGI IMG/M metagenome (GOLD analysis project Ga0247727, IMG submission 202498) | Biofilm microbial communities from Wishing Well Cave, Virginia, United States - WW16-25 | ecosystem: Environmental > Aquatic > Deep subsurface > Groundwater > Cave microbial mat | place... | reverse complement strand
GACGCCGTCGCCAAATTTTCCCGCACCTTTAGTCGAGGACTTGTCATTATTCCTGCAAACCATTGGCGCGCGCGTGATGATTCTTGACGCCGCCACGCATGATCGTGGCGTTGCCGACCTCAGCCATTTGCCGCAATTGCTGGCGGTGGCGCTGATGAATTTTGCGACGCGAAAAGACGACTCCGCGGAATTGCGGTTGCCATTATCTGGCAGCGGCTTTCGCGATATGACGCGCCTGGCTGCCAGCCCGTTTGGCGTTTGGCAGGATATTTTTGACAGCAATAAGGCGAATGTTCGGGAAAGTCTGCAGGAGTTTATCGCCACGCTCCAAAACTTGGCGCGTGATCTTGAACACAAAAATCTTGAACGCAGTTTCACGCAAGCGAATCGGCTTCGCGAGCTCATTTCGCTGCGTCGATAAGTGTCGATCAGTGTTTTCCCCGCTTGCGCTTTTGCGATAAAGTTGTTATATTGGTTGGCGTTCTCAACATTATTTTTAGCGAGTAACTTAGTTTGGTTTCTTGGGAGTAAAAAATGATTAAAACCGGGCATAAAGTTTTCTTCAATGAATATGCTTATAGCCGTTTCGTCGAGAGCCACCCAGAAGTTGCCGGGCAAATTGAATGCATCCTTCATTGACGCTCAAGGGTTTCGTTGTCATTATAGTGATTATGAATTGAAACCATCCGTAGCTGCGCAACGGCGTCGTCCTTCGCAGAACAAGACTGTTTCATTGACCGAGCTTAAAAAACGTCTAGAAAAACTGGGGGTGCCAATTTAATCAAATGTACACTGTCACTTACGAACGACCGGCCGAAGTGTGGCTTCAGAAGTTAGCAAAAAAATCCCCCCATAGTTGCCAAAATAGTTAAGAAGATTGATGGGCTAGCGCAAAACGCCGATCATCTTGATCATGAAAAAATGAAGGGCCATGCAGAAATGAGTTTGCATTTTAGCGGCTACCGTATTCTTTATCTTATTGATCGCCTTAAGCAAATTATCATAGTAAGATTTATTGACAAACATGATGAAGCCTATCAATGACTGAGGCGAAAGTAGTAATAAAGTAAACATTACCGAATTGGGTGAGCAACCATGACTAAAGACTATTCTCCCTTTACACCCGGCATCCCGGTTCCCATAGAATTTTTCATGGGACGGCTCGCTGAATTACAAACATTAACTGGAAAGGGCAAAGCTGCGCTGACGGGGCGAATTGAGCGCGTTTTTGTCAGCGGGCCGCGCGGCATTGGCAAAAGCTCGTTCTGTCGAGTTGCCCGCCAGATCCTTGTGAAAGAAGGCTTGCTCGGAATCCACGTTTATTTGGGGGGCGCGCACACGTTAGAAGAAATGGTGCGCCGAACTTTTGACGCGCTGCTGGCGGCAACCCATGACCGCTCCTGGTTTGACAAAATCAAAGCCATTTTCGGCCGGCATATTGAAGAAGCCGACATTCTCGGTCTGACGATACGTTTCCGCGCAAGTGAGCCGGAACTCAGTCAACTGGCTTCGAACTTCGCGCCGGCGCTGCGCAAAATATTGCAAGAAGCCGGCAATGAAACTAAAGGGCTTTTCCTTATTCTTGATGATCTCAATGGCCTCGCTCCTGAAGCGGCCTTTGCTAATTGGCTCAAAAGCCTGGTCGATTCCATTGCAACGTCCGACCACCCCTTTCCCCTCTTGCTCGCGCTCGTAGGTTTGCCGGAACGTCGTCTCCAGTTTATTCAAAATCAACCTTCGCTTGATCGAGTTTTTGATCTGATTGACATCTTGCCGCTCAACGAAACTGAAACGCGCCAATTTTACGATCGCGCCTTTGCTTCGGTTGGCGTTACCGTTCAGCCCGAGGCTTATACAATTCTGTATCAATTTTCCGGCGGCTTTCCGGTGCTGATGCATGAAATCGGCGAAGCGGTTTTTAAGATTGATGCCGATCATGAAATTTCCAAGGATGACGCCATTCGCGGGGTGGAGCAGGCGGCGGAAATTGTTGGCCGCAAATATCTCGAAGACCAAGTTTTTGATGCCATGCGCAGCTCGCGCTACCGCAGCATCTTGCGGCAGTTGGCGCAACAGTCTGATCCGGCCGGTTTCAAGCGCCAGGATATTGTCCAAAATCTTCGCGGCGACGAGGTCAAAGTTTTGGACAACTTTCTCCATCGCATGCGTGAGCTCGGCGTGCTGATTTCCGCCTCGGAAAAAGGCTCGGGCTGGTATCGTTTCAGCAATGATCTGCATCGCTTGTATTTTTCTATTGAAGCACAAAAAGCGGAGAATTAATATTTTTATTTCATGAATTTTTCAATCTCTCCTGCATTAAACCTCCGCGGCTGTATTTCCGTCCCCGGCGACAAATCCATCTCTCATCGCGCCTTGATGCTCGGCGCCCTTGCTGAAGGAAAAACCGTTATTCGCGGCTTGGCGCCGGGCGAAGACGTGCGCAGCACGAAACACTGCTTGCAGCAACTCGGCGTTTCGATTCAAGAAAAAAGCGGGAAAATTCATGTCACGGGAGGCTTGGGTTTACAGAAATCTGAAACAATTCTCGACGCCGGCAATTCCGGCACGACGATGCGGTTGCTCGCCGGCATTCTCGCGGGACAGCCGTTCAGCACGACGATCACCGGCGATGCTTCCTTGCGGCGGCGGCCGATGCGGCGAATTATCGAGCCGCTCGCACAAATGGGCGCGACGATTAAAAGCAGTGAAAACGGCGGCGCGCCTCTTGAGATTCACGGCGGCAAGCTCAACGGCATCCGCTATCAAATGCCGATCGCTTCGGCGCAGTTGAAAAGCGGCGTGCTCTTTGCGGGTTGGGGAGCAGAAGGCGAAACGGTGATTGAAGAGAAAATTCCGACGCGCGATCACAGCGAGCGCTTGCTGCGGAAAATGGGAGCGCGTTTGTCAGTGGTCAATCATCAGTCAACGGTCATCAGCGTTCGCGCGGGAAAACTATACGGCGGCGAGATTGAAGTGCCGGGCGATTTTTCTTCGGCGGCTTTTTTTATCGCCGCGGCGGTACTTTTAAATGGCAGTGAATTGATGATTAAAAATGTCGGCGTCAATTCGACGCGCACCGCTTTTCTCGATGGTGTTCGGCAAATGGGCGCGGAGATCGAAATCGTCAATGTGCGCCACGAGTCGTATGAACCAATCGCCGATTTGATCGTGCGCTCTCATCCTTTGTTTGCCGCGCCAATGAGCGGCGCTCAAATTCCTTTGCTCATCGATGAAATTCCCATTCTCGCGGTGATGGCCACGCAAGCAGAAGGTGAAACCCACATTCGCGACGCGCGCGAGTTGCGTGTGAAAGAAAGCGACCGCATCGCCGCGCTGGTGCACAATCTTCGCGCGATGGGCGCCGTCGTCGAAGAATTGCCCGACGGTCTCGTGATTACCGGACCGACGAAATTGCGCGGCGCCGAGATCGATTCATTTGGCGATCATCGTATGGCGATGGCGTTTGCCATTGCCGGATTGTTGGCCGATGCCCCGACGGTCATTCATCATGCCGAATGCGTCGATATTTCTTTTCCGGAATTTTTTGAGATTTTAAAAAACGTTGTCCGATAAACCGGCGAACGATTAAACCGGCAATCGTTTTTAAGCTATGCCATTCTTCCCTTTACAAATTCGTTTGATCGCCGTCGGCAAATTGCGTGGCGCGATTTGGCAGCCGGCCGCGAAAGAATATTGCCAGCGTTTGCAGCGTTATGTCAAATTCGAGGTCATCGAAATACGCGACGTGGTCGGCAAGGGCCTGCACGATGCTGCGGCGCGCCTGGAAGAAGGCAAAGCCATTCAGCAAATGCTCGCGCCGGGAAATTATCTCATCGCGCTCACGGCCGAGGGCAAGTCTTTGGCAAGCGCAGAATTTGCCCAATTTTTCCAAAAACAAATGCAGGCGGGCGTCCGGAAAATTGATTTTGTGATTGGCGGCCCAATCGGGTTGGATGCGGCGGTGATTAAAACCGCCAACTTGCGCCTCGCACTTTCCGCGATGACGCTGCCGCATGAGTTGGCGCGCGCCGTTTTGCTCGAGCAGCTGTATCGCGCGTTTACGATTTTGCGCGGTGAACCGTACCATAAATAAGCGATGGAATAAAAATTTCGATTGAAATTAGAGAACTGATTTTGTATTTTTGTTCAGTTGCTATTGCACGATGAAGAAACTTACCACATAAAGGACAAACCGCTTTGAATACAACACTTCTGACGCCGCCGGCCGCACCGGCGCAATACTTCCAAAAAGGCTTGGGATTGAAAGCCCTCGCCCAAGACTTGCTCGAACGGGATTATCATAGCCACGTCGTTGATTATTTGCGCGCGCATAATTTTATGCTGCAGATTGCCGGCATGGAAATCCATCTCGCGCAAGAGTTCGGCTTCTGCTACGGCGTCGATCGCGCCGTCGAGTATGCGTATCAAGCGCGCTCGAAATTCCCGGAGCGCCGCATTTTTTTGACCGGCGAAATCATTCATAACCCGCATGTCAATGCCCGCATGTTGGAGATGGGCATCGGATTTTTATCGGGCGAATATAAAAACGGCATCGGCATTGAAAGTCTGAAGCCGGAAGACGTGGTGATTCTTCCGGCTTTTGGCGTGACGGTGGCTGAATTCAAGCAGTTGGCGGAGGCCGGTTGTGTTTTGGTCGATACGACGTGCGGGTCAGTGCTCAATGTTTGGAAGCGCGTCGAACAATATGCGCGCGAGGGTTTTACTTCGGTGATACACGGCAAATATCATCACGAAGAAACGAAAGCCACCTCCAGCCAGGCGATGAAATATCCTCACGGCCATTATCTCATCGTGCGCAATATGGAAGAAACCGCGGCCCTCTGTGATTTTATCGTCGGGCAATCCTCACGCGAGAAAATTATGCAACGCTTTGTCAATGCGATATCCGCCGGCTTTGATCCGGACCTGCACTTGCAAAAGATCGGCGTTGCCAATCAAACCACGATGTTGAGCAGCGAATCGTTGGCGATTGCCGGGCGTTTGAAAAAAGCCATGCTGGAAAAACACGGCGCGACCGGTGTTGCGACGAATTTTCGCACGTTTGATACGATTTGCAGCGCCACGCAAGACCGGCAAGATGCGATAATCAAAATGCTGACCGCCAATCAATTGGATGTGATGATCGTCATCGGCGGCTACAACAGTAGCAATACGACTCATCTCGCGGCGCTCGCGAGCCAGTACACCAAAACGTATCATATCGACGATCCGCGCTGCATGATCAACCCCGAATTTATTCGCCACAAACCGTACGGCCAGACCGAGCAAGTGGAAACGCACGATTGGCTGCCGGCAGGAATGGTGAAGATCGGCTTAACGGCCGGCGCGTCGACCCCCAACAATAAAATCGGCGAGGCGATCGCGTGTTTAGCGAGATTGCGCGAACACGATGTTAATGAGTGGCTGAAAGTTTAATTCGTCATACCCCGATTGAGCAACTTTAAGAAAATCGGGGCCTGGCTTTTGTATGTTCAAAATTAAGGCTCTACAAAAGAAAAGGGCTGCCATTCGCCGAGCCAAACGTTGTTGCCTCAGCGCAATTTTTTTTCTTCGCTTTCGCCGCCCTGATATTCTTCGTCCAATAAAACCCTTGACTCAAACGCGGGCAAGCTTTATATTGAAGCATGACTAAAGAACAACATACGGCTATTGGCTGAAAACAGCCGCGCACGATTTTGAAACAGCCGAACATCTGTTTGACACGGGGAAGTATGATTGGTGCTTGTTCATTTCTCATCTAGTTATTGAAAAAGCTCTTAAAGCATTTTGGGTTAGAGATTCCGAGAAACGAGTGCCGCATAAACACGAACTTTTAAAAATTGCTAAGGAAACTCTCTTGAACTTAACTGATGAACAGAAATTATTCCTCGATGATATATCCGATTTCAATATTAATGCGCGTTATCCTGATTACAAACTCGAGTTTTATAAACTTTGCACCAAAGAGTTCACGACTGAAAAATTTGAAAAAATTAAAACCTTTTACGAATGGTTACTCTCCCAAATAAAGTCATAACGAGCGTTACAGAGCTCATTCGGCAACTTAATGTCAACGATTTACCAATAACTCAGGCATATGTCTTCGGTTCTTATGCAAAAGGACAGCAAGCGGAGTGGAGTGATATTGATATTGCTTTAGTGTCGGATCATTTCGAGGGAAATTCCTATTACGACCGTCGCAAAGTCAGTCCTTATGCAATCAAAATTGATCTCGATCTTGAAGTACATCCTTTTCGTTCAGAGGAATTCACCAAGGACAGTCCTTTTGTTGAAGAGATTATCGAAACCGGCATTCGGATTCTTTAATCTTTTAAAAACGTTCAAATAGAAGTATCACGCCGCCGGCCTCGTTTCCTTCCGCCAACCCAAACGCCGTTGCATCTTCGCAATCTTTTGCTTCGCTTTCACGACCACGCCTTTTACATCACCGGACAATTCCCGATACAACGCGACCACGAGCTGCGGACGCCAAATGAGCAGCACGGCGATATAAGTTGCAATCCCAACCGTTGCCGAGACCAACAGCATCGCGAGTGAATGCGCGCCGATATGCGCCCCGAGTCCGGCATTGGCGCCCCACATCGCCGCGGCCATGAAGACGCTGCCGACGATGGCCGGCCATTGCGGCGTAAAATATTCGCGCCAGCCGATGAGACTCACGCGGCGAATCAGATTCATCATCAGCGCCATGATGATGATCGCCGTCCCCGTCACCGCCACGGAAACGCCATTAATTCCCCAGCGCACGCCGTAATAAACGCCGATCGCGAGAAGAATAAATTCAATCGCGCGGCGGAAGGCCGAATGTTTGACAAATCCGCTCGTGGTGATCACCGAATTTAAAAACGGATCGAGCGCGCGCAGAATGCCGGCGGCGCACATGATTTGCAAACACGGAATCACCGGCGCCCATTTTTCTCCCATCACCACATACACGAACGCTGGCGCGGCCATCAACATCGCCACTTGAATCGGATACGCGATAAGTGAAACGGCGAGCACGAGTTTTTGAAAACCGCTTTTCACGCGCTCCGGCTGGTTTTGCACTTTCGCAAAAGCCGGAAACACCACGGCGCTCAACGCCCGCGAGATGCGCTTGCGCGGCGTTTTCATCAGCTCGAAAGCTTTGGAGTAAAAACCAAGCTGCTCCGCATCGAGCGCGCGGCCGATGACGAACTGATCGACATGGTCGGACATATAACGAAATAAATTGCGGAGAAAAACCCAATTGCCATAGCCAAAAAGCTCGCGGCTCACTTCACGGTCAAATTGCAAACGCGGCCGCCAGCCCGATAATTGGATCGCGCGCACCGACGACCAGCCGAGGCCGAGAAATTCGCCGATAACGAGGCTCCAATAGCCGTACCCCAGCGCCGCAAAAATGATCGCGCCGACGAGCTGCACCGTGCGATCGATCGCCAACACTTGCGAATAGGCTTTGAAATTCATCTTGCGCTGCAGCATCGTGATCGGCGAGGTGGAAAAACATTCAGCCACCATGTAGAAACTGAAAATCGGCAAAAACGTTGCGAGCTTGGGTTCGTGAAAAAAATCAACCAGAAATGGCGTGGCGATAAGTGAGATGACCCACAAAGTAATTTTAAAACTAAGATCGAGCACAAATAAGGTGTTGACATGCTCGGCGCGAACTTCTTTGTTGCGTTGAATCAGCCCCATGTTGAAACCAAACTCGCCGAACTTCGTCGCAAATCCAATGACCAACCAGCCGAGCTGAAAGAGACCAAAATCATCCGGCTCCAGCAGCCTGACAAGAAATAAACCGCCGATAAACTGCGTAAAGGTGTTTCCCAGCCGAACGATGACCGTGTAAAACACCCCTTCTTTCGCCAATTTGCCGACGTTCTCGGTTCCAGCGGTGTCTTCTTTAAGCGCGTTGCTCAAATCAACATTTTCACTTTTGCCGGAGGTGGTTTCAATTTTTGAGTTCGGCATACTTTTCGACTTGTGCGAGAATAATCTCGAGGTAATCTTTTTCAAAATCCGCTAAAGTTTTTTCCACGCTCACGCTAGTGTCCAAAATTTTCAAATCATATTCTTGCCGGAAGTTGGCGTAAGCCTGTCTCACCTCCGTCAACTGCGCGAAGGATAACTGCGGCTTGCGCTGATGAATGACTTCCGGCGCGGCGTCCAACAACAAAGTTAAATGCGGACGCGGATAATGGCGGCAAAGCCAACGACGAATGCCCCAGTGATAATCCATCGACCGGCTCTTGTAGCCGACGAGCAAATCGTACATGTAACGATCAGCGAGCACGACTTTGCCTTGCCGTAATTTGGGCAAAACTATTTTATCGTAGCGAAACCACAACTCCATGGCGACGGCGAAATAATACAACCACGCTTTGAAATTCTGCCGCCAAAGATTCAAGCCCTGAGGAATTTCCCGGGTTTTGGTTTTACCGGAATAAAAGGCTTTGTCTTCCGCCCGATAGGGCGTAATGTGCAAACGACTAAGAATTTTTTGCAGAGGCAAAACACTCTGTCCCCAGGGGCCGAGATAAACCGTATCCGCCGGCAACGAAGCGGCGCGCAGCTTTTCTCGCAAGGTGCGCAGCAGTGTGCTTTTGCCGCAGCCATCCGGCCCCAGCAACACCACAAGCACGCCGCGCGGCGCGCCGAACCATTTTTGTGTTCGTGCTTTAATTTGCACCAGCAGGCGACGAAAAAAATTTATTGGTTGCTTTCGATAAATGCGTCGATAACTCATCCGCTGCAAATTTTGCACGGCTGGTTTCTTGTGCTGTAGCGTCTCAAATTGCTGGCGCACCGTTGACACAACTTTTTGCAAGCCATATGGCGCGGTGTGTTGCGCGAGATACGCTTCATCCAGCGGCGCTTGCAGCAACGCGGCTAACGCGGCGCGATGCTTCGCTTGAATCTCGCCTTTGCCAAGAATGTTATGAAAGAGCAGTGTCAAAAAATGATCTTCGCGTCCGGGGAAAAAATAATCGTTTTCAGCCTGCCGGCGCGCCAAGATGCGTTTTGCATCGAGATATTCGACGCCGCGCACGACCATCTTTTGATGCACATCCAAAAGCAGCGGATTTTTTGATTGCCACTTCAGAAATAAAAGCTTGCCAGGGTTGAGACGCCCGTTTCGAATCAAACGGAAACCATGCCGGCGGCAAATCGCCAAAAACTCGGGCGTTTTGGTTTCATCGATGAGTAAGTCCAAATCATGCAGCCCCGGCGCATCCGGCTTGTCCCGCAACAAAACGTAAGCAATTTGGCGCGCGGTGAGATTGTCGAGCAATTCGGAGAAGATGGCCATGTTCAGCTTAAAAGGTGTTCACGGAAAAAATCGAGTATATCATAAAAATGCCGCTGCATAAATTGCGTATCGAGATGCTTCGGCGAATCGAGATAAACTTGCAAACGCTGCATCCAATAATAGGCGACGAGCACCGGCAAAATTTTTCCGTCGTAGCCGAATTTGTTAAGAGCATTTTGCAAATTAGTCCAGTGCAACGCGCGGCTGTCGGGTTGAACCAGGCGCAATGCAATCTTTGGCGGCGCTTCGCGAAACGAGCTCGCGTCTAAACGCACGAAGAAATGCAAGACGTCGAGCAATGGCATCGCCCGCCGCGTTGCCATATCCCAATCGATGATGCCGCTCAAGGCATAGCCCTGCGGCTTGGCGAGAATATTTTTGGTCGAAAAATCGCCGTGCCCGAGACTAAGAAAAAGCTGTTGCCCAAGAACGTGTTTGCCAAAGAAGGCTTCGAGTCGCTGTAAAATCTCGGCGTACTTTTGCGGCGGCTTTGCCCATTGGATTAGGTTCAACAACGGCTGCTGGAAGAGTTGGGCGAATTGTCCCTCATCAACTTTAACCGCCTCGCCGCAGCAAGTTTGCACGTGATGCCAAAACGAGAATAAAGCCGCGCAGACTTTGGGCAAGGTTTCGTGCGGCACTTGCAGCCGGCTGAGCGGCACGCCTTTCACGCGGCTTTCGATGAAATAGGTTTGCGTTTCAAACATTCCCTGCGCCAATATTTGCGGGAAAACTTTTGACGCAAATGCCGTCGAGGCCGCGTCGAGCTGCCGAATGTGCGTTTCTTGCCGCTGCAGAAAATTCAGCATGTCGCTTTGCTTTTGCAAACGCGCTTCGGCAAATGGCACCAACGGCAGCTTGATGAACAAGCTCTGTTCGCCATGCCGTTTTTTCCAGCGCGCATCGATTTGGACTTTGCCGCCGGGGAGCACGCGATAATTGCCCGGCTGCAATCGCGAGCCCGGCTCTTTCTGCTCGATCTTCGCCAGCAGGCGCTGGATAAACGACGACGACCGCGCCGCGCTAAATCGCGTCAGAATATGTTTGGTTTCAAAAAGTTTTTTTGATTCCAAATCGCGGAAGGCAGAGCCGCTTTCCGGCGGCGTTGGCGACGAGGGAAACGGCGCTACGAGAGACGGCGCCAGCCATTCCGGCGAGATGCCAAAACTTTCCATTTGTTGCAAAGCGCGCGGTCCCTCTTGCCGCGCCGAAATTTTTTTTTGCAAAAGATGCAGCGCGGATTGATGCGGAATCGGCTCATTTAACGGCAGCAAACGAATCGATTGCGGCAACGGCTCATGATCGGAGGATTTGATGCGCCGCACGATCCGCCGCAGGCGATTCATCGGATCGGCCCAACCCGGTTTATAACATAGCATCAGCCACAACTCGCCTTGCGGATGAAGCTGCGACAGCGCTCGCAGCAGCCATTCCTCTTCATGGCGCTCGGTGATGGCGCGGCGCGTGGGCAGCCACAGAATCAATCCATATTGGCCCTGAAGATCTTGCGGCGCGCGGCAAATGCGGCAATTCGACAGCTGATTAAAATGCGCCAGCTCTTGAAAGAGTTCTTCTTCCTCGTGATTGAAACCCAAAATATCCACCCGCGAAAGATGGCGCGCAAACGCGAGCGGCACGCCGCTAAAACCGTGCAGCACGACGAGAATGGGAAGCCCGGGCGCCAGCGCCGTGAAGAATTTCCAGGAAGCCGAAAGCTCATAGACGCAATCATTCAACAACGCATTCGCTTGGTTGCGCGAAAGCCGATGATATAAGGCGTCGAAATGCTGCCCAACGCCGCCGATATGGATAGACGAATTCATTCGCAATGTATCTCAATAAGGCTGAGCCACCGGCATTATGGACCGGTCGCTCAATACCGTGATCATCTTCAAAAAACACTCAAGCAAACGGCCGGTCAGTGTTGCGCTTTGGCCGGCAATGACAAAATTCTTCGCAACTCTTTTTCTTTTTCAATCCAGGCCGCTTGCCGCTGCGCGCGCTGCGCTTGAATCGCCGTTTTAAATTTCGACCAATCGATTTGGAGTTGGCGAACCGCCGCGACGATGCTGGCGGGAGAATTATCCACGAACAAGCTGCCGCGGCCAAACGTCTCGCGCAAGATCGGCCAATCGGAAGTGATGATCGGCGTGCCGAGGGCCATCGCTTCATAAGCGCCGCGCTGCATGGTGTGGTCCCGGGTGGTCAACACTATCACCCCGTGCGATTCTTTCAATAAGCCGGCGTAATGCGCATAGGAAAGAAAATCCGTAAAATTGACATTCTGCGGCTTGCGCTCCAATAAACCGGCGGGCGCATCTTTCAGCTTGCCGGTGCAATAAAATGTCACCTCCGGCATTTCGGCGGCGGCTTTTAAAATATTATCGAGCGGCTCATCGGAATTAAAACTACAGACTGCCGTCACCGCAAAAAATCCGTTGCGCGCTTTGCCGTTGCCAGCGCCATGGCGATTGAAATCGGCCGGCGCTAAAAATGGCGGCGTTTCGATTTTTTTGAACTGCACGGGCAGGTCGCCGACGAGAAAAATTTTCCCCTCCGGGATGCCCCACGTTTTTTGCAGCGCGTGAAGCTGGCTGTTGGTGATGATATTGCAAGCCGCGCGTTTCTCCAGCCAGCCATGCAGCCATTTCAATTTTTGCCAGCGCGCCATGGTGAAGGCGGCGGTGTGATTATCGGTGACGTAGCGATTGCCGGTGAGTTTACAATACAGATAAACCGGCACGGCCGCGAAGATCGGCGGCACCATGACAAAAACCAAATTCGGCCGCTCGCGAAAAAGCAGCGCCAGCGTGCGCGCAGCCTGGATAATATATTTCAAGACAATCGTTGCCGGATGGCTGCCGAGCCAACCGGCATAAACCATATGAGATTTGCCGTCGAGCAAACGCGCTAAATTATCGCTGCGGCTGCAATTTGCCGCCCAGGAAACAAAAAGAACTTTTTGCATGCTCCACTTCAAAAATAAAAATTTCAGTCCGTACGGATCAATGATTCGATGATGGCGTTTTTCCATCCAAAGCTGGCGGCGCGCCAATAAAATTTGCCGGCCAGGCGGCGGAAGTATGCTCGTGCAACGGTTGGCGCTCGCGCTGAACGTGCGGCGCTTGGTTGGCGAAGCCGGCGTCTGGCCATAACGGCTCGCCGGCTTTAAAACGCTCGTAAAGCTTTTCAGCCTTCTTCGCGTTTTCTTCGTCGCCGAGGGCGCGATAAGCGCGAATCAGATGATAATAGGCTTCGACATTTTCGGGATCGACACTTAAAACTTTTTCAAAGTCACGAATGGCGCGCTGGTAATCTTTCATCAACAAATAAAGATGGCCGCGCTCATTGCGCGCGACGCGATCGCGAGGATATTTGGTGACAATGCGCTTCAGGTATTTCAACGCTTCTTCATACTTGCCTTGCGACTTCAAGGTGAGGCCGTAATAATAATTCACTTGCGGAAGCTCGTTAGACATTTTCATCGCCGTCTCAAACGCTTGATGGGCGCCGGGTAAATTACCCTCGCGCCAGCGCGTGATCCCGATATTGAGCCAAGCTTCGGCGTTATCCGGCGCGATTTGCGCGATGCGCATGAAAATCGCTTCGGCATTTTTTAAATCGTCTTGTAAAAGGAGGCCGATGCCGTAATCGTTCCAGCGTTGCCAGTCGTGCGTATCGTTTTTGCGATGTTGTCGAGCAATTTCCATTCCCGGCGTGGCGACCGCCAGCGTGACTTCATCACGCGCCATTTCGATTATCGGCATGATCGGGACGGCGCCATTTTGCATCGTTCTAGCGCCGGAGTGATCAAAGCCGCTAAATGCCCATTGTGTTTGCGCCCAACTGAACTTGCGATAATTCAGCTTCGCCGTGAGCGTAATTTTGTCGCCACCTGCCGCGGGAATTTTGAGACGATAACGCGCAACATCGGCGCCGCCCGGCGGAATCAGATTGACATAAGCCGCTTCACGCGCTTCCCACAAATTGCTTTTGTCGATGTGTTTGCCCCGCGCATCAACGAGGTACGACCGGTAAAAATGCGCGTCGACATCGACTGGCCCCTGTCCTCCTTCGGCGACGGCGCCGCTCCAAAAGATCGTTTGGCCGCGGTCATCGAAGGCGTGAAATTCCAACCACGCTTCATTGGCCTCGACCGAGCCGGTTGGGAAAAAATGCCCGACCTGGCGCGAGCGCACGACGACGTCGAGACGAATTTCATCGCCGCGATATACCGTGGCATGGCTTTCATCAAGCGGCGCTATAATTTCAGAAACATGTTGCGTGAGGCTGCCGGCGCCGAAAGCGAGCCGTTGCTCATCGCCGGTGGCAAAGAGCGTCGCGAGTGAAAATGCCGGGGGGCTTTCTAATCTTCCCTCTTGGCGCGCGGCGGAATCACGCGTTGGCGAATGCTGACGAAAAATCGTGTCTTGATTAAAAGGCTTGCCCAATGCAAAAATATCGACGGTCACTTTTTGATCTTGCAAAAACGCTTTAACTTCTTCCAATTGGCGCGCATGATTATTGAGCGCGGGCAAAGCGGTGTTGGCGCCGAGGAAACGATGATGATGAATTTTCCCAAAAAGATTGCCGGCGTCTTGCGAGGTTTTGAGCGGCATGTGGCAATCCACACAAGTTTTCGCTTCTGGCACATACAAAAAGTTTCGGCTGCTGCGCCCGGAAAATGGCCCGGCTTGCCACGCGTCATAATCGTTAAAGCTGCGCATCCAACGGTATTGCGTGATGGGTTTATCCAAATGCGCTTTATGACAGGAGGAGCAAAACTCCGCCGCGTCTTCGCGATGAAACGGCTTTATCATGCTGTCGCGATGCGGCTGGGGATCGAGACAAAGCAGAAAATCATACAACTGCTGCAACGTTTTATTCTCGCTGTTCGCCCAGCTATTTAAAGGCGTTTCTTCAATCACATAATCGGCTTGCCCCATCGTGCTGCGGACGCGAATCATCGCATGACAGGCGGTGCACGAGACGCCCGCTTCCGCTTCGGGAGTTTGGCTTAATTCCGCCAGGGGGCGCTCTAACAT
>Ga0247727_10012741_pt1 | contig 14358 bp, 10 predicted proteins | sample WisWelCaveWW1625_FD_202498 | JGI IMG/M metagenome (GOLD analysis project Ga0247727, IMG submission 202498) | Biofilm microbial communities from Wishing Well Cave, Virginia, United States - WW16-25 | ecosystem: Environmental > Aquatic > Deep subsurface > Groundwater > Cave microbial mat | place... | reverse complement strand
CTCGGCCATGTTGAGGGTAAGCCGCTGCATGTCGTGTACACCCTGCTGCCTGGCACCAGGACCATCGCCTGGGATAATAAACAGATCAAGACGCTCATTGTCCAGTACATCGCACATGTTGACGGGCGCATCGTCGAGGCGGCGATCGATTGGTACGGCCAGGCCGACGACGGAGCGGTGTGGTACTTTGGTGAGGATGTCTTCAACTACGAAGACGGCGTCGTTGTCGACACCGATGGCACTTGGCTCGCGGGCGAGGACGGCCCGGTCGCGATGATTATGCCCGCCAACCCGAAGGTCGGCGATGTGTACCGAGTCGAGAATATTCCCGGCCTCGTCTTCGAAGAAGTCACGGTCAAGACCATCGGCCAGACCGTGGACGGCCCGTTAGGTCCGGTCAACGGAGCAATGGTCGGCCGGCAACTCCACATGGATGGAAGCTTTTCGGACAAGACCTTTGGTCCCGGCTACGGCGAGTTCGTAACAGCTACGAATACCGAGCTTGAGGCCCTCGCCCTGGCCCTTCCCATTAACGCGCTTCCCGGACCCTCACCAACCGAACTCCAGACCATATTGACCAACGCGCTCCGCATTTTAGACACAGCCAAGTCCGGGGACTGGACTGCGACCTCGGCCACCCTCAAAACGATGACCGACGTCTGGGCTACCTTCCGAGCGGGCGGCAATTTACCCAAAATGCTCGCCGCCCAGATGAGCGACGCTCTCGACGCACTCGCTAGAGCGGTTGGCATCCGCAACCTCGCAGAGGCTTCGCACGCGGCCATCGTCGTTGCTGAAGCCAGCCTCGACTTACAGTTGCGTCACCGGCCTCCCGCTGAGATCGACCTCGCCCGTTTCGATCTCTGGGTCCGCCAGTTCCTCGTCGACGCAGAAGCCGGCAACTATGGCGCGGTCAAAGGCGATCTCGCAACCCTCGAGTGGATCGTAGAGCGACTCGACAGTTCCAGTAGCAGTCAAATCAACACCCAACTCCGCGACCTCCGAGCCGTAGCAGACGCCGGGAATCTCGCCGCAGCGAGCGATGTCGCCGAGCGTCTTCGAGACACCATCATACGGCTCAAAATGTAATCAAGAAGTCGGGCTTTGCTTTAATCAAATGTTCTGCAAAGTCCGACTGCATTCGTTCATAACGTAACGCGGCAATGGCCGTAACTGATCAACTAAAGGCAAAACGATTTAGGGCAAAACTATTCGATTTTGTTTTTATTGCGAATAACCAGTTATAATACCAAAGGGCTTAAAGCAAAAAGGCAAAATGATTAAAGGCAAAATTATTGAACCGCTTTTAATCCCTGGCCTGCGGCAGGGCAGGGATTTTGACTTCAATTATTTTGACTTATTTCTTTTACTCGTCATTCGCATTTTTAATTGTTTTGCCCATAATGGTTTTGCCTTTAAAAATCTTCGCGGTCATGCTAGTTTTTCCAGAGTAATACAATAACCTCAAGGAGAACAACCATGAAGAACTCACATCCTCTTTGGTGTATCGCCCTGTTGTTATCGGGGCTCATTTTAATTGCCGGCTGTAAAAAACAGCCGACAGTAACAGAAGCCCCAACCTCTGCAGATGAACAGTCACTTCTGAAATCAGACGACGGCTATGACGTCTCCGGAGCTCAGATTCCCTTCGCCTTTGTGCGGATGTTTATCGAGGCCAACAGCACAGATGAAGATGCCGGCATACATATCCACTTCGATGGAGAAGCCTGGAAAAAGGTTAAGATTCTCGGAACCAACAACGAGGAGATCCTCGAGATCGAGGCCGAAAGCGGTTTGAAGGAGCTCGGCCTTACAGAGCTGCGTTTCGAGAGCGCGGAGCCGTCGCCCGCCGAGGTCCTGGCCTTGTTCCCGGCAGGGAACTATAAATTCAAGGGCAGGACGCTCGCCGGAGAGAGACTGGCAGGCATGGGGACGCTGTCGCACGACCTGTTAGCCCCACCCGTCTTCTCACCTTCCAACGGCGAATCGGTTGACCGTAACAATACTGTCATTAGATGGAATTCCATTCCGGGAGCTTCCGGCTACGAGGTTATCGTCACGAACGCAGATATCGGCGCCAGTATGGAACTCAATGTTTCGGCCTCGGTAACGAGTCTGCACGTTCCGCCGACGTTCCTCCGACCAAACACCAAGTACGACGCCGAAGTGTTGTCAATAGCGGCAAACGGAAACAAGAACATTACCCAGGGCTCGTTCATCACATGGCCGTAGCGCTCGGGCGCAATGGCGTGGAATTCGTGGATTCCATTCGCCTCTCGCATCATAGCACGAGTGGGGCGAATGGAATCCCGTTCATTTAGTTTCTTGAAAGCGTTTACCCTCAGGTGAGGGTTTGTACTCCAAGTAACTTGTAGTTATTGGGAAGCATACACTACTGCCGGAGTTCGTTCGGCAAAAAACTGAGAATTTTTACTTGCTTTTCAAACCAATTTGTGCTAACGTATTTTCAAAGTCAGATGACAAGCCAATGTAATCGCGGGAGGAAAGAACCATCGAACCAACGGAAAAAGGGAAATGGCGGCCGCTTAACCGCGAGCAGGCTTTGGCGGCGCGGGATTTCTCGAGCGCCGGAGAAACGTTCATTGATTACAAAGGCCAACCCAATGAAATCGCGTATTCTATTTTGACGCCTTTGGGATATCAAGCCCACGTTTCGGCTGAAGCGCTTGGACATTTGGCAAAACACTCAGTAGCAGCGCGGCATCAAACGGACATTCCACATATTCTCAATAATCCGGATTTGATCGTGCCGAGTTATGAGTTCCCGACAGTACATCTCTACTACAAAGTAGCGGGAAAAATTCTTTTAGTGGTTGCCATTCATCAGAAAAGTGATATTCGGTTTGTCGCAACCATGCATGATACCCCTACAATTAAAGGCCTTAAAGAAAAGAAAATTTTTCAAACGGATTTTCTTTACATACGAGGTGGTTTCCAATGGAAAAAATGGAAATAAGGATGTATAGCAGCGTGGTTGAATTCATATTCAGCTCTTCCCGCATTATCTACGGTGACGAGGGTCAGCCCGGTCTCGAAGTTGGGCGTAACAGAAAAAATGGAAGAATCGTCGCTTTCATGTGTTACAGTTTCCCCCATCTATACAAACGCATTCTTAAAGGGCTAAAAGAAAAACCAATTCCCGGCAGATTTTCCGTGGAATCCGTGGATGAAGGCGACAAAGTCACCCCAATTTGCGACCCACGCGTGAAAAACGCGACGATGCCGGAAATCGTGCAATGGGTGTGGGAGAAGTATTATGCTCATCTTGAGGAATCCATAACAGTCGGAACTCCTGAGGGCGTAGTCTTACAAGCGTAGCCGGCGCATGATCGCAAAAAACTTTCGCGTTTAAAATAAAACTGGACACAAAACTCCTATTTTTGTCCTTGATAATGAAATGCAAGTCTTGCGCATTCTTAGCCAGCCTGGTGTTTCTTTGGGCTGAAATGGCTGACGCCCAAGAACGCGCGGTTGCGCTTATATCCGGCAATTATCAAAGCACTTCGCTCAAAGAGATTTTGACGGAGCTCGAAGAAAAGTTCCACCTGGCTTTTTCCTATATCGATCAATCGGTCGACAGCGTTTTCATAACCGCAGCCTTCCAGGACAAAAAGCCGGCCGCGGCGCTGGAAATCATTCTGCAGGACACTCACTTGTCATTCAAAATGTTGGATACGAACAACATCATTTTATTTCGGAAATTGCCGGAGAAATATTCTCTGCGCGGCGCGGTCATTGATCAACAGACCGGCAGGGGATTGCCGGAGGTGAACGTCGTCATGCGGGGGCTATTGAAAGGCGCTGCCACCGATAGTTCAGGTTTTTACAAAATTGAACGTCTGGAACCGAACGTTTACGAGATTGACTTCGAAATGCTGGGATATAAAAAATCATCCAAACGCCTCGGGCTGGTTAAAGATACGGAGTTGAACGTTGCCCTGGCGCAACAGCCGGTGGAATTGGCCGCGATTGAAATCACCCCGGGCGTTATCGAAATCAGCGCCGCCGAACCTTCCGCGCATGTTTTAAGCTCGGAAGAGATTCTGGCTTCCGCGAATTTTCAAAAAGATATTTACCGGAGCGTGCAGGCGCTGCCCGGCATTGCGAATACCGACTTCAGTTCCAAGCCCCACATCAAAGGCGGCAACCCGGATGAAACCGTGGTGTTACTGGATAATATGCCGATTTTTGAGCCTTTCCATCTCGAAGAATTATTCGACGGCGCCTATAGCATCATCAATACCGAACAAGTTCGACACCTCAAACTGTTCACCGGCGGATTTTCCGCCAAGTATCCTGAAAAGATGTCCGGCGTGATCGATGTCAATACCATCAATTCACTCACGGAACGTTCCTGGCAATTTACTTTGGATTATTTGCGCACGGGAGTCTTCTTTAATAAGGGGATCAGCGGTAAGCTAAGCTATTTTCTCAGCGCCCGACGAACGAATTTCGATTTCTTGCCGAGAGATTTCTTCACGGTGGAAACAGGCGTCAATCCGCCGGAAAATGCCAGCCCGGTAGATAAAATTTTGCCGATAAATTTTGATCTCTGGAATAAACTCGACTACCGGATCAATCCGAAGCATCGCCTGGCATTCAATTTCCTGCACGCCCTCGATGAGATCGAAGCCGTCGAGGGATCGCAGAATTTTGGAAGGCCGCAATTTCTTGACAGCTCGAGAAAGAATACTTATGCCTGGGTGAACTGGAGCTGGCTGGCCAACCCGCGCTTCTCTTCTATAACCACGCTGGGGTTGCAAAATTTATCAAAGCAGGCCGATTTTTTGTTTGACGTGAATCTCTTCGCTGAAACCCGCCGCCGGAATTACGACGAGCAGCGTTCCAATATTTTTATCTTCCGGCAACAAAATCTCTGGCAGCTCGCGGCAGATCACTGGCTCGAGTTCGGCGTCGAGGCCAATCGCTTTCAGGGAAAATACCTCTATGATGATATCCGCCTCGACCGCTTGCGAAGCGCTCCGGAGAGGATGATCGTTGACACCTTGTATGTGAATACCAAAATCAGCGGGTACACGCTATCCGGATATCTGCAGGACACCTGGACGATTTCCAGGCGGCTGGATTTTCGCCTCGGTTTGCGAGTTTCGGAACAAAGCTTTGCCGGCAGACCGCAATTCGCTCCGCGCAGTGCGGTGAAGCTCAATTTTTCAGAGCGCCTGCATCTCAAGCTGGCTTACGGCTGGTACTATCAACCGGACAATTTTCATAAGCTCAAAACCTATCTGGGAACGACGGCGCTCGATCCGAAACCGGAAAAGAACATTCATTACATGGGCGGCCTTTCATTCGAACGGGAGAATTTAAGCGTGAATCTTAGCGCCTATTTTAAAGACTATGTTCGATTGCGTGATGATTTTCAATATGACATTCATCATCGCCTCGGGAATCCAGGGGTTGTCGATATTCCTTTTAATGCGCGGACCGGCACCTCCAAAGGCGCGGAGGTTTTCATTCGCGCCAAGTATGCAAGAGACAACCTCATCAGCCTGGCGTATTCTTTCAGCAAAAACCGCATGACGGATGATCTCGGCAGAACCGTTCCCCGAGATTTCGACAGAACCCATGCCGTCAATGTGAATAGTGTGTTCAAGTTTGGGCAAGTTTGGACGATCAGCGCCCTCTGGCGATTTCACAGCGGCGACCCTTTTACGCCGGCCACCATCGGCGTGCTTGGCGACAACATAAATCAGGTTTATTTTAAAACCGGCGCTAAAAACAGCGCCAGATATCCTTCCTACCATTCGCTCGACGTAAAAATTCAAAAAGAATGGCAGCTCAAAAAAGTCAGGCTCGCGGTTTATCTGAACGTTCTCAACGTTTATAATCGAAAAAACTTCCGGGCCATCGATATTGACAGATCTTTCATTGAGGCAAAATTGATCAGCCTCTTTCCATACGATAAAACCTTTCTGGAAAGATTCTTGGCGCCGGGGATTAGCGTGATGTTTTGAGAACCGTGCAAGACTTGAAGCGCAAGCAAAAGAATTGAAAATTTTAAATTGAAAATTTTCAATTTAAAATTCTTTCTAAGCGAACATGAATTCTAAAGAAAAATACCTCGAGGATGAGTTTATCGGCCGCTGGATTGCCGATGAGCTTTCGAGTGATGAGCATCGGGAGTTTAGCGAGTGGATTCAAGCCCATCCGCAGGAAAAGGAGTTTTTCGAAGATTTAAAACACCTCTGGCATGAATCGGCAAACATATCCTTGCAAAAAGGCCTCTCCGCGGAAAAGCGTTGGGATGAAATTAGCCGGCAAGTATATTTACATCCGAAATCCAAATCAATTCGCTTCACGCCGGGCGCCTGGTGGAAAATATCTGCGGCTGCGGCTATCGTGATGATGCTGATCGGCAGTTATGTCTGGTGGTCAGTCCTCCAGGTTGTAACCATCACAGCGCTGCGCGGAGAAAGGATGGCAACGTTGCTCCCGGACGGCTCGGAAGTGAACCTCAATGCGGAATCGACGCTGCGCTACAACAAGCGCGTCTGGAGTGAAAAACGCGCTGTGCGATTTGAAGGCGAGGGATTTTTTAATGTTGCGCCCGGCGCGCCATTTTCCGTGCAATCGAGCTTTGTTACGACGGAGGTACTGGGCACCAGTTTTAATGTCAAAGCGCGAGGCAATAAAGTCGAGGTCGCATGCGTCACCGGCAAAGTCAGAGTCGCCTCGCATCAAATTGCGCACGCCCCCGTCATTTTAACGCCCGGTCTGGAAAGCATCATTATCAAAGACAGCCCGCCATCTGCACCGGAAAAATTCAATCTAGATGAAAAAACCGGTTGGATATCGGGGATCCTGTATTTTCAAAGCGCACCTTTGACGGAAGTCTTTGCCGAGATTGAGAGACAAGCCGGGGTTCAGCTTCAGATCAAGACCAACCTGCAGGATTTGACCTTTACCGGGAGAATCGAAACGGCCAATCTAAAAGATACTCTGGAGATTATTTGTTTGTCCTCAGGTTTGAATTACTCCTCTCAAGGAGATTCAATTTTCACGATTTATCAATAGCCTTAACATGTGACTTGAGGAGCTCAATCATGTCCCACGACATAGCAAAAACGACAACCATCAGAACAACGGCTCTGTACGATATTCACGCTTCACTTGGCGCCAAGTTGGTGGAATTCGCCGGATTCTGGATGCCCGTGCAATATCGCGGCATCATTGACGAGCATCGCGTCGTGCGCAATTCTGTTGGGGTCTTCGATGTCTCACACATGGGCGAGTTTGAATTTCGCGGCAAAGCTGCCGGAGAATTTTTGCAGCGCGTGACGATCAACGACGTCTCGAAGCTCGCCGAATATCAAGCGCAATACTCGGCGCTTTGTTATCCCGACGGCGGCATCGTCGATGACGTGATTGTTTATCGCTGGCCTGATCGTTATTTGATGGTTGTGAACGCTTCAAACATTGAGAAAGATTTCGCGTGGCTTTCACAATATGCGACTTCGGACGTCGGACTCCTCGACCGCAGCGACGAGTACAGCTTGCTCGCGGTTCAAGGCCGGAATGCGCAAGCGACTTTGCAGAAAATAACAAAATTCAATCTGGCCGGAATTAAATATTACTGGTTTGCCTCCGCAGAAATCGCCGGCGTGCCGGCATTTATTTCGCGAACCGGTTACACCGGCGAGGATGGCTTTGAGGCTGGCTTTGCGCCACAACATGCCGAAAAAGTTTGGAGCACGATTTTTGAAGCCGGCAAAGAGTTTGGCATCGAACCCATCGGCCTCGGCGCGCGCGATACGTTGCGGCTGGAAATGAAATATTGCCTGTACGGCAACGATATCGATCAAACCACCAACCCGTTCGAGGCCGGACTCGGCTGGATCACGAAATTGGATAAAGGCGATTTCATTGGCCGCGAGGCGATGGCCAAAATAAAAGCGGCCGGCATTCCGCGCAAGCTGGTGGGATTTGAGATGGAAGGCAAAAGCATCGCCCGTCACGGTTATCCGATTTTGCAAGACGGCGCGCACATTGGCCGCGTGACCAGCGGCACGTTTGCACCGAGCCTGGAAAAATCAATCGGGTTGGGATACGTTGCAAGTGAACAAACTGCGGTCGGCACGCAGCTGACAATTGATATTCGCGGGCGTGTCGCCAAAGCCAAGGTGGTGAAGACGCCGTTTTATCAGCGGCCGACGCCGTAACGCAACATTCATGTTGCGCTTGCGCCGTACGCAAAAGGCTCAACATAAATGTTGAGTTACATTATATTGTTATTATGAAAGCAAAGTCCTGGCTATCTGTTTTTTTCTTTCTCATCCAAAATCCGGCGATAGCCCAATCCAAGCTGGATTCTCTGCAATTGTTGCATGACGTAAAAGCATTGTCGGCGGATTCGATGCAGGGGCGCAAAAGCTGCACCGCCGGCAGCCAAAAAGCCCGGCAGTATATTCTCGCCGCTTTCAAGAAAAATCACCTGCAAGCTTTTGACGGGGACTTCCGGCAACTCTTCTCTTTTTCTCATCGCGGCGAACGCTGTGATACCGCGGCAAATTTAATCGGATATTTTCCCGGCGCCTCGCCGGATGCCATCGTGCTTTCCGCGCATTACGATCATTTGGGCATTCTCAACGGAAAAATTTTTCACGGCGCCGATGACAACGCCTCCGGCGTCGCCGCGCTGCTTGCGGTTATGGAATATTTTAGCCGCAACCGGCCGCGACACACGCTCGTTTTCGCGGTTTTTGACGCCGAAGAGTCGGGGTTGCACGGCGCCAAGGCTTTCGTCAATAACTTGCCGGTTGACAAAAAAAGAGTGATTTTGAATGTCAACCTCGACATGGTGAGCCGGAACGACAAAAACGAGCTTTACGCCGCCGGCTGCCGTCATTATCCGTTTTTAAAACCGTGCCTGGAAAAAATTGCCAAAACCAGCGCGGTGAAATTGCTCTTCGGCCACGACAGCGGGAATTCAACCGACAATTGGACCAACGCTTCCGATCATGCGCCGTTTCATCAGGCGGGCATTCCCTTCGTTTATTTTGGCGTCGAAGATCATCAAGATTATCACCAGCCCACCGACATTTTTGCCCATATTCAGCCGAAGTTTTTTGTCAATGCGGTTTCGACGATTATCGAGGCCGTCATCGCGTTTGACGCCAATCTCGCAGAAATTAAATCAAAAACGCCAAACAGGCCGGCCAGCGGAAATTGAGAAAACATTTGACAGCAACAAACTCAGGAAAGGTCAAGATGATCGTCATGAAATTCGGCGGCACTTCGGTTCAGGATGCCGCAGCAATGCGCAACGCCGCTGATATCGTCATTCGCGAGCGCGAGCGAGCTCCGCTCGTCGTTGTTTCCGCCTGCGCCGGCGTGACCAATGCTTTGCTCGGCATTGCAAGAAAAAGCGTCGGCGGCAAGCTTGAAGAAGCCGCCGGCGACATTGTTGCCTTGCATGATCGCCACACCGGCATCGCCGAGGCGCTTTTTTCCAAAACAAAATCCCGCCGCAGCGACGACGCGTTGGCTTTAGTAAAAAACAAAATTGCCCGAGATTGCCGTGAGCTGAAAAAGTTCGCGCAAAGCCTCGCGGTGTTGCAAGAGCTGACGCCACGAACGCTCGATCAAGTTACGGCGTTTGGGGAGCAATGGTCGTCTCTGCTGCTCAGCCACGAGCTGCTGCAGCGCGGCGTGGCGGTGAGCTTGGTCGACGCGCGCAAGGTTTTGGTGACCGGCAATGAATTTACGCGCGCCGCGCCTTTGTTGGACCTCACCAATGCCAAAGCCAAAGAAATTTTTCTGCCGCTGCTGCGCCAGGGAACGCTCGTCGTCACCCAAGGCTTCATCGGCGCGACGGAAAACGGGATCACCACGACGATCGGGCGCGGCGGCTCGGACTACTCGGCGGCCATTTTCGGCGCAGCCCTGGAGGTGGAGGAAATCCAAATCTGGACGGACGTCGACGGCGTGCTCAGCGCCGACCCCTCGGTTCTGCGGGAAGCGCGGCGAATCAAGCTGATGACCTTCAGCGAAGCCGCGGAGTTGGCTTATTTCGGCGCCAAGGTTTTGCATCCCAGCACCATTTTGCCGGCGATCCGCAAAAACATTCCCGTGCGCGTTTTGAATTCCAAACGGCCGGAAGGCGACGGCACGCGCATCACCAACGCGAAGACGCAAGCGCCGTGCATCGTAAAATCGATTGCCTACAAGGAGCATATCACCATCATCACCGTCCAAAGCACCCGCATGTTGATGGCGCACGGATTTCTCGCGCGCTTGTTCGAGGTGTTCGCCAAGCATCAGAAGAGCATCGACGTCATCGCCACTTCGGAGGTGGGCGTCTCGTTGACCATCGACAACGCCGATGGCCTCGAGGCCGTGTTGACGGAGCTGCGGCAGTTTGCGGAGGTGCGCGTCGAGCCGCAGCGCGCGGTGTTTTGCGTCGTCGGCGAAAACATGAAATCGACGCGCGGCATTGCCAGCCGCGTGTTTGCCGCGCTGGATCGCGCCGGCGTCAACGTCGAGCTGATCTCGTTCGGCGGTTCGGAGATCAATGTGACGTTCGTGATCAGCGAAGCGCAGATCGCGACTGCGGTCAAATGCCTGCACGACGAATTTTTCGCCAACGTGGCGCAATGGCAGGAAGTGTTTGAGTAAAGAAATTGAGAAGGGAACGAAACACGATAATTTATGAAAGAAAAAATCAAAGTCGGTGTGCTCGGTGCGACCGGCGCCGTGGGGCAAAAATTCGTGCAATTGCTCGAAAATCATCCGTGGTTTGAATTGGCCGAAGTCGCCGCTTCCGAGCGCTCCGCCGGCAAAACCTACGGGGAAGCGGCGCGCTGGTTTCAACATACGCCGCTGCCGGAGCGCCTTCGCCATCTTTCGGTGAAGGCGTGCCAACCGCAACTCGATTGTCGAATCGTTTTTTCCGGGCTGGACGCTGCGGTTGCCGGCGAGGTGGAAACCGAGTTTGCCGCTGCGGGATATGCGGTCTTCAGCAACGCGCGCAATCATCGCCTCGATGACGACGTGCCGCTGGTCATTCCGGAGTTGAATGCCGATCATCTGCATTTGATCGACCTGCAGAGGGAAAAAAGCGGCGGCTCTGGTTTCATCGTCACCAACTCCAATTGCTCCACCATGTTTCTCGCCATGGCGCTCGGGCCGTTGCATCAGGCCTTCGGCGTGGAGAAAGTTTTTGTGGCGACCATGCAAGCGATTTCCGGCGCCGGCTATCCGGGAGTGGCGTCGCTGGATATTCTCGGCAACGTCATTCCGTTCATCAACGGCGAAGAGGAAAAAATCGAAATCGAAACGCGGAAAATTCTCGGCGCGTTGGCGGGCGACCGCGTGCAGTTGGCGGACTTCGTCATCAGCGCGCAGACCAACCGCGTGCCGGTGGAAGATGGCCATACCGAATGCGTCTCAGTCAAATTCCGGAAGCAAGCTTTCGTCGCAGCCATTAAAGAACGTTTGCAAAATTTGCGCGGCTTACCGCAGGAGCTCAAGCTGCCCTCCGCGCCGCCGCAACCGATTATCGTGATGGAAGAGCCTGACCGCCCGCAACCCCGGCGCGACGTCATGGCCGCCAACGGCATGGCAACACTCGTGGGCCGCATCCGTCCCTGCCCGCTTTTTGATTTTCGTTTTGTGATTTTGGGCCACAATACCATTCGCGGCGCCGCCGGCGCCTCGATTTTGAACGCGGAACTGCTGGTGGCGCAGGGGAGGATTTAATGCGCCTAGAGCATGGCGCAGAGGGCAAAGCGGCGTTTAGAACTGTACGCGCTATGCAGTTTGCTCTATGCTCCATGCCCTCTGCAAAACAATGCAGCAAAGAACATGATCGTGATGAAATTCGGCGGCACCTCGGTTGAGGAGGCGCCAGCCATCGAGCGTGTCGCGGAAATCGTGCGCCGCCGTCTCGATTTGCGTCCCGCCGTGGTGGTCTCGGCGATGGGCAAAACCACGCGCAATCTGCTCACGGCTTCGAGTTTTTCCGCCGCCGGCAAAAGCGACGAGGCGCTCGCCAAATTGGAGGAGAATCGCCGCTATCATTTTGCGCTGGCGCAGGCGGTGATAGCGGATTGGGAACGCAGCGAAGCTTTTGGCAAGCTCTCCGGCTATTTCGACGAGCTGCAAAAGCTCTTTGCCGGTCTCGCGATTTTGCGCGAGCTGACCTTGCGCAGCCAGGACAAAATTCTTTCCTACGGCGAGTTGATATCGACGACGATCGTCGCGGAGGCTTTTCGGGCGCGCGGCATCGACGCCGTGCTGCTCGACGCCCGCGACTTCATCATCACCGACGAAAGGTTCACCCGCGCGCAGCCGATTGAGGCAATGACGTATCAAAAAATTAACGAGCACGTTCAGCCGATTATCAGCGCGTGCCGCGTGCCGATCATTCAAGGCTACATCGGTTCCACGCGCGAAGGCGCCACCACGACGTTGGGCTTCGAAGGCTCGGATTACACGGCAGCGCTGGCCGGCGCGGCGCTGGAAGTGAGTGACATTCAGATTTGGAAAGATGTTTCCGGCTTGATGACCGCCGATCCCGCCGTCTTTGCCGGCGCGCGCACGGTCAAAACCATCTCGTTTGCCGAAGCGGCGGAGCTGACGTTTTTCGGCGCAAAAGTTTTGCATCCCAACGCGATCCAGCCCGCGCGTCAAAAAGCTATTCCGGTGCACATTTACAATTCGAAGAAACCCGAAGCCACCGGCACCGCGATTACAACTTCTGCAACGACCGGTGACAATCTCATCAAATCGATTGCCTACAAACGGCCGCTCTGCATTCTCAATGTTCTGTCCAACCGACTGTTCTCGCCGTATGATTTTCTCAAAGCGGTGTTCGACATTCTCGACCGCGAGCGGCTCACGCCTTACATCATGGCCACGTCCGAGGCGAGTGTGGCGCTGGCGCTGAGCGCCTCGGAGAAATTGGATTTTCTGATTGAAGATCTCGGCCATTTGGGCGAGGTCGCCATCACCAACCAGAAGGCCACCATCTCCCTCGTCGGCGAAAATCTTCGCCATACCCGCGACTTTGCCGCTGCCGTTTTTCAGCATCTCAACGGCGTGCACGTTTACATGATCGCGCAAGGCGCTTCGCCGATTAATTTTACGTTTGTCGTGGATGAAAGCGCCGTGCCGGAGGTGATTGCGAGATTGCATCGGGTTTTCTTCCGGGAATTGGATCCAAATGTTTTTGAGTAATATTTCGTAGTGATTTTGTAGTAGTGCCTTCAGGCACTATGTGTGGAAAATTTAAAACAGGTTTTTGACAAGAAACAAACAGTGGTGTTGACTCAAACTCCTGCCCCTGATGAGTTTTGATGATCAAGATCGGTAATCTTTCCTGGATGTCATTCGAGCGCTTCTCAGCGAAGCAATCTTCTAACGCTCATAGGATTGCTTCGTCACTTCGCTCCTCGCAATGACATATTACCGAACTTGAATGTCAAAATTCATAAGGCTACGCCCGTAGGGGGCTACTACAAAAAGTTAAGGAGGAAAATGAAAATCGCCCTCATCGGCTACGGCAAAATGGGCCGCCTGATCGAAGAGGTGGCGCGCCGGCAGAACATCGAAGTCGCGGCGCGGTTTACGCGAGCGCATCCATTGCGCGTGGACGAAGAGACGCGCCAGGCTCTTGGCGACGCGACCGCGCTGATCGAATTTTCAGCGCCGGATGCGGTGCTCGAAAATATTCGCGCGGCCGCGGCGCTTTCGCGCAACCTCGTCATTGGCACGACCGGTTGGCACAACCAACTCGAGGAGGCGGGAAAGATCGTCGCGAGCAGCAATATCGGCGTGGTTTACGGCTCCAATTTTTCGCTCGGCGTCAACTTGTTTTATCAAATCGTCGAGCGGGCGGCGCAGCTCTTTTCGGCATTTGACAGCTACGACCCTTTGATCGAAGAGTCGCATCACAAATTCAAAAAGGACGCGCCTTCCGGCACGGCGCTGGTGTTGCAAAAAGTTCTTGCAACTGAATACGGCGAACGCCAAATTTCAGTAACCAGCGTACGAGCCGGCTACATTCCAGGAACGCACGCGGTGAGCTTCGATTCGACTGTGGACACCATTCGTCTCGATCATACCGCACGCAGCCGCGAAGGCTTTGCCGAAGGCGCTCTTCTCGCCGCAAAATGGATTTCCGGACGAAAGGGGTTTTATGAATTTCGCGAGGTTTTGCGCCTGATGATGAATCATCAGGCTAAGAAATGAAAGATGGCTAAAGCCGTCTGACGATCTGTATTTTCAGGCAGATTGCAAGAGTAGTGACAATTCGATGAGTAAATCTGCCGAGATTTTTAGTGTGCACAAGAGAATTGACATAGTCGCCTTGAGGCG
>Ga0247727_10012740_pt1 | contig 14358 bp, 15 predicted proteins | sample WisWelCaveWW1625_FD_202498 | JGI IMG/M metagenome (GOLD analysis project Ga0247727, IMG submission 202498) | Biofilm microbial communities from Wishing Well Cave, Virginia, United States - WW16-25 | ecosystem: Environmental > Aquatic > Deep subsurface > Groundwater > Cave microbial mat | place... | reverse complement strand
GGAAAAGGAACGTCATGCGTATTTTATCTGCTCCTCGTCCTCAGCGTGGCTCCCGGTTTCTCGGCTGAGGTTACGACATCCACAACCTCTGCTGTCGCTCCTCGCGCCCTGCTCGAAGCTTCGGTCCTGGCGATGGGAGGTAGCGTCCCCGTTACGTCGGTAGCCACCGGCACGGTCACGATCACCGCCGGATCCGAGGTCAGAGGCGGAACCATCCAGACACTGACGCGCGGCTTCGTAGAAACGAATGAAACGATCGACACTGCAAACCGCCACGAGGAGTGCGTCTACGCCCGTGGTCGTGCAGCGGAAAAACAGGGCGCGTCACGCAGGCGCCTTCAGATGGAGCTCGCCGTGACCAGCCAGTCGGCCAACTTCCCGCTCGTGCTGATTGCAAACGCTTTGAACGATCCCGAAACGGCTTACGAGTATGTCGGTGCCGACACGGCGGACGGCCAACCGGCCCACCACCTTCGCACATGGAAGACGTTCGCCTCGCTGTGTCTTCCTTCCCGAAATCTTTAGCGTGATTGGAGCGTAAACCGGCGGAGTAATTCCCTCCTTCTTCAGCGGTACGAGAGGCCGCGTAGAGGAGGAAGGGATGTCAGAGTCAGGCGGAGAACGGAGCGGGAACGACGTTGTCCAGGAGACCGGAGAAGAACCGGTCGAGCCCACCACGGACGACGAATCAAGCGAACCTGGAATCGCGGAAGGGACGAAGGGCGTCCGTCTGACGGGTCGCCGCAAGGGATCGCCGTTTCGTCGCCGACCGCGAGCGATGGTACTGCCTGGAGGGGAGGAGCGGCCGACGCTGACTCCCGAGCAGAGGCTGCTGGTCCTCGACTCCTGGCGGCGGTCGGGACTTCCCGCGCAGGAGTTCGGGACGATCGCGGGACTGTCAGCGCACACGCTGTACGCCTGGCGGAAGCGATTCGATGCGATGGGGCCTGAGGGTCTGTCGGACCGGCCACGTGGGGGGCCGAGGGGGAGCCGTCTGGCTGAGGCGACGCGTCGGGCGATCCTTCTGATGAAGGAAGCGCATCCGGACTGGGGATCGGACCGGATCCACGACATGCTCTTGCGCGGAGAGGGTTTCGCTGCGAGCTCCGGGGCGATCCTGCGGGTGTTGCGAGAAGGTGGGTACGAGTCGACGGTGGTGCCGACGGAGCCGCACCCGGAGCGGGACACCTCCTTCGAGCGAGCCCGTCCGAACCAGCTCTGGCAGACAGACCTCTTCACCTTTCTTCTCAAGCGCGAGAACCGGCGCGTGTACTTGGTGGTGTTCCTCGACGACCACAGCCGGTACGTTGTGGGGTATGGACTGCACGCGACAGCGTCGGGAGCGCTGGTACGTGAGGTTCTCGAGGCCGCGATCGCGAACTTCGGCGCACCCGAAGAGGTCCTGACCGACAACGGGACGCAGTACGTGACGTGGCGCGGGAAGAGTGCGTTCGCGAGGCTCCTCGAGCGACGAGGGATCCGGCACGTCGTGGCGCGGCCTCGACACCCCCAGACGCTGGGGAAGACGGAGCGTTTCTGGGGGACGCTGTGGCGGGAGTGCCTGGAGGCGGCGATCTTTCAGGGGATGGAGGATGCGCGGCGGCGCATCGGCCATTTCATCGACTACTACAACTTCCAGAGGACGCACCAGGGAATCGAGGGGCTCGTACCCGCGGACCGGTACTTCCAGGCGGCCCCCGAGGTGCTGAAGGCGCTGCGAGAACGCGTGGCGGGCAACGCGGTGGACCTGGCGCGAGACGGGATGCCACGTCAGAGCTTCTACATCGCAGGCCGTGTAGGGAACGAGGCGATCGCGCTGCACGGAGAAGGGGGCCGCGTTGTGCTCACACGCGGGGACGGCAGGCGCGAGGAGGTAGATCTGGCGGCGCCTGGCCGTCGCGCAGAGCCCGGGGAAGAGACGATCTGGCCCGAGCCGGTGGCCGTGACGGGACTCGTCGGTGAGGAGTTGGAGGCCGAGGAGGATGGCGGAGAGGATCTTCCCGCTCCGGGCACCTCACCACTCGATGAGATCGTGACGGAGGACGGCGGGAGCGAGGAGGAGCTGCCATGAGCGAGAAGAGAAAGCGGACTGCAGCTCCTCAATCGGCCGGCACGCTCGCGGGAAGCACGGAGGCGAAGCGTCTTGCCGCTGGGATCCTCGAAGTGCTGTCGGGTCTGCGCGGTCCTCAAGAGGCGTCGGAGGCGCTCGGGATCTCACTGCCGCGGTACTACCACCTGGAGACTCGTGCTCTCGCGGGAATGATCGCGGCGCTGGAGCCGAGACCGAAGGGGCGAAGGCGCAAGCCCGAGGACGAGATCGCAGGGCTCGTGCGGGAGAAGGAACAGCTTGGCCGGGAGCTGCAGCGAGCGCAGGCGCTGGTACGCGCTGCGCAGCGCGCGGTGGGGATCACATCTTTCGGGAACGGGAGTAAAGTCGGGGCCAAGGGGAAGGGGGTGCGGCGGCGGCAGCGGCGCGTGACGAAGCGCACCGAGCGGACGATCGAGGCTCTGCGGAAGCCCGTGGAGGTCGCGGCCGGAACGGAAGCGGCAAAGGAGACGTGAGATGCCGGCAGGAAGACCGTCCGATGGTCTGGCGCACGTAGATCGGCTTGAAGGAGACGAGGAGTCGAAACGTCGGCTGCGGGTCGTGCTGGCGACGCTCACGGGCGAGATGATCGTCGTCGACGCCTGCGAGCGTCTGGGTGTGGGCGAGTCTCGCCTGCACGATCTGAGGCGGCAGGCGCTCGAAGGGGCCCTCGCGGGTCTGACTCCGGGCGTACCGGGCCGTCCGAAGTCGGTCGAAGAACCCACGGGGGATCGTCTTGGAGAGCTCGAGCGCGAGATCCGTGAGCTACGGATCGAGCTCGAGGCAGCGTACGTGAGGACGGAGCTTGCACTCGGGATGCCTCACGTGCTGACGCCGAAGGGACGCGCAGACATCAAAAAAAACGCTCGGGCCGCGCGGAAGGCCTTGCGGGAGCGCTCCGCAGGTGGTGGGAGCGGCACATGAACCGGGTGAAGGAGCTTCTTTGCGCCGCGGAAGAGGAGCGGCGAGGGGGCCGGGGTCCGCGGAACCACCGCCGGCGGCGGATGGCCGAACGGTCCGTGCGGCGCTCGGCGGTGGTCTTTCTGCGCTGGGTCCGGGGCCATGGCCTGAGCTGCGCCCAGGCGGCGGAAAGACTGGGAATCTCCGCATGCACGCTTCGGGAATGGCACGAGCGATGGAGAGAGGACCACCTCGCGCTGCGAGACCGAGGTCGGCCCGTGGAGCAGCTCGATGGATGGCTACGCGGAGCAGTTCTTTCCCTCTTTGATCTGATGGGTCCCCAGGTCGGTCTGCCGACCTTGCAGGGCCTCTTTCCCGACGTGCCGCGTGCTGCGCTCGAGGATCTGCAGCGCCGTTATCGCCGAGTCTTTCGGTGGCGGAACGGATACGTCGTCCATGCCCTCCGCTGGACGAGAGCTGGGGCGGTGTGGGCCATGGACTTCACGACACCCCCGAAGCCGATCGAGGGGCTGTGGGAGAAGGTGATTCTCGTGCGGGATCTGGCGTCAGGCCGAACCCTGTCGGCGCTCCCGAGTCCGGGTGAGCCGGCGTGGGTCGTCGTGAAGGTGCTCGAAGGACTCTTCCGGTGTTTTGGAGCACCACTCGTGCTGAAGATGGACAACGGTGGGGCTTTCCGATCCGAGGAGGTGAAGGCCTGCCTTCGCCGATGGGGCGTGTGGCCGCTGTACTCCCCCGAGGGGACCCCGTCGTACAACGGCAGCGTGGAAGCCGGGATCGGGTCGATCTCCGTGCGTGCGCACTACCAGTCGGCGCGGCACGATCGGCCCGGCGAATGGACCTGTGACGACGTGGAGGCCGCGATGATGCAGGCGAACGAGACGGGTCGCCCGCACGGTGCGTGGGCCCCCACTCCGGACGAGTCGTGGCGAACCCGCGACCCGATCACCGCGGCCGAGCGAGAGAGCTTCGATCGACTCTGTCGCGGAAGGGTCGAGGAGGAGTACACTCAACAAGGGATCCTTCCCATGCTGGAACTCCAACACCGGGAACGAGCGTCCATCGAGCGTGTGGCAATCAGTCGTGCGCTCATCGAAGGTGGTTTTCTTTTGATCCGAAGGAGGCGAATTCCTCCACCGATTTCGATCTTCAGAACGCGAAAGATTTCATGAGGGGCACAGGATTCGGAATGTACAGCTTGAGGCGGGTAGCATGGAGCTACTCGTACAATATGAAGGTCCTTGTTCATCCGCTTCGAGGATCCATTCCGATAGGCGTTACTGGCTTCAAGATGTGGAAGGAGTCCCCGGAAGAGTCTCGAGCTTGGAGTGCTTCCGCTCCGTTCTATCCAGAATGTGTTGATTGCGGGGGGAATGTGGATCCCAACAGTCCCAACAAGTTCCGCGAAACAGTGGAGGTGACCGCAAGAGACCCATGGACGGAACTCCAAGATACGATAAGGGCGGGCCTATTCTGGGACGCGAGATCGGCTGCGTCGTTCTTTCGCCAAACCAACGCAACTGTGCAGACGCTGGCAATACCCGGGAGGGCTTTCGCGGGTGGTTTGAACGGGGCGTGGGAGGGGGCCGATCCCGATTTGGCTTTCACCCTAACCAGGCAAGACATGAGCTTGGAGTATAGCCGCGGAGTGGTCTCACCCAATGTCACGCTCTTCTCATCGAACTTGGGTGGTTCGGGGGGGGATGTAACGTTTTCGATCGACCCGACCTCTGGAGAGGCCATAATCTCCAATTCCATCCGTGGGCCGTCTGGGGCGGGTGTCGAGGTCAGCTCCGATGGGCGAAGTGGATTTGTGTACGGGGCAGGGATGGGGACTGTATCAGGGGAGGCTTCCATCACGATTAACATCACTCAGACGCTGATACAGGCGTTCCAAGGTTTCCGAAATAACCTCATCGAGGCAGTGGGCGATGCGTATCAAGCCATGCGAGAGGCGGTGGGGCTAGCCCCCAGCCCGAACCCAGTGACGGGGTGGTGACACGAATGCGTCACGCACGAGCGAAGATGTGCTTTACGTGGGCCTGGACTGCCGCACGCAGACGAGGGCTGGCGAGGGGGAGACTGTCGGCCGTTGTGCTAGCGGCCTCACCCTCGGGAGGCCGGCCCGCAGCAACTCGGAGGGGGGCGAGCGCTGGCGCGGTGAGCGTAAACTTCCCGGGCACCCGGTGCCCCGTTCAGCCTGCACTAATCACCAAGGGGCTTCCCTGGGCCGCAAGGTGGATACTGCACTCACGCGGCTCGTTCGGGGAGCGCTGGGTGCCGAAACGGAGGGGCAATTGGTCGCGGAGAAGCGTATCGCGGGATGTTCCAGTCAGCCTGTCTACGCGCCCAGGACTCGAGCGACACGATTCCACTTGTCCAGGGTGCGGGAGGATACGGGGAACGGAGGCCACGACGTGAGCGCCAAGTCTAGTCAGTTCCTCGCGGGGCCATCGGCATCCTCCGACGGTTCCTCGACCGCCTGCGAGATGCTTTCACCGGCCCTCGGGTTCTGGTCCGCCCAGACGGAGGTTTCGCCTGCCCTAAAGTCCTGGACTTCCTCGATGAGCAACCAAGACTCGACTTCATCGTCGCGATCGCTGAGACCTCGGTCACGCGAAAACCTCCGGTGTGGTGGAATTCGGTGTCGCAAATGCTTTCTACCACGAGGAGGCTTTTGTTTTGTCAGATTTCGTGAATCCTCTAGGTGAGTCCAGGCCGCCGGGATCGGGGAACGTGTGCCGTCAGGTAACACGAGGGCAAGGGGTATGCGGCCACGCCGATGCGTTTGTCCCAGCACCTCTTGAGCGTGGTCGTCAAAGGGATAGCCACGGCGCACAATGGTTGACCGCTGGGGATTCGCATGGAGATGGTCCCAGTTGTTTGAGCGTCCGCGTTCAGGGTCTGGTGTAGCGCATGTCTTTCAAGGTGGAAGCACTTGCGTGGTTCTGCGGGTTCACTTGCGCCGGGTTGTATCTGTTGTTGTCGTTCCCCATCCACTTGGCGCCCGTGGTGTTTTTCAATACGTGCGCAGTAGTCGCCATCGGTGCGAGCCTGACCTCGCTCGCTATCGACCAATCGAATCCGTCGCGAAGCGACTACGTAGTCGTCGGAATAGTCTCATGGGCAGTTCAAGCCCTCCTCCTACTCGCGTGGATGTCGGCGGCTTTCCAGGAGGTGAGTATTGCGTCTGTGGCCCGACTGACACTTCCGTTTCCTTTCTATCATGTGCGGTCGGTGATTGACGTGTTCTTGATTGTCATCGGCCTGTTCGCCCTCTTGTGGTGTTACGATCGTTCAAGAGCTCGCCACCCCTCCAGCCCGCGATTTGCAGCGGCCGTCCTATTCACGATCATCGGCTTCTCTCTCAAATCGGTGCGGGTTTCTGACTACATCGCGTTGTGGACTCCGTCGTGGTCTGAGGCGAACAAAGCCGTCGGGCTATTCGACCTGGGCAACGCGCTGTGGCTTGGCGGCCTATTGCCGGTGCTTCTCTTCAAGACGGACAGGAGAGAGGGAGACCAGAACCCCGCAGGGAGAAAGTCGTGGTGTTGGGTCGTTGCACTTCTGCCGTTCGTCGCCTCCGTGCTGTGGCGCGTATTCATCGACCCATCGCGAGGACCCATAGACCAGCTGCCGGCGGTGTGGTGGGCGAGAAAGGCCGTCAGCCTTCTTGTGTGGACGGCTCTCTATGAGGAGACATTGTGGAGAGTAGTCGTGCTGGGATGGCTTCTGGTGGGACTCTCCAGTGTGGGAGTTGTGAACGCCCGGAAGGCATGCGGAGTAGCGCTGGCGACATTGCTGTTCATGTTGGGGCATTGGGGCCAGCCATGGTCTGCCGTCTTCGCGGCGGCGGCGGTGGGGGTTTGTAACGGAATCGTAATGGTGCAGACTCGCAGCGTTGGGATGTGCGTCGTGGGCCACACGCTGACGAATTTGGTCGGCAGTTCGTGGAATTAATGAGAGGGTGACCTGAACTCGGTCTGGTTGTATCGGCACGCCACCTCGATGACTTCCGTACAGAGATCCGTAGGTCCTCGCCGGAGCACGTCGCGTAGGTGAAACGAAAGCGTGAGTGCCGCGACGCCGGGCCGAGTCGGTCGCGCGCAGCGATCAGTTCAAGAGGTCGTGAGGGAGGAGCACCGCTTTGCGGTCGGCGATGGCGGTGTCGATGGCCTTCGGATGTGTCCCGAGTCCCGTGGAAAAGTTCTTGACAGCTGATGCGTCTCGAGACGCAGCCGGTACGACGACTATGACCGCCGGCGGAAACGAGAGTAACCCACTCGTGCCCGGATCACCCGGGATCACTTACAACTTCTCGCTCGCCATCGGAGCCGACGGAAGTACGCAGCTGACCGGCGCGCACGACGGGTTTCCGGGATACACCGTCGATGTCACCCGCGAGGACGGGACCACCGAGACCATCTACGAGCACGATCCAGAAGAGACCGGTGATGGACCAGGTTCACTCATTCCCCCCGCCGAGATCGAGGTGGATCAGACCGGCAAGCTCCCCGAGAAGAAGGAGGACGGGAAGTGAGCACCGGACCTGCGCTATTCCGGAACTCATTGCATTTCTTCGCCCTCGTCCTTGGTGTGCTGGCGGCCGCGGCAGGAAGCATCGTTCTGGCGATGCTATCCGGGTTTCTGATCGGGTATTCTTCGCATCCGTTCGAAACCTTGCCTTGGATCTTCGCCGTCAGCGTGGTACCCACTGCCGTTGCGGCGTTGGTCCTTGCGATCGCTGCGGGCCGTATGCCTGGGGCATCGAAGCGGATCTGGCTCGTTGCGCTATTCGCCGCGCTTGTGACGGTGGCGTTTTCCGGTGCGCTAGGCGCTCCAATCGTTCAGTCGTTGCGTGTCGGGTTTTCGAGAGTAAACGTCTCGGGCTACGTACTCTGGAGCCCAATCTATGCGATCGTGCTCTTGCCGGTCTCATTCCCTCTAGCTCTGGGTGTCGCGCGTGCGATCTGGAACCGCCGAGCAACCGCACACACATAGGCGGAGTTGGTTCCTGGAGCGGAGCGCTGCTCCCGCGCTGGCTAATCGGCGCGGGAGACTGCAACGACGCGGATCCCGGCGCGCACTCTCTTCCTTCGGAGGTATCCGGCTTGATGTTGGATGCGGACAGAGTCACGCTGTGGTGGCAGCCGATGACGGAGTCCGGAAGCGCAACGATGCAGGGAGGGCGTAACAGTTGCGGGCTGGGAACATACGGGACCGAGTCCGGTGGTGCTCCGAGGGTGAGCGTGGCCTGCCCATAGCCCCCGCGCGACAGACCTGAGCCAGCTAGGGGGCGAGAAGTGCGGAGCCGATCCTTTGCCGCATGGCACCTCAGGCTGGACCCACGACATGCGGCACACCCTCGGCTTGAGCAGCGGCAGTTCGGGGGCGGTCCCGGGGGTTCTCGGACACGCAGGGGGCAGCGTAACGGCAGTTTCCAGCGTCTAGAATCGAGGGTGCTGCCCCATCGCTGCTGACGGCTCTCTCGGTTAACGTACGCAACTACAACGATTTAGCTTCGATTCGGCCTTCCCTGCTCCACTGCCGTTTTCGCCCGTTCCACCCAATTCGTTGCCGCATCCGGGGCCTTTTCGAGGGGTCCGATGCCCCATAAACCGCACTTCCGCGAAGGGGGATGCCGCTTAAACGGCACTTGCGCGAGAGGCCATGCCGCAAAACGGGCACTTTCCCGGGACCCGATGCCGCATCCTGACCCCTGCCCGAGCCGGAGGGTTACTACCAGCACCACGGGGCGAGAGGACCCCTCGCATACGGGTCTGTGTCGTGGGATCAGGGCGTCCCGTAACAGTCGTCGTCGCTCGGAAGAACCCGGCCCGTCAGTACCCGCGGAAGACACGCCGAACCGTCAGCGTTTCTCCCTTTCTCTTCGGATCGACCTCGAATTCCGCGTCCGGCGGGCTCGTCATCTTGACCGTCTCCGCCTCCACTTCCGCGGGAGCAACAGAGAATCGCAGCAGCCCCGGGCGCCCCGATTTCGGAACCAGGCAGGTCGGTCGGCTCTCGAAGACAACGGAGTTTTTCCCCTTCTTCACGAGCGACGTGATCTCGACGAACTCGTTCCCCGAAGAGGCCTCGTAGACGAGGCGATCGTTCACGAAGACCGCGACCTGGGATCGGGCGGGAGGCCCCGTCACGAAGAGCCAGTAGTGGCTCTTCAGTGGCTCGCCTTCCGCCTGCGCCGGCGGACCGGCCCAGAATCGCGCCCGGTGCTGGCAGGATGGATCGTCTCCGGCGTCCTCCGGTATCACAATTTCGACGAGCGCCCTGCCAACCGTTCGACTCCTGCTCTCTGAGGTCTCGACGTTTCGGATCTCGAGCGTCATCCGTTCCGTCCGCGTACGCGGCGCTTCGGGGGTCTTGAAGGCAACCATGAGCTCGTTGAGGCCCGGCCGCACGAGGTCCGCGATCTCGGTGAACATGCTCGGTTCCTCCTGGAACTGCGTCACGAACTGCCCGTTCAGCGACACCTCCACGTCTCCCTTGACCGGGCCTCCATAGGAGACGAGCTTGAGAGCTTTCGCCCAGGATGGAGACTCCGGAAGTTCGCCCGAGAGCCCCGGTGCACCGCCCAGGAGCGAGGCTGCAATCCAGATCGCGAGCTTGTGTCGCATGTTCGCCCTTCCCAGAATGGGCCGATCATAGGTCGCGACGTCTTTCCGCACAAGCGCAGGGAGGAAAGCGCTGCCGTGCACCCCCTCCCCGGCTCCGACGCCCCTTCTCCTTCGACCGGTCGGATCCTCGCGTGAGCGGTCCTGACCTCGGGAGGAACCCGGTTCCGAAGCCCGTTCTGGTCAGAACTTCCAGTTCATGAGGTCTTGTTCGGGAAGAAGAGGCGCATTTCCGACGACGACATCGCAGTGGTAGACCCTCGTCGCCGCGAGCCACGCGTACGTGAACGCCAGGGAGAAGTGGTCGGGGCCGGTCCGGACGTACCGGTATTTCTTCGCGCCGGTTTCCTCGTCCTCGTCGAGGATCTTCGCGTCGGAGGCCATGTGACGGGCGAACTCCTCCACGAGCCTGTCTTGCCGGGGCAGGGTCAGGTGGCGGTCCCGCACCGCCGCCCGGGAGGCGTCGAGCGCCTCGGTTCGGTTGATCTGGACCGTGCGCTCCTGGTGATTCCAGTTCGCGGAGCCCCGCTGGTTCTCGTTGAAGAAGTTCATGTACACCCTCCCGCCATGGCGCTTGGCGAAAGCTCGGGTGGCGTGGGTCTCAGGAAGCCCGTCGATGACGCACCGGGTCACGTTGAAACGCTTCATGAGCTCGTCGAGCTGCTCGAAGGTGTCACAGACCACGAGGCGGATCAGGTGCCTCAGCTCCTGGTGCTCCCTGTCGACCTTCAGGATGACCACGTGGAGTTGTTTGCCGGTGTCCACCCCGATCCCGGTACCCCAATCGGCGTTCTTCTCCTCCATGGGCCGGTCGGTGCAGAGCGCGAGCACCGACGCCACGTCCAGCCGCCGTTCCAGGTCTGCCCACGGGATGCCGATCTTCAGGTTGTAGAACCGGTCCAAGAACCGGCTCGTGCGGTAGTCCTCCAGGATCTCCCCCGGGTCGACCTTCGAGGAGAAGAGTTGGGAGATCCGGTACCCGTGGATGGGCCGGTTGGGGAGGTCCGCGACCCACTCCCCTACCGCCAGGTCCAACTCCGCCTCACATTTCGGGCACGCCCGGTAGAAGGTCCCGTCCGGCCGAGGGAGGATGATCTTGACCTCCTGGCCGGCCTTTTGTGGAAACTCCTTCTCGAGGGCCGTCCACGTCCCGCACGCCGGACACTTCAGAGTCCAGTGTCTCTGGTCGGATTTCTGGTACGCCTCATCGATCCCGTAGTGCGGAAGCGAGGGGTTCGAGAGCTCGATGATCCGCTTGTAGTCGGAGTGCCCCAGGCGTTCCCTGGCAAGGGTCTTGGACTCGGGCGTGGCCTCGTCCAGCTCGTCGAAGACCAAGAGGTCCACGGGGATAGACTTCATCCCCACCGTCGACTGCATGCCCCGGAGGTAGAGATAGGCCTCGCCGATCTTCTTCAGCCCTGCCGTGTCCGTGTCCCGCATCATCCGGTGTAGGAACGGGTTGTCGGCCAGGAGCGGGGCGACCCTGGACTTCGAGAACTCCAACACGTCTGTCTTCGTCGGGAAGTAGTAGCCGACGTTCAATCCCTGCATGCAGGCGTGGAGGCTTCGGAGGACCGCCCAGGTGGTCCCGCCGATCTGCGCCGCCTTGGAGAGGACGACGTGCGGAGAGGTGTCGTCGTAGATCCCCCTGAGGTACTCGTGACCCTCGAAGCGGAATGGCACGCCGTCCAGGCGGATCCGGCGAACGGCCCAGCCGGCGAGCGGGTCAGTTAACGCTCTCGTCGCCGCCGTCGCCAGCTCCGCCCCCCTCTTCATCAGGTAGCGGCGCGAATACAGCGCGGCGAATCCGCTCCCGCGTCTCTTCATCTGCGACGTTCTCCTTAACCGTGTCGATGAACCTGTCGATCAGGCGGCGGATCTCAGCCTGGGCCTCGCCCCGGATCGCTTCCTCCGTCTCCCCGTCGGTGGCCAAGCCGCGGGCGAGCCGCTGGCCCTTCTGCGCCCGCTCGAGGATTCCCGCCGCCTTGTCCAGGGTCTTGATGACCTTGTCGGGATTGCCGCTCTTGAGCGCTCCAAGGAGCTGGGTTACGACTAGGCCCCAGAGCTGGAAGTGCTGGGTGTTGAGCGCAACCCGGTCCGTGGCGATCTTCTCGACGAACATCTGCGCGGCTCGGCGGTCGATCTTGCGCCTGAGACCGTCCCAGTCTTCTTCCCGTCGCCACTTCCCCACGCTGTGAGGTTTGACATGAAGGTGCGCCGCGATCTCGGCGTTGGTCGACAGCTCCCCCATCAGGAAGAGCCGTCTTGCCTCCTCGCGGATCTTGGGCCGTGCCTTGGCCATGGCTACGACTCCTCCGCTCCGTTCCCACGCCATCCCTGGGCCTTCTCGCCGGTGAACTCCTGCCACCGCTGAACGATGACGTCACAGTAGGCAGGATCGATTTCCATCAGGAACGCCCGCCTGCCCATCCGCTCAGCTGCGATTAGGGTGGAGCCCGATCCCCCGAAGAGGTCGAGGACGTTCTCACCGCGGCGTGAGGAGTACGTCATCGCCCGCTCAGCGAGCTCCACAGGCTTCTCCGTGAGGTGGATCATCGACGGAGGAGACACCTTCTTCACGGACCAGACGTCGGTGGCGTTCGTGATCTCGGGGTTGAAGTAGTGTGCGGCTCCCTCACGCCAGCCGTAGAAACACCATTCGTGGTTTCCCATGAAGTCCTTCCGGGTCAGCACGGGCCACTCCTTCACCCAGATCACGGCTTGGGAGAAGTACATGGCGCTCGCCTTGAGCGCGGGAGGGTAGTTGGCGCAGTTGGCGTATCCGCCCCAGATGTAGAATGACCGCCCCGGCTCCAAAGACCACGCCATGTTCTTGAACCAGGCGAGAAGGAGCCGCTCGAACTCCTCGGGCGGCAGGAAGTCGTTCTGCAGCGGCCGGTCTTTCGCTCTCATCTTCCCTGTCGGCTTGGCCTTCTCCGGGTGCCGAGCTAGGTCGAGGCCCTGGTGGTGTCGGCGGGCCTTCCCCGCAGCCGCGATGGCATTGTTGGAGCGCGGCTCCACGTTGACGTTGTAGGGCGGGTCGGTGTTGACCAAGTGGACTTTCTCGTCCCCGAGAAGCATCTCGACGGACATGGGGTTGGCGCTGTCGCCGCACAGGAGCCGATGTCGCCCCAGAACGATCAGGTCGCCCGGCTGAGTGGCAGGCTCGTCGGGTGGCTCGGGGATGGCATCGGGATCGGTCAGGCCGTCGACGGGGTTGTCATCCATCCCCTGCAGGATCTCGTCTATCTCGACCTGTGTGAACCCCGTGAGGTCGAGGTCCGCGCCCTGGGCTTCGAGGTCTTTTAGGAGTTCGGCCAACTTCTCGAGGTCGAACTCCCCCGAGATCCGGTTGAGCGCCAGGTTCAACTGCTTCTCTGAGGGGTCGTCCAAGTCCACGTAAACGACCGGGAGCACCTCGATCCCCTCGGCCTGCGCTGCCTTGACCCGCTGATGGCCGCCCACGATCCGGTCAGAACGCCGGTTGACCACGACAGGCTCGACAGTCCCGAAGAATCTCAAGGAACGCTGCAGCGCCTCCAGGTCGTGGTCGGAGATCGTGCGGGGGTTGTAGGGCGCGGCCTTCTCGGCCAGTTCGTCGGTCGGGACGTCTACCACTTCCATGGCTACCTCATCTGCCCCACGAGAAGTGGAGCGCTTCCTGCATGCATGTGGGCGAACGCGAGCATCGCCTTTCCTTCGGCTTGATGTTCTGCAACACCCGAGCACTCATGAATGCGACGCGGAACGAACCGCGATGGGAGAACACGATGAAGAACGGAACCAACGAGACGGCGAACGGGGCCTACCGCAAGGCGCTCCGCGAGGCCAAGCGAGACCTCGGCTTGCTTGAGATTGCGTTGGCTAACCATCGGCTGCGCCAGAAGACCGACGCCGCCAACTGGGGCCACGTCGGCGACCTCAATCACGTCCGGGAACTCCTTGCCGAGATCCGCACGTTTCTCGGCGTGGGCACCGATGACGAACTCCACTGCGACCACGCGGACAGCCTGTGCCGCGAGGCGGTCGGACTGCCCTGCGACGACCCCGGACAGCGGGGTGAGGCGATGAGGGAGACCGGATTCAGCGAGTGCTTGAAAGCCATCCTCGCCGACGGGATGGACGTCAACGAGAGCTTCGATCCCGACGGCATCCGCCACGTCGAGACGTTCAAGGATGCCGAGATCATGACTACGAACGCGGGCCTCGTGGTGAGGATGGACGACGGCACCGAGTTCCAACTGACGATCGTTCGGTCCCGGCTTGGTCGGCGCGACAACGAGGAGGACGAGTAATGACGCTGGTCGAAAAGGCGAAGACGCTTGACGCGGAGATCGCTGCCGCCGGTGGCCTCGCGGCGTTCTGGGTCCGTGTCCAGCGGGCCAAGCGGGAGCGCGGCGAGACCTACTACACGCGACTCGTCGACCCCGCCACGGACGAGGTGGTCGCGGAGTTCAGGGACTGAGCCGTGACCGAAGACCAACCCGCCGACGCACTCACCCGAGGGCTCGGCATTCCGGTGGCAGAGGCCACCAAGACGGAGGATCCAATGTCTGAAGAGACCGCGACCGAGACCAAGACCACGAAGCGAACCAAGGCGGTGAAGAAGTCCAAGCCGTCGAAGGCCGCCAAGACGCCGAAGGCGAAGAGGGAGAAGGTTCCGAACGACGCGACGAGGGTGTTCGCGATCAGGGTAACCGACGCGGAGCTCGACGCCATCCA
>Ga0247727_10012739_pt1 | contig 14358 bp, 9 predicted proteins | sample WisWelCaveWW1625_FD_202498 | JGI IMG/M metagenome (GOLD analysis project Ga0247727, IMG submission 202498) | Biofilm microbial communities from Wishing Well Cave, Virginia, United States - WW16-25 | ecosystem: Environmental > Aquatic > Deep subsurface > Groundwater > Cave microbial mat | place... | reverse complement strand
GAAACGTCGAATCAAACTGCACGGATTGCCATGCAACGTGGCGGCATATTAGGCTTCTTCCCATTTTTATTTAAAAGAAGAGACACGACACTGGCTGCCATCGGTGGTTTGTTGGTTGGCTTCGGCATGGTCGCAGAATTTTTTAAAGCCCCACACCTTCTCACACAAAATCTTTACTGGCTCGCACTGCTTATTGCCGGCTTTCCGATTGCGCGCTCCGGCCTGCGGCGGTTGTGGTTGAATCGCGAGATCAACATCAATTTGCTCATGGCGCTTGCCGCGATCGGCGCGGTCATCATCGGCGAAGAAGCCGAAGCGGCGACGGTGATTTTTCTTTTTGCCATCGGCGAAGCGCTGGAAGGCTACACGATGGAGCGCGCACGTAATTCGATTCGCAAGCTGATGACACTCACGCCAGCGGAAGCGACCGTCTTGCGTCCGTGCATCGATTGCCGCGAACATCTTGGTCGCGACGGTTACACTGGCGGGCCGTGCCCGTTTTGCGGCGCCCATGAAACGCGCGTACCGGTTGACAAGCTTCGCGTTGGCGAAACCATTCTCATCAAACCCGGCGAGCGCATTCCGGTGGACGGCGTCGTACTTACCGGCGCGTCGGCGATCAATCAAGCCCCGATCACCGGTGAAAGCATGCCGGTCACCAAAACGCTCGGCGATGAAATTTTCGCCGGCACGGTCAACGGGGCGGGAACGTTGGAAGTTCGCATGTTGCGTCCGGCGGCGGAGTCAACGCTCAACAACATCATTCACCTCGTCGAAGAGGCGCAAAGCCAACGCGCGCCCGCGCAGCGTTTCATCGATCGTTTTGCGAAAATTTATACGCCGGCCGTGGTCGTGGCCGCGCTGCTCGTGGCGATTCTGCCGCCGCTGTTGTTCAACGCGGCGTTTTGGAATTTGGCCGACGGCTCGCACGGCTGGCTTTATCGCGCGCTCACGTTGCTCGTCATCTCGTGTCCGTGCGCGCTGGTGATTTCAACGCCGGTGACGATTGTGAGCGCGATCAGCGCCGCCGCTAAACACGGTGTGCTCATCAAAGGCGGCGCGTATCTCGAAGCGCTGGCCAAAGTCCGCGCGTTCGCGTTTGATAAAACCGGCACATTGACTTACGGCCAACCGATCGTGGTCGAATTGCGCGCGTTTGATTGCCGGCATGCGGCCGAGAAAGAATGCGAATCGTGCGATGACGTTTTGCAGCTCGCCGCCGCCATCGAACGCCGCAGCGAACATCCATTGGCGCAAGCCGTCGTTAACGCCGCCAATGGCCAGCACCATCACAACAATTACGTCGCCGAAGACGTCGAGGCCATCGCCGGACGCGGCGTGCGCGGCAAAGTGAACGGCAAAAACATCGTCGTCGGCAGCCACGCGTTGTTTGACGCCGAACATCCGCATGACGAAAAAATTTGCCGCACGATGGACGCGGTCGAAAAAAACGGCTGCACCACCATGATGGTGAGTGACGGCGAGCGCCTCGCCGGTTACATCGCGGTGGCCGACAAAACCCGCGACACCAGCCGCGCCGCGATTGAGGCGCTCAAGAAACTAGGCATTGAAAAAAGCGTCATGCTCACCGGCGACAATCAAACCACGGCGCAAATGATTGCGCGCGTCGTCGGCGTCGATGAGGTGCTGGCGCAATTGCTGCCCGCGCAAAAACTGGAAGCCGTTAAATCGCTCCGCCATGAATATGAACGCGTCGCGATGGTTGGCGACGGCATCAACGATGCGCCGGCGCTGGCCAGCGCCGATGTCGGTATTGCCATGGGCAATGCGGGCACGGCGCAGGCGATTGAAACTGCCGACGTCGCGCTGATGTCCGATAATTTAAGCAAGCTGCCATTCGCCATCAAGATCAGCCGCAAAGCCATGCGTGTGATCAAACAGAACATCGCCGTCAGCCTCGCGTTGAAGGGCATTTTTTTGGCTTTAGCCCTGCCCGGCTTCGCGACGTTGTGGATGGCCGTCATCGCCGACACCGGGGCATCGCTGCTGGTCACCGTGAATGGGATGCGGCTTTTAAAAACCACGGAACGTGATTTATCAAATTAAGGGCGATTTGAAATTTCATAAGTTGACTCTTAACTCAAAATTTCGTAAGTTATCAAGAGGCCATTCCGCAAAATATGAGGAATGGCCTTTTCATGTTTATGCAAATAACCAACACCGTGAGTTGACCAACGATTAAACTCCAAACCATTTTACTTGAATAAACGAGTCGAAGAAATACAAACATTATATGATTAGCCCCAAAGATTTTTACCGAAAACTCGACAATCTCATCACCAAAATCGGCCGGGAAAAAACCAGCCAGAATTTTCTGACGTCGATTGCAGCCGAGTTGGAAAAAACATTCGGCGAGGATTTGAAAATAGCCCATGGCCGGCTTTATAAAGAAACCGGCGATGAATATGTTTTTATCGGACCGTCAAGCAAAACCAAGCCGTTATCCGCGACGCCGAAGCTCCGCGCCAATTCCGAAGCCGTCAAGCACGTGCTCGAGAACGGCAGCTATATTTTCGATGATCCGCAAATAAGCATCGACCCGCATATCAACACACAACATGAGTATGCGATCCCGGCGGCGTTTTATATTCGCCGCAAAAGCAAGCGCTGGCTGTTCATTTTCGAATTAAAAAGCGGCTGGATTCGCGAGGAAGTGGAATTTTGTTTAAACGCGGTGCGCGCGGCGCTCAATTATCGCATGTTCTCGGACGCGGTCAAAAATGAGTACGAACAAGCCGCGCTGATTCAACGCAGCTTGCTGCCGGCCACGACGCCGAAAATCAAAGGTTATCAAATCGCGGCGCGCTCGAAACCGGCAGAGTTGGTGGTCGGCGATTTTTACGACTACTTTGAATTTGACGATGAAATGTTCGGCGTCGGCATCGGCGACGCCAGCGGTCACGGCTTGCTGGCGGCGATGCTGGTGCGCGACGTGGTGACGGGCCTGCGCATGGGCATGGAAAAAGAATTGAAGATGGTGCACACCATCAAAAAACTCAATCGCGTTTTGTATCGGAGCACCTACTCCAGCCGTTTCGCAACCCTGTTTTATGCGGAGATCGAGCGCAATGGCAATGTCATTTACGCCAACGCCGGCCACCCCGGCCCGCTGCTGGTGCATGGCGATCAAGTGCAGGAACTGAAAGCGAACGGCACGATTCTCGGCGCGCTACCCGACCTCGCGATCCAGCGCTCGATTGCGTATTTTCAACCCAACTCGGTGCTGGTGATGTACAGCGACGGTATTTTTGAGCGCCTCAATCGCGGCGACGATCAATACGGCATTCCGCGCCTCAAAAAGCTCGTGGTGCGCAACCAGAACAAGACAGCGCAGGAAATTTTGGATTTGATTTTTGACACCGTGTTTCAATACGGCAACGGCGCGAAGTGGGAGGATGATGCCACGGTGGTGGTGATCAAACGGATTGGGGAGTAAGTTCGTAAAGCGTAAAACGTAAGACGTAATTTACGCTTTACGTTTTACGCTTTACGCATTGACTTTTACTTCTTCGGCAACATCGCGCCAATAATCGTCCGAATCACGTCGCCGTTCGGGCTGTCCACTTTGAGTTCGACGGTGGCGCTTTTGGCCACGAGACTATCGGGCTGCGAATTGGTTAAAACAAAAGAGAATAACGTTGCGGCTTTTGATTGCGTGTCTTTCATGATGACATTGATCGCGCCCGCCACTTTCCCGTTATCCGTACTCACCGTGTACCGGCTGCCCGCCACGAGCGGATTGAAATTGAGATCGGCGACCGTGTAGTTAAACGTTTGCGAAGCGAAAGGCTGCAGCGTGAACGTGGTTTGCGGTATTAAAACCTGCGTCGGCCCGGAGAACAAAACTTTTGTCTTCACGGTGATCTTGTTGCGCGTTTCATCGACGGTTTCCGCGATCACGGCCACCAGCCCGTCCGAATTGATGAGCGGCGGCACCGGACTCGCCGAGGTTAAAATCACCGTCGCTTGTCCTAAAGCATTCGTCACCGCAGAGCCTTCGGTGATGCCGCCGGTGCTCTGAAACTGCACGGCGGTTCCCGGCGGCACCGGGTTGGAATATTTATCGCCCACATAAACCGTGACGCGATCTTGCAGGCCGAGATAAATCAGCCCGGCGATGTTGAGTTTTTCGAGGCCGATCGAAAAATGGCTGCGATCCGGCAGACCGCCATGCACCGCAAGCGGCACCGGCGCCGAGGCGATTCCTTTGTTTTTAATTTGCGCCACCACCTGCAGCGCGCCGGCAACAGTTCCGCTCGTCACGGTTGTCACCGCGCGGCCATTTTCATCCGTCGTTAATGAATCCGGAAAAATCGAGGCGCTATTGCCCGGATTGCCGGTTATCCTGAACAACAATATTACTTTGTGTTGCAGATCGACCGGCCGGCCATTCGCATCGCGCGCTTCAAAAGTCAAATCCGAAGAAGCCTGACCGCCGGAACCGGCCACATAAATCGCCGGCGTGGTGACTTTAAGCAAAACAATATGCGTCGCGTCGCTGGACGGCCCGCTACTTCCGAGTTTGGTCATTCTCACGTCCGGAATCGCGGCGGTGCGCCCATTTTGAATTTTAATCGCGCGCAGCGTGTCGTTGCTAAATCCGGCTTTGGAGAAAATCACGGTGACCGTGGTCGCGTTGGAATCGGCCAATTCAATCGTCATCGCATATTTGCCGCTCGCGTCGGTTTCGGCGCTGCTATTGAACGGCAAAATTTTCACCAACACTTTTTCAACCGGCGTGGCATTGCCGCGTTCGATGATCCGGCCTTCAAGGCGGGCCGGCGTGGTGGAATTGGTGACGTTGGAATCCTGGCAACTTTGGAATGTTATCCCCGCGCCGGCGATAAGCGCCAGTGCAAAAAATCTTGAAAGCAAAAACTTGCGCATGTGCAGTCCTTTAGCTGGATAGTCCTATACTGTCCGTCCTCGCAGTAAAATGTTGCGACGGCGATTGCAACCAAACCGCAATTTCCCAGCGCACACATTAAAGAATATACGCGCGGCCGTTGGCGAATGCAGACGCCGATTTTTTTCCTTGTGCTACAGTTGGAAACATCTTATATTCTTTTAACAAAACAGAAACGGCCTTAGACCATGAGCAACTCAGCATCTTCGAATAACAAAAAGCAAGAAACCGCGCCAAGGGGCATTACCACCATTTCCGTGCGCGGTTATAAATCTCTCTACGACGAATGCCGTCTTGAAATCCGGCCGTTAACCATTTTGGCCGGCGCCAACAGCTCCGGAAAGTCGAGCGCGATGCAGCCGTTGCTATTGCTTAAACAAACATTGGAGGCCAGTTATGATCCAGGTCCGCTGTTGCTCAATGGCCCTAACGTCCGATTTAACTCTGCCGAACAACTCTTTTCAAGATTAACAGAAAAGAATATAACCGATAATTTCATCATCAAACTGAGCGCCGATAGCGAACTCTTTCTTGCCGACACTTTTGAAAAACATTCAAAGAAGGGCATTGAGCTTGCTGAAATGGAATATAGCGAAGGGAATAGTAAAGGTATTCTTCGCCTCGAGGCCTCCCACAAAAAAATGGATCCGCTGGAGGACAAAGCCCTGAAAGACTTATACAAGACATTTTCGATAAAAGAAAACGAACCATTGGAAATTGGAATAGTCCGCAGCAGATGCTTCTTTGGTTTTGAATTACATTATCAAGGCAGAAGCCTGGGAATCTTGAACCCGAGCGATGCTTTCAACACTCACATTCGAAGAATCGTTCATGTCCCCGGTTTACGCGGAAACCCTGAGCGAACTTATAAAACATCGGCTATTGGCAGCGAGTTCTCCGGTACCTTTGAAAATTACGTTGCTAGCGTGATCAACCATTGGCAAATTACAGAAGACCACCGCCTCAAAGATCTACAAAGTTCACTACAGACACTTGGGTTGACCCGGAAAGTAGAAGCGAAGCAAGTCAATGACACTCAGGTTGAGCTACGCGTCAGCCGTTTGCCATTTGGCAACGGAAACGGCGCCAAAGATATGGTGAGCATCGCCGACGTCGGCTTCGGTGTGTCACAAATTTTACCGGTGCTTGTTGCGCTTCTTACTGCCGAACCGGGCCAATTGGTTTACCTGGAACAACCCGAAATTCACCTTCATCCACGCGCGCAAGTGGCGTTAGCAAAAATACTCGCCGATGCTGCCAATCGCGGTGTGCGTGTTGTTGCCGAAACGCACAGTTCGTTGTTGCTCTTGGGAATTCAAGCCCTTGTAGCAGAAAAACGGCTTGCCCCGGAAAAAGTCAAACTGCACTGGTTCAAACGTCGCGATGACGGCGCCACAGAAATCACAAGCGCCGACTTGGACGAGGCCGGCGCTTTTGGGGATTGGCCGGAAGATTTTGCCGACGTCGATCTCGAAACAGAAAGCCGATATCTCGACGCCGCGGAATTACGCCGGGGGATGCGGTGATATGCCGGCTAAAATTTCACGGCGCCTTGTTATCGACGCTTCTATTGCCCACGCTTCCGGCGGAGAAGAGGCAACTTTTCCAACCTCAAAAAATTGCCGCGATTTTCTTATCGCAGTTCGAGCGATAGGCCACCGGGCGGTGATGACGTTTGCCATAACCGCAGAATGGAACAATCACCAATCGCATTTTGCTCGCCGCTGGCGCCGTTCGATGGAGGCGCGCAAGCAAACGATGCGAGTTAGCGTCCCGGCTGATTCTAAGCTACGAGAAAAAATCAAGCGTATCGCTGCAAGTGACGTGGCTCGCGAAGCGATGCTCAAAGACCTTCACCTCGTCGAAGCCGCGCAAGCCACGGATCAAACTGTGGCCTCACTTGATGAGAACGTGAGAAGTCTTTTTGTCTCTGCATCACGAAGCGCCGGCGAGCTCAAAAGTATTGTTTGGGTAAATCCGGATAAAACAAAAGAGCAAGTGCTTGCCTGGTTGAAAAACGGAGCCAAGCCGGAAAAGAAACGAACGCTCGGCTTACAATGAGCGCAAAGTATGAACACAACTTACATGCTCACCATCGACGTCGGCCATCCGCCGCGACCGCCAAAACAAGTTGAGAGCGAACTCGACGCCGCGTTGAGCAAAGTGCGGGGCTCTTCGCAGTTACGCGTGATCAAAGTGATACACGGCTATGGCAGCCATGGGCAAGGCGGTCACACCAAAGTGACAGTGCGCAATTGGGCGTTCCAATTCCGCCGGCGTTTTCGCGCCATTATCAACGGCGAGGACTACGATATTTTCGACGACGACACGCAGGAAATGCGCGATGCATGCGGCCAACGCGATGATAACGATTTAGGAATTGGCAACGCCGGCATCACGCTGCTTTGGGTGAAATAATTTTTTTGAATTGCAAATTCGGATGAGGCGAATTACGAATCTCAATTTTGCAATTCAAATTTGAAAGTTGAATTAAGTTGATACAATTTTTAGAGCAATTCCGAAATAGTGATTCACGTTTTTTATTTCCTTTCAATGCTAAAAATTCTAACCACTTAGTGGCCAAGACCATAAGCGCACAATTGCGCCGCCTTCGCGCTAATAACATGGCACACGCCTTGCTTAATACAAAGTCAAGTTAATGATTAGCACACTTCAAGATCACGCAACAATGACGTTGCCAGTGATCTTAAAGTGAACTTCCCAGAAAACGAGAGACAGGGACGTTGCTCAACGGGAAGCGGCTTGCAGGAAGCATGGCCTATCCCGACGCTTCGGGATGGCATGAAACTCGCGTCTGGTCAAAACCGAGTGGTTCAACCGACCACAGCGCTTTGATTCGTTTCGGTGAACAGTGACGTTGGCCGAAACCATGACTTGGCCGGACGCGTTTTTCGTGGCAATAGCGCAGTATATTTTATATAAAAGTTGTGGCTCCCCCTCACAGCCAAGAGGTCCGGGTTGAAAAACCTGGGCCTTTTTTATTTCGAAGCGAAAAATTTTTCTTGCATTTATTGCTTGCCGGAAATATAATAAGACGCATAAAAACCCTTGTAACTCCGTTGTGTCACTTGCACCGAAAGCATTATGCGCGGGAGATGGAGCCGGTTTGTCGCTGTCGCGGCGCTAACATTTGTTGTTTTACCCGCCAGCATGGTGGCGCAGGAAATTATTCTGCTTGAACAAATGCGCCCAACGCCGGTTAGCTCGCCTGACTCTTTACAAGCGCCGGCTGACACCGCGGCCGTGCCGAAAATTTCGATTTCATCTGCCCTCGCCAGAATCCGCGCCCGGCTCGATGCCGGTTATCACACCCCGCCGATTCACCCTTATTTTCGCGATGAGCAACGCGTCATCAACGATATGCGCCGGCTCGTTTTTATTGCCGACAAGGGCGCGGTGCGCGGCGTGGAGTCCGTGCCGGAATTGGTCGAGATCGCGCAACGAATGACCCTGGCCAAACAAACGGCGATCATTCGTTTGGCAGCCGCCGGCAGCGTCGCCAATCTGGCGGCGGAAAATATCATGAAGTCCATTCGCCGGCATCGAGTTAATTTTGTGCGCGTGGAAGTGGAGCGGGTGCAATTGCAAACCACCTGGCGCGGCAATTACTTCAGCCTGGCACGCAATCTGGATCGGCAAACCTACACGATTAGCCAACCGAAGCTGCGGGCGACGTATGTCCGCGCCGATTTTGCAAAATTTACGAGCCATCATTTTAATTTCGCGCCGCTCCCCCGCGTCTCGTTGAATTATATTCGCTGGCATGAGTTGGATATGTTCAGCGCCATTTATATTTTGCGCGGCGGCTTTAGTTTGGTGAGCTACGATTATTCCAGGCGAGTAACGTTGCTCGGATTCCGTTTACAGGAAAAGAAAAACTGGGTGGGACTTTTCTTGATCAAAAACCACCGCATTCCGGCGGGCGACTGGTGGCGTTTCGATGTGTGGTGGGTGTTATAAAAACTTGCTGATTAAAAAGCAAAAAGCTTTTGAACACGGATTGAGCGGATGACGCGGATTTCCGCGGATTTTTTATTTTTTGCTTTATCCGTGTTAATCCGTGTTAATCCGTGTTAATCCGTGCAATCCGCGCCATCCGTGTTCAAGAAATGACCGGCAGCGTTTCCCGATTACTTCACGTCGCGCCAGCACACCAACCCCAATTCATTTTTGTGGCTCAACGCCGGATGATGCGGCAACACGCGCAGGCGCCATGGTCCGGTTTTTTTCGGGAGTGTAATTTCATAATGATAAACCCCGTTGCCGTCGTCGCGTTTTTGGTGTAGAGGTAACGATTGCAATGCGCCATTCAAGTGCGGCGGCAGCGCGCAAGCTTCCACTTGCACCAGACTCGGCGGCAAGGTGCCGAGATAAATCATCGCCGACAATTTCAGTTTCGCCTCGCGTTTGGCGGACGCTGTTTGCGCGCTGGCGTCGATAATGTGAACCAACGGCCAATGGGCGCGCCAATATTCTTTGACGCCGGCTAATTCCGCCGCGATAGCGCAACGCCGGCTTTGCATCAACTCACCGCGCCGCAAACCCGGCACGTAAAGTTTTTCGACATAATTCTTCACCATCGTTTCCGTGTTGAACCGTGGAATCAGCGTCGCCATTGAGGCGCGCGCTTTTTTAAGCCAGGGTTTCGGGAGGCCGTAGCGATCCCGCCGGTAAAAACAAGGAATGACCTCGTTTTCCAATACGTCGTAGAGCGCGTGCGCGTCAGCGCGATCCTGCACGTCTTCGGTTAACCCGTCAATGGCTTTGCCAATCGCCCAGCCGTTTTCGCCGTTGTAACCCTCGTCCCACCAGCCGTCGAGAATGCTGCAATTGATACCGCCATTGAGCGGCACTTTCTGCCCGCTCGTGCCGCTCGCCTCCATTGGCCGCCGCGGGTTGTTCAACCAGACGTCAACGCCCTGCACGAGGTGGCGTCCGACGTTCATGTCATAATCTTCCAACAGAATCACTTTGCCCCGCAAGGCGGGACGCTGCGACATTTGATAAACCCGCTGCAAGATCGCCTGACCGTCGCGATCCTGCGGATGCGCCTTGCCGGCGAAAATAATTTGCATCGGTTGTTTAACGTTATTAATGAGGCGTTCCAAACGTTTCACGTCACTGAAAATCAGATCGGCGCGTTTATACGAAGCAAAACGACGGGCGAAGCCGATGGTCAACGTTTCAGGATCTAAAACCTGTCCGGCAGCTTTGAGGGCTTGGGCGGAAGCGCCGTGGCGTTTAAGCTGTTGCGCCAAACATTGCCGCACAAAACCAATCAAACACATTTTTTGATGCCGCCGCACGCGCCATAATTCTGCATCGGGAATCGTTTCAACCTGCCGCCAGAAATGCCCATCGCTAAGATGCATGCGCCAATTTTTTCCGAGGCGCCGTGTGAAGAGCTCGGCCATTTCCGGCGCCATCCACGTGTCGGCATGAACGCCGTTGGTAATCGCGGTGATCGGCGATTCCTCCGCCGCCATATCCGGCCACAGATGTTGCCACATCGCGCGCGACACGTTGCCGTGCAATTGGCTCACGCCGTTACTGCCGCTGGAGAGCCGCAGCGCCGACACCGTCATGCTGAAAAATTTATAACCGTTATTCTCCGTCTGCACGCCGAGACCCAACAGTTGCGGCAGTTCAATTTTATGCTGCGCGCAGAAGCGGCGAAAATATTTGTCCATCAGCGGCAAACTGAACGCTTCGTTGCCGGCCGCCACCGGCGTATGCGTGGTGAAAACGGTGTTGGCGGCAACCGCTTCTGCCGCGTGTTCAAACGTCAATTTTTGTTTTTGCATGAACTCCGCCAGGCGCTCAAACAGCACGAAAGCCGCATGACCTTCATTCAAATGCCAAATCGCCGGAGTAACGCTAAGCGCGCGCAGAGCCCGCACACCGCCGATGCCCAAAATAATTTCCTGCGCCATCCGCGTGTCGCGATCGCCGCCATAAAGCTGTGCCGTAAGTTGACGATCACCCGGCTTGTTGCGGGCAATGTCGGCATCGAGCAACAGCAATTGCGCGCGACCCACGTTGACGAGCCAACATTGCGCCGTCACTTGCCGGCCGGGCAGATCAACCGAAATTTGCAGCAGCTTGCCGTTGCGCCGGCGCAGCGGCAAAACCGCTAATTGGTTAAAATCAAAACTCGGATACTCGGCGCGTTGGTTGCCTCGCGCGTCGAGGCGCTGCGTGAAATAACCGTTTTTATACAACAGGCCGACGCCGATAAACGGTACGCCGAGATCGCTGGCGGTTTTGGTGTGATCGCCGGCGAGAATGCCGAGGCCGCCGCAATATACCGGCAGCGATTCATGCACGCCAAACTCCGCGCAGAAATAGGCCACCCCCGCTTTTTGCTCGCGCGGATGCACGCGCGCATGCCATGAGCTTGGGTCATTCATGTCGTCATCAAAAGCGCGAAAAATTTCTTCATACATTGCCAGGAAATGCAGGTCGCGCGACAACCGCCGCAAATCGGCGCCGCGCTCGCGCAACAATTTGACCGGATTACGATGCTGGCGCCATTGCTCGCCATCGATATATTCAAACAGCGCCTGCGCTTCCGGCTGCCAGCTCCACCACAAATTATACGCCAGCTCCGGCAGGCGCTCGAACGGTTTTTGACAACGAATGGGATAATCGCGCACCACAATTTTCATCTGCATCCTCATGACAAAGTTATAAATAGCCTGAAACAATTTATCATTGCAAGGCGTTCATTACTGCAAGCGAATGGACTCGACGCCTGGTTGCATTCAAAAAAAATGCCCGGCGAGAGCAACCGTTCTCACCGAGCCGGCTTAAAAGTTTCGCCGTCCTTTTAACGCCGTGTTCAATATAAAACACTTCGCATTAAAAAGCAAGCTTCCCTTCCGGATAGGAAGCTGGCTCGGCAAGTCCCAGCGAGATCATCCAAAATAGCATTAAACTAATTTCGCCATCGCGCCGTCCTATTCACCAAGCCGCCCGCTAAAATCCACTGAAATTTTTCCGGCTCGCTAACCCGGTTTAATCCAAATCGTGACGGCATTAAATGCTCTTTCGTTATTAGGTATGACGTATGTTCCGGTACGCGATTATTATCAAGCTATTGGCATGCGGCTTTTTTGCAACGCTGGGCGCGCAATTCGAGCATCTGTCGCTCGAGCATGGCCTCTCGCAGACCACCGTCAAATGCATTCTGCAAGATCGCAAAGGCTATCTGTGGTTTGGCACCTCCGACGGCTTGAACAAATATGACGGTTATAATTTTGCCGTCTATCGCAATCACCCCAATGAAGCCGGCACCATTTCGGATGATAACATTACCGCCATTGCCGAAGACCAATCCGGCGCGATCTGGGTCGGCACCACGCGCGGCGGGCTAAACCGTTTTGAGCGGACTCGCGAACGCTTTGCGCATTACGCCTTGCCCGTTTTCACCGGGCCGGCCGGCGCCGCGGAAAATGAAAGCGCCGAGCTGCCGTTCATTTTTTCTTTTTTTTTCGACCAAACCGTTACAACTTTGTATGTCGATTCAACACGCGGCCGGCATGAATTATGGGTGGGCACTTGGCGCAACGGTCTCTATAAAATCAACCTGGCGCAAATTAAAAAAATCGGGATCAATTTCGCGCGCGACGCCGTGGTGCATTACCAACATGATCCGGCCGATCCGCACAGTCTCAGCGACAATCGTATCCGCGCGCTCTGCCGCGATCAAAAAGGCAATTTGTGGATCGGCACCTTCGGCGGCGGCTTGAATCGTTATGACGAGGCGACCGCGCGCTTTCAGGCGCTACGCTACGATCCGGCCAATCCGCACAGTTTGAACGACGATCACATTCTCGCGCTGCACGAGGATCGCGCCGGCGCGTTGTGGATTGGCACGCTGGATGGCGGATTAAACCAACTCGTTGCCGCCGAAAATAATTTGCCGTCCGGGCCGGCCTTTTCCAGCCTTCTTAAATTCGCTCATTTGCCGTTTGATAATCGTCTCGATAATATTGAGAACGTTTTTCGTTTTATGCATTATCGCCATGTTCCTGATCAACCGCGTAGTTTGAGTGCCAATGCGGTAACGGCGATTCTTGAAGATCGTTATGGCGCGTTGTGGGTGGGCACGTTCGGCGGCGGGCTGAATCAGCTCGATCGCGCGACCGGGCGCTTTACGCATTTTCAACGTGATCGGTTCAACCCCAACAGTTTTCGGGCGAACGATGTGTTGTCCATTTCCGAGGACGCCGGCGGCATTATCTGGATCGGCTCACAGCTCGGCGTCGGCGTCAGCAAATATGATCGCCGCAAAGAAAAATTCGTGCACTACAAAAACGAACCTGCGGATCCGCAGAGTTTGAGCGACGACGTGGTGTGGTCAATATTTACTTCGCCGCAACGCGAGGGGCCGGTTTGGCTCGGCACTTATCACGGCGGCTTGAATCGTTTTGATCGTCAGGCCGGCAGAGGGCGGTTCACGAAATTTCGCCACGATCCCGCAGAGCCTCAGCCAGAATCACGTGCGCGCCATTGGCGCGGACAAAGCCGGCGCGTTGTGGGTCGGCACTTTTAATCAGGGGTTGAATAAATTTTTTCCGGAGGCCGCGGGCAACCGCGCCGTGTTTACGCATTACCAGCACGACCCGACCAATCCCCACAGTTTAAGTCACAATCACGTGCGCGCGCTGCTTGGTGACCAATCCGGCGAGCTGTGGATTGCAACGATCGGCGGCGGCTTGAATCGTTTTGAAAAAAACTCCGGCCGTTTTATTCGCTATCAACACCATCCGCAGGATCCCAACAGTTTAAGCGATGATCGCGCTTATACGATTTATGAAGACCGCCACGGCACGCTTTGGATCGGAACCTTCGGCGGCGGGTTAAACCGGATTTTTATTCCCACCACGGCGGACGGCACAAAAAATCATGACGGCCTGTATTTTGTTCCTTACAAAAACAACACGGCCGATTCCGCCAGTTTGAGCGACGATCGCGTGATGGCGATTTGCGAAAGCCGCGACGGCGCATTGTGGATCGGCACTTTTGGCGGCGGCTTGAACAAGTTGGACCGCGTCACCGGCAAGTTCAGCCGCTTCGGCAAGCGCCACGGCTTGTCGAGCGAAGTGATTTACGGCATCCTGGAAGACGCCCGCGGCAATTTATGGCTCAGCTCGAATCACGGTTTGTCCCGTTTTAATCCCGGCACGCTGACGTGCAAAAACTACGACGAGCGCGACGGCTTGCAAAGCAAGGAATTCAGCGGCGGCGCTTTTGCCCAAAGCCCCGGCGGCGAAATGTTTTTCGGCGGCATCAACGGCTTTAATTCCTTCTTTCCCGACAGCATCAAAGACAATCCCTTTGTGCCGCCGATCATGATCACCTCGTTCAAAAAATTCAACGCCGTGGCCGGCCGCGAAATGGAAGCC